>MRWG01002178.1_pt1 | contig 10440 bp, 7 predicted proteins | sample 1013341 | NCBI WGS metagenome assembly MRWG01 (sample SAMN06117577, study PRJNA244670) | biofilm metagenome | biome: Water; feature: Cathode Biofilm; material: Biofilm; isolation source: microbial consortium enriched at the cathode of a solar microbial fuel cell | place: USA: District of Columbia ...
CCGGAGGCCTTGGGCGTCGTAGCCGCAGCAGGCGCGCAGGATGGCGTGGCCGGCGATGCCGTAGGTGCAGAGGCCGTGCAGGATCGGCCGGTCGAAGCCGGCGGCCTTGGCCGCATCCGGGTCGGCGTTGTGCGGATTGGGGTCGCCGTTGAGCCGGTAGAGCAGCGCCTGTTGCGGCATGGTCGGCAGATCGACGGTGAGGTCCGCCGGCCGGTCCGGCACGGCGTGCGGGGCGCGCGTCTCGTCGCTCGGCCCGCCATAGCCGCCGTCGCCGCGGGCGAAGGTCGTGTGGAAGACCTTGAAGCAGGCTTCGCCCGTCGCGACGTCGACGCCCGTGCGTTCGGTGTAGATCAAGGCGCCTCGGCCTTCGCCCTTGTCGACGATGCCGGTGATGCGGGTCTGCGCCTCGATCTCGCCTGCGGGCGGCAGAGGCTTCAGGAAGGCGATGCCCTGCTCGGAATGCAGGCCGCGTTCCCAGTCGAGCCCGGTATCGGGCTCCCGGATCCAGAGGCCCGGATATGCGAGGATCGCCGCCATGGTCGGAAAGACCTCCAGCCGCTCGTCGGTGACGAACTTGAGTTGGCCACGGTCGGTCGGATCGTAGCCAAGGCCGATGCCGAGCGCATAGATCAACGCGTCGCGCCGGTCGTACTTGTGGCGGACGACGGGGAATGCGCGCGCCTTCAGGCGGTCGTAGTCGATCGGCATTTGGTTCTCCGGTTGCAGCTTGAATCCTACCCTGGCCTCGCCCAAGCTCAATGCCCGATCCGGGGAGGGCGGAAGCGCCGCATGCTGTTTCACGACGTTCTGCTGCACGCCGAGGCGACGGCGGCCCGGCGTCTCGCCACCATCGACGGCGACGCCCGCCGCTCCTATGCCGAGGTCGCCGCCCGCGTCCGGCGCGCCGCCGGCGGCCTCCGCGCCATGGGCCTCGCGGCGGGCGACCGGGTGGCTCTCATCGGCCTGAATTCGGCGGCATATCTCGAAGCCTACTTCGCGCTCTCGCTGGCCGGCCTCGTCGCCGTGCCGATCAACACGCGCCTCTCCGCCGGCGAGGTCGCCTTCATCCTGGACGACTGCGCGACGTCCGCCGTCCTCGCGGACAATGCGCTGGCGGGGCTCGCGGGCGGCGGCCGGCCCGTCGTGCCGCTCGACGGCGATGGCTGGGAGCGATTCCTGGCCGGCAGCCCGCCGCTCGACGAACCGGTCGCCGGGACGTCGGAGGATTCGGTCGCGCACATCTTCTACACCGGCGGCACGACGGGACGGCCGAAGGGCGTGATGCTGAGCCACCGGAACGTCGTGAGTTCGGCGACCAACAAGGTGGTGCTCGGCGCCTTTCGGCGGGACGACGTCTGGCTGCACGCGGTGCCGATGTTCCATCAGGCGGACGCCTGGGCGGTCGTCTCCTTCACCGGCCTCGGCGCCCGCCACGTTTTCCTGCCGAGCTTCGCGCCTGGCCCGGCGCTCGACCTGATCGAGCGGGAGCGGGGCGTCGGCGTCCAGCTCGTGCCGACGATGATCTTCATGATGCTCGATCAGCCGGGCGCCGCGACGCGCGATCTCGCCGCCATTCGGCGCATCCTCTACGGCTCCGCGCCGATGCCGACGGCGATGCTGGAGCGGGCGACTGACGTGTTCGGCGACGTCTTCCAGCACATCTACGGGCTGACCGAATGCGCCGGCACCGTCGCGACGACCCCCTGGCCGCCCGAACCTGCGGAACGGGCGGGCGCGCGCATGGCCTCCTGCGGGCAGCAGGTGACGGGCGTCCGACTCCGCATCGCGGACGACGCGGGCCGCGTCCTGCCGCCGGGCGAGATCGGGCGCATCCAGGCCCGCGGCGCCAATGTCATGCTGGGCTACTGGGGCCGGCCGGAAGAGACCGAGGCCGCCTTCGTCGACGGCTGGCTCGACACGGGCGACTTGGGCCACATGGACGACGAAGGCTTCGTCTTCATCGTCGACCGGGCCAAGGACATGATCATCACCGGCGGCGAGAACGTCTATTCGACCGAGGTCGAGGACGCGCTTTACGCCCATCCCGACGTCGCGGAGGCCGCCGTCATCGGCGAGCCCGACCCGAAATGGGGCGAGGCCGTGACCGCCGTCGTCCGCCTCCGCGACGGGGCGTCGGCCGACGCGTTGGCGCTGATCCAGCACTGCCGGGACCGGCTCGCGGCTTACAAGGCGCCGAAGTCGGTACGCTTCGTCGAAACCATGCCGAAGTCGGCGGCCGGCAAGATCCTGAAGCGGGAATTGCGCCCCCCGGCGGAAGAGGAGACGTCGCGTTGACCCAAACTTACGACTACATCGTCATCGGCGCCGGGTCGGCCGGCTGCGTGCTCGCGAACCGCCTGACGGCGAACGGCCGCCATTCCGTGCTGCTGCTGGAGGCGGGCGGGAAGGACTGGCATCCGCTGATCCATATCCCGGCGGGCTTCGTCAAGACGATGAACAACCCGCGTTACAACTGGGGCTTCGAGGCCGAGCCCGAGCCCGGCACCAAGGACCGCAAAATCCCGATCGCGCGCGGCAAGGGGCTCGGCGGGTCGTCGACGATCAACGGCATGGCCTATGTGCGCGGCCAGGCGCGCGACTATGACGACTGGGCGCAGATGGGCAATCGCGGCTGGTCCTGGGACGACGTGCTGCCCTTCTTCGTGAAGTCGGAGCATCGGGAAGGCGCGACGGCCGACCAGTCTTGGCGGGGACAGGGCGGTGAACTCAATGTCGCCGACGTCTCGGAGCGGTTCGAGTTCCTGGACAAGGTGCTCGAAGCCGCGACCCAGGCCGGATACCCGCTCAACCCCGATTACAACAGCGGCGACCAGGAAGGCTGGTCCTACTATCAGGTCACCCAGAAAAACGGCCGGCGCTGGTCGACCGCCAAGGCCTTCCTGGAGCCGGCGAAGGGCCGCTCTAACCTTCACATCGAAACCCATGCCCACGCGACCTCGCTGATCCTGGACGGCGGGCGGGTCACGGGCGTCGCCTATGACCGGAAGGGCGAAGCGCGCCGGGCGCTGGCGGGGCGGGAGGTGATCCTCTCGGCCGGCGCCGTGCAGTCGCCGCAGCTTCTGGAGCTCTCCGGCATCGGGCGCGAAGACGTGCTCCGCGCCCACGGCATCCAGCCGAAGCACGTGCTGCCGGGCGTGGGGGAGAACTACCGCGACCACATGCTGGTCCGCATGGTCTTCCGGGCGAAGGGCGTGCGCTCGCTGAACCAGGACACGCGCGGCCTCAATTTCGCGAAGGAGGCGGCGCGCTACGTCTTCACCCGGCGCGGCCTGCTCTCGCTGCCGGCGGGCGTCATCAACGGCTTCGTGCGCACGCGGCCGGAACTCGAGGTCCCGGACCTGCAACTCCGCGCCACTCACGCGTCCTTCAAGGACGTCCGCAAGCGCATCCTGGACGACTTTCCCGGCATCACCTTCGCGCCGAACCAGAGCCGGCCGGAAAGCCGGGGCACGATCCACATCAAGTCGGCCGACCCCTATGCCGGCCCCGCGATCCGGCCAAACTTCCTGGCCGACGCAATCGACCGGCAGACGATCGTCGCCGGCATGCGCGTCGTTCGCCGTCTCGTCCAACAGCCCGCGCTTGCGCCCTTTATCGAGCATGAACTGGCGCCCGCCGCCGGCGCGGAGACGGACGACGAACTGCTCGACGTCGCCCGCGCCAACGGCGTCACGGTGTTCCATCCGGTCGGCACGGCGAAGATGGGGCAGGACCCGATGGCGGTCGTCGACGCGCGGCTTCGCGTGCACGGCCTCGCCGGCCTCCGCGTCATCGACGCCTCGATCATGCCGACCCTGGTTTCCGGCAACACCAACGCGCCGGTCATCATGATCGCGGAGAAGGGCGCCGCGATGATCCTGGAGGACGCCGCCTAAGCTCGCGCCGTCACCAGTCCGCGTTCACGCCGCGCGTGTCGACGTGGACGAAGGTCTTGTACTTGCCGATGCCGCCGCTGAAGAGGCCACCGTCGCGGAGCTTCTTCGCGACCTTGTGCCAGTCAGCCGCCCCGCCATGGCCCGGAACCATGAAGTCGGCCGCGCGAAATTGGGTGTGCTGGCTCGCCTTCGCCGCGCCCTTCAGCGTCGCGTTGTATTCGGGGCTCCGGTAGACGCTGGTCAGCACGATCGGATGGCCGATCTCCGCCCGGATCCGGTCGAGCACGCGGGCGAGCGGGATGACGTTCGGCCAAAGCTCGCGCGGCGGGTCGGTGTTCAGGTGGTTCTTCTGGTGCGAACCGCCCTTCGCCAGGAACTCGTGCCACTGGAAGTGCTTCACGTCCGGCAGGTTGGTCTCGAAGAAGGTCTTGAAGTCGTGGTTGGTGGAGACGACGCCGTCGATGTTCGGCAGGTCCTTCGAAACGACCTCCGCCGCCTTGGCCTCGTCGGCCTCCAGCGCGTCGCCGTCGCCTTCCGTCCGGACCTCGACGGCGGGCGTCACGTCCGGCGCGTTCAGTTCGATCAGCGCCTTCAGGAAGGCGGCCGCGCCGCATTGCTTCGAGACCGCCGTCTGGCTGAACACGCCGTCGCCGACGAACTTGCCCTTCTGGTAGATCGAGGTGAACGACCAGAGATAGGGCGTGGGCACGCCGCGCGAGCGGTAGCCGAAGCCGTTATAGGCCTCCCACCGGTAGAGCGCGCGGGCGAGCGACCAGTCGGCGAGGCCGGCGAGGCCCTCGCCCTGGAGCGCGTCTTCCGCGCTCGCCTCCCACGCGAACGGCGGATTGCCCTGCTTCGGCCGGCCGGCCGGCACGCGGAAGGTGCGGTCGTTCAGGCTGTCGCCATTGTGCAGGTGGGTCTTGAAGTTGAAGGACGACTCCAGAAGATGCACGCCCGCGATGAACCACCAGGGGATGCCGAGCTTGCCGCCGACCGCCTGATAGCGGTCTTTCGCCTTGACTGCGCGTTCGGCGAAGCCCTTGGCGGCACTCTGGTTGCTCGTCGATTTCCACGCCTGGCCCGCGAAGAACTGGAGATATTCGTTCTCCAGGTCCGCGAACTTGCGGGAATTGACCGGCTTCGGTTCGGAAAGCGCCGTCAGGCCCGTCGGCGGCGGCGGCAGCACGGCGGTCGGCGCGCCGGGCGCCAGGTCCGCCTCGTCGTCGAAGACTTCGGCGAAGGCCTCGCTGCTCTCCCAGGTGGTGCGCATGCCCTCTTCGTCATGGACGGCGGCGTGCAGGCGGGCGATGTCGTCGACGATGCCGTCGAGGCTCGCCGCCTGGGCGCTCGAAAGCCCGGCGATCGCGTCCGCCAGGCGGGCCGAGACGTCGATGAACTTGGTCGTCGCCGCCCGGAAGTTGCCGAGCGCGGCCGCGAACGCCTGGTCCTTGATCTCGGCGTGCGCCTTGAACGCCGCCTGCCGCGCCTCGTCCGACAGCGACGTGTCGAACGACTTCATCAGCAGATCGTTGGCGATCCGCTGCAGGTCCTGCGGGTCGACGGCTGGCATGCGCGCCTCCTTCCCCGGTTATGTGTGGTTGCTAGGGCGCGATCGGCCGGACGGCGTCGCGGAGCGCACGGCCGGCCGAGCGGATTTCCAGCGCCTGGTCGAGCGCCGTGTTCAGCCGCGCCTCCGGACTCTGGGGCCGGCGGAGTTCGGCGATCAGCGCCTCGTGGCTTTCGTCCGTCGCGTTCAGCAGCACGACATACTGGCCGAGCGCCTTGTGGAAGGCCGGGATCTTCTGGAATGCGGCCACGCTCGCGGCCGACAGCGGCGCGCCCGGAACCGCCGTCGCGACATTGCCCTGGGCCGAGAGATAGAGGCTGTAGACCGCCGGCGTGTCGTCGATCAGCGCCTGGATGGCGTCCTGGGTCAGCGCCTCGTCCTTCAGGAGCGCCGTCCGCGCTTCGGCGTTGGCGCGGATCGTCTCGACCCGCGTCGCAAGCGCCGTGAACGCATTGATGACCGGGGCCGCGAGCAGGGGCGTCAACGCGCCGACGCCGGTGAAGCCCGCGAGCCCCGCCGCCTTGTCGAGCGCGCCCGCGAGCGAGGTGAGCCGCGCGCCGAGCGCATCGCCGGTCGCGCCCGAAGCCAGCGCGATCAGCGCCTCGTTATAGAGAGCGACGGCCTCGAAGGTGACGACGCGGGCTTCTATCGAGGGTTCCCGAGGCCGGTCCGGCTTCGGCAGCACGTCCGCCGGATCGAAGCAGGAAGGCGCCGGCGCCCCGGTCGTGCAGTCCCTGGCCGCGGCGGGCTCTTGCAGCGCCTTCGCCTCGGCGACCGCGTCGTCGAGCGCGCCATAGATCACGCGGCTCCCGTCCCGCGCCGCATCGAACGCGGTGACATATGTCCGAAGCTGTTCCCGGGGCGTTTCGGCGCACGCCGTCAGCAGCCCCGCCCCCAAGACCGCCGCAAAAATCGCCGAGCACAGCCTAACCATCCTGCCCGCCTCGATTTTCCAATCCACGCGGATCATGCGGCAGTTGCGGGGGGCGATCAATAGAGGGGCTTGATTGCGGTTTCGAATGGCAAACGCACTAACCATACTTCCCATGAGCCATGGCGAATTGTCAGGTGCCGCGGAGAGGTGGTCGGTAGGCGAAGTGCAACGCGTTGCACCATCCAATCCGATTGCAATTGATTGCACGAATTGACGACTTAATCAGTGAAAAATGCGGCAACAAAATTGACGTGCTTTTAAGGGGGGCGGGAGCCATAGTTTTAAGCGGATGCGATGGATCGCCCCGGAGAGGCTTCGATCAAATCCAATGTGATGCTCCCGGCCGGACTTGAACCGGCAACCAAGACCTTAGCACGGACCTGCTCTATCCATTGAGCTACGGGAGCTACACAGCAAGGCCGGGAAGCTGCAACTTCCCGGCCTTCATGTTTCAAGATCAGTTGAAAATATTGCGATTTTCAGACGGTGACATGGCGGTTGGATCAAAGCGCTTCTCGTAGTAGCGCTCTCCATGATATACGAGCGCCCCGTCGCCCTTGAGGCGGGAAAGTACCGATCCAACGGTATCTTTCGCTACGGTTGGCACCCGCGCCCTAACCTGCTCATCCACCTCGGCTGTAGTTGCCCCATTGGGGCCGGCCGCCTTCATAACATCTAGGACAACCGGCTTGACAGGTGCCGCTCGCGAGCGCTGCCGTTTCGGTTCTTCACCTGTCATCTTGCCACGCATTTTTAGCAGTACCGATTCTTCGATCTTTAGTCGCTCGATCTCCGCGCGAACGCGTGCGAGCTCCTCATCAATCATTTTCATTTGATCTCTCGCACTTGCCATCGGGCTTCTCCATCGGATGCGATGAAACTGGTGCCCGCGGCCGGATTCGAACCGGCACGCCCCGGAGAGGACTTCGGCCTGCAAAACCGCTGCGTCTACCATTCCGCCACGCGGGCACGCGGATGACATGCCTGCGCGGGCCCGTTCTGTCAAGGGTAGGCTTGTGTATCAATTAACTAATTTATTGTTTTTATGCAATTGACGACACGGCGCTTGGCGGCGCATCAACATGCGGCTCTCGATTTGACCCGTCTTTTGTATTTCCTCGCCCCGCCCCCTCCAGCAGCATCCCCTTCAGCCGCGCTGCGCTCGGGGAAAGCGTGGCGCTGCGGCGTTCGATCAGGGCGATGGTGCGGGTGAAATCGGGGCCGGCGAGGGGGCGGCTGGCGAGGCGGGCGCCGGGGCCGGTGCGGAGCGCCAGGGCCGGGGCGATGCCGATGGCCACGCCCGCCTCGATGAAGCCGATCATCGTGGAGAGATGCTGCACCTCGTAGCGCCAGGCGAGCGGGCGGCCGGCCTTCGCGAGATATTGCGTCAGAAGGCGGCTCGTGCCGGTGCGGGGGCCGAGCGTCACGAGCGGCTGGCCGTCGAGCTCCGCCCATTCCGCCGGGCCGCCCGCCGCGAGCGGATGGCCGGCCGGGCAGGCGAGGACGAAGCGGTCCGCCATGAAGGGCGTCTGCTTGAGGTCCGGGTCGGCGTCGAGCTCCGGCGTCTGCATGTCGAGCGCGAACTCCGCGTCGCCGCGGCGGACATATTCGGCGAGCGCCCGTTCCGCATCGTCGAGCACGCGGACGCCGACGCCCGGATGGGCGGCTGCGAAGCGGGCGAGCGCCGCCGGCAGGACGTATGTCGCGATCGAGATCAGGCTGGCGATGGCGATGCGGCCGGCGCGCGCCTCGACCAGGTCGCGGAGGTCGGCGACCGAACGGTCGAACTGCGCCAGCAACCGCGCCGCCGCCGGCAGGAAACTCTGCCCGATCGCCGTCGGCGCGACGCTCCGGGTCGTGCGGTCGACGAGCCGAGCGCCGATCGCGTCCTCCAGCCGCTGGATGCGCTGGGTGAGCGCCGAGGGCGTCACGTTCAGGTCGTGGGCGGCGGCCTTGAAGCTGCCGAGCTCCAGCACGCGGACGAAGGCGGCGACGTCGCGGAGGGCCAGATTGTGCAGCATAGAAATTCAGTATTCCTGGATAATTGTCCAATTCATTTAATTTTACTGCACTTGAGCGTCCGTGCACACTCCCGCCTCGAAACGACGCCCCGGCATGCGGCCAGCGGGCGCGGACGGAAAGGCGAGGGAACATGGCTTCTTACGACGTGGTGGTGGTCGGCTGCGGCAACGCGGCCCTGACGGCGGCGCTGGCCGCGCGCGAAACGGGCTCCAGCGTGCTGGTGCTGGAGAAGGCGCCGGAGCACGAGAAGGGCGGCAATTCCTACTTCACGGCGGGCGGCTTCCGCTTCTGCCATTCGGGCATCGAGGACGCGGCGACCGACGTCCTGACCGACCTTTCGCCCGCCGAGCGCGACCAGATCGTGCTGCCGGTGCACGACCGCAAGGTCTTCTACGACGCGCTGATGAAGGTGACCCGCCACCAGGCGAACGAGGACATGGCCTGGCGGCTGATCGACAATTCGCGGCCGACGATGGCCTGGCTCCGCTCCCACGGCATCCGCTTCATTCCGATGTTCGGCCGGCAATCCTTCCTGGTCGAGGGCAAGCAGCACTTCTACGGCGGCGTGAACATCGAGGCCGTCGGCGGCGGCGCCGGCTTGGTCGAGGCGGAAATCCAGCGCGCCCTGAAGCTCGGCTGCGAAATCCGCTATGGCGTGGCGGCGACCCGCCTGATCCAGGACCGCCAGCGCCGCATCACCGGCATCGAGGTGAACGGCCCCGACGGTTATGAGGAAATCGAGACCCGCGCCGTCATCCTGGCCTGCGGCGGCTTCGAATCGAACCCGGAAATGCGCGCCCGCTATCTGGGGCCGGGCTGGGACCTCGCCCGCGTGCGCGGCACCCGCCACAACATGGGCGACGGCATCAAGATGGCGATCGACATCGGCGCCCGGCCCTACGGCAACTGGTCCGGCTGCCATTCGGTCGGCTGGGACATCTCCGCGCCGGAATATGGCGACTACGAGGTGCTGGATAACTTCCAGAAGCACTCCTACCCCTGGGGCATCATGGTCAATGCCCTCGGCAAGCGCTTCGTCGACGAGGGCGAGGATCTGCGCAACCACACCTATGTGAAGTTCGGCCGCGCGATCATGAGCCAGCCGAACCGCATGGCCGTGCAGATCTTCGACCAGAAGACGATCCCGCTGCTCCGCGACGAATACCGCATCCGCCAGGTGACCAAGGTCTCCGCCGACACGATCGAGGGGCTTGCGAAGGAGCTTGAGATCGATCCGGCCGCCCTCAAGGCCACGATCGACGAGTTCAACGCCGCCTGCCGGCCGGGCAAGTTCAACCCGGCGATCCTGGACGGGGTCACGACCGAAGGCCTCAGCCCGAACAAGACCAACTGGGCGCTGCCGATCGACGAGCCGCCGTTCGAGGCCTACGTCACCACGACCGGCGTCACCTTCACCTTCGGCGGCCTGAAGATCGACGAGGGCGGGGCCGTGCTCGACAGCGCCGACCGCGCCATCCCGGGCCTCTTCGCCGCGGGCGAACTGGTCGGCGGCCTCTTCTACGAGAACTATCCGGGCGGCAGCGGCCTGATGGCCGGCGCCGTCTTCGGCAAGATCGCCGGCGAGAGCGCAACCGCCTACGCGATCGGCAACGCCTGACCGGGCTGCGGCGGCCTGGCTTCGGCGGGGCCGCCGTCGGTTCGGAACTGCTTCAGGATCGCCTCGGCGAGTGCTGCGGCCAGCGGGCCGGAGCGGCGGTCTTCGCGCTCCAGCAGCACCATCTGACGCTCGAGCTGCGGTCGGCCGAAGGGCAGGCAGGTGAGGTCGAGGCGAGCCCGGACGTCGTTCGGGAACGCCAGGATCGCGGCGCCGAGGCCGCTTTCGACCATGCGCAGGATCACGTCCGGGCTGTCGAACACCATCTCCTCGCGGATCGTGATGTCGAGCGCCTTCAGTTCGCTGACCACCGTCCGCGCCGCCCAGGCGGAACTGCCGAGCCGGATGAACGGCAATTGCGTCAGGAGGTCCCGGGGCGTCACGCCGTCATAGCCGGCGGGCGCAA
>MRWG01002179.1_pt1 | contig 10438 bp, 9 predicted proteins | sample 1013341 | NCBI WGS metagenome assembly MRWG01 (sample SAMN06117577, study PRJNA244670) | biofilm metagenome | biome: Water; feature: Cathode Biofilm; material: Biofilm; isolation source: microbial consortium enriched at the cathode of a solar microbial fuel cell | place: USA: District of Columbia ...
GCTCGGAGATGTGTATAAGAGACAGCCCCTATGATCGCCCCCCCCCGCACGCCTCCGAGGGGAAAGGAGCGATCGATGGCCGACCCGGCGACGACCAAATCCATGGACGACATCATGTCCCTGTGCAAACGCCGCGGGTTCATCTACCCCGCCTCCGAGATCTACGGCGGCGTGAACGGCTTCTGGGACTACGGCCCGCTCGGCGCTCAGCTCAAGAAGAACCTGCGTGACGCGTGGTGGACCGATGTGGTCATGATGGGTTGCGACGGGCAGCTCGGCCCGAACGGCAAGCCCGTCGAGATCGTCCCCGTCGACACCTCCATCATCCAAAACCCCAAGGTCTGGGAAGCGTCGGGGCATGTCGGCGGGTTCAACGACCCGATGGTCGATTGCCGCGAAACCAAGTCGCGCTACCGGGCCGATCACCTGATGTGCATGGGGCAGAAGGGCGACAAGACGGGGCAGATCTACGCCTTCATCGAGAACGACGACAAGTCGTTCGAGACGGCGCTCAAGAAGCTCAGCAAGTACAAGAAGGCCGAGCTGACCAAGGACGATATCGATATCTGCCCGCTCACCGATCTGTCGGCGGATGAACTCAAGATCACCGTCGGCCCCGACGCGAAGGAGGCGGGCACGCTGACCGAGCCCCGCGCCTTCAACCTGATGTTCAAGACCGTGCTGGGCGCGACGGGGAACATGGAAGACAACGCCGCGTACCTCCGCCCCGAGACCGCCCAGGGCATCTTTATCAACTTCAAGAACGTCGTGGACACCACCCGCGTTGCGGTCCCCTTCGGCATCGCCCAGACGGGCAAGGCGTTCCGCAACGAGGTCACGCCCCGGAACTTCACGTTCCGGTCGCGCGAGTTCGAGCAGATGGAGATCGAGTTCTTCTGCCACCCCGACGAGGCGAAGGCGTGGTACGAGTTCTGGCGCGACTGGCGGATGCAGTGGTGGAAGGACCTGGGACTCGAGGGCGAGAACCTGATCCTGCGTGAGCACGACAAGGACGAGCTGGCCCACTACGCCAAGGAGGGCGCGGGCACCAGTGACATCGAGTACCGCTTCCCCTTCACCGCGCCCGGCTTCGGGGAGCTTGAGGGCATCGCGGACCGGACCAACTTCGATCTCTCCCAGCACGCCAAGCACGCGGGGGCCAAGCTCGAATACTTCGACAACACCCGGGGCGAGCTGGCCAAGAACGGGCAGCCCAAGGGCGAGCGGTACCTCCCGCATGTCATCGAGCCCTCCGCCGGGCTCGACCGGGGTGTGCTGGCGATTCTCTGCGAGGCCTACACGCCAGACCCCGAGCGGGCCTCGGGCGTCTACATGAAGTTCCACCCCCGGCTGGCGCCGATCAAGGCGGCGGTCTTCCCGCTCGTCAAGAAGGACGGCATGCCCGAGGTCGCCGCCCCGCTGGCCGCCGAGCTGCGCAAACGCTTCGGCCATCTGGGAACGATCGAGTACGACGAGAAGCAGTCCATCGGCAAGCGCTACGCCCGCATGGACGAGGCCGGCTGCCCGTTCTGCTTCACGATCGACGGCGACACGCTCACCGACAACTCCGTCACGGTCCGGCACCGCGACACACTCGATCAGGAGCGCATCGCGATCGACAAGGTGGGCGACTACCTGAGCGAGAAGCTGGGGCTCTGAGCCGCTTCTGGTTGAGAACCATTCTCACTCTGTGACCCACGCCTCGAATCGTCCCGCCCGAGCGGGACGAAGACACATGGAAACTGAAACGGCGGGGCGTGCAGTGCGGTAGAGGGATGGGTGAAACACCCGGGCGGACCCGCCCAAAGATGTCCTACCGCGCCGGGAGACACCCGGGCGGGATCCGGGCCATGGCCCGTCATGCTGGGGAATCGACCAAGATCGGGGGTCGGGCCGTGTGGAAGTGGCTGGTGGGGATTGTGATCGTGCTCGTCGTCCTGGGCGGCGGGGGCGCGCTGATTGTGCTCAAATCGCCGCTGGGCAAGCAGTTGCTCGGTTCGATGGACCAGGAGGGTGGGGGGACCGAGGTCCGGCTCGAGGCGGCGGAGCTGGGCGATCTGGTCCGGACCGTCAGCGCCCCCGGCTCGATCGAGCCCAAGACGCTGGTCCAGATCTCAAGCCAGGTCTCGGCGAAGATCATCGCGCTCCCGTTCCGTGAGGGGGACATGGTCAAGCAGGATGATGTGGTCGTCCGTCTGGACCCGCAGGACCTGGTCGCCCGCCTGGACGCGTCCAAGGCGTCGCTCAAGAGCGAGCAGGCGCGCCTCACGGGCGCTGAGGCGAACCTGATCAACGCACGCCTCAACTTCGAGCGCCTGCGCCAGCTCTACGAGACCGGAGATGTCACCAAGGCGGACCTGGACGCGGCCGAGGCCCAGTTCCTGGGCGCCAAGAGCAACAAGCAGGTGATCGAGGCCTCCATCGAGATGGCCCAGGCCAACATCGAGCAGGCGCAGAAGGACCTGGACAACACCACCATCACCAGCCCGATCGACGGCATCATCACCGTGCTCAACACCGAGGTCGGCGAGACGGCCATCGTCGGCACCACCAACACCCCCGGTTCGGTCATCATGGAGATCGCCGACCTCTCCGAGATGCTCGTCAAGGCCCAGATCGACGAGACGAACATCGCCCCCGTTGAGGAAGGACAGGGCGCGACGGTCTACGTCAACGCGTACGACGACCGGGAGTTCCGCGGCAAGGTGCAGAAGGTCGGGCTCAAGCGCCAGGTCGCCGCCGACGGCACCGGGGTCTTCAACACCGAGATCCTCCTCGGCCTCGAGGAGGGCGAGCGGCTCTACTCCGGCCTGACCGCGAGCGTGGATATCGAGGTCGAGAGCTTTTACGACGTGATCCGCGTGCCCAGCCAGTCGGTCCTCGACCGACGCGTGGAGGACCTGCCCCCGGAGATCGTCAAGGCGAGCGAGCACGTGGACGCGACGAAGACCTTCGCGCGCGTGGTCTACCGGATGATCGACGGCAAGGCCGTGGCCACGCCCGTGGAGGTCGGCCCGAGCGACCTGACGCACACGGTCATTCTCGCCGGGCTCGAGGTCGGCGAGCGCGTGGTCAGCGGGCCGTACCGCGTGCTCGTGGACCTGAAGCACGACCAGCGAATCCGGGACATGGACGCCAAGGACAAGGCGCCGGGCGAGGAGGGGGAGGACGCGACCGACCCGACGCCCGCCGAGGCCGACGACGGCGCGGACCCGGCGCCCGACCCGGCGGACGAGGAGACGGAGGGGCAGTCGGGCGACGGGGCGGACGAGGTCGCGGAGAACGGCGGGGCGCCATGAGCACGGGCCTCGACAGCTCGATGCCGGTGATCGAGATCCGCGGCCTCCACAAGGTCTTCAAGGTGGGGGAGGAGCGCGTGCACGCGCTGCGCGGCGTGAGCCTGAAGATCATGCCCAACGAGTTCGTCGCGATCATGGGCGCATCGGGCTCGGGCAAGAGCACGATGATGAACATCCTCGGGTGCCTCGACAAGCCCACCAAGGGCGTCTACCTGCTGCGCGGGCGCGCCACGCACAAGATGGGCATGTCGCAACTGGCCCGCGTGCGCAACGACGACATCGGGTTCATCTTCCAGAGCTTCGAGCTGCTCCCCCGCGCCACGGCCCTCAAGAACGTGATGCTTCCGATGCTCTACTCCAAGCTGCGCGTCTTCAGCGCCCGCCGCCGCGCCAAGCGCGCGCTCGAGCTGGTCGGTCTGAGCGAACGGATGAGCCATCGTCCCAACCAGCTCTCGGGCGGGCAGCGTCAGCGTGTCGCCGTGGCGCGTGCCCTGGTCAACGACCCGGCGATCCTGCTGGCCGACGAACCCACGGGCAACCTGGACACGAAGACCACCGAGGAGATCATCGAGCTGTTCCGCAAGCTCCACGCCGGGGGGCAGACCATCGTCGTGGTCACGCACGAGGAGGACGTCGCGGGGTACGCCGACCGGATCGTGCGCCTGCGCGACGGGCACATCATTTCCGACCATCCCACCAGCGAGGACCCGCTGCACCAGGACTGGGTCAAGCGGGTGGCCAGGGGCGCCGCCGGGGCGATGGCCGCAGCTCCCACGCCCGACGAGGCGTCAGAGAACGCTGAGCGCGAGGGGGCGGTCCGATGAAATCATTGCTCGGCGTGCTCTTCGCCCCGGTGCTCTTCCTGATGCGCCTGATGGTGCAGACGGTCTTCCTCGCCCTCGGACAGATCTGGGCGAACAAGACCCGCTCGGTCCTCACCTGTCTGGGGATCATCTTCGGCGTGGGGGCGGTGATCGCGGTGGTCGGCCTGCTGGGGGGCATGCGCGGCTTCGTGCTCAAGGAGTTCGAGACGATCGGCGCCAAGAAGATGTGGGTCTGGGGTGAGGTGCCCGACTCGGAGCGGTCCGTCATGTCCTGGTCGGACGTGAAGATGACCCTCTACGAGGCGGGCCTGATCCTGGAACGAGCCCCCTCGATCGAGATGCTCACGCCGATGACGGGCATGAGCATGCAGGCCTCCTACAAGGGCGAGGTGCTCCAGGGCGTGCGCGTCCAGGGCGTCTGGAGCGAGTGGCACGACATCGAGGACCGCCAGGTCATCTACGGGCGCCCCTTCTCGAGCATCGACGAGGACGAGGCGCGACAGGTCTGCCTGGTCAACCAGACCGCCATCGAGAAGCTCGGGCTCAGCACCGACCCCTCGGGCGATTACATCCTGCTCAACAACCGGCGCTTCCTGGTCATCGGCCTCGTCGAGACCAAGGACTTCAGCTTCGCCGACGGGGGGCAGGGGGACGAGGCGGAGATCTTCATCCCCTTCGCCACCGTCAAGTCGATGAATCCCTACACCTGGACCTACTTCATGATGCAGATGAAGGACCCCGACGCCTCCGCCGACGCCGAGGCCGAGGTCCGCTTCATCCTCCGCAATCACCGGGGCCTCAAGCCCGAGGACGAGGACACCTTCGGCATCCAGGTCCTCCAGAACGCGATCGAACAGTTCAACGGCGTGGCCCGCGTCGCAACGCTCGGCGGGTTCTTTGTCGCCGCGATCTCGCTCTTTGTCGGCGGCATCGGCATCATGAACATCATGCTCGTCTCCGTCTCGGAGCGGACGCGCGAGATCGGCCTGCGCAAGGCCGTCGGCGCCAAGCCCCCGACCGTGCTGCTCCAGTTCCTCATCGAGGCGATCGTGCTCTGCCTGGTGGGGGGGCTCATCGGGCTGGGGATCGGGCAGGGGGTCATCATGGGGTTCCGCGCGGGGGTGGACTGGATGAGCGAGGCCGGCGTCCCCGCCGGGATCGTCGCGGGTGTGCTCGTTGTCACGGGCGCGACGGGCGTCATCTTCGGTATGTTCCCCGCGATCAAGGCGGCACGCCTGAACCCCATCGACGCGCTGCGACACGAGTAGAGACACCCTTCCATCAACGCCCATCCGTTCCGGGGGTCGAATGCCTGCGACAGACCAGATGAGACATCCCACCGACCGACCGGCCGTGCGACTGCTGACCCTCGCCCTCGCCGGGCTGGGGCTGACGCTCAGCGCCTGCACCAACCCGTTCGGGTCCGACCCGATGGATGTCGACCAGCGGGCCTCGAGCGAGCGGCTGCGCGAGATCCGGTCCCTCCCGGTCAACCGGTACCGCGCCCCGGATACCGACGCCGCCGGGCAGACCGAGGACGCGGTCCGCGAGGCGCGGGCGCGCTTCGAGGCGATGGAGACCTACGACCTCACGCTGGAGAGCGCCCGGGCGGCGACCCTGAGCAACAACCTCGGTCTGCGGGCCACCCTGATCGCGCCCGCGATCGCCGCCGAGGCCCTCAACGAGGAGGAGGGACGCTTCGAGAGCGTCTTCACCCTCTCGGCGAACTGGTCCGAGTCCGACACCCCGACCGCCACGGTCCTCTCCGGCTCGCAGACCCGGACGCAGTCGATCACCCCGGGTCTGCGCATCCCCCTGCGCACAGGGGGACAGGCGGAGATCACCCTCCCGGTGACCAAGTTCCGCACCGACAACGCCTTCAGCACGCTCAACCCCGCCGTCACGGCGGACCTGCAGTTCTCGCTGAGCCACAACCTCCTCCGGGGCGCCGGTCGACGCGCCACCATGCACGCCGTCCGCATCGCCGACTACAACCGCCAGGTCTCCGAGACCCAGACCAAGCTGGAGGTCATCCGCCAGCTCGCGGCGGTGGACCGCTCCTACTGGCGTCTGTTCGCGGCCCGCGAGGTCCTCGCGGTCCGACTGCAGCAGTACGAGCTGGCGCGGGAGCAACTGGCGCGGGCCGAGCGTCAGAACCAGGCCGGCGCCGTCGCGGAGATCGAGGTCATCCGCGCCCGCTCGGGCGTCGCCGACCGCGTGGACCAGATCCTGCGCGCGCAGAACCAGGTCCTCCTCCAGGAGCGTGAACTCAAGCGCATCGTCAACATCCCCGGCATGGACGTGGACTCCGACGTGATCCTCGTCCCCTCCAGCCCCCCCGACCCCGTGCGTTACCTCTTCAACCGGGATGAACTGATGGAGGCGGCGCTCGCCACCCGGATGGAACTGCTCGAAGACGAGCTGCGTCTGGCGATGGACGCGGCGAACATCGCCTTCAACCGCAACCAGGCCCTGCCCCTCCTGGCGATGAACTACACCTACCGCATCAACTCGCTGGGGGGGACGGAGGGGGAGGCCTTCAACCGCCTGGGCGAGAACAACTTCGAGGACTGGGCCGTGGGCCTGACCGCCGAGGTCCCCCTGGGCAACGAGCAGCGCCGCGCCGCCGTCGCCCAGAGCGTGCTCACCCGCCTGCAGCGTCTGAGCACCCGCGAGGCGCGACGCCAGACCATCCGCAAGGAAGTCCTCGACGCGATCGACAAGATCGAGAGCGACTGGCAGCGCATCCTGGCCGCCCGCGAGACGGTCATCCTCAACACCCGCGCCCTGGAGGCCGAGCAGCGCATCTTCGGCGTCGGGCGTTCGACGAGCAACGACGTGCTCGACGCGGACACGCGGTTGGGGGAGGCCCGCCTGACGGAGATCCAGGCGATCGCGGACTACCAGATCAGCCAGGTGGACCTCGCCTTCGCCACCGGCCTGATGATGGGCGCCAGCAAGGTCCGGTGGGAGGTCAACGACCCGCGGGGCACACCCGCCGCGGAGGCCCAGCGGGAGGCGCTGCCCGATTACTCGCCCGGCGCCGGGGTCTTCTACCGCCCCGGGCCGGAGGGCGAGGCGACCGGGGAACCGGACGCCGAGGCTCTGCCGGCGCCCGCCGAGCGTTCAGACGCGGAACTTGAACCCGTTACCCCCATCGAGCCAAACTCGGGCGGTTGATCGCCCGATGCGGGGGGGCATGAGCCAGCCCAGCCCAGAGCCGAAGAGCCCGTCCAGGACCACCGGTTGCCAGAAGGGATGCGAGCAGTGCGCCTGCAAGGCCGGCTCGGCGGGGGCGCCCTCGCAGATCGAGCCCCACGATGACCTGCTCCGGCTCGCCGTGAGCGCCGACGAGCTGGCCCAGCGCATCTGGGACGGGCAGGGCACGGACCTCAACCACCTGATCGGTGACGCGATCCAGTCCCGCCAGGCGCCCCGGGCGGCCTGAGGCGAGCCTCACCTGCGGGTGTAGCGCGCGACCATGAACTCGACCCAGGCGCCGTCCGGCCCCGGCGTGCGCGAGCGCAGCAGGCGGGTGTTGTCGTCCACGATCTCGATGACGTCCTGATACGGCGCCAGCTTGCCCGGCTCGCTGAACGAGGGGCCCTCGGTGTTGAGCGGGAGGATCTTCCCGTTGTCTTCGAGCTGGCCCTCGTAGACAAACAGGTTGGTCATCATGGAGCCGACCCAGCTGCCGACGTAGCGCTGCTTGGCGGGGTCGTAGCCGAGGGTGAGGCGCATGCTCATCTCGCCCTCACCGCCCGGCATGTCGCCCCGCCCCTCGCCGATGATCCAGAGCCCGCCGATGGAGCGGACGGTCTCTGTGCCCGCGTGCTTCATCTTGGGCTGGTCAGGACCCATGTCGCACTCGCCCTCGAAGGTCCAGTCACCGACGAGCTGTTGGAGCCACTCGTGCTCTTTCCGGGGTGTGGCGTCGCATTCCATCGATCATCCCTCTCCGGACTGCTTCCGGCGTTCGAGTTCCCGTTCCAGCAAGCGCAGCGTCCGCAGGTTCGGCTTGTACCAGAAGTCAAAGGCGTCACCAACGATCGGGACCGAACCCACGACGAAATCGATGAAGACAATGCCCAGCATCCGCAGCAGAACCGCCCGGCGCACCCCCCGGGCCCGGGCCTCGGCCAGGACCACCAGCGAGAGCAGCAACCCCGCGAGGTCGCCCACGCCCGGCAGCAGGCCCAGGAGCGGGTCGAGCCCGAACCGCCAGGACGTGCCCGGGACCTCGAAGGCGTCGTCGAGCAGGTGGGCGAGCTTGGCGGCGTGGGAATGTTCCGACGCTGGCGCACGAGGCATGGCTACTCCTTGCCCAGGATCTCCATCGCCGCGACGGTCATCGCCTCAACCCCCGCCGTGATCGTCGGCTCGGGATCGGGCGCGAAGTAGGGCGTGTGCAGGCTGGGCAGCGTCTCGCCGTTGGCGATCGCCCGGTCGTACATCTCCTGCTCGATGGCGCCCACGCGGAACATCAGGCTGGGGATGCGCGGGTCCTGGCGACCGTAGCGGGCGAAGTCCTCGCCGCCCATCACGGGCGTCCCGGGCAGGACGCGGTCCTGGCCGAGCCGGTCGGCGATGACCTTCTTGATGCGGGCGGTGAGTTCCGGGTCGTTGTAGAGCGAGGGCGTGAACTCGTCCTTGACGACGACCTCGGGGAGCTTGTCCTCGGGGATGCCAAAGGCGCGGGCGTTGCCGATGGTGATGCGCTCGATGGCCGCGAGCAGCTTGGCGCGCGTGTCGTCGGAGTAGCTGCGGACCGTGATCTGCAGGTCGGCCCGCTCGGAGATGATGTTGTGCTTGGTCCCGGCGTGGATGGAGCCGACGGTGACGACGGCCGGGTCCTGCGGGTCGATCTCGCGGGCGACGATCGTCTGCAGGTCCATGATGATCGAGGCGGCCAGGACGACGGGGTCTTTCGTCGTGTGCGGCGCCGAGCCGTGCCCACCGACGCCGTGGATGGTGATGTCCACCGAATCGACGTTCGCCATGGCCCATCCGGGGACGAAGGCGACCGAGCCGGCGGGGTGGTTCGACGAGACGTGGAAGGCGAGGTTGTAATCGGGGCGCGGGAAGCGGGTGAAGAGTCCGTCCTCGAGCATCGCCTTGGCGCCGGCGCCGCGCTCCTCGGCGGGCTGGCCGATCATCATGAGGGTGCCCGACCACTGATCGCGCATGTCCATGAGTCGGCGCGCGACGCCGACGAGGCAGGTCATGTGGACGTCGTGCCCGCAGGCGTGCATGACGGAGACCTCCTGCCCGTTCTGCTCGGTGGCGCGGGCGGTGGAGGCGTAGGGCAGGCCCGTGCGTTCTTCGACGGGGAGGGCGTCGAGGTCGGAGCGGATCATGAGGGTGGGGCCCTCGCCGTTCCTGAAGAGGGCGACGAACCCATGCCCACCCACGTGGGGGGTTACTTCCAGGCCCGCGTCACGCAGCTCACGCACCAGGCGGGCCGCGGTCTTGGTTTCTTGGAAACTCAGTTCCGGGTTCGCGTGCAGATGGTGGTAGAGCACCTCAAGTGAGGGGTAATCCCGTTCGATCGTGCGCGTGAGCGCATCCTGCGCAACGGAAAGGGATCCCAGGAGCGTCAGGGCGCTGAGGGCCACACCGAATTTGTTGGTCATCGTCATGCATAGACCTTAACTGGCCGATGGGGTGTTCTCCCCGCCGGCGGCGCGGAATTCGCGTTTGTTGCCCGGGGAAGCGGTTTTTACCACGGGAATCCCTTGGGGTATCCCGATGGGGGGGCATGCATGCGGGTCCACACACGCCTCGTCCTGATCAATCTCATCGGGGTGCTCTGCATCCTGAGCGGATCCGCCGGACTTGTGATTCAAACGCGTCAGTTCCGCGCGGACTGGCAAACCCTCCAGAAGGACGTGGAGGTCAAGTCGGAATCGCTTGAGCGCGTGCGCGGCGCCATCGGGTACGGCGGGATGATTCACGCCGTGAAGAACTACGTGCTCCGGCGCGATCCGGCCTATGTCGAACTCTTCGAGACGCGCGTCTCGAACGCCCGGGCGGGGATCGACGCGTATCGGCGCAGCGGGTCCCTGAGTGAGCCGGAGCGGGCGGACCTCGATCGCGTGAGCGAGCTGATCGATCGGTACGAGCACGCGATGGAGCAGGCGGTCGGCTCGAACCTGGAGTCGTCGCGGCTCGATGCGCTCATCCGGGTTGACGACGCGCCGTACCTGGCCGCGTTGGATCGGCTGCTGCAGGGCGTGGGACGCCAGCGCCTGCGGATCGCGACCGACGTGGATGCGGGTCTGGCGCGGGCGGGCGTGTGGGGCGCGTGGATGGGGG
>MRWG01002180.1_pt1 | contig 10432 bp, 8 predicted proteins | sample 1013341 | NCBI WGS metagenome assembly MRWG01 (sample SAMN06117577, study PRJNA244670) | biofilm metagenome | biome: Water; feature: Cathode Biofilm; material: Biofilm; isolation source: microbial consortium enriched at the cathode of a solar microbial fuel cell | place: USA: District of Columbia ...
ATCTTCACGGCCTCGGTGATGGCGGTGATCTGGGGCACGCCGATGCCGGTGACGATCCGGGTGGTGCAGATGGAACCCGGGCCGATGCCGACCTTGATGGCATCCACGCCGGCCTCGATCAGCGCCTCGGCGCCTTCCTGGGTGGCGATGTTGCCGGCGATCAGACCTACGTCGGGATAGTGCTGACGGACCCACTTCACCCGGTCGATCACCCGGGAGGAGTGTCCGTGGGCGGTGTCCACCACCAGCACGTCCACGCCCGCCTCCACCAGAGCCGCGATGCGCTGCTCGGTCTCGTCGCCCGTGCCGACCGCGGCGCCCACCCGCAGGGAACCCTGGGCGTCCTTGCAGGCGTTGGGGAAGGCCTTGGCCTTGTTGATGTCCTTCACGGTCACCATGCCCCGCAGCTCGAAGGCATCGTTCACCAGCAGCACCTTTTCGATGCGGTGCTTGTGCAGGATGTCGGTGATCTCCTCGAAGCTCGCGTCCTCGGACGCCGTGACCAGCTTGTCCCGGCCGGTCATCACGTCCCGCACCAGGGCGTCCATGCGCTTCTCGAAGCGGACGTCCCGGCTGGTGATGATGCCCACCAGGGCATCCCCTTCCACCACGGGTACGCCGGAGATCTTGTGTTCGAGGGTGAGGTCGATGAGATCCGCCACCGTCCGGTCGGGGTGGATGGTGATCGGATCGCGGATGATGCCGCTCTCGAACTTCTTCACGGCCCGCACTTCCCGCGCCTGAGCCTCCACGCTCATGTTCTTGTGCACGATGCCGATGCCGCCCTCCTGGGCGATGGCAATGGCGAGCCGCGCTTCCGTCACCGTATCCATGGCGGCGGACATGAGCGGGATGTTCAGCTTGATGTCCCGGGTCAGGCGGGTTTCGAGCGAGACTTCGCTGGGCAGGACCTGGGAGTAAGCGGGAAGGAGCAGAACGTCGTCGAAGGTGAGCGCGTCGTGGGCGATACGCAACATTGATGACTCCGCAAAACCGAGATTCTACTGGCCGGGTTTCGGTGTGTAAACTTTGCCGATGGAATCGCGATCTGGAGATCGCTCCTACAGGGGGCCCATCAGCGTTTCGACGGAGGATCCGGCGCAGTCGCGACCCGTGCTGACGGTGAGCGGGCTGGCGCGGGCGGCGCGGCTGCTCATCGAGGATCATTTCCACCTGGTGTGGGTGGAGGGGGAGCTGTCGAACTTCCGCCGTCCGGGGTCCGGGCACTGGTATTTCACCCTCAAGGACGATACCGCCCAGCTCCGCTGCGCCATGTTCGCCGGTCGCAACCGGGCGGTGCGTTTCCAGCCCCGGGACGGCACCCAGGTGCTGGTGCGCGGGCGCGTCAGCCTCTACGAGCCCCGGGGCGACTTTCAGGTCATCGTCGAGCACATGGAGCCCGCCGGAGAAGGCGCGCTGCGGGCCGCCTTCGAGGCCCTGAAGGCGCGGCTCGAGGCCGAGGGGCTGTTCGAGGCGGCCCGCAAGCGGCCGCTGCCCGCCCTGCCCCGCCGGCTGGCGGTGATCTCCTCGGCTTCGGGCGCCGCGCTGCGGGACGTCATTCACGTCATCGAGCGGCGCTTCCCCGCCCTCGAAGTGGTTCTGCTGCCGGTATCGGTGCAGGGCGAGCGCGCCGAAGCCGAGATCCTGGCGGCCCTGGCGAAGGTGCCGTCCCTGGCGCCGGACGTGGTGCTGATCACGCGGGGCGGCGGTTCCCTGGAGGACCTGTGGACCTTCAACCTGGAGTCGGTGGCCCGCGCCGTCGCAGGCTGTCCGGTACCGACGGTTTCCGCCGTGGGGCATCAGACCGACGTGACCATCACCGACTTCGTCGCCGACGTGCGCGCACCCACGCCGTCCGCGGGCGCCGAGCTGATCACACCGGACCGCACGGAGTTTCTCACCCAGCTCGACCGCCAGCTCGTGCGCCTGGCGCGCGCCGCCGATCGCCGTGTGGAGGAACGCCGACGCCATCTCGGACATCTGCGCACGCGTCTCACCGACCCGCGTGCCAGGCTGAACCAGCAGATGCAGCGGGCCGACGAGCTCGAAGAGCGTCTGCGCCGTGCCGTGGGCGCCCGGCTCGCCCGGCTCGGCGCCGACCTGACCGCGGTCCGGCGCAGCCTCGCCCTGGTCAGGCCGTCCCAGCGCATCGAGCGCCACCGTCAGCGACTCGGCCAGCTCGGCGCCAACCTGGCCCAGGCCGGCGGCCGCGCCATCGCCGAACGTGACGCGCGCCTGGCGGCGACGGCGCGCACGCTCCAGGCCGTCAGCCCCCTGGCGACCCTGGGCCGCGGCTACGCGGTCCTGACACGGCGCCAGGACGGCGCGCGGGTTCCGGTGACCAGCGCCGCCGGCGTCACGGCCGGCGACGCACTCACCGCCCATCTGCGCGACGGCGCCCTCGACGTGCGCGTGGAAAGCGTGGACGGGGACAACCGGCTGCCGAAGCTGCCGGAGGATTAGGCACGCCGCGGCAACCGCCCCCCCTTGTAGGAGCGATCTCCAGATCGCGATGGCACCCGATCCATGGCAATCGCGATCTGGAGATCGCTCCTACGAGTATGATTCGGGCGTCAGACGGCGGCCTAGCGCTTCCTGCCCTTGTGATGCTTCACCATCCGCTTGCGGCGGCGCTGCTGCCGGGGCGTGAGGGTGTTGCGGCGGCCGGCATAGGGATTGTCGCCCGTGCGCAGCTCGATCTTCACCGGCGTGCCGCCCAGATCCAGCGCCTCCCGGAAACTGTTCTCCAGATAGCGCACGTAGGCGTCGGGCAGCGATGCGGTCTGGTTGCCGTGAATGACGATCCGCGGCGGATGCGCCCCGGCCTTGTGGGCGAAGCGCAGCTTGATCTGACGCCCCCGGACCATCGGCGGCGGATGGGCTTCCACCAGCGCCTGCAGCAGCCGGGTGAGGTACGACGTCGAGACGTCGAGCTCGCCGGCTTCGTAAACCTGGCGGACCTCGTCGAGCAGATGACCGACGCCGGAGCCGTGCAGGGCCGAGATCTGGTGCACGGGAATCCAGGGCGCGAAGCGCAGGCGCCGGTCGAGCTGCTCGCGGTTGCGGTGACGCTCGTCGGTGGACAGGCCGTCCCATTTGTTCAGCGCCACCACCACGCCGGCGCCCGCCTCCACGGCATAGCTCAGCAGGTGCAGGTCCTGATCGACGAGGCCTTCCCTGGCGTCCAGGACCAGGATCACCACGTCCGCCCGCTCGATGGCCTGCAGGGTCTTCACCACCGAGAATTTCTCGGCGCCCTGGTCCACCCGGCCCTTGCGCCGCACGCCGGCGGTATCCACCAGCACGTAACGGTCGCCGTCCCGCTCGAAGGGAATCTCGATGGCGTCCCGGGTGGTGCCGGGCAGGTCGAACACCACCTGGCGCTCTTCGCCGAGCAGGCGATTGGTGAGCGTCGACTTGCCGACGTTCGGCCGGCCGACGATGGCCACCCGGATGGCGCCGTCGTCGGCCGCCGCTTGCTCCGCCCCCTCCGCCTCGGCGGATTCATCGTCGGCCTCGGGCGCGGCGGCCGGAGCGAGCGCCTCGAACAGCTCGTCGAGTCGCTCGGTCAGTCCGGCCAGGCCCCGGCTGTGGGCGGCGGCGATGTACACGGGGCGGTCGAACCCGAGCCCGGCGAACTCCGCCATGGCCTCGTCTTCGGAGACGCCGTCCATCTTGTTGACCACCAGCACCACGCGCCGGTCACGGCGCCGCAGCCGGGTGGTTATCTCCTGGTCCACCGCCGTCAGACCCGCCCGGGCATCGACCAGAAACAGCACCACGTCGGCCTCGTCCATGGCCACCTCGGCCTGGCGCTCCATGGCCTGGGTCAGCACACCGTCGTCGCCGAGCAGACCGCCCGTGTCGATCAGCGTGCACAGGGTCTCGCCGATGGTGGCGCGGCCGTAGCGGCGGTCCCGGGTGAGCCCGGGCTCGTCCGCCACCAGGGCGTCACGGCGGCGGGTGAGCTTGTTGAACAGCGTGGACTTGCCGACGTTCGGCCGGCCGACCAGCGCCAGTGCGGGGATCATGGCTCCGCTACCTCAGCTCCACGCCGTACGCGCGCAGCTTGCCCGAGTTGCCGAGCACGTAGAACAGATCGCCGGACACCAGCGGCCGGGAGCGAATGCCCTTGCCGTCCACCTTGATCCGGCCGAGAAAGCGCCCGTCGCTCTGGGCGAGCACGTGCAGCCAGCCGTCGGCATCACCGAGCACCAGGTAGTTGCTGAATGCGATGGGGCCCGACAGGTCGCGCCGGAACAGCCCGCGCTGGGACCACACTTCCTCGGCGGTGCGGCGGTCGATGGCATGCACCACGTCGTCGTCGTCGACCACGTAGATCTGGCTGTAGCCCTCCGCGAGGTCCACGTGACTGGGGATCTCCCGCTCCCACAGCAGGGATCCGTCGCTGGCCCGCAGCGCCTTCAGACGGCCCTGGTACGCCGCGACGTAGAGCACACCGCCCACCAGCACCGGGGTGCTGTCGACGTCGACCATGCGGTCGAGCTCCGAACGACCTTCCGGCAGCATCACGCGATGCTGCCAGATGGGCTCGCCGTTCTCCGCCCGGACGGCGGCGACCATGCCGTTGGCGAACCCGGCGAACACCACGCCGTCCGCGTATACCGGCGTGCCGGTGCCGCGCAGGGTGAGCACGGGAACCTGATTGTCGAAGCTCCAGCGGATGCTGCCGTCACTGCGCTCCAGCGCCAGCAGCCGGCCGTCGATGGTGCGCACGAACACCAGGTCCTCGCCGGCCACGGGCGGCGCGAGCACCTCGCTGCCGATCTCCGAGCGCCACACTTCTTCGCCGTCCGCGGCCGACAGGGCGATCACCTCGCCGTAGGTGTTGCCGACCAGCACGTAGCCGTGACCGACGCCCACGGCGCCCGTCAGGAAGCTGGGATCCCGGCGATCGAAGACGTTGATGCTGGCGAACATGCCCCACGGGCTCTCGTTCACCCGGGTGCGCCACAGGCGCTTGCCGGAGAACCGGTCCCGGGCCTCGACCACGCCGTAGCCGTCGGCCACGAACAGCCGGTCGGCGAGCACGGCGGGACGAATACGCAGATATTTCTTGCCGAGCCCGTCGCCGATGCCGGCGCCCCACTCCCGGCGCAGGCGTACCTCGGCCTCGAAGTCGACGAGCTTCGCCGGCTCCTGTGAGCTTTCGTCGTCGCCGTCACCGACGAAGGGCAGCCAGGAAAACCAGCTGCAGCCGGATACCAGAAAGGCGCCGAGTACGAGGGTGAAACTACGAATCGCTGGCGTCTGCAGTGTCTGCAATCTTCATCTCCAGAACGGGTCGCTGCTCGCCGGCCTCCAGCCGCTCCTCGGCGGTCAGGTAGGACTGATGGGCCAGCTCACGCTCACCCCGAGCCAGATGAATGTCGCCCTTGAGCTCAGCAGCCAGGGACAGGAAACCGGTGCTCTGAATGCCGCCAAGGGCAGCGAGCGCGTCATCGCCACGGTCGAGATCGAACAGCGCCCGGGCGAGGCGCAGCCTCGCGGTATCGGCCAGCTCCGGGCCGGACGCCAGATCGACTGCACGCCGCAACAGGCTCTCCGCCCGCCCGGAATCGTCTCCGGCCATCGCGGCATCGGCCTGATGCAGGAGCACGAAGGCCGGATAGGCCGTGCCCTCACCGGCCGCGATCACCTGCTCGGCGAGCGCCTGTCGTGCGTCCGGGTCAGCGGCCAGGAACTCTTCGTAGAGGTCCGACGCGGTGACGATGCGCTCCGCCTGGGCACCCTGGTACCAGCGCCAGCCGACGATGGCGGCGACCACCAGGACGACGCCGATCAGCAGGGCCAGCCCGTTCTGCTGCCACCAGTTGCGCAGCCGGGCGAGCTGCTCCTCTTCGCTCAGGTAGTCGGACACCTGTGTCTCCCGTTGTTCAACATGTCACCGCGCTGTCGATCCAATGGCCGCGGCCCTGAGTCGCTCGATCAGCGCGTCGACGGCGAGCGCTTCCTGGGGCCGGTCCTCCCGCAGGTACTTGAGTGCCGGCGCCCCGGCTGCCACCTCGTCCTCGCCGACGACGATGGCGAAGCGCGCGCCGGACTGATCGGCCCGTTTCATCTGATTCTTCAGCTTGCCGCCGCCGGCGTGGGTGCGGATTCTGAACGCTGGCAGCGCATCCCGCAATTTCTGCGCCAGCGCCAGCGCCCAGGCCTGATGAGCGGGGTCCATCACGCACAGGTAAACGTCGGCAGCCGAGTCCGCCGGGGTGCCATCGGCCGCGGCGGACTCCAGCAGCAGCATCACCCGCTCGAGACCCAGGGCGAAGCCGGCGCCCGGTGTCGGTCGACCGCCTAGCCGCTCCACCAGCCCGTCATAGCGCCCGCCGGCGCAGACCGTGCCCTGGGCGCCGATGGCGTCGGTGATCCACTCGAACACCGTGTGGGTGTAATAGTCCAGCCCCCGTACCAGCCCGGGGTTGACCACATAGGGCACCTGCATGGCGTCCAGCAGCCGGCGCAGGCCGTCGAAATGCGCCTGGCCCTCCGCATCCACGTAGTCCGGCAGGCGCGGCGCATCCGCCAGCAGCGCCTGGGTCTGGGCATTCTTGCTGTCGAGGATGCGCAGCGGATTGCGCGTCAGCCGCCGCCGGCTGTCCTCGTCGAGCCTGCCGGCCAGCGGCGTCAGATAGCCCACCAGCGCCTCGCGGTAGTCCGCCCGCGCCTGAGCAGAGCCCAGCGTGTTGAGCTCGAGCCGGACCTGACCGGCCACGCCCAGCGCCCGCCAGAACTCGTAGCCCATGAGCACGAGCTCCGCATCGATGTCGGGGCCGGCGAACCCGAAGGCTTCGGCGCCGAGCTGATAGAACTGCCGGTAGCGGCCCTTCTGCGGCCGCTCGTAGCGGAACATGGGGCCAGCGTAGAATACCCGCTGGGTCTGATTGAACAACAGACCGTGCTCGAGCAGCGCACGCACGCAGCCGGCGGTGCCTTCCGGGCGCAGCGTGAGGCTGTCGCCGTCCCGATCGGCCAGGGTGTACATCTCCTTCTCGACGATGTCGGTCGCTTCCCCCACGCCGCGGCTGAACAGCTCGGTGGCTTCCAGCAGAGGCAGGTGAATCTCCTCGTAGGCATGGCCGACCAGCACCTCGCGGAGGCGATCCTCGATCCGGCGCCAGCGCCGGGCCTCCTCGGGCAGCACGTCCCGCATGCCGCGTATCGACTGAATCATGACTACTGCCCCAGAACCAGGGTGGCGACGTTGTTGCGCGTATGGGCAGCGAGCGGCACCGGCTCGCCGTTGAACACCAGCTTCGCCCCCGGCGCATAGCCGAGCAGGATCCGGAACGGGCCCTGACCTACCAGCGCAAGCTCGGTGCCGGCACGATTGAGATCGCTGTAGAGATTGGCCCCGGCCGTGCTCTTGACCTCGACCCAGCAATCGTCGGAGAACATGAAGGCCAGCCGGTCCTCTCCGGTGTCGGTGATGCGGCGGGCATCGCCGCTGGCTGACACGTCACTCGCCCGTGCTCCAACGGGTGCGGCATCGGCGAGCGCGACACGCTCGCCATCCCCGGCGAGAGCTGCCCCCGGAAACTCGCTCCGCGGTGCCGGCTGCGCGTCGGCCGCCGACAGCAGATCGTCCTGGGGGGCCGCCGCAGGCCCGCCGGCCGGGAGCCCGCTGCTCGCCGCGGGCACGCCGGCCAGAGTGGGCCGCTCCGCCGGCGCCGGGCCACCGCCCGGCGACCCGGGTTGCGGACCCGCCGCGCCGTTCACGTCCGTCGTTGCGCCCGCCATGGCACCGGCCGATGCGTCCGCAGCCCCCGGGGTCCCGGCGTCGGGCCACAGCAGAACCGCGATCAGCACGATCATCAGCGCCAGCACGCCGCCGGCGCCACCGAGCACCAGTCCGGGACGCTGACGGATCCACTCCCAGATGGGCGGTTCCGACGGCCCATCCGCCACCGGCGCCAGTGCCTCGGCCTTCGGGTAATAGGCAAGCAGCGGCTCCGGGTCCAGGTCCAGCAGGCGGGCGTAGGCGCGCACGTAGCCGCGCGCGAACACCGTCCCCGGCAGCCGGTCGGCATCGTCGGCCTCGATGGCCTCGACGATGGTCATGGAGAGATTGAGGGTTTCCGCCACCTCCCGCACGCTGACCTCGAGCGCTTCGCGGCGCTCGCGCAGCACGGGGCCGGGGCGTTGCGGATCCGCTGCCGTCACCGTGTGCCCCCGCCGCTCATGATCAGCCCTCTTGCAGGCAGCGTTTCGCTTCCGCGGAGTCCGGGAACAGGTTCTTCAGCGCGATCTCGTAGCTCGCCCGGCCGTTGTCGTCGCCGGACAGCCGCGCCAGCCGCAGACCGAGACACAGACTGCGGGGCGTCTGCCGGGCCCGCTCGCGGAACATGTCGTAGTAACGCGCGGCCTCCTGGTAGTCGCCGGCCTCGTATGACAGCTGCGCCAGCTCGAGGCCGCTGCGCGGCAGCACCGTGTTGAACGACAGCGCACGCTCGAACGCCTCACGGGCGCGATCCTTGTTGCCGACCTGGAGCTCGGTCAGCCCCAGATTCTGGTAGGCCACGGCCCGCTCCCGGTAGTTGGGATCGCGCACCAGACTGCGCAACGGGTCGAGCGCGTCCTCGAACCGGCCCTGAGCGTACAGGAAGGTACCGTAGTTGTTCAGCGCCATCGCGTTGCTCGGCTCGTAGCGCAACGCCTGCCGATAATGCTGTTCCGCCAGATCCGGCTCGCCCTGGGCCTGATAGACGACGGCCATGAGCGTGTGCGCCTCGGCCGAGCGCGGGTCGATCTCGAGCGCCCGCTCGAGGGGGTCGAGCGCCCGGGTGAACTCACGCTGCTCGAGGTAACCGCGGGCGAGGTCGAGCCGGGCCTGGAGCTGCACCGGTTTCGGCGCCGGTTGCCGCGTGTTGGTGGATTCCGTCACGCAGCCCGCGAGCAGCAGCGCCGCGAACAGTCCGACCACGATGCGGCTCATGCCACCTCCCCGGCCCGACGTCGGGCGATGTAGCGTTCCTTGCGGCGGGTCCGGTCCTCCACCTGGCCGACGAGCTGACCACAGGCCGCGTCGATGTCGTCGCCCCGGGTCGTGCGCAGCATGGTGGCGTAGCCGGCGTTCATGAGCAGCGTCTGGAAGGCACGCACGCGTCCCTCGTCCGGGCGCTCGTAACCGGAACCCGGAAACGGATTGAACGGAATCAGGTTGATCTTGCAGCGTACGTCGCGCAGCAGCGCGGCCAGTGCCCGGGCGTCGTCGAGGCTGTCGTTGACGCCCTCGAGCAGCGTGTACTCAATGGTCAGAGAACGGCGCTCGCCGAGCCCGGCCACGTAGTGGCGGCAGGCCGCCAGCAGGTCCTCGATGGGATACTTGCGGTTGATCGGCACCAGCTCGTCGCGCAGCGGATCGTAGGGCGCGTGCAGCGAGATCGCCAGCGACACGTCGGACACTTCGGCCAGCCGGTAGATCGCCGGGACGACCCCGGCCGTGGAAATGGTCACGCGGCGTTTGGAGATGCCGAACGCCAGGTCGTCCATCATGAGATCCGTGGCGGCCACCACGTTGTCGAAATTCAGCAGCGGTTCGCCCATGCCCATCAGCACCACGTTGGTGACACCGCCGGGCTCGCCCGGACGAATCACCTCCCCCGGGGCGGCGCGGGCTCGGAGCTCCGCGTCGGCGAGCCACACCTGACCGACGATGTCGGAGGTGGAAAGGTTGCCGTTGAACCCCTGCTTGCCGGTCGAACAGAAGCTGCAGTCCAGCATGCAGCCCACCTGGGAGGACACGCACAGGGTGTTCCGGCCGCGATCGGGAATGAGCACCGTTTCGACGCAGTTGCCGTTGGCCACGCGGACGATCCACTTCACCGTCCCGTCACGGGATTCCTTGCGGGTGACGACTTCCGGCAGGTCGAACCGGGCGACCTCCTTGAGCCATGCACGCTGTCGCTTGGACAGGTCCGTCATGGCATCGACGTCGAGAACGCCGCGATGGTACATCCACTTCATGATCTGACGGGCGCGGAATGCCTTCTCGCCCTGCTCGACGATGAACGCCTCCATCCGCGCGCGGGACAGGGAGAACAGGTTGACCCGCTCGCCGTCCGGAGCACGCGGGGCATCCGCGCCGCGCCCGGCGGGCACAGCGTTCACGGTCTCGACACGGGCCTCGGAAGTCACGCTGTGGCTCAGTCTCTCGAACAGATGTCGTCGGGGCCGAAGAAGAATTCGATCTCCCGGGCTGCGGAGGCCGGCGAATCCGACCCGTGCACCGCGTTGGCCTCCACGGACTCGGCGAAGTCCGCCCGGATCGTGCCCTGCTCGGCGTCCTTCGGATTGGTGGCGCCCATCAGCTTGCGGTTGGCCGCGATGGCATTATCACCTTCGAGCACCTGCACCACCACCGGGCCGGACGTCATGTAGGCGACCAGATCGTCGTAGAACGGCTTGCCGTCGT
>MRWG01002181.1_pt1 | contig 10417 bp, 7 predicted proteins | sample 1013341 | NCBI WGS metagenome assembly MRWG01 (sample SAMN06117577, study PRJNA244670) | biofilm metagenome | biome: Water; feature: Cathode Biofilm; material: Biofilm; isolation source: microbial consortium enriched at the cathode of a solar microbial fuel cell | place: USA: District of Columbia ...
CTCATCCACCCCCGCGCCCCCGGCTCGGCCTACCCCTTCGCCGACCTCTGCGGCGCCGGCGTCGCCTACAAGCTCGCCTGGCGCCTGGCCACCATGCACTGCGGCTCGGACAAGGTCTCCCCCGAACTCCGCCAGACCCTCATCGACATGCTCGCCCCCTGCGCCCTCGGCGTCATCGCCGACGTCGTCCCCCTCGTCGATGAGAACCGCGTCTTTGCCCGCTACGGCCTCTCCATGGTCAAGCGATCCTCCCTCGTCGGACTCCGCGCCCTCGTCCGCGCCTCCGGGCTCGACGGCGAGAACATCGACTCCGAGATGGTCGGCTTCCGCATCGCCCCCCGCCTCAACGCCTGCGGGCGCCTCGGGCACGCGAGTGAGGCCGTCGAACTCCTCACCACCACCGACAAGACCCGCGCCACGCAGATCGCCGAGGCGTTCACCGAACTCAACGACGACCGCCGACGCGTCGAACGACGCATCCTTGAGCAGGCCTGCGAGATGGCCGAGGCCCGAGGCATGACCGGCCCGGACGCCCGCGCCATCATCCTCGCCCACGAGGACTGGCACCCGGGCGTCGTCGGCATCGTCTGCTCCCGCCTCGTCGAGCGCTACGCCCGCCCCGCCATCCTCCTCCAGCACCAGGGCGAGATCCTGACCGGCTCCGGTCGCTCCATCGACGGGTTCAACCTCCACGCCGCCCTCCTGGCCTGCGCCGACCACCTCCTCGGCTTCGGCGGGCACGACATGGCCGCCGGCCTCCGCCTCGATCCCTCAAACCTCGACCGCTTCACCGAGTCGATGCTCGCCCACACCGCCGAACGCCTCGCCCCGGACGACCTCATCCTCGGGCTGCGCTACGACTGCGACGCGGACCTGTCCGAACTCACCCCGCAGCTCGTCCGCGACCTGGAGGCCCTCGCCCCCTTCGGACGCGCCAACCCCCGCGTCCGCCTTCGCCTCAACGACCTGCGCGTCGCCGGCCAGCCGCGCGTCTTCGGCAAGCTCGGCGCCCACCTCAACATCATCCTCGAGTCCCGACACGCCGGCCCCCGAGCCATCAACACCGTCGCCTGGGGCTGGGCCGAACGCGCCGAGCTGCTCTCCCGCGGCACGCGCGTTGACGCGATCGTCGCCCCACGCATCAGCGACTACTCCGGACGCGTCGAGCCCGAGCTGCTCGACCTCCGACTGCGCGATCCAAACGACAACGCCGCCCCCGGATGCTCCGAGGGCGGCGCCGTGTCGATCTCCGGCTCTCGTCAGCCGATCAGTCCGTAGTGCCTTCTTCCGCGGCGAATGCGCCCTCGCCCGCGGCGATCAGATCGTTCGTATCCGCCAGAAGCTGCCGGAACGTCGGGTTCCCCGGCTCCAGGCTCGTCGCCGACGCCAGGCTCTCCCGAGCCTCGCCCAGCCGACCCATCTCCATCAGGAGCATCCCCTCAAAGGCGAGCACACTCGCGTCCCGCGGCGCCGCGGCGACCGCGTCCCGCGCGCTCTCCAGAGCGCTCTGGTTGTCACCCTGACTGCGGAACCACAACGCCGTGAGCGAGTACCCCTCGTGCCGATCCGGCGCGAGCGCCACCACGCGGGAGGCCGCACGACGCAGCGAGCGTCCGTCGCTGAGCACGTACGAGACGTTGCCCAGCCCGACCCAGGCCTCGATGTCCGCCTGGCCCGCCTGCCCCTTGGTCAGGTCGTAGTAGATCTTCCTCGCCTCCACCGGGCGATCGAGCGCCATCAGGCACTGCGCCCGCATGTGCTGCAGGTCGCGCCGGGCGGCGTTCTCCTCGTCGGAGAGCAGCGTCGAGAGGTTGAACTCCGCCTCGCGGAAGTTGTTCGTCGCCACCTGCGCCCGGATCAGGTCCTCGAGCACCACGTCGTCGGAGGGCGCCAGCAGGCGAGCCTCGGCGAAGAGCGCCACCGCCTCTTGCGGGTTCCCCTCGATCAACGCGATGTGCCCGAGCGTCTGGCGGACGCCCGCATGATGCTCGAACGAGGGGCCACCCTCCAGGTACGACCGGGCCTCGCCCAGACGCCCCATGTCCACGAGCATCTCCGCCGCCGCCACCGCGTAGTCCGGGTTGTACCCGTCGTACTCCGACGCGAGTCGGTAGTGGGTCAGGGCCTTCTCAAGCTCGCCCAGCCGCTCGTGCACCACGCCCAGGTAGTAGTGCGCGTCCACGAACTGCGGGTCCAGGGCCTCGGCGGTCCGGAGGCTCTCGATCGCACCCCCGATGTCACCCTGCTCGAGCAGGATCCGCCCCTTGAGCACGTGGCTCTTGGGCACCTGGTCGTTGTACGCCATCGATTCGTCGATCTTGTCGATCGCCTTCTCGAGGTCGCCGGCGAGGAAGGCCTGACGGGCCATGTCCCACTCCGTCGCCGCCTTCATCACGCTCATCTTCTGCTTCGCCAGGCTCGCATGCTCCGAGGTGTACCCGCCGTTGCCGGCGCACCCCGTCACAAGCCCGACGAGTCCGAGAGCCGCGCCCGCGAGGGCGTACGTCCCGATCCGATTCATGCGCTCACCGAGCATTCGCTGTCTCCTTCGCGGGGCGGTGGTACGCACGCCCGACGCGTCCTGCGTTGGGTTTAGTCGTTGATCTCGTCCTGCACGCTTCCCGAGGTCGGCACGTTCACGAAGGTGTCATCCAGCGGGTAGCCCCGCTCGTACACCTGGAACGTCCCCGAACCCGTCAGCGGGATCCGCAGCATCTGGCCGTTCGGGATCGGGATCCACAGGACCTCCGCTCCCGCCGGCGCCAGCACCGGGCCGAGCACCGGCCCCGTCGCCTGCGGCTGCCCCCACTCGAGCATCGCGCCCGACTGGTTGTCGAACTCCAGCCCGTCGATCTTCGGGTTCTCGAAGAAGTTCACGCCCTGGCCCGCGCTCGCCTGGCGACCGCCCGTCTGCTCCTCGAAGAACATCTCCGTCGGCGTGCTCACGCCCGAGATCGACTCGATGAAGCTCGGGTCCGGCGCCTCAGGCGTCGAGATCTCCTCCTGGAAGAACGCCTCAGAGCCGTCCGCCTCCGCGAACCCGTCGTTCAGATCCACCAGCGCCTCGGGCGCCGAGCGGTTGAAGGACTCCACCGGCGTCACGTCCTCGACGTACTCGACGAACGACTCGTTCACCCCGGAGGCCTGCGCCTCGCCCGTCTCCGCCTGCGTGACCGACTCGCCGTCGAAGAACGAGCCCTCGTCGGGCGTCTCGAACTCCAGGTCGATCTCCGGCTCCGGCGCCGTGCGGTCGAAGCCGATCCCGGAGGCGTCCTCGAACTCCACGACCTCCGTGACATCCTCGACGAACGCGGGGTTCACACCCTCGCCCGCCCAGCTCGACGTCTCACCCTCGAACGCCTCCCCGTTCTGGGGGGCGATGTCCGCCACCGGCTCGACGTACGGGTTCATCCCCGCGTCCGCCCCGGTCTTGCCGGAAACCTCGAAGCCCTGCTCCTGCCCGCCCGTGTTCACGCTGACCACGTCCTCGATCGGCGCCGGCGCGGTCTGACCCGCGTCCACGTTGATCTCGCCCATGGAGTTGGGCACGTTGGTCGGCGCGACGTGGAACTCCTTGCCCCACACCGAGTCCAGGATCGAGTTGCTCGGGACCACCGTCTGCGTGCCACGAAGCTCGACGAGCATCTTCCTCGCCTCGGTGGAACGCGGGTGCAGCGTGAGCGCCCGGTCCAGGCAGAAGATCGCCTTCTCCGTGTGCCCGTCCGCGTGGTACTCGCGGGCCTTGATCAGCAGCTGGCTGACGCGGCGCTCGCGGCTGAACTTGAGAAGCCCCTCCCGGGCGCCGGCGCGGGCCGTCGCCAGGTACTCGGTCCCCAGCTCCCCCGCCTGCGTCAGCTCGGCGTCGTTCACGATCGAGGGCGTGATCATGAAGATGATCTCGCTCCGACGCGTGTTATCCTCGTGACCGCGGAAGGCCGCCCCGATGACCGGGATGTCGCCCAGCACCGGCACCTGACGGCGCGTCGCGGTGGTTGTCTCGGTGAACAGGCCGCCGAGCACGACGGTCTGCCCGTCCCGGACCATGACGTTGGTCACCAGCTCGGTCGTCTCCTCGTCCGGGATCGTCACCGGCGAGCCGTTGCTGCCGGTCGTCTCGCGAAGCGTGAAGTTCGAGACCTGCGGCTTCAGCTCAAGGCGGATCAGCCCGTTGGCCGCGACGAACGGACGCAGCGCCAGCTGCGTGCCCGTGTCGAGGAACTCGACCGTCTGCGTCGTCGAGGTCTCCGTCGTGGTCGTGTTGAGGTAACCCACGCGGGTACCCACGAGCACGCGGGCCGGCTGGCGGTTGAGCGTGAGGATCTTCGGGTTCGACACGACGGTGACGTCCGTCACCTCGTCGAGCAGACGCAGGAAGACCGCGACGTCATCGGTCACGATGCCGCCCCGGATGCCCGCGTCCCCGCTCACGTTGCCCACGCTCGACGTGACGGCCCCCGTGGTGTTGTTGACCTGGGAGATGTCGATGTCACCCCCGCTGATGTCCTGGCCCACGCCCTTGACGAGCTGCCCGGCCGCCGCGAGGGGGCCCCCGATGCCCGCGAAGTCCGCGAACTCGAGGTTGCCCAGCACCGAGAAGTCCACGCCGAACGCGTTGTCCTCGGTGAGACTCGTCTGCAGGATCGTCGCCTCGACGAGCACCTGCACCGGGCGGGTGTCAAGCTGCTCGAGAAGGTCGAGGATCGAATCGACGTTCTCCTCGTAGTCCGTGATGACCAGCGTCGCCTCGTTGGCGAACGTGTCGGCCCCCACCGGGTTCGAGTCGTCGATGTTGAAGGTCTCCGCCGCGGCGCTCGTCTTGATGACGCCGTTCTCGCTGAGGAGCTGCTGGACGAACTCCGCCGCGTCAACGGCGTTGAGGTAGTCCAGGCGGTAAACCTTGGTCACACGCTCGCGGGTGGCCTGCTCGATCGCGAGCAGCTCTTCCCGGGTGTAGACGTGGATGAAGTTGCCCTGCTCGATGTACCCGTAGCCGTTGACGTGCAGGATCGCGTCCAGGGCCTCGTAGAACGTCACCCCGTAGAGGTCGGCGGTGATCGTCGCCGCGACGGAGTTGCTCGCCACGATGTTCCGCTCGCTCTGAATCGAGAGCAGCTGAAGCACCCGCCCGAGGTCCTCGTCGTTCACGTGCAGATCGACGAGGTCGTACTTGTCGACGCTCACGTCGAGCCCGCCCGTCTCGTCGAGTTCACCCTCGAAGAACTCCGGCTCCTCGAACTCGGCCGGGATGGCCCCCCCCGCCCCCTCGATCTCGGGCTGGTCGGAACCGCCCGAGAACACCGAACTCGCCAGATCCTTCAAGGATGATGACTGGGCCAGGCCCTGGGTGGTTCCCGCAAGAAGCACGAACGCGGCAGCCGCCGCCATCGTGATACGGGGGGCGCCCACCGGGCGGAACGTCTCAGTAACGGCTTGACGCTGATCCATCGCTTGTGTCCTCGCTCAAGAGCAACTCGCTCGGACGGTTGTGCGTTCGCTTCTTCGGCTTTGCCCGTGATCCCTCGGATCCGCACGATTCAGTGGGCAACCCCAACGGTTTGCGTAAGGCTTGTCGGCCGCTTCGATTGGTGACTTTGGGACGATTCTGCTTTGGCCCGATCATCCCGACCCGCAAACGCCGGCACGACCATTCCCCGCCAAAGCCCGGCCGGCACGCCCCTTTAAGGCTTCTTCATCTCGTTCTCGGCCTCCGACTCCGGCACACGCCCCCCCACCTTCTCGGACGCGCCCACCGACCCCTCGCACGCCTCCCCCGGCCCGCAGTCGCAGGCCCCGGACGCCACCGCCGGCGGCGTCGCGTACGCGCTCCGCGGAAGATCGCTGACCAGTCGCAGCTTGGTCCAGATCAACAGCCCCGCCAACGCACCGACGCTCAACGCCGTGCTCAGCCCGTGTCGCATGCGTCGCCGCTTCATGGGGTCCCTCACCGGTGTCCGTCCGCGCGCGAAATCGGCGCGGCTCCGCACGCCTCATCGGGCCACGGGGTCCGCGCCTTTCGCTCGATGTCACCCTTTCCGCCCCGAGATCAGGGGGCGTCGAGCTGCTCGACGGTCACCTTCCCGCTGAACGCCGCCACGTTGATCCGCCACAGCGTGTCCGGCCCCGCGACCTCCAGCGACCCACCCGAACTCAACACGTCCGATCCCGGCGCCACCACCGGCCCACCGATCTCGTCAAAGATCAGCTCGTTCGTCCCGTCGAAGTCCACGTTCTGGATCTTCGCTCCCCCGAACCGGTTGTCGTCCATCGAAACGATGTACTGCTGCCCGGGCCCCTGTGGGTCGTAGAGCGTGTCGTTCTCCGGGTCCAGCGTCAGCCCGGTCACCTCCAGCAGCGAGTACGAGTTCAGGTCCGCGTCGAACACGATCGCACGCCCCGACTGGAACGCCAGGGCGTCCGACTGCGCGTACGTGATGTCCGCCACGATCGACCGCACCGCCGCCTGCACACGCAGCACGTGCGTCTGCCCCAGCGAAGGAATCACCGCGGCGCCCGCGATGCCCAGAATCGTCACGAGCACCAGCACCTCGACCAGCGTGTACCCGCGTCCGCGTGATGTGAACCGACTCATGTTGACGCTCCCTCTCATCCCGTCTCAGGGCCGCGGGATCGGCTCGTCGTTGCCATCAAAGCTGCCCGCCCACACCTCTCCGGTCGTCGCGCTGAACACCCACCCGTACCCCGTCTGGTACGCGTCGTCCGGCGTATCCCGGATCACCACCCGCCGCGCGTTCGCCCCCCCGACGTACGGGTTCAGCGGCGCCGACTTCAGATACTCCCCATCCCCCGCCACCAACGCCCCCCACGTCCCGTCTCCGGCCGTGACGTCCGGCAACGCGTTCTCGTGCCTCGCCAGGTACACGTCGATCGCACGACGCAGCTTCTGCAGCTCCGAGTACGTCGCACCCTCCGCCGCCTCACGCTGCGCCCCTACAAACTGCGGCACCACGATCGCCGCCAGGATCCCCAGTATGACCACCACGATCAGGATCTCGACGAGCGTAAAGCCCCCCGATCTCCTCCCGACCCCGGATCGTGTGCATGAGTTCTTCACGCGCCGTCTCCTGTCCCTGTTTCGCAGAACCGTTCGAAAGCGGGCGTTCCCCCTTCGAGGAACGCCCGCGAAATGTTTGTGTCAGACCAACCGATCAGTTGTTGGGACGACCCGCGGCGCGGATGATCCCGTCGGTCGCGTCGTAGAGCCAGCCGTCATCGGCGTCCTCAGCAGAGGCCTCGGCATTCGCGCTCGCCACGTCCGTGAAGTCGAACGCGGTGACGTGCGTCGCGTTGGCGGCCGCGGAGAACGGGTTGCGGGGGGGGCTCTTGACGTAGTCAGCCGTCACGAGCGGATCCCAGTTGGAACCATCAGCGTCGGTGCCGACGATGTCCGGGTAGGTCCCGTTGTTCCGAGCCGCGAAAAGCTCGAGCTGAGTCTCGAGGGTGGTCTCCTGGGTCGCCACGTTCCCACCGCGAGCCTCGTCGGCTGCACTGGTGAACTGCGGCACCACGATCGCCGCCAGAATGCCGAGAATGACCACAACGATCAGGATTTCGACCAGGGTGAATGCCCCGGCCCGATTGCGCTTCCGATTCGCACGCATGCTTGTTGCTCCTTGAACACATCTACTCGCGAGAACATTGACCCGGCTCCTCCGGGATCGGCACACCGCCGCAGCCAGACAGGGCGCTCTCCTCCGAACGCCCGACCCGACCGACACGTCGTGGCCCCGCTCGTCCCCCCGTCCTCGCGAGAAGACGGGCAGCGACCACGTCGTGCGTCCAATCCATCGACGCGTCAATCCACCCCAATGAAGCGACATCAGCCTCTGGGACACACTCCCCCGACGCTCTGTAACGCCTGGGGGAAACGTCCGGCTCCCGCCACGTGCACTCGGACCTCACGCCCACCCACGCGATAAAAAAAGCGGACCCCGAAGGGTCCGCCCACTCAATTCACTTGATAACGCGCCCGATTACGGCCGACGCGCCCGCGCCGACCGGTCCTCGAACTCCCCGAACATGATCGGCAGCAGATCCTCGTTCGGAAGCTTCATCGCCCCCATCACCGCCGCCGCCGACGTCGCCAACGCGTAGTCGTTGCTCCGCGCCAGCTCCACCAGGCGACGCACCTGCCGGTCGTCCAGGCTGTTCCCGAACCGCTTGCCCGAGTCCGCCACCAGCCCCAGCATCGCCCGCTGCTCCTCCCCGGAAAGCTCCAGGGCACGGTTCATCAGGGCGCTCTGGGCCCGCGCCTGCGGCACGTGCGCCAGCACCTCGCCGATGTCCAGCATCACCCGCCCGCTCTTCTCCTCCATCACCCCGATCAACGCCGCCGCCGCGTCCGAGACGTCCAGCACCCCGTTCCGCGACACCGCCAGGTCACGCAGCGTCGCGATCGCGCGATCCGCGTACGCCGCCGCCTCGTCCTCGCTGATCACCCCGCCCGACGCGGCCTCGATCAGCTCGTCCGCCGCTCGAACGAACATCGCGCCGTCGATCCCCGTCCGACGCACCATCACACTGGTGTCACGCCGGTACAGCCGCGTCAGGTACTCCAGCTCATCACCCGGCGCCATCGCCAGCACCGGCGTCACCGACAGCTTCGAGTCGCTCCGCACCTGCTCGATCACGTCTCGCGTCGTGTCCGCCCCGAGGGACGTCACGATCAGGTCCACGCCCGGCGCCTCGGCGATCGCCGCACGCAGGTCGCCCAAACCACCCTCCGCGGGCGGCAGCACCTCGAATCCCTGCCCCTCGAGCACCTGACGGTGCCGGTCGTACTCCTCGCGGTCCGACCCGGTCAGCACGATCGCGTACCGCGCCGAAGCGTCCCGAACCGCGCTGGCCAGCAGCGGGACCACCCGCTCCGAACCGTTGAACGTCTCCACCGGCTGCGCCGCGCCCAACGCCAACGCCGCCTCATACTGCACCCGACGGTTCGGGTAGCTCAGCGCCTCCAGCAGCGGGCGACGCTGCGACGCCCCCCACAACGAGGGGCCGCCCGCGGTCATCTCGATCGCCGCGATCGCCCGACGCGCCAGCGGCGTGTCCCCGTCATCGAGCCCACGCGCCAGGACGTCCTGCGCGATGTCCGTCCCCGCCGCCACCGCGAAATACTCCGCGTCACGACGATCCGGCGAGTACACCGGGTTGACGTACCCCTCCGGCGAATCGATCTCCCGCGAGTAGTTCGCCGCGATCCACAGACCCACGCTCGCACGCTGCGCCGGGTCCTTCCGCAGGGCCGTCTCGGCCATCCGCATCGCCATCGCCTCGTGGTACGCCTCGCTCCGCACCGGCGTCGGGATCAGCCCGATCGTCGGATCGAAGTCCCACAGAAGCTGGAACGCTTCCCCCTGGAAGCTCGTCAGCTCCGCACGCTCGTCGTAGTACGCCTCACCCAGGCTGTAGTAGAGGTTCGCCACGTCCATGTTCGGGCTCCCCTCCAGACGCCCGATCGACCACGCGCACGCCTCACGCACCGAGTCCACGTCCGTGCTCTGGTACAGGTCCGTCAGGAAGGGCAGGCTCGTCCGGTATTCCACCAGACCCAGCAGCTCCGCGATCGCCTCCTGACGCGCCGGGTCCAGCTCCGGCAACGCCGCCGCCATCGGCATGATCGCCTGGCGACCCATCTCCACGATCACCTTCTGCACCTCGGCCTTCAGCCGCGGGTTCCCCTGCGCCAGGAACGCCTCGAGCAGCTGCGGCATCGCGTACTCACCCGCCTCCAGCAGCCTCGCCCGCGCCAGCGAACGCCCCCGCATCGTCCCCTCGCTCAGCAGCCGGATGTTCTCCGCCACCGACTCGGGCATCCGCGCCCGCTCCAGCTTCCCCATCCGGAACTTCCGGTCGATCTCCCCGGCCACGTCCTCCAGCACCGGCGTCCGCATCGCCGACGCCACCGCCTCGTAGAACCGGTCCCCCTCCCGGGAGGTCTCCACCAGCTCCACGAACTCCACGTCCGTCAGCCCGCGGGCCAGCAGCTCACCGCCCACCCCGTCCGCGACCTCGTACGCCCCCAGGCGCACAAAGTGGACGAAGTCCCCCAGCAACTCCTCGTTCGACTTCTCGCTCGCGTCGTGCTGGGCCGCGGCCTCGGGCGTCAGCCCGGGAATCACGGGCAAGGCGATCAGCGAGCCGGCGAACACGGCCAGCGACACGTGGGAGGCTCGGCGGATGGCTCTGGGCACGGTCATCTCCTGCTGGTCCGAAATCGATGGAGCGTCCCGCGGCGGGCGCGCAACACAAGGGTCTTTCGCACTATCCCCACACCGCACGGGTCTGGACCCATACGCCCTTCCGGACGCACGGATGCCCCTCGACCCGCATTCTGAGGGCTCGCACTCTATCTGCTGCGGCCAACAAGTGTCAACGCCCGCCCCCACGCCGACCTCCC
>MRWG01002182.1_pt1 | contig 10413 bp, 7 predicted proteins | sample 1013341 | NCBI WGS metagenome assembly MRWG01 (sample SAMN06117577, study PRJNA244670) | biofilm metagenome | biome: Water; feature: Cathode Biofilm; material: Biofilm; isolation source: microbial consortium enriched at the cathode of a solar microbial fuel cell | place: USA: District of Columbia ...
GCCCCCGTTGGCCTCGTCATAAAAAGCGTATTTGGGGTCGGTCATCACTGCTTCAATCCGCTCAAAGCCTACTTTATCGATAAGCCTTGTAGAGGCGGCATTGTCCGATTTGCTGATCATCAACCGCATGTCTTTTTTCAGGGCCGGGGTTTCCTTTATCTTGCCCTGTTCCACCGCCTCCATGGCCGTAAGCAAAACGGCGATCTTGGGGAGGCTCGCGGCGTACATCATATGGTTGCCATTGATACTGGCAAAACGTTCATTGCCCGGGTCCCTTAAGTCTACAAGGCCCACGGCCATTTTTTTGCTGGCAATCAGGGCCCGCCATTCAGGACGGGAGGAGAGTTCTCGTTCCAGTTGCGCCTGTAGGGCGTTATCTGCCAGGGCGTTCAGGGATTGTGTCGCGACCCCTTTCTTCTTAATAGGCAATTCAGCCTGGGCGGAGAGGAACATCCCCGAAAATAGCAGCAGCAGACAACACAAATACGCTTTCAATGTCATAGTCTTGGAGGCCATGTTAAAGGATGCCCAAAAGTAAGGTAAGGCGGCATTCTACAAGTGTTAAATTTTGTACCCATCTCCATTTTCCACAGCTACCCGAAATCCGGGGGCCCAGGGTACATAGCCCTTCCCTGAAATGTTAATAATTATTTTTGAACAGCTTTAAAATACACATTATTTCCCTTTGTTAGCTTCCTTATTTTTAATAGGTTAGACTTGTCTTTAAACGCAGGAACCCCCCCTCTTCCATTTTCCGGCCACAGAGCTGTCATCCACGCATTACAATAACGCCTAACCCACACCCGCTAGTATGAAAACCCGTTTTATTTTACCAGTGGCAGTCTTATGCCTTGGACTCAATTCCTGCAAATCGGATCCGGCCAGCCCCCCGCCTGCAGAAACCATCGCCATCCGCGAATGGAAGCCCACAGATACCCGCAGTATTTTTGGAAACCGGGCCCAAAGGGGCCTGCTGTTGCACACCAAAAAAGCCGACCCCGGATATGTGCTCTTTAACCCCTCCAACAGCACGCTTACCTACCTTATGGATAAGCAAGGCAGGATTGTACACCGATGGAAGGGGGAACTCCATACGATATTATCCGCCTATTTACTGGAGAACGGGCATTTGGTACGCCTCGAACGCGACACTGATTTCCCCACTTTTGCCGCGGGCGGCATCGCGGGGCGGATCCGCGAGTACGACTGGGATGGCAACCTCCTATGGGACTTTGAATATGCGAGCGACAAAGAGCTGATCCACCATGACATCGAAGTGATGCCCAACGGGAATATCCTGGCGATTTCCTACGAGGTAAAAAATCCGGAAGAAGCCATACAGGCCGGGATGAACCCCGCATTTGTGGCGAAATCCGGCGTGTGGCCCGACAAGATTATCGAAATCAGGCCTGTTAAACCCATGGGCGGTGAAATTGTCTGGGAATGGCATTTATGGGACCACCTGGTTCAGGATTTTGACCCCTCCAGGGACAACTACGGGGTGATTAAAGACCATCCCGGGAAAATCAACATCAACATCCATGGGGAACCCGAAACGCAGCCCATGACGGCAGAACAAGTGGAGCAGGTCGTAAAAATGGGAATGCTCACCGCCAACGCCACCGCAGACAACCAGGCTTCGGATATCACCCATAGCAATGCTATTTCCTACCACCCCAGCCTGGACCAAATCGTTTTCAGTATCAAGCGGTTTGGAGAGATTTACATCATTGACCACGGCAGCAGCGTGGAAGAGGCCAAAGGGAGTACCGGAGGTAAGTGGGGTCATGGGGGCGATGTGCTCTATCGCTGGGGCAACCCCGCAAATTATGGCCGGGGCGGTCCGGAAGACAGGGTGCTTTACGAACAACACGATGTCAAGTGGATTCGCGAAGGCAGCCCGGGCGCCGGGCACCTCATGGTGTTTAACAATGATATCCGCATGCCCGGCAACAAATTCCCCTCCATGTTTGCAGCCATCATGGCCGCGGGGTCGCCTGACCCGGAATTGCCGCTGACCGACATAGCCAACTACAGCGCGGTATTGGAGTTTGCCCCCCCTCAAAACGCGGATGGGTCTTACCAGCTGCCGGAAAATGCGCCTTTTGGACCTGAAGCGGTGGTCTGGGGTTATACCGCCCCCGACAAATATTCTTTTTATTCGGCTTTTATTTCCGGGGCCCACCGTTTAACCAACGGGCATACCCTCATTACTTCCGGCGCACAGGGACGGTTTTTTGAAGTGACCCCTGAGCACGAAATTGTCTGGGAATACTGGAACCCCTATAATTTCAACTATGTACTGCCCGACGGCACTGCGGCACACCCGGGGAAGATGGTTTACACCCAATTCAGGAGCACCCCCTACCCCGTTGATTTTCCCGCCTTTGCAAACAAAAAACTGGAACCCATAGTTCCGCAGCCCGAACCGTTTATTTTTAAAATGCCGCCAAAACCACCCGTGGCGAAGGCACAAGCAGACTAGCCCGGGCTGCAGTTCCGACAGGGTGTTTCCAGCCCATGGTCTCCCACCCCGTGAAAAGAACGAAGAGGTTTGGGTGGGTTCTACTTTTTTTTCATATCTTCAAAGTACTGAAAACAAAGTGGATAAGACCGGGCCGAAACTGCCCCCCAAGCCCCCGGGAAACCTATGAAAGTAAAGCCAGGCCACAAGCAACAATTTAGCAACCAACCAACAACAACACCCATGAAACGAACAAAGTATCTAATGCCAGCGCTCCTCCTATGCGCATTCCTCTCTTGCAAGACCGAACCCAAAGAAGAAGCCATTGCCGAAGCGGTGGTCGTACGCGAATGGCTACCCAGTGACACCCGGAGCATGAGCGGGGTTTCGGCCGAAAGAGGGCTCATCATCGATACCGACCAGGACACGCCCGGTTACATCTTGTACGAACCCCCCACCAGCACCTATACCTACCTGTTGGATAAGGAAGGGGTCCTGGTCCATGTTTGGGAATCCGACCTGAACTCTATGAACTCTTACCTCCAGCCCAACGGCCACCTCATTCGCCTGGAGCGGGACGAGGATTTTCCCGTTTTTGCCGCCAGCGGACAGGCCGGGCGCATACGGGAGTACGACTGGGAAGGCAACAAGGTATGGGATTTTGAATACGCCAATGAAAAGGAGCTTTTGCACCACGACATTGAAATCATGCCGAATGGGCATATCCTGGGTATTTCTTACGAAGTACTGCCTGCCAAAGAGGCCCTGGAGGCCGGGATGGACCCCGAGCGGATTCCCAAGGCCGGTATCTGGCTGGACAAGATCGTAGAAATTAAACCGATCAAACCCGAGGGAGGCGAAATCGTGTGGGAATGGCACATGAAGGACCACCTGGTACAGGAACTGGATCCCTCCAGGAAAAACTTCGGGGTCGTGGCCGAGCACCCCAGGAAAATCCATATCAACACCCCCAGTGCCGAAGCGGGTGGCCCTCCCATGACCGAAGAACAGATCGCCCAGATGAAGAAAATGGGCTTTTTGACCTCGAACGCCTCGGTAGACAACCAGGGCTCAGACCTCACCCATACCAACGCCATCAGCTACAATGCCGGTCTGGACCAGATCGTGATCAGTGTCCCGGGTTTCGGGGAGGTGTACGTCATCGACCACAGCACGACTACCGAAGAAGCCAAAGGCAGTACCGGTGGGCGCTGGGGCCATGGGGGAGAACTGTTGTATCGCTGGGGCAACCCCCAAAACTATGGGCATGGCACCCAGGAAGAAGAGAAATTGTACGGACAGCACGATGTCAAATGGATCCCCAAAGGATACCCGGGTGAAGGGCGCCTGATGGTCTACAACAACGACATCCACAACCCTGAGAGCAAACTTCCCTCCATGTGGCCGGCCCTGGGAAGTGCCACATCGGCCGATATCAATGTGAGCATTGCCGATGTGGGCAACTACAGCGCTGTCCATGAATGGGCCATCCCCACCGACGCGGAAGGCCACTATATCCTTCCCGAAAACGGGGCCTTCGGACCCCCGGAACCCGACTGGACCTATATGGCCCCTGACAAATATTCCTTTTATTCGGCCTTTATCTCCGGGGCGCAGCGCCTAAAAAATGGCAATACCCTCATCACCCAGGGCATGCACGGCCGTATTTTTGAGATCAACCCTGAAAAGGAGATCGTTTGGGAATACTGGAACCCCTATAAGTTTGGGTATACCTTACCCGACGGTTCCCCGGCGCAACCTGTGGGACCGTTCCTCTATGCGCTATTCAGGAGTACCCTGTACGCTCCGGATTATCCGGGCCTGGCCGGAAAGGAACTTTCACCGGTGGTGCCACAACCCGAACCTTTTGTCTTTACGCCCCCGCCTGCGCCCCAGGACAGCATACAATAATAATACGTACTATTAACCAACCATAAATTAGAAATTATGTCACTAAAGATCATCGGAGCCGGATTGCCGCGGACCGGTACCAACACCTTAAAACAAAGCCTGGAAATGCTGGGCCTAAAGCATGTGTACCATATGAAGGAATTGCTTGTAAACCCAGACAAACTCCACTATTGGAAGACGCTGGACGACACTGGCGATACAGACTGGGACGCCCTCTACCAAGGCTATGACGGCACGGTGGATTTTCCCGGGTACCCCTGGTACAAGGAACACATGAAACGGTATCCGGATGCCAAGGTCATCCTTACGGTCAGGGATTTCGAAAGTTGGTACAAAAGTGTGGACAACACCGTTTTCAGGGCCGGGCCGCAGACCCCTGGCCAGAAGATCAAGATGCTCACAAAACTGCTGTTCAGTGCCAGGGCGCGCAAGGTGGTAAAGGTCATCAAATGGTTCAAGAAGGTTTTCTTTGCCGAAAGGCTACAGGGCAAATTTGAAGACAAGGCGTTTGCGAAGAAGTTCTGGGAAGACCATATTGCCGGGGTCAAAAAACACGTGCCCAAGGAGAAATTGCTGGTATATGACGTACGGGACGGCTGGCCCCCCCTATGCAAGTTCCTGGGGGTACCCGAACCCGCAGAACCCCTGCCCCACCTCAACAAAAAGGAAAATTTCAAAAAAATGCTCCCAAAATTGATGAAGGGAGAAATGGTCTAGGACTACCCGCCAACCCCACAAATGCCCCCGGAGGCTCCAGGCAACCGGGGGTATTTTATAAACAACGAGCCCTATGAATACAGATAGCTGGCAGGTGAAAACCGCCCTGTTGCTGGTCAGCAGCCTTACGATCATGTCCATGATCACCATTTCTGCCTCCCTGCCCGATATGACCCAGGCTTTTGCCGATACCCCCAACGGCCCCGCCCTGGTCAAACTCACCCTTGCATTCCCGGGCCTGTTCATCGCGCTCTCTGCCGTGGCAGCAGGCCTGGTCATAGACCGGTTCGGGCGCCTGAAACTCCTGGGGGTCGCCCTGTTGCTCTACGCAGTGGGGGGCAGCTCCGGCTATTGGCTGGACAATATCTACCTCATCCTGGCAGGCAGGGCCCTGCTGGGGGTTTGTGTGGGGATCAGCATGACCATCGTCACCACCCTGGTGGCCGATTACTACGAAGGAAAGTCCCGGCAGCAATTTGCCGGCCTGCAGATCGCGGTGATGTCCCTGGGCGGGATCATCTTTATCACCCTGGGCGGGATCCTGGCAGACATCAATTGGCGGGTCCCCTTCCTCCTGTACCTGTTTTCGCTCCTTATCCTCCCCGTAAGCTATCGCTTCCTGAGGGAACCGGGACGTACGCCCGACCGTAAAGACAGCCGTAGCGCCGTTAAGTCGCCCCCTTTGATCTGGCTGGTGTTCTTCAATGTAATGCTGATGTGGATCCTGTTTTTTATCATCCCGGTCCAAATCCCCTTCTATTTGAAATCTATCGGGGTGGAAAAAAACTCCCTGATTGGGATTGCCGTGGCCGCCACCACCTTTTTTTCGGCCATCTCCTCCATTTCGTATTCCCGCATCAAGGACCGCTTCAGCTTCCGGCAGATCTTCGCCCTGGGGTACCTGCTTATGGCCCTGGCCTTTTTGGCCATTGCCATGGGCAACTCCTACGGCACGGTGATGCTGGGCATGCTCCTGGCCGGGCTTGGCATGGGCGTGATGATCCCCAACGCCAATATCTGGGTAATGCAGCTCGCCCCGCCCGAGGTCAGGGGACGCGAGATCGGGCGCCTGACCACGTTCTGGTTCATGGGGCAATTTTTGTCGCCCCTCTTGTTGCTGCCCTTTTTGCAGGTATTTTCCCAGGCAGGCCTTTTTTATGTCCTGGCGGCCATACTATTGGCCCTCTCCCTCTTTTTCCTGGCTACGTACTACCTGGGGGCCAATGCCAAGGTACCCCGTTAGGTGCGCGGGACGCAGCTGCCATTTGGGGAGCCCACGGGCTATAAAGGAAATCATCGCGATTCGTTGTATTTTAAGGGTGGGCGAATGGAGGTTTGCCACACAAACAAAGGGCATTATGATCATTAAGAAACAGCAACGCGAACCAGACCGAAAAGCTTCCCCTTTTATCGGGCTGCTGTTGTTCCTCATCTCTTTGGTATTGTTGGCCGTGACCGGGCCACTGGGGTTTATATACGGCCTTTTCCACGCGTTTTTTAGCCGGGGGGTCCGGGGATTGGGCGAATACCTGCTGAAGATCGCGATTTCCATAGACCAGCTTGGGAACGTTTTGATGCAACACTTGCTGAACCTGCTATGGATTAATAAAGGTGGCTATTTCTTTGGCAACCGGGATGAAACCATATCCAGTGCCCTGGGGAGGAACCGGCAATTGGGGACCCTCAACGGTTTCGGGCTGTTCATAGACGCCTTCCTGGACCTGATAGACCCCAACCATTCCCTGAATTCCATCGACTATTACATAGAACCGAGCCGTGCCATTCTGGAACGGTTGTCGTGGGTACATATACAGCAGGGAAAAGTGCTTTTCCTCAGCCTAAAGGGGCAGGCCGGCTATGTCCTGCCCGGCGGGCCCAGGGTTCCGGGCCGGTCGGATGCCGACCAGCTGGCGGGGTACCTGCAGGCACAGTTGGGCATCGTGGCCTCCCCGCCAGGGGTGGCGCCCCTGGGCACCTATGAGAGCCGGGTTGGGGGACCCGCCCCGGCCGCGTTCCTGCGGCAGCACTGCTACACCATGCCCTTTACCGGCACTTTAAGCCCGGGGTCGCACACAGGCAAACTATATTGGCTGGGCTATGAGGAGCGCCACCAACTTTCTGCAGCCAACCGCGATATCCTGGAGGCCCTGAAGGAAAAAGGCCGTTTGTAACCCAGCCCCCTCAGGGCCTAAAAGAAATTTGTTACTTTTACGCTCATAAATCGTAACTCTTAAAACATAACGATGGAAGTACTTGGCATTGATGTGGGTGGTTCGGGAATCAAAGGAGCCCTGGTAAATATGGAAACCGGGGAAATGGTCACAGACCGATTCCGGATTCCCACGCCAAAATCGCGCAAGCCCGATGCCATGGCCGAAGTGGTCGCCCAAATCGTGGAGCATTTCAACTACAAGGGCCCTGTGGGGTGCGGCTTCCCTACCGTGATCAAGCAAGGGGTCTGCAAATCGCATGGCAACCTTCATAAGTCCTGGGATGGAATGAATGTGGAGGCGTTGTTTTGCAAGGCCACCGGGCTCGATTTCACCGTCATCAACGACGCTGATGCCGCGGGTTATGCCGTAATGAACTACGGTACCGGGAAAGGGGAGAATGGTTTTGTCATCATTATTACCATTGGCACCGGCCTTGGGAGTGGGGCCTTCCTGAACGGGAAACTGCTCCCAAATTTTGAGTTGGGGCAGATCCCCTACAAAAAGTACGACAAGATCGAAGAATGGGCTGCCGGTTCCGCCATGGAGCGCGAGGGCCTCAGCTACAAGAAATGGGGCAAGCGCTTCAATAAGTTTCTGGAATATGTGGAACTGATCGTATCCCCCGACCTGATCATCCTGGGGGGTGGGGCTTCCAAGGACTTTGACGAATACAGGAAACAGATCAAAATTGAAACCCCAGTGGTGCCTGCCGCCTTACAGAACCATGCGGGCATTATCGGCGCCGCCACCGCAGGGCTGCGTTTCAAGCAAGACTGGACCGAAATGCACTGCCAATGATCCGCCGGGGATCAACGCGCAAATAACCTTTAGGCCGGCTTCTGGCGTTTACGGTCTACTTCCTTCAAAAAGATTTTACGCAGGCGCAGGTGTTTTGGGGTCACCTCCACGTACTCGTCTTTTTGGATGTATTCCAGGGCCTCCTCCAACGAAAACTTGATAGCGGGCACAATCCGCGCCTTGTCATCGGCCCCGGAAGAACGCACATTGGAAAGTTTTTTGGTCTTGGTGACATTCACCACCATATCGTCCCCACGTGAATTTTCGCCAATCACCTGTCCTTCGTAAATATCTTCACCCGGATCGACAAAGAACTTCCCGCGTTCCTGCAGCTTGTCAATAGAATACGGAATGGCCTTCCCGTTCTCCATAGACACCAGGGAACCATTGATCCTTTGGGGGATATCGCCTTTAAGGGGTTGGTATTCCAGGAAACGGTGGGCCATAATGGCTTCCCCGGCAGTGGCGGTCAACAGCTGGTTCCGGAGCCCAATGATCCCCCTGGAAGGGATCTGGAACTGGATGATCATACGGTCGCCCCTGGCTTCCATACCCAGCATCTCGCCCTTGCGCATGGAAACCATTTCCACGGCTTTGCCCGAAACTTCCTCGGGGAGGTCGATGGTGAGCTCCTCTACAGGCTCACAGGAAACGCCATCGATCTTTTTGATGATGACCTGGGGCTGCCCTATCTGTAGTTCATAGCCTTCGCGCCGCATGGTTTCAATCAGGACCGACAAGTGCAAAACGCCCCGTCCGAAGACCATGAACTTGTCTGCACTGTCAGTTTCTTCCACCCGGAGGGCCAGGTTTTTCTCGAGTTCCTTTTGCAGGCGTTCCTTGATATGCCTGGAGGTCACAAACTTTCCGTCCTTCCCAAAGAAGGGGCTGTCGTTGATGGTAAAGAGCATACTCATGGTAGGCTCGTCTATCGCGATGGTTTTAAGGCCTTCGGGATTTTCCAGGTCGGCTATCGTATCCCCAATGTCAAAGCCTTCCAGTCCGGTAATCGCACAGATATCGCCCGTTGCCACTTCCTTGACCTTCACGCGGCCCAGGCCTTCAAAGGTAAAGAGTTCCTTCACCCTGGATTTCAATACAGCGCCGTCTCTTTTTACGAGGGAAACCTGCTGGCCTTCCTTCAGGCTGCCGCGTTGCAGGCGCCCGATGGCGATCCGCCCGGTAAAGGAAGAGTAGTCTAGCGAGGTGATCAGCATCTGCGTCGTCCCCTGGGTTGGCTTGAAGGTGGGGATATGTTCCACGACCATTTCCAGCAGGGGTTCAATAGAATCTGTGGGGGTCTTCCAATCCTCACTCATCCAGTTGTGTTTGGCAGAACCGTACACCACCGGGAAATCCAGTTGCCACTCTTCGGCCCCCAGTTCAAACATCAGGTCAAACACTTTTTCGTGCACTTCCTCGGGCGTACAGTTTTCCTTGTCTACCTTGTTGATGACGACACAGGGCTTGAGGCCCAGGTCTATTGCCTTCTGCAACACAAAACGGGTTTGCGGCATAGGGCCTTCAAAGGCGTCTACGAGCAACAAAACCCCATCGGCCATGTTCAAAACGCGCTCAACTTCCCCCCCGAAATCGGCGTGTCCGGGGGTATCGATAATGTTGATCTTGATATCCTTGTAGGCCACGGAGACGTTCTTGGACACAATGGTAATCCCCCTTTCCCGCTCCAGGTCGTTGTTGTCCAGGATAAGGTCGCCCGTCTTTTCATTATCCCTGAAAAGGCGGCAAAAATGGAGGATCTTGTCTACCAGGGTGGTTTTTCCGTGGTCAACGTGGGCAATGATGGCGATATTTTTGGTGACTGACATCGGTGTAATTTTGAGCGTGCGAAGATACCACTATTTTTCTCATAGGATGATAAAGTTGTGTTATTTTTATGTTGCTGATTTTAAGCTACTTCCTAAAAAATGATCGGCCTCAAAAATATGGTATCTTTGCGCAAAAACATCCCTGTATGAATTTGGAGTTGATCCCTCAGATAAAACACACCGATAGCCATAACTTTTTCCTGCTCTCCGGGCCCTGTGCCATTGAAGGAGAGGAAATGGCGATGCGTATTGCCGAACGCATTGTGGCCATCACCGACAAACTGGAAATCCCTTATGTTTTCAAGGGCAGTTTCAAGAAGGCCAACCGCAGCCGTGTGGATTCGTTTACAGGCATAGGCGATGAAAAAGCGCTGAAGATACTGCGCAAGGTCTCCGAGACCTTCAAAGTGCCCACCATTACAGATATCCATGAAATATCGGATGCCGCCATGGCCGCGGAGTATGTAGACGTGCTCCAGAT
>MRWG01002183.1_pt1 | contig 10410 bp, 10 predicted proteins | sample 1013341 | NCBI WGS metagenome assembly MRWG01 (sample SAMN06117577, study PRJNA244670) | biofilm metagenome | biome: Water; feature: Cathode Biofilm; material: Biofilm; isolation source: microbial consortium enriched at the cathode of a solar microbial fuel cell | place: USA: District of Columbia ...
CCCGCCAGCACATCGCGCAGCACGCCGCCGAATGTTGCGGTGAGCATGCCCGTCACCACCGCCACGATGGCCGAACCGGACGCTTCAAGCCCCTTGGCCGCGCCCAGCACCGAATAGGCGGCAAGGCCGGCGGCATCGAGCCACAGAAGCAGCCGATAGCGATATTCCACCAGCGGCGCGCCAAAGAAGACGAGCAGCGCCACGACGGCGCAGACGACGATGTAGATGTGGTTTTCGACCCAGAAGACCGGAACGCCCAGAACGAGATCGCGCAGCGTGCCGCCGCCTGTGCCCGTCACACCGGCCAGGAACATGAACCCGATAAGGTCGAGTTCCTTGCGTGAGGCCGCAAGCGCGCCTGTGGCGGCAAACACCGCAACCCCCGCATAATCGAGAAGCTGAATAGGATCCATCTGGCCCTCCCCGGCACTCTGGATAGCCGAAGGGCGGATGAATAGGAAGCAAGCGCCGCTACAAAGCGATTTTTGCGCCCGGAAAGAGGTGCAGGAGAGGTCTGTCGCCGCGGGCGCGCGATGCCCCGCGGCGATGAACAAATCACGCCTTACGCGTCGCGTTCGGCCTGCGGATTGGGCGGACCGGGCTCTGCCGAAGCATTCTCGCCATTCTGTACCGCGCCGGCCTTCGGGCCGCCCTTGGCGACGCCGACCATGGCCGGGCGCAGAACGCGCTCGCCGATCACGAAGCCCTGCTGCACCACCTGAACGACGGTGTTTTCAGGGGTTGTCGGGTCCGGCACCTCGAACATTGCCTGATGGAAATGCGGGTCGAAACGCTCGCCCTTCGGGTCGAGCTGCTTAACGCCATGGCGCTCCAGCGTGGAGAGCATGGAGCGCTCCGTCATCTCGACGCCTTCCATCAGCGAGGCAAGTCCGCTCTCGGCAGCCGCACGGGCTTCCGCCGGCACCGCTTCGAGCGCACGGCGCAGATTGTCGGAAACCGTCAGCATGTCGCGGGCGAAGCCGGCGATCGAATAGCTGCGCGCTTCGGCGACGTCGCGTGCGGTGCGCTTGCGCAGGTTTTCCATTTCGGCCGCGAGGCGAAGGGCGCGCTCCTTCAGCTCCTCGTTTTCCCTGGCCAGCCGCACCAGGACGTCTTCTTCCGAAACCGCCTCGCCGCCGGCGTGCGCTTCGGACGCCTTCAGGTCCTGCTCCTCGGCCGTTCCGGGTCTGGTTGCTTCGTTGTCCTTAGCCTGATTGGTCATGACAGTCCGTCTATGGTTCTAGAATTGTTCGGATATTGCGTCCGATATCGAGGTTCGTGCGGGCAAAATCAAGGGGTGGGCTGACGCAATCGCGTACTGGCTTCCGGTGTGACTTAATCCGCTAACGCAGAAGGCGCCCCACGATCTGGGCCGTATAGTCGACCATCGGCACGATGCGGGCATAGTTGAGCCGCGTGGGCCCGATGACGCCCAGCGCGCCAATCACACGCGATTCCTGATCACGGTAGGGCGCAACCACAAGCGACGAGCCGGAAAGCGAGAAGAGCCGGTTTTCCGAACCGATGAAGATGCGCACGCCCGACCCTTCCTCGGCCATATCGAGAAGCTGGATGAGACCTTCCTTGGTCTCCAGATCTTCGAACAGCCGGCGCAGAAGCTCCAGATCGGCCTCCGCCGTCAGGTTTTCCAGAAGGTTTGCCCGGCCACGCACGATCAGCCGCGCCGGCTGGCCGCTTTCGGTCCCCGCCCACACGGCAAGCCCCTGCTCCACCAGCTCCTGCGAGAGCGTGTCGAGCGCGGCGCGTGTTTCTTCCTGCAGGCGCGACAGCTCGGTCCGCGTTTCGGCGAGCGTGCGGCCACGAATATGCGCATTGAGGAAGTTGGACGCCTCATGCAACTGCGAGATGGTGACGCCTTCCGGCAGATCGATGACGCGGTTTTCCACGTCGCCATTCTGCGAGACGAGCACGGCAAGCCCCTTGCGCGGCTCAAGCTGCACGAATTCGATGTGCTTGAGCGCAGCTTCCGACTTTGTGGCGAGCACCAGTCCCGCACCGCGCGAAAGGCCGGACAGAAGCTGGCTCGCCTCCGTCAGCATGTGATCGAGCGAATGACCGCTGCTCGACGCCTTGACCTGCGTTTCGATGATGCGGCGCTCATTGTCCGACAGGTCGCCGATTTCCATGAAGGCGTCGACGAAGAAGCGTAACCCCTGCTGCGTGGGCATGCGGCCGGCAGAAACATGCGGCGCGTAAATGAGGCCCAGATGCTCCAGGTCGCTCATCACGTTGCGGATGGTGGCCGGCGAAAGCTGCGTGGAGAGAATGCGCGAAAGGCTGCGCGAACCCAGCGGGTCGCCGTCTCTCAGATAGGATTCCACGATGACGCGGAAAATCTCGCGGGAGCGGGAATCCAGCGATTGCAGTGCGTGTTCGTGAAAATCTCTGTCCAAGACTGGTTTCGTCATTCGCGGCCTCTGATATGTCGAATATAAGCGGCATCCCATGGATGACAACAGTCATGAAGGTGCGCGCACAGCTGGATTTCCAGTCGTTTCCGGATTTCCTTTGCGTTGACGCACCCGCGAAGCTACAAGCCGCCAACACCAAATGACACTGGAGAGAACCGCCCATGCGCCCTTCCAAACGCGAACCCGATGAAATGCGTGCCGTCAGCTTCGAGCGGGGCTTTTCCAAGCACGCTGAGGGGTCGTGTCTGGTGCGCTTCGGCGACACCCATGTGCTGTGCACGGCCAGCCTTGAAGAGCGCGTTCCGCCATGGCTGCGCAATTCCGGCCAGGGCTGGGTGACGGCGGAATACGGCATGCTGCCGCGCTCCACCGGCGACCGCATGCGCCGCGAAGCCTCTTCCGGCAAGCAGGGCGGCCGCACGCTCGAGATCCAGCGTCTGATCGGCCGCTCGCTGCGCTCGGTCGTTGATCTGCAGGCGCTTGGCGAAAAGCAGATCACCGTCGACTGCGACGTGATCCAGGCCGATGGCGGCACCCGCACGGCAGCCATCACCGGCGGTTTCATCGCCCTTTCGGACTGCCTTTCGTGGATGGAAGCACGCCAGATGGTCAGCCGCGACAAGGTCCTCAAGGACCATGTGGCCGCCATTTCCTGCGGCATCTACAACGGAACGCCCGTTCTCGACCTCGACTATCCCGAGGATTCGGCTGCCGAGACCGACGCCAACTTCGTGATGACCGGCAAGGGCGGCATCGTGGAGATTCAGGGCACGGCTGAAGGCGAGCCCTTCTCCGAGGACGAGTTCGCAGCCTTGATGGGACTTGCCCGCAAGGGTATCACCAAGCTCGTGGACATGCAGAAGATGGCAATCTCCTGAGCTGGCTCCTGAGCTGGATCGCCGTGCGTCCCATTCGGACGCACAAAGGACGATCTGAACATTAGATGGAGCATCGGAATAGACCGAAAACCGGTTTCCACTTTCGGTCCGATGCTCTGATCCCGAAAGGGTCGTAACCGAGCCATGCAACCCCCGGCCATACTGGAAGCCGCGCTCTATGTAAGTGACCTTGCCGAAGCCGAGCGCTTCTATGGCGAGGCGCTCGGGCTGGGGCGGATTGCCAGGGTCGAGGGCAGACATGTGTTCTTTCGCTGCGGGCAGACCGTACTGCTGCTGTTCAACCCGGCGGCAACCGCCGAACCGCCCGCAGCCGACGCCCGGCTTCCCGTGCCGCCGCACGGCGCGCGCGGACAGGGCCACCTCTGTTTTGCCGCAACTGCCGAAGAGATTGCCCGCTGGAAGGCGCATCTCGAAGCGGCGGGCATCGCCATCGAGGCGGATTTCGAATGGCCGGGTGGCGGTCGTTCGATCTATTTCCGCGATCCTTCCGGCAATTCGCTCGAATTCGCCGAACCGCGCATCTGGGGACTGACTTGAGACCGATCGACAACAAGACCTTTGTGCTCGCCAGCCATAACAAGGGCAAGCTTCGCGAGTTTTCAGACCTTTTGGCCCCGTTCGGCTACACGGTGCGCTCGGCTGCCGAGCTTGGCCTGCCCGAGCCCGAAGAAACCGGCACGACGTTTGAAGAGAACGCCCGCATCAAGGCGCTTGCCGCCGCCGAGGCCACCGGCCTGCCGGCGCTGTCGGACGATTCCGGTCTCTGCGTGGATGCGCTGGACGGCGCACCCGGCGTCTACACCGCCGACTGGGCGACGAAGGATGACGGCAGTCGCGACTTCATGATGGCGATGGAGAAGACACAGAAACTGCTTTCCGAGGCTGGCGCGGACACGCCGGAAAAGCGCACCGGCCGCTTCGTGGCGACGCTTTGCCTGTGCTTTCCCGATGGCGAGACCGAATACTACCGCGGTGAAGCCGAAGGCCATCTGGTCTGGCCGCCGCGCGGCACGGACGGGTTCGGCTATGATCCGGTGTTCCAGCCCGAGGGCTATGAAGTCACCTTCGGCGAGATGACGGCCGAGGAGAAGCACGGCTGGAAGCCCGGCGACGAGCACGCCCTATCCCACCGCGCCCGCGCGTTCCAGAAGTTCGCCCGGGCAAGGCTGGGCGCCGCGTGATCACCCCGCTCGATAGGACGCCGGGCTTCGGCATCTATCTGCATTGGCCGTTCTGCGCGGCCAAATGCCCTTATTGCGACTTCAACAGCCATGTGCGCCACCAGCCGGTGGATCAGGAGCGCTTTGCCGCCGCCTTTGAGCGCGAGCTTGCCACCATGCGCGCCCGCACCGGGCCGCGCACCGTCACCAGCATCTTTCTGGGCGGGGGCACGCCCTCGCTGATGGAGCCGCGTACGGTCGGCGCTCTGCTCGACGCGGTCGCCGCCAACTGGAGCGTTCCCGACGGCATCGAGGTGACGCTGGAGGCCAATCCAAGCTCCGTCGAGGCCGACCGTTTTCGCGGCTATCGCGCTGCCGGCGTCAACCGGGTTTCGCTCGGCGTGCAGGCGCTCAACGATCGCGATCTCAAGTTTCTTGGCCGTCTGCACAATGTGGAAGAGGCGCTGAAGGCCATCGGCCTTGCCCGCGAGACCTTCCCGCGCCTTTCCTTCGACCTGATCTACGCGCGTCCCGGCCAGAGCGAGGAAGCCTGGGCCGAAGAGCTCAGACAGGCCATCGGCCATGCCGCCGACCACCTGTCGCTCTACCAGCTCACCATCGAGGAAGGCACGCGCTTCCAGCTTCTGCATGCCGCCGGCAAGCTCGACATGCCCGATGGCGACCACGCCGCGCGGCTCTACGAGATCACGCAGGAGGTGACGGCGGCGCACGGCCTGCCGGCCTATGAGATTTCCAACCACGCCCGCCCCGGCGCGGAAAGCCGCCACAACCTCGTTTACTGGCGCTATGGCGAATATGTCGGCGTCGGCCCCGGCGCCCATGGCCGTTTCATCGAGAATGGCCGCCGCCATGTCACCTTCACCGAGAAAATGCCGGAAACCTGGCTGGAGAGGGTGGAGACCAAAGGCCATGGCGTGATCGGCGGCGAGGTGCTGACGCATGACGAAGAAGCCGACGAGTTCCTGCTGATGGGCCTGCGCCTTGTCGAGGGCATCGACCTTCCGCGCTACGAGGCGCTTTCCGGTCGCGCGCTTTCAAACAGCCGCATTGCCGTGTTGCAGGAAGAGGGACTGGTCGAGCCCATCGGCAACACCCGCCTGCGCGCCACCCCGCAGGGCATGATCGTACTGGATGCGGTCGTGGCCGATCTGGCGCGCGAATAGGCCGGCGTTCCCGGTTCTCACAAACCGATTGCAGCATATGGCAGGAGCGAATGCGCCTGTGTCCCTCGTCGCCTTGTTGCCTCGCCGGTGGCCCGCTATAGCTCGGGGCCTGGGAAGAGGAGACGATTGATGGCAGAGCTGACGCTGACGACGTTCGACTGGGTGCCCGAGCTGCCGCGCGGCTATGTGCGGGACCTGCGGATAAGATGGGCTCTGGAAGAGGCCGGCCTGCCCTACCGCGTGGAAAGCGCAGCGTTCAGCGACCGGCAGCCCGGGCACTTCTCGCACCAGCCCTTCGGGCAGGTGCCGTGGCTGACGGATGGCGACACCTCGATCTTCGAAAGCGGCGCGATCCTGCTGCATCTCGGCGAAAAGAGCGATGCGCTGATGCCCACGGATGACAAGGGCCGCAGTGAAACCATCGCCTGGCTGTTTGCAGCGCTGAACTCGGTCGAGGCGGCAAGCCTGCCCTGGACGATCTTTCAGTTTCACGGCCTTGCCGGCGACACGCCCGGCTGGAAGCCCCTGAACGACTTCCTGAACGCCCGCCTGAAGCACATGGAGAGCGTTCTGGCTGACCGCGAATGGCTCGCGGACAGCTTTTCCATCGCCGACATCGCCATGGCCGATGTGCTGCGACTGGTCGACCGTTTCGACGGGCTGGCGGGTTATCCGGCCTGCCGCGACTATGTCACCCGCGCCACCGCCCGCCCAGCCTTTGCGAAGGCGCATGCCGACCAGATCGCGCATTTCGCCGCAGCAGACTGAGCCGGCGCTCGATCAAAAACCGATCTAGAAAGCCCCGCCGAACTGGGTTGGCGCGGCATCAATGACCTGCGGACGGCCCTCACGCACCTCGTAGACCGCATAGCCGCGCTCGGTCGTGCCATCGCCATTGAAGCGGAACAGCCCGGTATAGCCATTGAAGCCGACCGGCGTTTCAAGCGCATGGCGCTGAACGCTGCCGCCGCCCTTTGCAATGTTGGCCACCAGAACGACCGTGTCATAGGCGAGCGCCGATGTGAGCGAGGGCTCGGCACCGAAGCGCGCCTGATAGCGCTGCTTGTAGGTGTTGACGCGCGCCTGATCCGTATCGGCGAACCACGCGCCCTGAAGCGCGGGATCGGCGAGATTTGCGCTCGTCCACTGCCCGGTTCCGAGGATCTTCTTGTTGGAAACGTCGATGCCGGTTTCCGTCATGGTGGTGACGATGGTCGCCGGGCTGCTGCCGCCATCGGGAATGAACACCGCATCGGCGGCCCGCACGGCATCAGCCACACTCTGCACGGCTTCATAGACGGACATGTTGTCATAGGCGTAGCGCGCCACCGCCGTCAGCTCACCGCCGGTTTGCTGCATGGTGCGCCGCGCCTCGGCCTCGGCGAGGTCGCCCGCCGCCCCTTCCGGCAGGATCGCCACAACGGAGCGCACGCCCTGACCGGCGGCATAGGTGAGCGTGCGGTTCACGACGCCCTGCGGCAGGAATGAGTTGAGGTAGACGCCCGGCGAAGCAGCCGCGCGGTCCGACGAGAATGCGATCATCGGCGTCTGCGTTGCCTGCAACGCCGGTGTTGCAGCGCGAACATTGGCCGAGAAGAGCGGCCCCAGAACGGCAGACGCGCCTTCCGTCAGCGCCTGCGTGGCGGCGGCGGTCGCGCCTTCGGTCGTGCCGCCCGTGTCCTTGACGACAAGTTCCAGCGTCTGCATGCCGCTGTCATCCATCGCCAGCAGGGCCGCGTTCTTGAGTTCGGCGGCGATGCGGCTTGCGTTGCCCTCACCCGTCAGCGGCAGGAGAAGCGCGACCCGCGTATCGCCCGAGCCGATCACCTCGCCCGTGGCCGGCTGACGCGGGGCATTGTCCGCGAAGGGCTGGTTGAAGCCGCTCTGGCCATTCGTCTGCGGCACGCCGTAAGGCACATCGCTGCCCATGCAGCCGCCAAGCGCCAGAAGCGCTGCAAGCGCGCCCGTGAGAAACCCGGCCCTGCGACCGGGCATTGTCCATAACTTCATTACCGCATCCGTCCCAAATTGAGCGCGCGACTTTGCAACCCTCATGTCGGCATGTCAAAGAGATGAGCGAATAAGGACCAATGAGCTATGGATAACCCGCGCGTGGAGAAAAGTTTCGTCGTCGGCAACGCCCGTATCGGCGCCGACCCGCTGGAGCCCGCGCTCTATCTGGTGGCGACGCCCATCGGCAATCTGGGCGACATCACGCTGCGCGCGCTCCACATTCTGGCGGGCGCGGACATCGTTGCCTGTGAAGACACCCGCGTCTCGCGCGTGCTGATGGCGCGCTATGGCATCAGCCACAGCCTCACCGCCTATCACGAGCACAATGCGCGCGAGGCAGGGCCCCGCCTGCTGGCCGCCATCGGGGATGGCAAGAGCGTCGCGCTGATCTCCGACGCCGGCACGCCGCTTGTCTCCGACCCCGGTTACAGGCTTGTCGATCAGGCCGTTGAAAAGGGGTTGCGCGTCGTTCCCATTCCCGGCCCCTCGGCGGTGCTGACGGCGCTTTCGGCCTCCGGCCTGCCAACGGATGCCTTTCTCTTCGGCGGCTTTCTGCCGGTCAAGGAAGGCCAGCGCCGCGCGCGGCTCGAAACCTTCCGCCAGACGCCGGCCACGCTGATCTTCTTCGAATCCCCGCGCCGGCTGGCCGACAGCCTTGCCAGCATGGCGGCAACGCTGGGAGCGGACCGCTCCGCCTGCGTCGCGCGGGAACTCACCAAGACCTTTGAGGAATTCCGCCGCGGCACACTGGCCGAACTGGCCGAACATTATGCCGAAACCGGCGCACCCAAGGGCGAGGTCGTTGTCTGCATCGAGCCGCCGCAGGAAGAGGAAAGCGTCAGCGCCGAGGATGTCGACCGGCTGCTTCTGTCGCTCTCCACCGAAATGTCGGCCTCCAAGGCCGCCGGCGAGGCGGCGCGCATGACGGGCGGCCGCAAATCCGAACTTTATCAGAGGCTTCTGGCGCTGAAGGCCGAAAGCGATGCCGGCTGAGGCGCGGCGCAAGGCCTACAGGCTCGGCCATCGCGGCGAATGGTTCGCAGCAATGGCCCTGCGCCTCAAGGGCTACCGCATTCTGGCCCGGCGCTACCGCACGAAACTCGGCGAGATAGACCTGATCGCCCGGCGCGGCGATGTGGTTGCGATTGTCGAGGTCAAGGCGCGGCCGACGCTGGAGCAGGCAATGGACGCGGTCGGCTATCAGGCGCAGATCCGCATCGAACACGCCGCCGATCTGTGGCTTGGCCGCCAGCCCGACCACGCCCGCCTTTCGCTACGCTTCGATCTCGTCGCCATCCTCCCCCGCCGCTGGCCGGTGCATGTGGAGAATGTGTTTCAGGGGGGATAGTTTTCACCCCTAGCGCCTCCTCAGCGCCGGCTCACGCGCATGGGCAGGCCGCCCTGTGGCTGGGTGGTCAGTTTCTGAACCGGCCATGGCTTCGTTTCCGGCAGCGTGTCGAAACGGAAGCGGGAAAGCAGGATGGCGAGCGCGATGACGGCCTCCTGCATGGCGAAGGTGGCCCCGATGCACACGCGCGGCCCCGCGCCGAAGGGCAGATACTGATAGCGGTCGAGCGTCTCCCGGTTGCCCGGATGGAAGCGCGACGGGATGAAGGCATCGGGATTGTCCCACAGCGCCCGGTGGCGATGCACCGTCCATGGCATGACAAGCACCTGCGCGCCCTTCACGATGGTCAGGTCTTGGTAGCGATCCTCCGCGATTGCCTCGCGGTTGATCGAAGGTGCAGGCGGATAAAGCCGCAACGCCTCCTCAAACGCGGCGCGCGTCAGGGGCATGGCATCGAGCCAGTTGACCGGATCGGGCTCGCGGGCGAGCACCGCATCAATCTCGGCTTCCACCTTCTCGCGCTCCCAGGGGGCTTCGGCGAGACAGTAGATGGTCCAGCCCAGCGCCCGCGCCGTGGTCTCGTGACCGGCGCCGATGAAGGTGATGATGTTGTCCTCGATCTCCTCGCGCGTCAGCCCTTCCGGCCCTTCGGCGCGCAGGAGAAGCGTGAGGAAGTCTTCCGGCACATCGCTGCCGCGCGCCATCTTCTCTTTCCGTAGAGCCATGGTCTCGGCCACGATGTTGCGGAAGAAGGTAAGCGAGTTGCGCCCCAGAAGGCGCGTGATGCGGGGCAGCCAGTCCGGCGCGCCCAGAAGATCCAGCGGATCGACGCGCCCCATGGTTTCAAACAGGCGATCCACCTGTTCGGCGAAACTGCCCGGCTCGCCCGCAATTTCGCCGGAGAAAAGCGTCTCGGCCAGAATGTCGAAGGTCAGGAGCGTCATGTCGCGCGACACATCCACCGGCCCTGCCGCATCTTCATAGCGTTCGACGAAGGCGCGGCTGCGCTCCAGCATCGGCTTTGCGAAACCGGCAATGTGGCGCGGCGTGAAGACCGGGGCCATGGCCTTGCGCGAACGCCGCCACACGGCCCCTTCCGCCGTCAGAAGACCATCGCGCAGGATCGGGCGAAGGATTTTTTGGCGCACCCGCGCCATCTTGTAGTTTTTCGCATTGTCGACGAGCACATGCCGGATCAACCCCGGATCATTGGCGATGACCAGCGGCCCGCCAATCGTGTTCTCGATGTTGATCCACGGCTCGTTGTAGGAAGGTTCGCCCCACAGTTCGAGCGGATTGCGATAGACGATCCGCATCATCTCGAGCGTGGAGGGCGGCTTGGTGCGCGGGCTGGGCGCCGGCGGCACAAAGGGG
>MRWG01002184.1_pt1 | contig 10408 bp, 8 predicted proteins | sample 1013341 | NCBI WGS metagenome assembly MRWG01 (sample SAMN06117577, study PRJNA244670) | biofilm metagenome | biome: Water; feature: Cathode Biofilm; material: Biofilm; isolation source: microbial consortium enriched at the cathode of a solar microbial fuel cell | place: USA: District of Columbia ...
TCCGCTTCGCCGGCGTCGCCGACGACAGGCGCACCGTCGCCGGGCCGACCGCGATCTCAATCCGATCGTCCGAGCCATGTCCGGACGGCGGCGAACCCGAAGGCGCATCCGCCTCCAACATCAAAGGTGCGAACGCGGCGACGTCGTCGCCTGGCAAGACCAGCTTCCCGGCCCTCGCGTCCCGACGCCACGCAAACAACTGCGACGGCGCCAACCTATGCTGCCGCGCCGTCGCCGAAACCGGCGCATCGCTCGCATAGCTCTCCGCCACGATCCGGCCTTTGACTGCGTCCGGCCAGCGTCGCCGACCGCTCGGACCTTCGAGAACATCAATCCGGCTCACTGCGCCGAGATCGTCACAGTGAGAAATACCAGAACTTCTACCAACAGCGTCCATCACGCCAACTCCCCAAGAAGCCGGCACAATCCGAAATCACAAGCTCAGCGAACAGGTGGGGGCGGCGCAGCGCTTACGATCGAAACCGAGACGGAGCGGCGCACTATCGGCTTCGCCCGCCAAGTCCCGCATCGCAGCTGCCCTTCAGTCGGCTCAAGATGTTGAATGCTATACAGAAATCGCGCTTGCCTGTGGCAAAATCGGCCCGTCACCTGGGAAATGCGGGATTAAACCATCCGCAACGTCCCCGTTTTATGGCCTTCAAGGAACCAGGCATAGGCGTCCGCCACCCCTTCCTTCAGACCAATTTTTGCGTGCCAGCCCATGCGTGCCAGCCGATTAACATCCATCAATTTGCGTGGTGTTCCATCAGGTCGGCCAGTATCGAAGGTCAAACGGCCCCTATAACCCACCGTTTCGGCCACAATATTGGCTAGTTCGGCAATTGAAATGTCTGTGCCGCTGCCTACGTTGATATGGCTCAGCATCGGTTCAGTGTTGGCAGCATACGTTTCGGGAGGAAGATCCATCACGAATAGAGAGGCATCAGCCATGTCATCGACGTGCAGGAATTCCCGACGCGGGGTTCCTGTGCCCCAGATAACCACTTCTGCACGATCTTCCTCGCGCGCTTCATGAAAGCGGCGGATGAGGGCCGGCATGACGTGGCTGTTTTCTAAATGGAAATTATCCCCAGGTCCGTAGAGATTCGTCGGCATCACCGACCTATAGTCGCGGCCGTATTGCCGGTTGTAGCTTTCGCAGAGTTTAATACCGGCGATCTTGGCTATGGCATATGGCTCGTTCGTCGGCTCTAAAGGACCGGTGAGCAGCGCATCCTCGGCCATCGGCTGCGGAGCGTGCGTGGGGTAGATGCAAGAACTCCCGAGCTGCAGTAGCCGCTGCACGCCGGCAGAATGGGCCTGATGGATCACATTGGCCTCAATCATTAGGTTCTCGTAGATGAACTGAGCCGGGTAGGTATTATTTGCGACTATCCCGCCGACCTTGGCTGCGGCAAGGATAACGACGTCGGGGCGTTCGGACTGCATGAAATCCGCGACTTGCCCTTGGTTGGTCAGATCAATCTCTGCAGAAGTGCGCACAATCATCTCGACGGGCGCGCCCGCCGCGGCGCGGGCTTCTAGCTGGCGCAGTATCGCACTCCCAACCATGCCACGATGCCCAGCGACATAGATGCGCGTAGTGTCAGAAGTCTCTTTCATCAAAGCCGCAACATCCTAATTTTTCATTGTAGCCAGCGCGCCCCATAATCCGCCAGCCTATGACCCTATTATCAGACTTCGGCAGATATCGGCAGTTCTAGCCCGTGCGTTTGCAGCAACGCATGTCGGCGCGCAATTTTGAGATCCTCTGCAACCATTTCAGCGCACATCTCACGGGCTGTGGCCTCGGGCTCCCAGCCTAACTTCTCGTGGGCGCGGGTTGGATCACCGAGGAGCGTGTCAACCTCGGCGGGGCGAAAGTAGCGCGGGTCAATTCGCACAATTACATCGCCTTTCTTGACCATTGGGGCAAAGTCGCCGGTGACCGCCGCGACAGCGCCAATCTCGTCAACGCCAGAGCCAGAGAATTCGATGGAAATTCCTAGATCTGCCGCTGCCCACCTGATAAATTCGCGTACAGAATACTGCATGCCGGTAGCGATTACAAAATCCTCCGGCTGGTCCTGCTGCAACATCATCCACTGCATGCGGACATAGTCTTTCGCGTGGCCCCAGTCACGTAAGCTGTCGATGTTGCCCATATAGAGACAGCTTTCGAGACCCATGGCAATGTTGGCCAGGCCCCGCGTGATTTTGCGCGTGACAAAGGTTTCGCCGCGGCGCGGACTCTCATGATTAAAGAGTATGCCGTTGCAGGCATACATGCCGTAAGCTTCGCGATAATTCACACAGATCCAATAGGCATAGAGCTTAGCGACCGCGTAGGGGCTGCGGGGGTAAAAAGGCGTTCTTTCCGTCTGGGGGGTTTCTTGTACCAGTCCGTAGAGTTCAGAGGTGGAGGCTTGGTAGAAGCGCGTTTTGTTTTCGCGTCTCAGGAATCGCACCGCCTCAAGCAGGCGCAAGGTGCCCATAGCATCGACATCGGCTGTGTATTCTGGGACCTCGAAGCTGACTGCCACGTGCGATTGCGCTCCGAGATTATAGATTTCATCAGGCTCTACCTCAGCGATGATCCGCGTCAGATTCGAACTGTCGGTCAGGTCGCCATAATGGAGGTGCAAAGCCGAATGATTAGAGTGCGGATCTTCGTATATGTGGTCGATCCTCTGCGTATTGAACAGCGATGACCGGCGTTTGATTCCGTGGACCTCGTAGCCTTTTTCAAGCAGGAATTCGGCGAGATAGGAGCCATCTTGTCCTGTCACACCGGTGATAAGGGCCTTGCGGGTCAACAGCTTATCTCCATGCAGATGTCATCTAGTTGATGGGGGATTGCCCATTCAGGGGCTTTGCTTGCAAAGTACCGTCGTCGAGCGCGAGGACCAAGTTGATCACGTCCGTTTCTGGAAGCGCCAATTCGATATCGTGGCGGCGCTTGCAAAATAATATCCGCGCTGTGCTGTATAATTTTCCACAAAGCGTTTAATTACGGTTGTAAGAGTCATTATACCGAATAATATCGTCTTCCCCTAAGTACGACCCTGTTTGCACTTCGATTAGCACCATGGGGACCTTTCCGGGATTTTCCAATCGATGTACCGCTCCAAGCGGTATGTAAACCGACTCGTTTTCTGTTAATAACTGATCCTGCTCTCCCACAGTCACCTTTGCCGTTCCTTCCACTACAATCCAGTGTTCAGAGCGATGGTGATGGCTTTGAAGGGATAGGGCTGCCCCGGGTTGCACGACAATGCGTTTGACCTGAAAACGTGTTCCGACGACTAGGCTTTCAAACCAACCCCATGGACGATGATCCGTTGGAAAGCCTGTGGCTTGCCTCACTCCTTTGGCTTCTAACGCAGTTACGGCGTCCTTGACCCGCTGCGACTGACTACGATGGGCGACCAGAACAGCATCCGACATTGCCACCGCCACGATATCCTTAAGGCCGATCCCGACCAGTTCCAGCTGCTTGGACTCAGAACGAAGAAGCGTTCCTTGACATTCAATAGCGATCGCATGTTCGGAGGTGACGTTACCGAAGTGATCTGAGGCGCTGGCTTGCCAGACAGCGTCCCAGCTGCCGAGATCAGACCAGCCGTCGCTGTAAGGCATCACCGATAGATTGTCTGCTTTCTCCATGATCGCGTAGTCGATGGAAATATCAGGCACTTGGGTCCAAGCTACGGGGTCAAGACGAGTAAAATGCAGATCGCTCTTTGCCCTTTTAACCGCAGTCTCGACAGAGGCCAATACATCCGGCGCATGCTTCCGAAAAGCAGAAAGCAGGCTGCGCACAGAGAACAGAAAAATGCCAGCGTTCCAAAGAAATTGACCGGATGCAAGCATTGCTTCGGCGGTCTCTTCATCTGGCTTCTCCACAAACCGGGCTAACGGCTGGGGCTCCGTCTGTGTCGGGGAGGCTCCGGGCGCAAGCTCTAACCAGCCATAGCCTGTCTCTGCGTGGGTGGGGGTGATGCCGAACGTCACTAGATCGCCAGACTGCGCTCGGGGTCCAGCAGCCGTGATAGCAGTTTGGAAGGTAGCGGCGTCAGGCACCATGTGATCAGATGGGGCGATTAACAACAGGGCGTCAGGCCCGCGCGCCTCTAACAGAAGAGCGGCCGCCAAAACAGCAGGCGCGGTATTGCGACCTTCAGGCTCGATCACGATCGCCTCTGGCGCAATTTCAGTCGCCGCCAGTTGTTCCGCAACAATGAACCGGAAATCATTGCCCGTCACCACTATCGGCGCAGCAAATTCGGGCCCCGACAATCGCGTAGCGACAGCTTGGAAGAGGCTTTCCTCTCCCATGAGGCGGCTGAATTGTTTGGGATAGCTTTTGCGCGATAATGGCCAGAGCCGTGTGCCGGATCCTCCGCAGAGCAGAACAGGAAAAATCTTCTCGGCCATGCTTAGTGCGCCCTTGTTACAACGTTTCGCCAATGGCGGTAGGTAAGCTTCGCCTCGGATCAGGCGCAGGCGACTTCTTGCGCTGTTTGCGGCTGAGCAATAAGCTCGTCTAGCGCGTTGAAGAAGGCTTTTGATACTGCCAGTCCCGAGCATGCCGCTTGGATTGACGGATTTATCGGCCCTCTCGCTCCAGTCATAGCCGCTCGCATCGCCGCTTCCAATGCGTCAGGTTCTCCTGCGTCGAAACTGCTCACGCCAAGACCCTCAAGCGCTTTCGCAGCTAGTCCAGCCGGCATGATGAATGGCCTCTCAAAACTGGCGGCCATGAACGCCGATCCCGAATTCAACGTATCGCCATAAGGCAAGACCATTACGTCGGCTGCACGATGGATATGTTGGATCTCGTAATCGGGAATTGGTCGCATCAGGAGTCTGACTCGAGGGTTTAATCCCCATCCTTGTTCTAAACGCAAAACGGCCTCGATTTCACTAGGAACCCCGCCGATAACCGCAGCGATCGAGCGGGCGCTGTTAGCCGCAATCCGCTCGAAGGCGGTCAGCATGCTTTCCAACTTTTTGTAAGTCTGGATCGAGCCAAAAGCCGCGAAAACAAATGCGTCTGGCGCTATTCCGTAGTGCGCCTTGGCTGCAGCGGCCGACACGCAATCCGGGTGACTGCCCGTGTAGAGCATATGCGGCACAGTGAAGTGCGGCGGCGCTGAGCGCTCGAACGCCTGCTCTAGAGCCAGAACATGCGCGTCCTGCATAACATGCAGCGCGTCAAAGACTTCAAACAGCCACTGCCTAAGCATCAGAAAGGTCTCAGGGAATGGGTTGCCGTGCGGGAAAACATTATGCGCGGTCCATAAAAGTCGCGCTCCGGTTCGATGCCGAAACTCCAGAATGTCGTCCTGTATGCGGGCAAGACGCTCTGCCGCATCGATTTCATCCCGGCATTCATTGAAGAATGCACTAAACCAATGTGCATGCAGGATTATAGGGCCCGGCCAGGAAACATGCTGCAGAGCATTTGTCTCAGTGAGGCCTAGAACAGCATACCGCCGCGGGCGCGCCTCTGCGTAGAGCAATGACTGATATCGGTTATTCCAAGCAGGCGACAAGACGAGCAGTAGGCATGGCGGTTGAGACGCAGGATCCGAGCGCGAATTGTCAAGTTCTATGTATGCATTGGCCAAAATATCCGCTGCTTGATTCTGTTTTATAAGTGGCAATGGGGTCGTCATAATCAGCCCCGCGTCTGGGTGCGTTCGCTGTGAACATGCCGCGCAGCTTCGTATATATGGTCGTAATTCTTTATTACATTAGACCATACTCTTTCCGACATGACCCATGAACGCGCCGCCTCCGCACGTTCTAGGAGCCGCGTTCGATCAGCTAGTTCGGCCTCTATTAAGCCGGCTAAAGCGACAGGGTCTCCGGCTGGGAACACTGCGGCACGCTCGCTCGCATTCCCAGCGATTTCTGCCGTCACTGGCCGTTCCGATATGATCATCGGCACGCCCTGCGACATCGCCTCAAATGGCTTCAACGGTGTGACGTGATCTGAAGCAAAATCCGCGATCCTGGGCACGACAAAAAGATCAATCATGTGATACCAAGCGCGGATATTCGAATGATCAATATTCCCAGGCATTACGGTTCGGCTCTCTAAGCCACGCTTCCGGACCTCCTCGAGCATCTTCGGGCGAACGGGGCCGTCCCCCACCATGACCAAATGGAGTTCATGACCGTTGGCGATCAGTCGTGTGAAGGCGTCGAGCAGAACCCTGTGACCCTCACGTTCTGAGAAATTTGAGATGTAGCCGACTGTGGTCTTGCCTAAGATTCCATGCTGCTGCCGCAGCCGAAAGATGTCATCTTGGACGGGGAATGTTTCAAAGACGGGATCGATCGCATTGGGAACGACGAAGAGTCTATTCTCTGGAACGCCCCGCTCGAGCAGGATTTGCGCCATTGCTTGGGAGATCGTAACGACAGCGTCAGCAGCCATCATACAACGATTCTCCTGTAATGTACGCAACTTCGTCATCCTGTCGCCGTAATGTAGCGCTTCAAGCGGCCGCCAAGTGTGTTCGTGAAACGAGCGCACCTCATAAACCCACGGCAGATTATTCGTCCGCGCCAAAGTGAGGCCTTTGAGCGCGTTTTCATACCCCCGGAACCCCGAAGAGGCATGAATCATGCCCGCCTTTCTTGATTGCAGAACCCTATTTGCCAATGCGGTTTCAAGCGAAAGCAGCGTCGCAGCCCCGATCTGTTTGCGGTTTAGACCTGGATAATGGGAATAGTAGACGCGCGCTCCGTTGCGCTCGACCTCATAGAGGCCGTCCTCTTGCAGCGGCTTCGCGCCCGCATGAAAAGCGTTTAGGGGCATGCAGGCGACAGGATGCAATCCCCTCGCCGCTTGCGTTTCAACAATCGCCTTGCTCCGAATCGCGCCGCCTGTGTTTTCGTCTGGGTAGATTGTTTTGAAAAGATGCAGAATTACAGATGGGTCCTGCGCATACACAGGCTGCGCCGGCAATGGCGGAGACCAATCGGGACTTAATTCCGTCATGTTATCGGTAAGCGCACGAGCGCGATGCGCCGCCCGTGGATCCGTTGGATGATAAGCTGACAGCGCCGCCGCCAACATTCTTTGGGCCGGCAGGTCTCGGGTGCGATTAGCGATCTGCATTTGCTGGTTGATCTGCGCTAGGTCTAAGTTCGATGTGCGCAAATTTTCATGGATTGCATCGGGTTTCACGCCGATTGCCGAAAGCGCAGTGATCGTTGCATCCATTTGTCCATCCAGAGCCGCAACATAGAATGCGGCCGAGGCCGCATTTGCGGGAGTCAAAAAGGCCTCCTGGAACACAATCTCGCCCCGCTTCAAACCTTCGGCGCTTGCGTAGCGAACAGGCCCGACATTAGCCAGCGTGGCATGGCCAGGAAGAGACGCCATATCGCTATCGCCTTCGGCCGACGCTTTGAAATAGCAGTAGGGCCCAACCGCTCCAGAGATAAATAGGCCCTCCGGCGGCACCTCTTTTCCATGCACATCATAAAAATACGGCGTTACTAACGCTAATCGTGGAATTATTGGCTGATCACCCTGCCATCTTAAAATAATGTCATATCTACCGCCTTCCGAAACCAGCATGGTAAAAGCCGTTAATACCTCGCGCCCGTTCTTTTTGTCATTCGTTGTAATTACATTGACAGCCATATATTCGCCGCTATCCTGGCGCCTCACTGTCGCAGTGACGTCTCCGAAATTACCTCTGGCCGACCAGCGTAAAATATCAGCGCGCATACGCACAGCGTCCTTCGGAACGGGAATGCTGGCAATGGCGTGATTAAATTTAGACTGGATTGGAAAAAAGCCATTATCTAAATAAATTGGATGTATAATAATTCGGTTTGACGGCAATATCGAGCGGTGTACGGTTATATTTCCCGATAGAGAGATCCACCCATCTGGTAATGTGCCAACTATTACCTCGCCTAAGAGCGTTAAATCTCTATTTGCAACACGTGGCCACAGCGGTTCCTGAGACAAAGTCGATCGAAGGATGCGGTATTTTTTTTCATCAGTGTAAAGAGAAAGTCTTGCAGACGTTGGAAGCGCATCAAGAACGGCGTCCGTAGATACCTGCTCGCGGCGGAGCTCAAAACTTTTTGAAATATATAAAGAAAAATCCTCTGCAGGCCGCAATCGCCAAATCATGTGTTGCGCATCGGCGGGGGGATGAAACTTAAATTCTAATTTGACGATGTCATCTTTTTTATATTGTTTTATAGAAAAGTAATTTATGAAACTTTCCGATGTTTCGCACCCCTTAGCCAAAAATAGAATAGGCTCTAGATCTGAATTGCAGAACATGACTTCAATTATACCAACATTGCGGCGAAGCGCACCCGACACTGATATTTCACCGAATAGGGTGATTTCCTGATCGTCGATCGGAATCGGCAGTGTTCCACACTCAGAAATAAACTGCGGGCCCGATAGATTTGCAACATCCGCCTCAACTGTTCCGAACTCGCCCTGACTCGCCCATGGTAATATGTCGACAAACATACGCACAGCATGGGCTGGTGCTGTGACGCTGGCGCTGGCGCTGCTTCCCCCGCCTCGCCTATCAGCGATTGGCTTGAAATAGCGATAAGCGCCGACTGCTTCGGAGATTTTTAAGTTTGGCGGCGGCGGGACCACCTTCCCGTTCGAGTCGTAGAAGCGTGGAGCGGCCAATGCAAACCGCGGCGTCGCCGCCTGTGCGCCAGACCAACGCAAAATAATCTCGTATGTGTCGCCGGCGCATACGTCAACGTCAACGGTCGACAGCGAATTTTGATTCGCAACGTGATCGCTTTGGGCCATAGCTTGTACTCAGTTATATTCAAAAAGTGAGCGGAGGTTCTATGCGCTACGGCTTTATGTCTGGAAATACCCTATAGCCATCGGGCATTTTTACACAAATCGATGTGACCGACTCCTTGCCTTCAGCGATTTCCGCGGCGCGGTCTTCTGGGGTTGCGACGTGGGATATGAGAGCGGAGAGGGATTGCATTAGAGCTCCAGGGCCTTGCGGCATATGCGGGAATCGCAGTGTTCACTTAGCGCAATACGGACCACATTTTATAGCCTCGTCTCCGTTTAAGGTTGGAAAAGCGCTGTAGAGCTTCGGCAGCGGCGCCCGCTTGCCCAAACCGGTCGCATTTGATTCGGCCGGCTCGCCCAATGCGTCCCCACTCGCGTATGAGGATCCAGTCGCCGAACAAATCGCGCTGCACCGTCATACGATAGAAGCGGCGCTTGTTGCGCGTATGGTCGATGCAGCGCAAGTCGATGTCGATCGGGGACATATCGAGTTGGGTCATGCTGGCTCCTTGTGCGTTATTGTCGCTCGGGCTGCCGGGAGATATTTGTAGAGGGTCGAGACGGAGACGCCGATCCGTCGCGCGACCTCCCTGGCTGTTATCGACGGATCGGCGAGCAGCGCCCTTGCGGCGGCGATATCAGCGTCAGTGAGTGAACGCGGCCGGCCCCCGACCCGGCCGCGTTCCCGCGCTGCGCGTAGACCCGCACTGGTGCGCTCGCGGATGACCGAGCGTTCGAACTCTGCGAGCGCGGCGAAGACGTGGAAGGCGAGCCGCCCGGTAGGCGTCGTGGTGTCGATGCTCTCAGTGAGGGAGCGGAAATTGACCCCCCTCTCCTCGAGCATCTCGACCGTTTCGATCAGCTGCTTGAGCGAGCGCGCCAGACGATCGAGCTTCCAGACGACCAGCGTGTCGCCCTCGCGCATGTAATCGAGCGCGGCGACGAGCTGCGGCCGCTCGCGCTGCGCGCCGGACGCCTTCTCCTCGAAAATCTTCTCGCACCCTGCCCGGCTCAGCGCATCGATCTGCAAACCAGGCTTCTGATCTTGGGTCGAGACGCGGGCATAGCCGACGAGCATGAACAAACCTTCCGTAAACCCATTTGTAGCCTATCATTCGCGGAATATAAATACAAGAAACACTTTTTGGATATCTACAAGCATGCTCCCCAGCACATTTAGTTATGTTACGCGTCGCTCCGAAAAACTGACGTTTGTCGGAAGTGCCTGGGAAGCCTTCTGCGCTTCTGCCTTTTTGTGAAGATGAGGGAGGCAATTGTAAGGAGAATCGGCAGCGCGCACAGGCGTGCAATGCTTACGCTGGCCCCCTGCATAAGGGGTCAGCAGCCTCTGGGCCTATCAGCTTTGCGCTTCCCGGATTTTCTGGGCCTCCTGCGCCAAGCAAACAATATCGTCGCGGCTCAGCCCTTTCATGGCGCGCAGCAATGCGGATATCTCGACCGGCCGCCGCTGGATAATCTCCGCTAGATCGGCCGATATGCGCCCCGCCAAGGCAAGGAGTTCATCCGGGTCGCATTCGATGACCTGCGCAATTGCCCGCACCCGCTCTTCGGTCGGCGGCGCATATT
>MRWG01002186.1_pt1 | contig 10400 bp, 9 predicted proteins | sample 1013341 | NCBI WGS metagenome assembly MRWG01 (sample SAMN06117577, study PRJNA244670) | biofilm metagenome | biome: Water; feature: Cathode Biofilm; material: Biofilm; isolation source: microbial consortium enriched at the cathode of a solar microbial fuel cell | place: USA: District of Columbia ...
CGGCCCGCACACCCGGCAAAAATTTCCTACGCTTAACGTCCTGTTCACCGTGTCGGCCCTAGCGTCCGGACGTCGCCCGATTGGGAAACGTCAGGCAAAGACCGACCGCTCGTGCAAAACATCCTCGAAATCCTGACCCGCCTCGGGCCCGGCCGGCTGATCGCCATCGGCGTCACCGTCGCGGGTCTGCTCGGCTTCTTCGGCTTCTTCGTCAACAAGATGACGACGCCGGAGATGGCGGTCCTGTTCTCCGACCTGGAGCCCGCCGACGCCGGCGCGGTGATGACTCGCCTCGAATCGATGGGCGTCGTCGTCGACACGACGCAGGACGGCCAGGCGATCATGGCTCCGAAGGGCGAAATCGCCCGGCTGCGCATGCTGCTGGCCCAGGATGGGCTTCCGGCCGGCGGCGGCGGCGGCTATGAGCTGCTCGACAAGGCCGACGGCCTGGGCGCCACCAGCTTCGCGCAGCAGATGACCCGGCTCCGGGCGCTCGAAGGCGAACTCGCCCGCTCCATTCGCACCCTTGGTCCGATCCGCCAGGCTCGCGTCCACCTCGTGCTGCCGAAGCGCGAACTGTTCAGCCGGGAGCAGCAGGACCCGACCGCTTCCATCGTCATCGCCACGCGCGGCCCGGCGCTGACCGCACAACAGGTCGCGTCGATCCGGCATCTCGTGGCCTCGGCCGTGCCGAAGCTCAATCCGGACAAGGTCTCGATCGTCGACACCAACGGCAATCTTCTCGCCTCTGGCGACGGCGGCGTGGCGAACGACCCGAACGCCGCGATCGGCGGCGCGGCCGAGCTGCGTAAGATCGAAATCGAAAAGCGGCTCGCCGATGCGATCGAACTCCTCCTCGAGCGGGCCGTCGGACCCGGCCGCGTGCGCGCGCAGGTCAGCGCCGACCTGGACTTCGACCGCATCACGACCAATTCCGAGCAGTTCGACCCCGAAGGCCAGGTGCTCCGGTCCAGCCAGATCATCACGGAAGAAAGCCAGTCGCGCGACGGCGACGGCGCCGACCGGGTGTCCGTCGACCAGAACCTGCCGAACACCGACGACGGCGGCGCCGCCGCCGCCGGATCCGCGAGCCAGTCCGCCCGGACCGAAGAGGTCAACAACTTCGAGATTTCGAAGACGATCCGCACGCACATTCGCGAAAGCGGTCTCGTCCGCCGGCTGAGCGTCGCCGTCATGGTCGACGCCGAGCAGATCGAGAACGCCGACGGCCAGACGGTCTACCAGGCGCGCACGCCGGAGCAGTTGCAGACGCTGGAAGCCCTCGCCAAGTCCGCGGTCGGCTTCGATGCGGAGCGTGGCGACCGCTTCGAGATCGCGAGCCTCGAGTTCGCGCGCCCCGACGCCGTCTTCGGCGCGGCCGATCCGGATGCGATCGTCCTCGACAAGGAAGACTATTTCCGCATCGGCCAGATGGCTGCGCTGTTCCTGATCGCGCTTCTGGCCGTCCTTCTGGTCATGCGGCCCGCCGTCAACCGCGCGCTCGGCGTGAAGAAGAACGGCGATGCCGACGCGGACGCCGATCTCGCGGCGCTCGGCGGCCCGGACGGCGCTCAGGCGGCGCTGGCCGGCCCGGACGGCGCCGGTCTGGCGCTGCCCGAGCCCGAGCATACCGCGCTCGACGGCATCGAAGGCGGCATCGGCGATCTGTTGCTGCGACAGGTCGACGACCTCCTCAAGGAGCATCCCGACGATTCGATCGCGGTCCTTCGCCGCTGGATGCAGGGAGACTGATCGATGGCCGAGACCAGCGCCCCGCGCATGCGTGAAGCCGCGCCGCACGCCGCCGCCAACGCGTCCGTACTGACCGGTTCCGCCAAGGCCGCTGCATTCCTGCTCGCCATCGGCGAAGAGGCATCGTCCAAGATTCTGGAGAATCTCGATGTCGACGAGGTCAAGCAGCTGTCGCACGCAATGGCGACGCTCGGCAAGATTACGCCGGACCAGGTCGAGAACATCTTCGTCGATTTCAAGGAACAACTGGTCGGCGCCCATGGCCTGCGCGGCAGCCTGGATGCGACCGAGCGCATGCTGATGCGGGTGATGCCCGGCAGCAAGGTCGCCTCGATCATGGAAGAGATCCGCGGTCCGGCCGGCCGGACCATGTGGGAAAAGCTCTCCAACGTGAATGAGGAGACGCTCGCCAACTATCTGAAGGGCGAGTATCCGCAGACGGTCGCCGTCGTGCTTTCGAAGGTTCGCCCGGACCATGCCGCGAAGGTCCTGGCGCTGCTGCCCGAAATCGAAGCGGTCGACATCATGCAGCGCATCCTGGCCATGGAGTCGGTCCAGAAGGACGTGCTGGAAGACGTCGAAAAGACGCTCGAAACGGAATTTCTGGCCGCCCTCGCCCGCACGTCCCGCACCGATCCGCACGAGCAGTTGGCGCAGATCTTCAATGCGCTCGACCGCAGCACGGAACAGCGACTGATGCTGCAGCTTGAAGATCGGAACCGCGACTCCGCGGAGCGGATCAAGTCGCTGATGTTCACGTTCGACGATCTGACCGTGCTCGACAACGCCGGAGTGCAGACGCTGTTGCGCAACATCGACAAGGGCGATCTCGCCCTGGCGCTGAAGGGCGGGTCGGAGAAGTTCCGCGAGATGGTCATCAGCAACATGGCCGAGCGCGCCGCCAAGATATTCAAGGAAGACATGGCCAACCTGGGGCCGGTCCGCCTGAAGGAGGTCGACGCCGCGCAGGGCCGCATTGTCGGCATCGCGAAGCAGCTCGCCGACTCCGGCGAGATCACGATCTCCATGGGCGACGACGACGAGATGGTGTTCTAGGCGATGCAAGCCCGTCCCTTCCTTTTCGACCAGGCGTTCGACGACGACGACGCGTTCGTCGTCTCGACCAACGCAGCCGAACCCGAGGCCGCCGAGGCGGACGAGGAGGCGTTCGACGCCGCCGCCCTCGACGTCGCCCGCGCCGAAGGCTTCGCCGCGGGCTATGCCGCCGGCGAAAACGAGGCGAACGCTCGCGCCGCCGCGGAAGCGGCGGCCGCGGAGGATGGTCTTCTCGCAAGCATCGCCGGGTGTCTGGAGGGCGCGATCAGCGGCGCCGAGGCGGCGGAAGCCGTCGCCGCCGCCGTCGCGAGTCAGGCGGCGGCGCGGGCCGTCGCCCGGGCCTTCCCCGCGCTCGCCGCGCGGGTCGGGGCCGACGAAATCGCCGCGACCGTCCGCGACGCGCTGGCGCGCGCCGCCGACGAGCCGCGCATCGTCGTACGTCTCTCGCCGGACGACTACGAACCGGTCGAAGAGCGGCTGGCCGACCTGGTCGAGCGGGCGGGCTATCCCGGCCGTCTCGTCACCCTGGAAGACGCCGCCGTCGCGATCGGGGACGTGCGCGTCGAATGGGCCGACGGCGGCCTGGCGCGCGACCTGAACCGTATCGCCGCGAGCGTCGCCGACGCTCTCGGCGCGATTGCCGAAAACCTATCGGACGCCGCCGAAAGCGCGGCCGAACCGACGACCGCAGCAGGAGACCTGAGCAATGTCTGACGAAAACGAACTCGCGCTCCCCGAACACGCCGACACCGCCGCGCCGGCGTCGGCGCCCGCCGGCGGCGACCAGACGCTGGGCGGCCTCGGCGCCGTCTATGACGTCCCCGTCCAGGTGTCCGCCGTGCTCGGCCATGCGTCGATGCAGGTCAGCCAGCTGCTGAAGCTCGGCCGCGGCGCCGTCATCGAACTCGACCGCAAGGTCGGCGAGGCGATCGAGATCTACGTGAACGACCGCCTGGTCGCGCGCGGCGAAGTCGTCATCGTCGAAGAGCGCCTTGGCGTCACCATGACCGAAATTCTGCGGAACGACCGCAACTAACCCGTCACGGGCGTCCTTTTCCCAGGGAGATCAAGCGTATGCGCTTGCTGATTGTCGGCTCGCTGAACGGTTACATGGGCGAAGCGAGCAAGATCGCCATCCAGCAGGGCGTCAAGGTGCTGCACTGCGACGAGGAAGACGGCGGCCTGAAGGCGCTGCGCGCCGGCCAGGGCGCGGACCTCGTCTTCATCGACGTGCAGTTGGACGTCTCACGGTTCATGGACAGCCTGCGCGCCGAGCGGATCGCGACGCCGGTCGTCGCCTGCGGCCTCGGCGCCGATACGGCCGCCGCCGTCAAGGCGATCAAGTCCGGCGCCAAGGAATATGTCCCGCTGCCGCCCGACCCGGAATTGATCGCCGCCGTCTTCGCCGCCGTCGCGGAAGAGGACGACACGATCATCTACGGCGACCCGACCATGGCCGCCGCCATCCGCCTCGCCGACCAGATCGCTCCTTCGGACGCGACCGTCCTGCTGAACGGCGAAAGCGGCACCGGCAAGGAGCTGATGGCCCGCTACATCCATCGCAAGAGCAAGCGGGCGAAGCAGCCGTTCATCTCCGTCAACTGCGCCGCCATTCCGGAGAACCTGCTGGAATCGGAACTGTTCGGCCACGAGAAGGGCGCCTTCACCGGCGCCGTCGCCCGCCGCATCGGCAAGTTCGAGGAAGCGAACGGCGGCACCCTGCTGCTCGACGAAATCTCCGAAATGCACCCTCGCCTCCAGGCGAAGCTGGTGCGGGCCATCCAGGAGCGGGTCATCGACCGCGTCGGCGGCAGTGCGCCGATCAAGGTGGACATCCGCCTGATCTGCACGTCGAACCGCGATCTCGAATCGAGCGTCGCGGCCGGCGACTTCCGGGAAGACCTCTATTTCCGCATCAACGTCGTGACCCTGACGCCGCCGGCCCTCCGGGAACGGCCGCAGGACATCCTGCCGCTGGCGGAGCACTTCGTGCGGAAATACTCCGCCGCCAACGGCGTCGATACGCGCCCCTTCTCGACCGACGCCAAGCGCGCGATGCTGGCTCATTCCTGGCCCGGCAACGTGCGGGAACTGGAGAACGCGATGCACCGCGCCGTTCTGCTGGCGACGGGAGACGTAATCGAGCCGACGGCCATCATGCTGACCAGCAAGTTCGCCGACCAGGCCGCGCAGCGCCAAGCCGCCGCCGCCCCGGCGGCGCCGGTCGCCGCCCCGATTGCGGCGCCCGCGGCCAAGGACGCGCCTGACAGCGAAGGCGGCATGGGCGGACTCGTCGGCCGAACCGTCGCGGACGTCGAGCGCGACCTGATCATCGACACGCTCGAGCATTGTCTGGGCAACCGGACGCACGCCGCCAATATCCTCGGCATTTCGATCCGTACGCTTCGGAACAAGCTGAAGCAGTATGCCGGCGAAGGCGTGCGCGTGCCGCCCGCCGCCATGCAGCATCAGCCCTACGCCTGACCCCCGTTCCCTCTAGCAGCGGCGTTCAAAAGCCATGAGCGAAGACGCACGTCCGGCGCTTCTCAATCTCGGCGGGTTCGACCCGCGCGCCATCGGGCGCGCGGCGTTCCGTGGCGACGTCTTCCTGGCGCTCGCCATCGTCGCGGTGCTGACCGTTCTGATCCTGCCGCTGCCGACATGGCTGCTGGACGTCGCGCTCGCCATCTCGATCACCTTCTCCGTCGTCGTCCTGATGACGTCGCTGTTCATCGAAAAGCCGCTCGATCTCTCGTCATTTCCGACGATTCTGCTGGTTGCGACGATGCTGCGGCTTTCGCTCAACCTCGCCTCGACGCGCCTCATTCTGGCGAACGGGCACGAAGGCATGGGGGCGGCCGGGTCCGTCATCGAGGCCTTCGGCACCTTCGTCATGGGTGGCAACTTCGTCATTGGCCTGATCGTCTTCATCATCCTGGTCCTGGTGAACTTCGTCGTCATCACCAAGGGCTCCGGACGCATCGCGGAAGTGGCAGCGCGCTTCAACCTGGACGCCATGCCCGGCAAGCAGATGGCGATCGACGCCGATCTCTCAGCCGGCCTGATCGACGAAGAGCAGGCGCGCACCCGCCGCAAGGCGCTCGAGGAAGAGAACGCCTTCTTCGGTTCGATGGACGGCGCGGCGAAGTTCGTGCGCGGCGACGCCATCGCCGGCCTGCTGATTACGCTGATCAACATCGTCGGCGGCATCATCGTCGGCTCCGCGCAGGGCGGCCTCAGCCTCGGCGACGCCGCGCGCACCTACACCATGCTGACGGTCGGCGACGGTCTCGTCTCCCAGATCCCGGCGCTGGTCGTCTCGACCGCCGCGGGTCTGCTCGTCTCCAAGGCGGGCGTTACGGGCTCCACGCACAAGGCGCTCTTCGGCCAGCTCGGCGGCTATCCGGTTGCGCTCGGCGTCAGTTCCTTCCTGACCGCGGGCCTGGCGCTGGCGCCCGGCCTGCCGGCCGCGCCGTTCCTGCTGATGTCCGGCGGCGCCGGCTATCTCGCCTACAAATCGAGCCGCCGCCAGGCCAAGGAAGCGGAGGAACAGGAAGCGGCCGTCGTCGCCGCCGAAGCCCCGCCGGCCGAAGCGCCGATCTCCGCCTCGCTCCACATCGACGAGATCCGGCTGGAGCTCGGCTACGGTCTCCTGCCGATGGTGAACGGCTAAGAGGGCGCGCGCCTCACCGACCAGATCAAGGGGCTGCGCCGCCAGCTCGCCGGCGACATGGGTTTCGTGCTGCCCGCCGTCCGCATCCAGGACAACATGCAGCTGCCGGCCAACGGCTACCTCGTCCGCATCAAGGAAATTTCCGCCGGCGAAGGCGAGCTTCGGCCGAACATGCTGCTGGTCATGGACCCCCGCGGCGAGGTGATCGAGCTGGCGGGCGAGGATACGGTCGAGCCGACCTTCGGCCTCGCCGCCAAATGGATCGACCCGTCCGACCGCGAGGAAGCGCAGTTCCGCGGCTACACCGTGGTCGACCCGGCGACCGTCATCACGACCCACGTGACCGAGATCGTGCGCGACCACACCGCCGACCTCCTGTCCTATGCCGAGACCCAGAAGCTGGTCGACGAACTGGGGCCGGAGCACAAGCGCCTTGTCGACGAAGTCATCCCGTCGAACATCTCGATGGGCGGCCTGCAGCGCGTGCTGCAGAACCTGCTGCAGGAACGCGTCTCGATCCGCGACATGCCGGCCATCCTGGAAGGCATTTCGGAAGCGAGCAGCTTCACCCGCAACATCGCCATGATCACGGAGCATGTCCGCAGCCGGCTCGCGCGCGGCCTCTCCGACGCCAATGCCGGCGCGGACGGCGTGCTGCGCCTCGTCGCCCTGTCGGCCAACTGGGAGAACGCTTTCGCGGAATCCCTGGTCGGCGAAGGCGAAGAAAAGCAGCTCGCGATGGCGCCGAGCCAACTGCAGCAGTTCATCGAGGCGGTCCGGCAGACATTCGACCGGCACGCGCTGATGGGCGAGGCCCCCGTGCTGCTGACCAGCCCGGCGATCCGGCCCTACGTCCGCTCGATCGTCGAACGCTTCCGTCCGATGACCGTGGTGATGAGCCAGGCGGAAGTCCATCCGCGCGCGCGCATCCGCACCGTGGCGCAAGTCTGACGAAATAGGAGACGGCTGACGCGATGCGCATACACGCGATCCGAAAACCGACCCTCCAGGCGGCGCTGCAGGAGGTCCGCGAACGCTTCGGCGACGACGCGATCGTCCTCGACACGGTCGAAGGCCCGGAGGGCGCAACCGTCCGCATCGGCGTCGAAGCCGTCGCGCGCCCGGAGCCGGCCCCATCGCCTGCCGCGCCGGACGCGCCTGTCGCATCCAGCGCGCCGCCCGAAGCCGCGCCGAGCGCGCGCCCGGCGCCCACGCCGGAAAAGCCGCCCACCCCGCCGCCGTCGCTTGTCGCGGAGCAGATCGCGGAAGCGCTCGCCTGGCATGGCGCGCCGCCGCTGGTCGCCCGCAGCCTGCTGCTCGCAATCGAGTCCGCCGGCGACCTCTCGGCCGAAGCCGCCCTCGCCGACGCCCTGGAGCGCGTCTTCCGGTTCGGACGCCCCGAAGGCCTCGCCGGGCCGATGGCCCTCGTCGGCCCGCCGGGCGCCGGCAAGACCGCGACGCTCGCCAAGCTCGCCGCCGCCCGATCGCTCGCCGGCGCCCAGGTCGCGATCGTGAACGCCGACGTCGAGACCGCGGGCGCGCGGGAACGCATCGGCGCGTTCGCGACCGCGCTCGGCGTCACGGCCGTGGACGCCGCGGACAGCGACGCGATCGCCCAGGCCGTGGACGGCGCGGGCGCTGAAGCCGTGACTTTCGTCGACACCACGGGCCGCGCGCCGGCCGACGCCCACGACGTGGAGGACGCCGCAGCGGAGATCGCCGCCGCCGGCGCCGGCGTCTTCGTGATTTCCGCGACGACCGCGCCGGTCGAAGCCGCCGAGATCGCCGCCGTCTTTGCCGCGGCCGGCGCCGACTCGATGGTTGCGACCCAACTTGACGTCGCCCGCCGCATCGGCGCGCTGCTCGCCGCCGCGGACGCCGGCGACTTCGTCATTGCCGGCGTCAGCCTTGGCCGCCGGGTCGGCGACGGCCTGACCGCGCTGACCCCCGCCAGCCTCGCCCGACTGATCCTGGCGCCGCCGCAACCAATCGCGGCCGCCCGCCCGCGCCGCGCGCCGGCCCGACCGCAGAACCCGTACGCCTCCGAAGGAGCCGCCGCATGACCGGCCAAACCGAAATCGTCGCGGTCGCATCCGGCAAGGGCGGCGTCGGCAAGACGTGGCTCTCGATCACGCTCGCGCACGCCGCATGCCTCGCGGGCCGCAGCGCCATCATTCTCGACGGCGACATCGGCCTCGCCAACGTGGACATTCAGGCTGGCATCAGCCCGCGGCTGGACCTCTCCGCCTGGGCGCAGGGCGACGCCGCCCTCGCCGAGATCGTGCATCACGCCGACGCGGGCTTCGACGTCATTCCGGGCGCGTCGGGGTCGAGCGCCATGGCCGGGCTCGGCGCGCCGGACATCGCCAGGCTGATCGGCGATTTCCGCAATCTCGCCAGCGCTTACGACCTTGGCCTTATCGACATCTCGGCCGGCGTCGAAGCGGCGCAGATTCGTCTTGCCGGCGCCGCAGGCCGATGCCTGTTGGTCATCACGGAAGACCCGACCGCGCTGACGGACGGCTACGCCTTCGTCAAGCTGGCGCAGCGCCTGAAGCGCCCGCCCCGCTTCGGGGTCGTCGTCAACATGGCAGAGAGCAAGGAAAGCGGCGTCGCCGCCTACAAAGCGCTCGCCAAGGCGACGACGGGCTTCCTCAAGGTCGAGCCGGCCCTCGTTGGCGTCATCCGGCGCGACCCCGCCGTCGCCGGCGCCATCCGACGACAGACGCCCCTCCTCGCCGCCGCGCCCCACGCGCCGGCAGCCGACGACGCGCGCGCGATCCTGGCCAGCATTCTGGCGCAGCCGCGCCGCGCGGCCTGACGATGGGCGGCGGGCGATGACCGGGCCCGCCCTTTCCGCCGCGCCTTCGGCTGCGGCCGGCGCGGCGCAAGGTCTGCCGACCCCCGGGCGCATCGTTTCGATCGCGCCGTCGCTCGCCGAGGCCGTCGCCCGGCTTGGCGGCGAGATCGCGGCCGAGGTCACGGGCCGGTCCGGCGCGGTGACGACGCTGAAGACCGAGCACGGCGACATCGCGCTCAAGCTCCTGTCGATGATCAAGACCGGGGCCAGCGTCCGCCTGACGCTGCCGCCCGCGCCGGCCGCCGACCTTGCCGCGCTCGTGCAGGTGATCCGCCCCGACCGCCGCCCGAACGACGCGTCCGACCGCGAACGTCCGCCGCACAAATCGCCGGAGCGGGGCAAAGGACGACCGCCAGAACGGCCGTCGCCTCCGGCTGCTCGCCCGCCGCCCCTGGCCGGCGACAAGCCCGGCCGACAGCCTCCGCTGCCGCCGAATCCGTCGCCGACCGCGCCGACGCTCCCGCCCCTGCCGCCGACGTCGTCGCCAATGCCGACGCCGACATTGCCGGGACGACCGCCGGCGCAGGTCGCGCCAGGGCCGCAACCGCCCCCGCCCGGCGCAGCGCCGCCCTCATCGCCGCCGCCCCTTCAGCCGCCCGGTCCGGCGCCGGCGCTGCCGGCGCCCCATGACGTTGCTCCAACCAGGACGCCGTCGACGCCAGGCCGCGAGCCGACGACGAGCGCGCCAACGCCGCCGATGCCTTACCGGGCGCCGCAAACGCCCGCGACCGCGCCCGAAAATCGCCCGCCGCAGCCTCCGGAGGATGCCCCCCCAGCCCGGACGACGCCGTCAGGCGACCGCGAATTGCCCGCGGCCGCGCGGCGCGCCTATGGCGTCGAAGCCCAACCGACAGCCGACGCACATCGGGCTCATTCCGCGCCGAACGCCTCCCTGGCCCGCGCGGCTGCGGTCTATGGCGCCGCCGGCGGTCTAGGGGCGATGCCCAAGCCGCCGCCAGCGGCCATCGCGACCGCGCCGCAGCCGACGCCTCCGCCGATCCCGGCGCCCGAACGCGCGGCGCCAATGCCGCCGCCAGAGGGAGAGGGCGCCGAACGGCC
>MRWG01002187.1_pt1 | contig 10398 bp, 10 predicted proteins | sample 1013341 | NCBI WGS metagenome assembly MRWG01 (sample SAMN06117577, study PRJNA244670) | biofilm metagenome | biome: Water; feature: Cathode Biofilm; material: Biofilm; isolation source: microbial consortium enriched at the cathode of a solar microbial fuel cell | place: USA: District of Columbia ...
TCGCGCAGCTCCCATGCTGAACAATCCATGGTCAAATGTGTCACCCATGTCTCCGAACAGGTGTTACCCATCTCTCCGGTCCATACACCTCCGAGGGGAGAGGGCACCAAAAAACAACCCTCTCCCCTGGAGGGAGAGGGTTGCGCAGCCTTGGCGAGGAACGAGCCTAGGCGAAGCTGGGTGAGGGGAAGCCCCTCAGTCGAAGTCCTGGGCCAGGGCACCGCGCACGTCCTCCGACAGGATGGTCATGTGACCGTACTGCGGGTGGGTGAAGCCCAGGATGACGCGGGTGCCCGGGGTCTTGAACTTCTCCGCCTGGGCGTCGGTGAAGGGGAAGTGGATGAACTGCACCGAGGAGGCCTTGCCGTCGGCGGTGGTGCGGTCCACGTCCTCTTCCGGCTTGCCGACGATGCGCTCGCCGTCGACCTCGAAGAAGGCGGTCTCCTCGATGCCGCCCAGCTTGGCCAGGAAGGTGTGGCGGCGCTGCGGATCGTCGATCTCGAACATCACCGTGGCGACCAGCTCGCGGCCCTGCGGGATAAGCGGGTTGTAGGCGCTGAGCTCGTCGGCGATCTGCTCCTCGCCGCCCTTTTCGATGTAGAGCATCTCGTGCACCTGGGCCCACATGGTCTCGTAGTTCTCGAAGTAGAAGGTGCAGACCGGGCCGACGTCCTGGCGGCGGAACTTCTTCTTGGCGACGAGGTCGCGGCGCAGCTCCCGGCGCTCGGCCTCGTAGGTCGCCATCGGAAGAATGTCTTCGCGGGTGATCTCTTTTTTCATGGCAAGTCCGGTGCTCATCTCGTTCAACTCCTGTTCATCTGAGGCCGGCGGCGCGCGACCGCCACCCCTTTCGGCCTAATCAGCCAGCCCGTAGGCCTTGGCGAAGAGCTCGATGGGGTGGTAGCTGCGCGCGACCTCGGGTTTGTCGTCCATCTTCAGCCGGTCGATGCCCTGCAGGATGTGCTGGCCGGCCAGCGGGCATTCGGAGGCCACGTAGGCCTTGCCCGCCTGCGCGGTCTGCCGCGCCGCGGTGCGCCCGACCTTGATGGCAACGTCGAAATTCTCCTTCAGCACGCCCCAGGAGCCGCCGTGGCCCGAGCAGCGCTCGACGACCTTCACGTCGGCATCGGGCATGAGGCGCAGCATCTCCGCGGCCTTGGCGCCGATGTTCTGGGCGCGGGCGTGGCAGGCCATGTGCAGGGCGACGCCGCCTTCCAGCCTGCCCAGGCCCTCGGCGAGGCCTTCCTTCTTGGCGATGTCGACCACGTACTCGGTGATGTCGAAGGTATGCTGCGAGAGCTTCTTCACCGTGTCGCTGTCCGGCAGGATCAGCGGCCACTCGAACTTCAGCATCAGCGCGCAGGACGGCGTGAGCGCGACGATGTCGTAGCCCTTGTCGACCCACTCGCAGAGCTCGGCGGAGACGCGCTTGGCGGACTCGGCGACCTTCTCGATGTCGCCGTTCTCGAGCTGCGGCATGCCGCAGCAGGAGGGATAGACCACCTCGGTCTCGACGCCGTTCCTGGCCAGCACCGCGCGGGCGGCCGCGCCGATGTCCGGGTTGTTGTAGTTCACGAAACAGGTGGCGTAGAAGGCCACCTTGCGGCCCTTGGCCGGGGCGTCGGGGTTGACCTGCGGCACCTCGTCCTTGGCGCGCAGGGCGAAGGTCTTGCCGTGAAACTTCGGCAGGTCGGCCTCGCGGTGCACGTCGGCGACCTTTTCCATGATCGGGCGCGTCAGCTTGTTCTTGGTGTCGCCGGCCCAGTTCACCAGGCCCGGCGCCATCCCGGCCAGCTTGCCGTTGCGGTCGGTCTTGGTGAGCTGCTCGACGCGGCCGTCGATGTGGCCACGCTTCCGCTCGGCCGCGCGGTAGCGCAGCATGAGGTGCGGGAAATCGATGTTGAACTCATGGGGCGGCACGTAGGGGCAGCTCACCATGAAGCACATGTCGCACAGCGTGCAGGCGTCGACGACGGGCTTGTAGTCGGCCTTGTCGACGCTATCCAGCTCGCCGGTTTCCGACTCGTCGATGAGGTCGAAGAGGCGCGGGAAGGAATCGCAGAGATTGAAGCAGCGCCGGCAGCCGTGGCAGATGTCGAAGACGCGCTCGACCTCGGCGTTCAGCTTCTCCCAGTCGTAGAAATCCGGATCGTTCCAGTCTATCGGGTGACGCACTGGAGCGTTCAAACCACCTTCGCTCATGTCTTCCCCTCGCTGATGTCGCGCATCACCGGCCGCCTGCGGCCAGCTCATGGTATCGGCACCCGGCCCGCCCCCGATGCCGGGAGAGCGGCGGGCGCCCGATCCTGATGCCTTTTCGAAATGCTCGGCAAGATGCAGGGGCTGAAGGGCGGCTGCCGGCGGCGTCATGCCGGAAGCCCAACTCGGATGAGGTTGTGCCCGTAGCGTCATACCTTGAGGGGAGCCGCCGCTTCAGTCCTGCACTTACATGAGAAACCCGGACGATGAGGGGCCTCGGGCGCGTTCGCGGGCGCGACCAAGGACCCTCACATCCGGATTAAGCCATCGTGTCGAGGGCCTTCTGGAAACGGCCGGCGTGGCTCTTTTCGGCCTTCGCCAGGGTCTCGAACCAGTCGGCGATCTCGTCGAAACCCTCTTCGCGGGCCGTGCGGGCCATGCCGGGGTACATGTCGGTGTACTCGTGGGTCTCGCCGGCGATGGCGGACTTGAGGTTCAGCGTGGTGTCGCCGATCGGCTCGCCGGTCGCGGGGTCGCCGACCTCCTCGAGGTACTGCAGGTGGCCGTGCGCGTGGCCGGTCTCACCCTCCGCGGTCGAACGGAAGACAGCGGCAACGTCGTTGAACCCCTCGATGTCGGCCTTCTGCGCGAAGTAGAGATAGCGGCGGTTGGCCTGGCTCTCGCCGGCGAAGGCTTCCTTCAGATTGGCTTCGGTCTTCGAGTCTTTTAGCGACATGGCTTTGTCTCTCCTGTAGGTGAGATTTTTGATCCTGTTTTCGGGGCTTGTTGCGTCGCCGGCCGTCAGCGAGGCAGCCGGAAGGCGCCCCTTCACGAGAGACTAAATAGACCTCCAACGGAGGCCTGTCAATAGTTTAGAATGGTTCTAAGGAGGTTTTTAAGGGCGTGGGGGAGCGCGTTATTCGCCGCTCTCATTGACCCGGATGATGACGTCGACGCGCGCCACCTTGGCGCCGGCGGGCGGCGTCGGCAGGTTTTCGAGCTGCACCATCTCGCCCGGGATGTCCTGCAGGCGGCCGCTGTCCTCGAAATAGAAGTGATGGTGATCGGTGACGTTGGTATCGAAGTAGGACCGCCCGGACTCCACCACAACTTCACGCAGCAGCCCGGCCTCGGTGAACTGGTGCAGGCTGTTGTAGATGGTGGCGAGCGAGACCCGCACGTTGTCGGCCACCGCCTCGGCATGCAGCTGCTCCGCCGTGATGTGGCGGTCGCGGCCTCCGGGCGCCTCGAACAGCAGCTTGGCCAGGGCCAGCCGCTGACGGGTCGGGCGCAGGCCAGCCACCTTGAGGCGCTGGACGAGCGCGCTGTATGGACGATCCTTGGTCATTGCATACCGATATGTAGATCCCAGCTGCCAGAATTAAAGTGGCAATTACAGTCTTATGTCAACTTCTTTGGAACAAGTTTAAATATCAGGAATTTTCCGTCAAGGCCCCGGCGCGCGTTAACCATGGCGGGTCAGCAAGCGCGCCGTTCCGCCCGCCGCTCCACCCCCGTTCCCCTGGGGCCACGCCACGCCGGGGCGGCATCTTTCTCACCCTTCGGCGCGCGCACCGCCCCCTGGGCGGCGCCAGGGCGCGCCTTGCTTTGCGCGCCATGCGAAGCTGTTTGACAGCCCTCCTACTATGCTATAGTTCGCGAGGCGTTGGCCGGAACTCCTCTGGACGCCAGGGGGATTCGTGCGGCAACGCTTTTTGTCGTGGTGTCGTCCCGGGGAGCTGCCTATCTAGGGGGTGGCGGTTCAGGGAATGGGCCACGAAAAACTAGGGATGTCGGCAGCACATCGAGGGGGTCCCGAACCCGCCAAGGCTGCCGATCGATACGAACAAGTGCCGGACTGGGTGGATCTATTGACCGAGAGAAAGAACAGTTTTCCTTACGAAGATCTGCTGAAGTGTGCGCACGGGAAGCTCTTCGGTCCTGGCAATGCGCAGCTGCCCCTCCCGCCGATGCTGATGTTCGATCGCATCACCGAGATCCGCGAAGACGGCGGCGAGCACGGCAAGGGCCATATCGTGGCCGAAATGGACATCAAGCCCGACCTCTGGTTCTTCGATTGCCATTTCGAGGGCGATCCGGTCATGCCCGGTTGCCTGGGCCTTGATTCCCTCTGGCAGCTTCTCGGCTTCTTCCTCGGCTGGCTCGGCGCCCCGGGGCGCGGGCGCGCGTTGGGCGTCGGCGAGGTCAAGTTCAGCGAGATGGTGACGCCGACGGTGAAGATGGTGAGCTACCATCTGGACCTGAAGCGGGTGCGCATGGGCAAGCTGGTCCTGGGCATCGCCGACGGAATCATGAAGGCCGACGGCAAGCCGATCTACGAAGCCAAGGACCTGAAGGTCGGGCTCTTTAAAAGCGAAGCGCAAAGCGCCTGAGGCGGGCGCGGCGCGCCCCAGGCCGGACAGTCGATTACGAATACCAGTACCACAGCCGCAGGACGGACAGGTTTTATATGCGCCGAGTCGTTGTCACCGGCATAGGCATCGTCTCCAGCATCGGCAACAACAAGGCCGAGGTGATCGAAGCTTTACGGACCGGTCGCTCGGGTATCGAGTTTTGCGATACCTACGCGGAAATGGGTTTTCGCAGCCATGTTCATGGCTCCCTGAACATCAATCTGGACGATCACATCGATCGCAAGACCAGGCGGTTCATGGGCGATGGCGCGGCCTACAACTACGTCGCCATGAAGGAAGCCATCGCCGACGCCGGCATGACCGAGGCGGAGGTCTCCGACGAGCGCGCCGGCATCGTCATGGGCTCCGGCGGTCCCTCGACCTCCAACCAGGTCGAGGCGGCGGACCTGGCGCGCACCAAGGGCCCCAAGCGGGTCGGCCCCTACATGGTGCCGCGCTGCATGTCGTCGACCAATTCCGCGAACATCGCCACCGCCTTCAAGATCAAGGGCCTCAGCTACTCCATCTCCTCGGCCTGCTCGACCTCGGCCCACTGCGTGGGCAACGGCACCGAGTTGATCCAGATGGGCAAGCAGGACGTCGTCTTCGCCGGCGGCGGTGAGGAGCTGCACTGGACCCTGACCGTGCTGTTCGACGCCATGGGGGCGCTGTCCAGCGGCTACAACGATGCGCCGCAGCGCGCCAGCCGCGCCTTCGACAAGGACCGCGACGGCTTCGTCATCTCCGGCGGCGGCGGCGTGGTGGTGCTGGAGGAACTGGAGCACGCCAAGGCGCGCGGTGCCAAGATCTACGGCGAGGTCGCCGCCTACGCCGCGACCTCCGACGGCGTCGACATGGTGGCGCCCTCCGGCGAGGGCGGCCTGCGCTGCATGCGCCTGGCCATGCAGGGCCTCGGCAACACGCCGGTCGACTACATCAACGCCCACGGCACCTCGACCCCGGCGGGCGATATCGTCGAGCTGCATTCGATCCGCGAGGCCTTCGGCGCCGACATACCGAAGGTGTCCTCCACCAAGTCGTTGACCGGCCATTCCCAGGGCGCCACCGGCGTGCACGAGGCGATCTATTCCCTTTTGATGATGGACAACAACTTCGTTGCCGCCTCTGCGAACATCGAAAACCTCGACCCCGAGGCCGAGGGCATCCCGATCGTTCGCGAGATGGAAGACGCCGTGCAGCTGAATTGCGTCATGTCCAACAGCTTCGGCTTCGGCGGCACCAACGCCTGCCTCGCCTTCAAACGCTTCGAGAGATAGAGGGCGGGCCCGGTAAATGGCTGAGTTGATGGCCGGCAAGCGCGGCCTGATCATGGGAGTGGCCAACGACCACTCCATCGCTTGGGGCATCGCCAAGGCGCTTCACGGCCACGGGGCGGAACTCGCGTTCACCTACCAGGGCGCGGCCTTCGAGCGGCGCGTGCGGCCCCTGGCGGCCTCCGTCGGCTCCGAAACGGTGCTGCCCTGCGACGTGGAGCAGGAAAGCGAGATCGCCGGCGCCTTCGACGAGCTGGGCAAGAACTGGGGCTCGGTCGACTTCGTGGTTCACGCCATCGCCTATTCCGACAAGGAAGAGCTGAAGGGCCGCTACCTCAACACCAGCCGCGCCAACTTCCGGCGCACGCTGTCGATTTCCTGCTACTCCTTCACCGCCGTGGCGCGCCAGGCCGTGGCCATCATGCCGAACGGCGGCAGCCTGATGACGCTCACCTATCTGGGCGCCGAGCGGGTCACCCCCAACTACAACGTCATGGGCGTGGCCAAGGCGGCGCTGGAGGCCAGCGTGCGCTACCTGGCCGTCGACCTGGGCGAGCAGGGCATCCGCGTCAACGCCATCTCCGCCGGGCCCATGCGCACCCTGGCCGGCTCGGCCATCGGCGATGCGCGCTTCGTCTTCGGCTGGAACCGCGACCACGCGCCGCTGAAGCGCAACGTGCTGCTGGAAGAGGTCGGCTCGGCCGGGCTCTACCTCGCCTCCGACCTGTCGAAGGGCGTCACCGGCGAGGTGCACTACGTCGACGGCGGCTACAACATCGTCGGCATCCCCTCGCCGGGCCGCATGAGCCGCTCGGGCGAGTAGACGCTTCCCGCTTTTCCTGAAGTTCAGCCCAGAGCCGGGACCAGCAGGTCCGGCCGGTCGGTGATAAGGCAGTCGACGCCCTTGTCGAGCAGCCGCCGGCCGGCGCGCACCCCGTTCACCGTGTAGACCGCGAAGGCATAGCCCGCCGCCTTGACCGCCGCCACGTCGGCGCGGCGGGTGCGCCGCCAGTACATGTGGAAGGAGGCGCAGTCCAGCCCGGCCAGGGCTTCGCGCCAGTCGGCCGGGAAGTGTTCCGCCAGCAGGCCGCGCGGCCAGTCCGGCGCCACGCGCTTGGCCGCCGCCAGGGACTCGCGCTCGAAGCTGCTGACCAGCGGCGCCGGGCGGTCGTCCGGCCAGATTTTCCGCATCCGGGTGAGCGCCACCTCCGCCGTCTCGGCGGCCAGCCCCCGCGTCGGCTTGATCTCCACGTTGGGCGTGAGGCCGAGGTCCAGCAGGCAGGCGACGGTCTCCTCCAGGGTCGGCACCCGGCAGTCGGGCTGGCCCCGGAACCGCAGACCGGCGGCCCTGCTGTATTTCTGCGTGAAGTGCCGGGTGGCGTCGAGGCCGCGCACCTCGGAAAGCGGCGTCCTGGCCATGTCGCCCGTCGCGCCGGTGGTGCGCTGCAGGGTCTCGTCGTGGAACAGCACCGGCTGGCCGTCGCCGGTCAGCATGACGTCGAACTCGACCCAGGTGGCGCCGGCTGCGGCCGCCGCCTTCAGGGAGGCGAGGGTGTTTTCCGGCGCCAGGGCCTTGGCCCCGCGGTGCCCCATTATTTTTGGGAGCTGCAAAGAAAAAGCCGGCGGAGAGGTCATGTCGCCATCACCCCGCCGCCGGCCGGTTCTTGAACTGAAGCCTGAGGCGCCTTAGCTGGCCTTGGCCTCCAGGTCCTCGCCGGTCTCCTGGTTCACGCGCTTCATGGACAGCTTCACCTTGCCGCGGTCCATGCCGATGCACTTCACCTTCACCGTGTCGCCTTCCTTGACCACGTCGGTCACGGTACCGACGCGCTCCGGTGCCAGCTCGCTGATGTGCACCAGGCCGTCGCGCGGACCCAGGAAGTTCACGAAAGCGCCGAAGTCGACGACCTTCACGACCTTGCCGTCGTAGATCACGCCGACTTCCGGCTCGGCCACGATCGACTTGATCCAGTCCAGCGCCGCCTGGCCCTGGTCCTGGTCGACCGCGGCAACCTTCACGGTGCCGTCGTCCTCGATGTCGATCTTGGCGCCGGTCTCCTCGCAGATCTCGCGGATGACCTTGCCGCCGGTGCCGATCACGTCACGGATCTTGTCCTTGGGGATGGTGATCACGGTGATGCGCGGCGCATTCTCGGAGACGCCTTCGCGCGCCGAGGTCAGAGCCTTGTTCATCTCGCCGAGGATGTGCAGGCGCCCGTCCTTGGCTTGGTTGAGCGCGACTTCCATGATCTCCTTGGTGATCGAGGTGATCTTGATGTCCATCTGCAGCGAGGTGACGCCGTTCTCGGTGCCGGCCACCTTGAAGTCCATGTCGCCGAGGTGATCCTCGTCGCCCAGGATGTCGGACAGCACGGCGTAGTCGTCGCCTTCCTTGATCAGGCCCATGGCGATGCCCGCCACCGGCCGGGCCAGCGGCACGCCGGCGTCCATCAGCGACAGCGAGGAACCGCAGACCGTCGCCATGGAGGAGGAGCCGTTGGACTCGGTGATCTCGGAGACCACGCGGATGGTGTAGGGGAAGTCTTCCTTGGTCGGCAGCAGCGGCCGGATGGCGCGCCAGGCCAGCTTGCCGTGGCCGATTTCGCGGCGGCCCGGGGCCAGGCGGAAGCTGCACTCACCCACCGAGTAGGGCGGGAAGTTGTAGTGCAGCATGAAGTGTTCGCGGTAGCTGCCTTCCAGGGAATCGATGAGCTGCTCGTCCTGGCCGGTGCCCAGCGTGGTGGTGACCAGCGCCTGGGTCTCGCCGCGGGTGAAAAGCGCCGAGCCGTGGGTCAGCGGCAGCACGCCGACCTGCGCCACGATCGGCCGGATGTCCGTCGTGGTGCGGCCGTCGATGCGCTTGGTACCCTTCAGGATGTTGCCGCGCACGACCTCGGCTTCCAGCGACTTGAAGAGGCCGGAAGCGGTTTCCTTTTCCTCGTCGCTGAGGTCCGCGACGGCGGCCTCGCGCACCGCGGCCACCTTGGTCTGGCGGGTCAGCTTGTCGACCTCGGTGTAGGCCTCGGTCAGCTTGTCCATGATGCCGCCGGAGACCAGCTTGTTCTTGACCTCTTCGACTTCCGGCGCCGGCGGAGGAATATCCATCGGCTCCTTGGCGCAGCGCTCGGCCAGGGCGATGATGCCGTCGATGACCGGGCCCATCTGCTCGTGACCGAAGGCCACGGCGCCCAGCATGATCTCTTCGGAAAGCTCGTGGGCTTCCGATTCGACCATCAGCACGCCGTCGCGGGTGCCCGCCAGGATCAGGTCGAGGGCGGAATCCTCCATCTCGTCCATCAGCGGGTTGAGGATGTACTCGCCGTCCTTGTAGCCGACGCGCGCGCCGCCGATCGGGCCGAGGAAGGGCAGGCCGGAGATGGTGAGCGCGGCCGAGGCGCCGACCATGGCGACGACGTCGGGGTCGTTCTCCATGTCGTGGCTCAGCACCGTGCAGATCACCTGGGTCTCGTTCTTGTAGCCCTTGGCGAAGAGCGGGCGGATCGGCCGGTCGATGAGACGGGAGACCAGGGTCTCCTTCTCCGAGGGACGGCCCTCACGCTTGAAGAAGCCGCCGGGGATCTTGCCCGCGGCGAAGGTCTTCTCCTGGTAGTTCACGGTCAGCGGGAAGAAATCCATGCCCGGGCGCGGCGAGGACTCGCCGACGGCGGTGCAGAGCACCACGGTGTCGCCGTAGGTCGCCAGCACGGCGCCGTTGGCCTGGCGCGCGATGCGGCCGGTTTCCAGGGTCAGCTTGCGCCCGCCCCACTCGATTTCCTGCTTGTAGATATCAAACATGCTTTTTAGGTCCTTCCAACCTTACGCCGGTCGGTATTTGCCAGATAGCAAAGCGCCGGACCCGCGCAAGGGGCGCCCGTCCCGGGGATCTTCCCCCTGAACGCCCCTTACGTCGGCCCGGCCCTCAAAAGACCATCGTGCCGGCGTTGTCACGATGTCACTTACGTTCATTCTGTCCATTCGTCCGTTTCCACGGCGCCGTTGCCTGCCTTTGGCAAGATGACGGCGCCGCGGCACGGTTCCTTCCGGCCTTCGCCTTAACGGCGCAGGCCCAAGCGCTGGATCAGGCCCTCGTAGCGGGGCTTGTCCTTGCTCTTCACGTAGTCCAGCAGGCGCCGGCGTTGGCCGACCATGACCAGCAGGCCGCGGCGCGAGTGGAAATCCTTTTTGTGGGTCTTGAGATGCTCGGTGAGGTTGGTGATCCGCTCGGTGAGGATCGCGACCTGGACCTCGGGCGAGCCCGTGTCACCGGTGTGGGTGCCATACTCTTCGACCAGCGCAGTCTTGCGCTCGGCGGTGATCGACATCGCTATGTCTCCATCAAACTAAAGGTTCAGAACCCGGACCGGACGGATGTCGCCTGCTTCGTAACGGGCCAGCGCCACCGGCTTGCCGCCGGCTGTGGTAAAGACGATGGATCCGTTGCTGAGCTCGCTGATGCGATCGCGGTTGGCGCGCGCCACCATGGACACGGCCTGCCCGCAACGCAGGCGGTT
>MRWG01002188.1_pt1 | contig 10397 bp, 8 predicted proteins | sample 1013341 | NCBI WGS metagenome assembly MRWG01 (sample SAMN06117577, study PRJNA244670) | biofilm metagenome | biome: Water; feature: Cathode Biofilm; material: Biofilm; isolation source: microbial consortium enriched at the cathode of a solar microbial fuel cell | place: USA: District of Columbia ...
GATCTCCGTGGAGCTGCTGCAGAAAGGCGACGCCCTGGCCCCGAAGGAACCCTGGGCGTCGATGGAAAACACCGGCACCTGGTAGTCGGCGACGCCGGTTATTACGAGGCCGCCTCGTCGGCCACCCAGGTGGCCATCTTCTCCACGGCGGTGACACAGCGGCCACAGTGGCGACGCAGAAAGGCCTGGTCCAGCGGGCGGTCGCGCGGCTCCAACGCCGCGGCGGCCAGCGCCGCCTCGCCGTCGAAGTCGACGAACGCCAGCCGCAGTGTCAGTTCCTCCGCCGGCCGTCCGAACGCCTCGCCGGGCAGCGTCGCCACCCCGGTCTCTTCCAGCAGCCGCTCGCACAGCGTGCCACTGTCGCGGATGCCACGGCCGGCCAGCCGCGCCGCCAGCGGCGAAAAGTCGGGAAACAGGTAGAAGGCGCCATCGGGCATCTCCAGCTCCACCCCGGCTTCGCGCAACGTGGCCACATGATGCCCCGCCAGCGCGGCCAGGATACGGCGCGAGTGGAACAGGTAATCCTCCAGCGCGGTGCCGCCCTGGAAGGCGGTGATCGCCGCGTGCTGAATCGGCGCCGCCACCGAGGTGTAGGTCTCGCTGGCGACGGTGGCCATGGCCTGGCGCAACCAGTGCAGGTTGTCTGGAAAGGCGAAGGTGCCCAGCCGCCAGCCACCGGCGCCGCACCATTTACTCAAGCCGCTGCTGACGATGGTGCCTTCCGGGTAATAACGGGAAATGGACTGGTGCGCCCCGTGATAGTCCAGCTCACCGTAAATCTCATCACTGAGCAGAATCAGACGGTGGCGCCGGGCCACCTCGGCCAGCGCGCGCAGTGCCTGCTCGTCGAAGCCGTAGCCGTGGGGATTGGCCGGGGAATTGAGAATCACCAGACGCGGGCGCCCCGGATCACGGGCACAAAGAGCATCCAGAGCCTCGGCGGTGGGCTTCCAATGGTTGGCGCGGGTGGTCGGCAACCAGTGCACCTGACGCCCGATGATGCGCGCCTGGGGCGCATAGGACACCCAACTCGGCGTCGGAATCACCAGATCGCCGTAGTAGACCAGTTGCAGAATGAACATCAGCTCCTTGGAGCCGGGGCCGATCATGATGTTATCCGGAGAAAACGACACGTCCTGCCAACGCTGCCAGTAGCCGGCCACGGCCCGGCGCAGGGCCGGCAGACCCAACACCGGCAGATAGTCCTTGGCGGCGGCGTGCTCGCGCAACGCAGCGACCACGGAGGCTGGCACTGGAAACGGCGATTGCCCCAGGCCCAGCTTGAACACCGGGCGGCCACGGGCGATCAGATCGTTACTGAGTTCGTTGATGGCGAGGGTGGCGGACACCCCCAGGCCACGAACATTGAGATTAAGGTTAACGCTGGGGTGAAACTCCGCGGTCATCGTCGGGGCCTTCTGACGGAACGAACACAAACCCCGACGATACCGCCTTTGCGCGCGGATGAAAGCACTTACTCGTGCGCGGCGATCACCTTGCCGTCGAGCAGCGCCTGACACCGCTGCGCGGAGAAGCCGGCCTGCTGCAGAACGTCCAGAGTGTGTTCCCCCAGGTCCGGTAAAGCGGCGGGCTGCCCGGAGGGCGCCGCGTCGGCGAAACTGAACGGCAGGCCCGGCACGGCGACTTCACCGCCCTGGCCGTCCATGACCTGCTGAAAAATGCCGCTCGCGTCCACATCCGCACTGGCACGCACCTGCTCATAGTTACGCACTACCCCGCATACCACACCGCACTGCTCCAGCCGTGCACGGGCCTCTTCGCCACGGAAGCCGCCCAGGGCCTGATTCAGGATACCGACCATCTCGGGCCGATTGGCCACGCGGTCGTTACTGCTGGCGAAACGCGGATCGGTGGCGAGTTCCGGCCTTTCGATGGCCCGGCAAAGCCGTTGCCAGTGCTCTTCCATATAGGCCGAGACGACGATGTGGCCATCCTGTACCTGGATCAGATCAGCCGCCGGCGCCACCAGCGGCTGGGCATTGCCGGCGCGCTGGGGCAGTTGACCGGAACAGCCGTATTCCGCCCAGATCTGCGCCTGCAGGCCGACCGCCACCGCCAGCAAGGACGTTTCAATCGTGGCGCCCTCGCCGTCACGGGCACAGCGGAAAAGCGCCGCCAGTATCGCGTTGGCGGCCGCCGTGGCGGTGGCCGCGTCAACCACCGCGAAGCCGGTCTTCAGTGGCGCGCCGCCCGGCTCGCCGGTCAGTGACATCATACCGCTCTCCGCCTGAGCGGCGATGTCCAGACCGGGGCGTTCGCGGGACGGCCCATGAGTACCGAACCCGGAGATCGATGCGTAGATCAGACTCGGCTTCCGCGCCCGTAGGGTCTCCGCGTCCAGCCCCAGCCCTTCCATGACGCCGACCCGGCTGTTCTGCACCACCACATCCGCGCCCAGAGCGAGCTCACGGGCCACGGCCACGCCTTCGGCGTTGCGCAGATTCAATGCGACGGATTTCTTCCCTCGGTTATACGCCATGAACATACCGCTGCGGTGACCACTTCGTTCGCTGACCCCGAACCGCCGGCTGTTGTCACCGTTGAGGCTTTCGATTTTAATCACCTCGGCCCCAAGGTCGGCGAGAATCTGCGTCGCTCCAGGGCCGGCGATAAACTGCCCGAACTCGATCACTCTGATACCCGCCAACATTTTTTCATTTGCCATTGAAATCAATCCTATTCAAAACCAGTGAGCGACCCGGTCGCCCCACCTCAATCCGCTGAGCGCTTAAACAACCGGCCTACCAGGGGCCAGAGTAGAAACAACGCGGTAATCGCGAACAGCACGGACGCGATCGGACTCCCGAAGAAGCCGATAAAATTACCGTGATTCATAATCAAACCCTGGCGCAGGCTCTGCTCAATCATCGGACTGAGCACGAAGCCGATCACCAAAGGCGCGAGCGGAAAACCGTTGTAGCGCAACAAAAAGCCGCCAATGCCGGCTAACAACACCACCAACAAATCAAAAGGATTGGCGTTGATGCTGTAGGTGCCGGTGGCCACCAGCGCCACCACCGAGGCCATCAGCAGAGGCTCGGGCAAGCGCAGAATGCGCGAGAACAAGGGCGACATCAGCCAGCCACCGAAGAACACGCAGAGGTTGGCGATGAACAGGATCAGAAAGATGAACAGCACCAGTTCCTGATTATCCAGGAACAAGCGCGGCCCGGGCGTCACGCCTTGCAATACGAGCGCGCCCAACATCACCGCGGTGATCGGGTCACCCGGCACGCCCAGTGAAAGCGTCGGCACCATGGCGCCGGAGGTGACCGCGTTATTGGCGGATTCGGAGGCAATCAAACCATCCGGCTCGCCGGTACCAAACTTGTCCCGGTTCGGCGAGCTGCGCTTGGCTTCCGCGTAGCTGATCATCGACGCCGACGACGCGCCCACCCCCGGGAGAGTGCCGATCCAGGTGCCGATCAAGGACGACTTGAGCAACACGGAAAAACGGCGTCGCAGTTCACGCGGAGACGGGCAGCGGAACGCCGAGCGAATCACCGCCGCGTCGCCTTTAGTACGCTCGGCGGCGCGCCAGAACACTTCGGACAGCGCGAACAGGCCCACCAGGAACGGCACCAGCCCGATGCCCGCGGACAGATCGAAGACAGCGAAATCGTAACGCAAGTAGCCGGTCACCGGATCCTGGCCGACCACGGCCACGAACAGGCCAAGCAGCCCGGCGATCAAACCCTTGGCCAGATTGTCCCGGGACACGGTGACAATACAGGTCAGCGCGAACAGGCCCAGGGCGAAATACTCCACCGGCCCGAAGCGCAAACCAATGCGTGCCAGCAGCGGCGAGGCCAAGGCCAGAATCACGGTAGCGAGAATACCGCCGAACGCCGAGGCGGTAGTCGCCCACCCGAGAGCGAGGCCGGCCTCGCCACGCCGCGCCATGGGGTAACCGTCCAGCACGGTGGCGGCGGACTGCGGTGTGCCGGGCGTATTGATCAGGATCGCCGACAGCGACCCGCCGTACACCGAGCCACAGTAAATCCCCAGCAGCAGCGCCACGCTGGCGCCCTGCCCGAGCACGAACGTCAGCGGCAGCGCCATGGTGATCGCCAGCAACGACCCGAGCCCGGGTAACGCGCCGATAATGATGCCGACCAGAGTGCCGGCCACCACCGCCAAAAGCGCATCCGGCGTGGCGAGCATGGAGAGGGCGGACAACAAGGCGTCCATATAAGCCTCCAGGGCCCTCGAAGGGCCGTGTTCTTTTTGGAATCGTTGGAATCAGGAAAACAGTGCGCTTAAGGACGGCAGGGCCGGCCCCGGCGGCGTGCGGTTGAGCAGGTCCGTGAAGCCGTACCAGACCAGGGCGGTGAACAGCACCGTCACCACCACCAGCGAAAGCGGCCGCCGGTAACCCTGGAACAGCGCGAACACCAGCATCAGTGCCAGTGTGGCCGGCACGAACCCGAGCCACTGATAACCCAACAGGTAAGCGCCGCTGATTACTACGGTGCCGGCGAGGGTGCGCCAACGGAGCCGCTCCGGTCCGTCGACGGCACGGCGGTCGAGTACCGCGCGCACCATCAACCACACCGCGCAGACGCCGATCAGCACTAGCAATAGTTTTGGATACCAGTACGGGTCGCTGGCCACGGACACCGGCCGGTCGTTACCGCCGCCGGTGACGTACACCGCCACGGCGGCGGCCAGAGCGGCGGCGCCGTAGCCTATATCGAGAGCGCGCGCGGTCATGATCAGCGGCCTCCGCTCTTCAGCACGTCGCGGATCAATTCACCGTTGGTTTCCGAGGTGGAACGCACCAAATCGCCAAACGCCCGCGGGCCCAGATAGACCGCGTCGAGACCGACCCGCCCGAGCACCGTGTTCAACTCTTCAGAGCCAGTGGCCTGTTCACAGGCCCGCGAAAGACGATCACTGACGTCCTGCGGCAACCCCTTGGGCGCCACCAGGCCACCGGCCACGGCGGCGGTCATGTCGTACCCCTGCTCGATGGCCGTCTCCAGCTCGGGCAACGCGTCAATGGACTGGTCGCTGAACACCGCCACCGCACGCAAATCCCGATCCGTGACCGTGTTGGGCAACGCGAAGTACAAATCGATATGGCCGCCCAGCAGCGCGGTCAGGCCCGGACCGTCACCGGCGAAGGGCACATGGGTAATGTCCGCGCCGGCGAGCCGCTTGAACTGTTCAATCTGAAGATGCGGCAGAGTACCGGGGCCTGGCGTGCCGTAGGTCAGTTCGCCGGGATGGGCCTTGGCGTACGCCACCACGTCTTTCAAGGTCTTGAACGGGGAACCGGGCTTTACCGCCAGCACCTGCGGCGCGTAGTAAAACTGGCACAGGTAATCAAAAGAGTCGGCGCTGTAAGGGGTGCGATGCATGTGCGGCTGGTTGGCGATGGTGCCCACCGGCGCCACGCCAATGCTGTAACCGTCCGCGCGGGCCCGAGCCAGGGCCGCCATGCCCACACTACCGCCCCCGCCGTGGCGGTTATCCACCACCACCTTGGCGCCGAGCAGCTCACTCATGGCGTTGGCCACCGCGCGACCGGCCAGGTCGGTGCTGCCGCCCGCCGGATAGGGAACGATTTCGGTGACCGGCCGGGAGGGATAGTCGTCGGCCCAGGCCGGTGCCACCAGCAACGGCAGCGCGCTCAAGGCCAGCCCCAAAAACGTTTTCAGCGATGCAATTTTCCGGTTTGTTGTTTTCATGGTCTCGCCTCTTTTCAGGAACGGTTTTTAAGAACTTTTTCGATCAACCGTCCATTGGTCTCGGAAATGGATTCCACCTTGGCGCGAAACGCCACCGGGCCCAGATGCACCGGCCGGGTACCGAGCCGCTCCAGCACCCTGGCCAGGCGTTCGGAGCCAGCGGCTTTTTGACAGCCCTGTTCGAGCGCGGCGCGGGCCTGCTCCGGAATACCCTTGGGCGCGATGATTCCGCCCCACCAGGAGGCGGTCATGTCGTAGCCCTGGTCGGCGGCGGTGCGCACGCCCGGCAAGGTATCCAGCGGAGCCTCGCTGAAAATCGCCACCGACTTGAGCTCCCGGTCGGCGATCACGTTGGACATGGTCATATAAAGGTCCACGTGACCGCCCATCAGCGCCGTGACGCCCGGGCCATCCCCGGCGAAGGGCACGTGGGTGATCCTGGCGTCGGCTTTTTCCAGGAACTGCTCCATGGCCAGATTCGGCAGGGAGCCTGGCCCCGGGCTGCCGTAGGTCAGCTCACCCGGGTGGGATTGGGCATAGCCCACCAGTTCCTGAAGATTGGAGAACGGCGAACCGGGCTTTACCGCCAGCGCCTGAGGGCTTTCAAAGAACTGACAGATGTAGTCAAACGACTGCAGATCGTAGGGCGTGCGCCGCATATGCGGCTGGTTCACCAGGGTGGCGGCGGGGACCACACCGAAGGTGTAGCCGTCGGCGCGGACTCGGGCCAGCGCCGCCAATCCCACCGTGCCGGCGCCGCCGGAGCGGTTATCCACCACCACATTGGTGTTGAGCGCGTCGGTCAGTTCCTGGGCAATGGCACGCGCCATCAAATCGGTGCTGCCGCCGGCCGGAAACGGCACCATGGCGGTCACCGGACGCTGCGGATAATCGGCCGCCCAGGCCGGGGTGAGACAGGCCAGCGCCGTGCCGATCACGGCCAGGCCACGGATACGACGGGTGATTGTTGTAAGCATGTCGTCTTTCCTATTGGTTAAAAGGGGAATCGCGGCAATCAGGACGCCTGCCGCAGGGTTAACTTTGCGATATTGAGCTGGTGAATCTGGCTGGTGCCCTCGTAGAGCCGGAACAGGCGCACGTCGCGATAAAGCCGCTCGATGCAGCTGTAGTCCGCCACGTATCCGGCGCCACCAAAGATCTGCACCGCCCGGTCGGCCACGCGCCCGCACATTTCCGAAGCGAAGTACTTGCACATGGAGGCTTCAAGTTTCACGTCGCCGCCGTCATCACGCTTGCGCGCGGTATCCAGAATCAGCGCCCGCGCCGCATGAATCTCGGTTTGCATGTCGGCGATCATCGCCTGCACCAGTTGGAACTCCGCCACCGGACGACCGAACTGGCGGCGCGTGCTGGCATGAGCCAGGGCCTCATCGCGCATACGCATGGCCGGCCCGGTGCACAGGGCGCTCAGGTGCAGGCGCTGCTTGTTGAGTACTTTCATGGCAGTGGCGAAACCACGCCCCTCGACACCGCCGATCAGATTGGCGGCGGGCACGCGGCAGTCCTCGAAGTAGACCTCGGACACGGGCGAGCCGGCCTGGCCCATTTTTTTATAGGCCGGCCCCACGCTCAGGCCCGGCGTACCCGCTTCCACCAGAAAGGCGCTGATGCCGCCAGCGGTGAGGTCGTCAGGGTCGGTGCGCGCCATCACCGTGAACAGGCCGGCGATGGGCGCGTTGGTGATATAGCACTTGGTACCGTTCAGCACATAGTCGTCACCCTCGCGGCGGGCGCTGGTGGTGAGGGCGGTGGCATCAGACCCGGCCTCCGGCTCAGTGAGCGCGAAACACCCGGTGATCTCGCCACGGGCCAGCGCCGGCAAATAGCGGTTTTTCTGCTCCTCCGTACCGTCGGCGACCAAGGCTTCGGAGCCGATGCCCGTGTTGGTGCCAACCCGGGCGCGGAAGGCGGTGGCGGCCTGCGACAGCTCCATCGCCGCCAGCACCAGCTCCTCACAGGTCAGCCCGGCCCCGCCGTACTGTTCCGGGATGCTCCAGCCGAAGTAGCCACGACGCCGCATGTCCTCGACCAGCTCGTCGGGCACCTGATCACGGGCTTCCACGGTGTCCTCGGCGGGAATCGCCGTATCCCGGACCCAGGCCCGGACACTTTCCAGCAGCGCCTGAAGGCCCTCCTGATCACGAATCATAGTGTTCTCCTTATGCCGGTCGCCCGGCGTACTCTTTAGGGGTCAGCCGCGGCCCTGGCCGCCGGCGGGCAGGCGTAGCAGCCGCAGTTGTTCGGCGAGCCGTTCGCCCAGGTGCTGCAATTCGGTATCGGACGTGCGGAAACTCGGCATCATCAAACCGAGCACCGCCACCGGTCTGCCGTCGTCTTTCAGCACGGGGACCGCCACCGCACTGGCCCCTTCGACCCGTTCGCCGCTGGACATGGCGAAGCCGCGCCGACGGATCAGGGCCAACTCTTTGCGCAGGGCGGACACCTTCGGCTGGTGTTGGGTGACAGCGGTCATGGCACCGGCCTTGATCAACGCTTCCTGCTCCGCCTCGGGTAAAAAGGCCAGCATCGCTTTGCCGCCGGCGCCCAGGTAAAGGGGAAATGCACTGCCGACTTCCAGGGCGTAACGCACCGGGTGCGCGCTGGGGAGTACGGCCGTGACAATCTGCTGCCCCCCGGCGCGGTGAAACAGGGACACGGTTTCGCCGGTGTCCACATGCCACTGCTCCATCAGCGGGCGCACCCGCACCAGCACGTCGTCGCTGTTCAGAAAAGGCCGCGCCAGCTCCATCACCGCGTGGGACAGATGCCAGCGTTGCGTGTCGGGATCCACCCGCATCAGGCCTTTTTCGCGGATCGGAATCAGTATCTCCTCGGCCACCCGCGGGTCGAGGCCCACCGCCTGGGCCAGCGCCTCCAGGGACGCGCCGTTGGGCACCGCATCGGCGGCGGCCTGCAAAAGATCCAGCGAGCGCGACACCGCGCCGGCGCCCGTGGAGCGGCCGGTGTAGCTATAGCGCTTGTCCTGGGGCCGGCGGTACAGATAACCACGGGCTTCCAAGGTATGGAGAATGCGATAGACGATGGCCGTCGCCTCGCCCATGGCATCCGCGATCTCGGTCAGGGACATGGGCTGGGGCGTACGCTCCATCAACTCCAGAACGTCGAAAGCGCGGGCCAGCGTTTGTAATTGGTAGCTTTTCGCCATTTATCTCTCTCCGACATTGTTTTCTATTTAAGGAAATATGCTTTCCGCTGTCAAGCACTGTGACCGGTCGGTCGCGCAGCGCATGTACGCCGCTCCCGGGTAACGTGGGCGGACGTCAGCAAGGCACACCGAGGCGTGGCGGTGTGGCGGTGTGGCGGTGTGGCGGTGTGGCGGACAGAAAGTGATGCGGAATAAAAGTGGGGAAAGCAGCGGCACGGGTTGCCGGAGGGCGGAAGCCTCCGGCGACCCGCGCCGGTCAAAGAGCGTTAAACGTAAAAATCCAGATCTTCCTGGTGCTTGAGCAGGTCGCGGAGCTGGTAGGGGTCGTCGCCATGGAAATACACCAGGCCCCAGTGGGTGCCGAAAGCGGTGCGCTTGGTGACGGTTTCTTCCAGCGGCGGCGTAAGCTCGTGGAAATCGAAGTACGGGTGCTCCAGGGTTTCTTCCGGAATCTCCAACTGGCTGACCACACGGCGGCGGGGGTAAACGCCGAAGCAACCGGCGTGCCCTTTGGCATCGACCACTTCCTTGGGGAAGAAATCGACAATTTCCTGTTCCGTGGTTTTCGGATCGAACACCAGCACCATGGCCTGGTAGGCGTTGAAGCCGTAGACCTTTTCCAGCAGCTCGAACACTTTGAAGCCCGGCGGGCGATACGCCACTTCGCCGAAGTACATGGTGCCATCACTGGTGACGAAGTATTCCGGGTGAATAAAGCCGGATTTCAGATCAAACGTTTTGATCAGCTTTTCGATTTCCTGTTCGATGCGCGGGCGCCAGCTTTCCAGATCCGGGGTGGCGGGCACGAACACGGAATAGCCCAGCGTCACGTATTCGGAAATATTCAGGAAACGAATTTTTCCGTCATGAATCCAGGCCTCCACGGCAAATTCCCAACCGTCCAGATGGCTTTCCATCAATACCGGAAATTCTTCGTCCGGGATGGTGTCCACCTCGTCCGGTGTACGGATCACGCGGTGGCCGAGGCAGCCGGCCTTGTCGAACGCTTTCAGGTGAATCGGGTCGTTGGGGTCGCCGTCCAGCTTGAGCAGCGTCTGGTTCACCCGTTTGAGAAAACGGATCACGTCTTCTCGGTCGTGGGCCTCTTCGAAAATACCCACACGAATGCCGCCCAGTTGCGCGCGCCGTTTCATCAAGGCTTTATCGCGGAACAATACCGACTGGCCGTACAAACGTGGGTTGTCCATCAGCACCGAGTTGATCGCCCCGGACCATTCCACCGTCTCCTCGAACAGCGGGATCGCCACGTCAACGCCTTCCGCTTGCAGCTTTTCGGCGATTTCCATGGAGCGATCGTTGAGCCGTTCAAAGTCCCAACTCATAAAAGGAATGTCGTGCTCTTCAGCGAACGCACGGGCCCAGTCCGGTGCCACTACCAGAAAACGGCGGTCGAACTTCTCCAGTGCTTCGATGGCGTTCAGGCTCCAGCCCAGCAGGGCCACGTAACCTTTTTGCGGATCTTTCTTGGCCGTCAT
>MRWG01002190.1_pt1 | contig 10387 bp, 7 predicted proteins | sample 1013341 | NCBI WGS metagenome assembly MRWG01 (sample SAMN06117577, study PRJNA244670) | biofilm metagenome | biome: Water; feature: Cathode Biofilm; material: Biofilm; isolation source: microbial consortium enriched at the cathode of a solar microbial fuel cell | place: USA: District of Columbia ...
CTCGGGGGGTGGGGGGAGCTTCCTGGGGCAGAACCGGGCGAGTCAGACGCTGGTCTTCAACGGGTCGGACTTCGCCTCGGAGCTGTGGCGGGCGCCCGGGACGGACGCGTCGTTCATCACCCGCATCGACTCGCGGGAGGATGGCGACGAGGCGCTCGCGGGGACGTGGCGGGTGCTGATCGAGTCACTCGATCCGATGTCCGGGGAGGTGCTCGAGACGCGCACCGAGCAGTACGGGGTGAGTGTCACCGGGGACCTGGTGCGTCTGACGAGCGAGACGGGGGCGTACGTGCAGGGTGTTTTCGAGACCGACGACCACGCGGGGTTCCGGGTGGTGGCGCCGGCGGGGCTTGGCGAGCGGTTCCGGTCGTTCGCGGGCTCGGAGACGAACCTGGGCCTGAACGTGATGGGTGATCTGCGCTACGAGGGCGGGGACACCTTCGAGGCGACGATGCTGCTGCAATCGCGAACGGCTCCCGGAGCGAACCAGCATCAGTTCGTGGAGCGGTACACGGGCGTGCGCGTGCCGGCGCCCGGGGGGGCGGCGGTGTTGACGCTGGGGCTCGCGCTGAGGCGGAGGCGCCGCCGGATCAGCTGATCGAGAGCGTGGGCGCCGATCGCGCCTGCTGTATCGAGGCGAGGGTGATCTGGCTCTGCGTGTTGCGGGCGAGGCCTTCGAGGGCGCCGGGGAGGGCGTCACCACCGGCCGTCGCGGGGACGAAGTTCCGGGTGGGATCGCCCGCGTCCCCGTTGGCGCGCAGGGCGGTGTTGATGGGGATGGCGCCGAGGAAGGGGAGGCCGAGGCGTTGGGCCATCTGCTCGGCGCCGCCGCGCCCGAAGATGTCGTAGGTTTTCCCGTCGTCGCCGACGAAGTAGGACATGTTCTCGACCACGCCGAGGATCTCGACGCCGAGCTGGCGGAACATCCCGACGGCGCGGACGGCGTCGTCCTGGGCGACGCGTTGGGGCGTGCAGACGACGACGGCGCCGGTGAGGCGGAGGGACTGGGCCATGGTGAGGGGGACGTCCCCGGTGCCCGGGGGGAGGTCGATGACGAGGGTGTCGAGTTCGCCCCAGTCGGTGCGCTCGTAGAGCTGCTTGAAGGCGCCGTGCGCCATGGGCCCGCGCCAGATGAGGGGCTTGTCGGGATCGACCATCTTGCCGAGGGTGACGGCCTTGACGCCGTGGACGAGGAAGGGCTGGAGCTGACCATCAAGGACGGTCTGCTCGAGCGCGTCGAGGCCGAGGAGCGTGGGAAGGGAGGGGCCGTAGATGTCCCCGTCGAGCAGGCCGACGCTCTGGCCCTGGCGGGCGAGGGCGACGGCGAGGTTGACGGCGACGGTGGACTTGCCCACGCCTCCCTTGCCGGCGCCGACGGCGATGATGTGCTTCACGCCGGGGATGCCCGAGCCGTGATCCTCAGAGCGCGGATCGGCGGGGGGCGTGGTCGCCTGGGTCGGGGCGTCGCCGAAGCTGGCGATCACATCGCCCGCGTGGTTGACGAACTGCACGCCGAGGCGGTCGAGGGGGATGTTGGCGCTGGCGGCCTCGGCGCGGAGGGTGGTGTCGATCAGGGCCGCGAGGTTCTTCATCGCCCGGGCATCGGGCGAGCCGGGGAGGTGCACGCGGAGGTTGGCGATCGCGTCGCAGGCGGCGACCCAGGTCAGGGCGCCGGAGGAGACCAGGTCGCCCCCCGAGGGGAGGTCCACCTGTTTGAGGGTGTCCCGGATGAACTGCTTGGAGAGGGCCATGAGGGGGCTCCTGCGGCGATTTCTGGACGAACCGAGGCGTCGGTCGCGTCGATAAGGCATGCTAGGCCCGGGCGGGTTCGTCCCCGCAATTCGGGACGAACTCGGGCGTTGAGCCCGAGGACCGGACCGCCCCGAGGAGAGGCCCATGCGCGCACCCCGACGACACCTGACCACGCTGAGCATGATCGCGGGCCTGGCGACCTCGGTCTCCGGGGCCCCGGCTCAGGACGCCGGACAGCCCGGGGCGGGTGAGGCGGACGTGCAGCCGATCGCCCCCCTGCAGGGCCCCAAGGTCGAGGACGATCGGGCGCCGGGGACGGACTCTCGGTTCAGCCTGGGGATGCAGCGGGCCCGTGAAAGTGAGCGTCCGATCCCGCTGCGGATCTATGAGCGCGAGCTTCGGTCGCTTGAGAGCGCCGAGGTGGAGGAGTCGATCCGTCTGAGCATCGAGCAGCGTCAGGCGATCCGGAAGATCCTGCAGGAACACCGGCGGGCGTTGCGCGCGTTCTACGCGGAGCATCGGGAGGAGGTCGCCGCGATCCGGGCGATGCCGGCGCCGACGGACAAACCGGGGGCGAGCGCCGAACCTGATCGCGCACAGGGGAGCGCGAGGCCTGAAAACAAGGGGTCCGCGAGGGCCGGGGGTGCGGACGCGAAGCGGAACGGACCGGCGGGCGTGCGCCAGGGTGGCGGCTCACTCAGCCCTGAAGCGCGCGCGCGCATGCAGGCGCTGCGCGCCAAGGGGCCGCAGGAGAGTGCGGCGATCTCGCGCATCTGGGACCTGCTCGAAGAGGATCAGCGCGAGCATCTGGAGGCGCGCTTCGAGGCCTTCCGCGCCGAATCGATGCGCAAGTTCGAATCACAGAAGGTTGGCGACAAGCGGAACGCGGGCGCGTCGGGCGCGGGGGACGACTCGATGGCGAGCGAGCAACGGCGTCGGGCGCGTCGTCGGGCGGGTGAGGCCGCTGCGCCGAAGGCGGACGACTGACGCCCCCTGTTGAGGTGAATCTGGGCGCCCTCGGCAAGAGGGAAAGGCCAAATCACCAAACATTTTCCATTCAAAGTGAAGAAATGGGCGCAATCCGTGTTGAATTAGGTAATTCAGCATGGTGGATTGTGGACCGATTCGCCTCATGCGAACCGATGTTGGCGTAGAGTAACGACGATCTCTCTCTCCTCCAGCGGGGCGCCGTCTGACCATGGCGCCCTGCTTTTTTGCGCCGCGTTCGGGCGGCCAGCGTCCTGACCCCGCGTCCATGAGGCGTTGAAGCGCTTTCGCGAGCGGGGGGATCAGGCGGCACGTTTGATCTGAATTTCGTCGTCCGCCTCGCCGCGGAGAATTCGTTGCACTTCCAGCGGGAGGGGCGCCGGGGGATCGGGGTCGCGCTCCGGCCAGCCGTAGGGCTCGAAGTCCTGCTCGTGGGCCTCGCGATCGAAGCTGGCGGCCGGGGCGGAGGCGACGGTGACGAGGCGCGCCCGGGCGAGCACCCAGGCGCTGACGAGGATGAAGGCGTACGCGCCGATAGCGCTGATGGCGTAGATGGAGGCGAAGACGCCCGCCTCACCCCGGGCCAGGCCCAGGATCTGTCCGCTCGCCGCGACGAGGGGGAGCAGGGTGAGGGGTTGGTCGGCGCTGGCGACGACGAGTTCATCGATGTAGCGGATGGCGACGCCGGCGATGACGGCGTAGAGGATGAGGACGGGGAGTCCGCCGTCGGCGGCGGCGTGCCCGATGGCGCCCGGTCCGAGCGTGAGCGAGTCGCGGTTGACCTTCTCCATCTTGGCCAGGTGGGGGAGGTCCATCGAGAGCGTGTCGGGCTTGCCGGCCCACCAGTTGCGCGGGATGGGGAAGTAGAAGGCATAGACGAGCGTGGAGACCGGGCGGTAGGCGTAGCGCTCGGGGAAGCGTTCCATGATCCACATGGCCTTGTTGGCGGCGCCCTGTCCGTCGGCGAGCATCGCGATGCCCTGGGCGGGGTTGGCCCGCGCGACGGCCTTGAGCTGCGCGATGGGGCCCTTGTTGTGGGCCTCGCGCAGTCCGCCCCGTGCGGCGGTGAACATGCCCACCACAAGCACCGCGGGGATGACCATGAACGCGACGCGCTTGAGGACCGTGTGCGGGCGCATGTAACGCCAGACCGAGTAGTACGCGCCGAAGATGAAGCAGGCGGAGACGGCGATGAGGGGTCGGCGCCCGAACTCGCCGAGGGTGGCCAGGAGGAGTCCTGAGCCGAGCACGAAGAGGGCGCCCAGAATCGTGCGCCCGTCGCGGGGCTTGGTCGCCCAGATCCAGCCGACCAGGCCGGCGCTCATCGCGACGAGGGCGAGCCCGACCTTGCTCGTGACCAGCCCGACGAGGGGGATGGGGAGGCGCATGAACGCGGCGCCGCAGACCAGGCAGACGATGATGTAGGTCCAGAGCGTGCGTTCATCGGGGACGAGGTTCAGGCGTTTGGCTCGGGGGACGAGCTTGGAGGCCGGCCATCGCCAGCGGTAGCTGAGCATGAAGACAAAGAGGAAGACGGTGGACCAGGCGGCGAAGGTGATGCCCGTCTCGGTGGGGTAGTAGAGGCGGAAGTCGCCGGAGACGGGGCGCTGCACAACGCGGGCGGCGGAGACGAGCTGAAAGACGATGAAGCCCATGAGCGCCACGTTGCGCATGGAGAGCAGGTCGTAGGTGGCTCGCAGGTATTGGCGCAGCACCCACGCGAGCGTGAGGAGGGCCAGGGTGTAGAGATATCCGGCGAGGACGAGTTCCATCGCCAGATCTATCGGGCGGTTCGGTGGACGAGTTGGGGCGGGGTCGGCAAGTGGGACCAGGCGAAGGGGTGGGGGGACGTCCGAGAACTAGACCGGCTCGCGCTCGGCGTGCTCCTGGTCGTCGTCGTGCCCGTCGTCCCAGGTGTCATCGGGATCGCGCCCGGGGTCGTGGTCGTCGGGGTACTCGTCCTCGGCGTAGCCGTCGTACGGGGCGTCGGCGTCCTCCCAGTCGTCCTCCCAGTCCTCGCCGGCGTCCTCGAGGAAGGGCTGATGGATGGAGCCGGCGAGGCAGATGAAGGTGGAGGCGATGAAGACCTGGATGAAGGCCCAGGAGTAGGTGGGGTAGTAGATGGCGAGCGTCGCCATGCCGTGGAGGTAGATCGCGGGCATCATGGCGCAGAAGAGGGTGGCCTCGGTCTGCTCGAGGCCGAGGTTCTGGCGGCGGAGGTAGACGCGGAAGGCACAGATGAGGCTCCAGGCGGCGAGGGCGAAGAGCGGGATGCCCACGACGAAGCCGAACTGGTAGAGGACCTCGATGTATGCGTTGTGCGCGTGGGTGTCGCCGGGGAGCGGCGCGGACTCGGCGGTGAGTCGCCCGAGGATGGGACTGCGGGCGATGGCGCCGACGTACTCGGCCCAGATCTCGTATCGACCGGTCTGGAGGCTGTTGAGGCGGTTGAGGTTCGCCTCGGAGACCAGGCCGGAGCCGATGTAGAGGGCGGCGACGATGGCGACGGCGCCGGCGACCATGGTGATGGGGCTCTTGCGGAAGGCCCAGCCGAGGACGGCCATGAGGAAGGCGAGGGGGAAGACGGCCGAGCGGCTGGCGGTGAGGAGGGCCATGAGGGCGCCCATGCCGGCGCAGGCGAGGGCGAAGGGTCGGAAGACGACCGGGGCGCCGCGCATCCCGTAGTAGGTGAGCAGGGGGACCCCGAAGATGAAGACGGGTCCGACGTGGACCGAGAGAGCGCCCCAGGGCTCGAAGCGTCCGAGGCCGGCGCGAAAGATGGAGCCGGGGGACTTGACGATCGCGGCAAAGAGGACGAGCAGGGCGATGGCGGTGCCGATGGTGAGGCACTTGAAGACGCGTCGGAGGCCGGCACGCGTCGCGGTGGTGCGCGCGACGAGGACGCCGGCAAGGCAGAGCATGAACCACTGAAGGTTGAGGATGAAGGTCAGGGCCTTCTCTTCAGACGCGACCGCCCAGAGGGGGGTGAGGAGCGTGATGAGGGGATAGAGCCAGAGGATCGCGGGGATGCGTCGCTTGGGGTGGGGATCGACGGCGGCGGCGAAGGCGACGAAGGCGAAGAGGGCGAACCCGGTGGTTTTGGAGAGGGCCTGGATGGGGCCGAGGTCGGGGAGGCGCCCGAGGGTGAGCCAGACGGGCATGAGGACGAGCCCGAAGCCGAGGCGGGCGCGTCCGGGGATCGCGACAAGCACGAGGCCAGACAAGAAAACCACCCCGATGAGCACGGGGAGGGGGACGATCTCGAGATAGATTTCGATCTTGTCCAACGGGTTCCTGTCTGGCCTGAGCGAATCTTTGGATGGCCGCCCGCCCCGGGAGCGGGGCGGGCGGGGTCTGGGGCGGATTGTTTACTCGTTGGAGGGCCCTGTCGTGGCGTCGGCGGTGCGGTGCCAGGAATGGTCCCGATCGAAGGAGACGGTGACGACGGGGCGTTCGGTGAACTCGGCGATCACGGCGTGCCAGGGATCGTCCTCGTTGTACTGCTCGCCGTCGGACCAGAGGATGACGCCGTCGCCGAACTCGAGTGAGGCTTCGAGGATGATGCGGAGGAGTTCATCGCCGATGTACTCGCGGGTCTCGAAGCCGTTCTCATCGGGGGCGCGTCCGCCGTGCATGCGGTGCCAGATGACGGGGTAGACGGGCTTCTGGGCTTCGCGGGCGGCGGCGACGGTGTCGCGGACCCAGTCGCGGATCATGCGGACGCCGACGTTGCGATCGAGGGGGATGCCCTCGGCCTTGTCCCGGAGGTAGCGCTGGATGCGGGACTCGTGGATGTAGACGGCCGGGGCGAGGAAGTCGAGGCGATCAACGAAGCCGTACTCGTTGCGGTTGTTGTTGGAGGGGTCCACGTAGTTGAAGGCCTTCTCGAAGCTGCGTGAGAAGGGCCCGTGGAGGTGGTGGGTGCTCCGCCAGGCGTGCATGTGCTGCGGGGGGAGGAGGTCGAAGAACCCGAGGCGGAGACCGGGGGCCTCCTCGCGGATGCTGTCCACCACGTTGGAGAGGATGTTCTGGTTCTGGCGGATGGCGCCGATCGAGCGTCCGGAGCCGCGCCGGACGGTCTCAACGGGGAGGTGCTCGATGTCGAGCACGGTGAGGGCGGGGGGCTCGTTGGCCCAGTCCTTCACGGTGTTGCGGACCGTTTCTCGGCTCACCGCGGTGCGGTTGTTGGGGAGGTGGATCAGGAAGCCCGGGACGAAGCGGACGGGATAGGTGTCGGGGATGCGGACCTTCTCCCCTTCGTCGATGGTCGGGCCGTCGATGAACCGTGTCGCGTCGAAGATCGGCTTCTTGGGCATGGTTCCGGGGATCTCAGCGATGGCGTTGCCGCTGAGGGTGACGAGGGCGAGGGCCCCCATGGTGAGTCTCGCGCTGACGGATCGCAAGAGTTGCATGTCCATTACCTCCCTACGAAGAAACCGGGTCGTTCACAGGGAGCATCGGAAGTGGTTCCGGGGTTCGCCACGGAACCGGGGTCGAGAATGGAGTTATCAGCCTTCGCCACAGTGCGCCGTCGTCGGAGGTCTCGCGTCCGCGCGGGACTGCCCAGCCGTCGCAGACCCACCCCCGAGCCGGGCGATGAGTTCATCGGTACGACGCCGGTCGTCTTCGAGTTTGGCGAGAAGCGCCTCGGTCAGCTCGGGCGTGGGCGGATCGGGGCGCGGGGGGGCCTTGGGGAGCAGGGTCCGGCGGAGGCGGTCCTTGAGCCAGACGGGCGCCAGGGGGCGGATGAGGGACCGATACGCCCCCGAGCGGGAGAGCGCGTGCATCGGGCCGCGGGCGATGGGCTTGCCCTCGCTCTTGTTGTGGACCTTGTCGGTCTCGACGAGTTCGGGGCGTGGGTCGAGGCCGAGGAAGGCCTGGAGGTCGCCCACCACGGCTCGCCGGTCGGCGATGTACGCCTCGAAGCGGACGACGCGGATCTGGCGTTCGTCGAAGGCGTCGAGCCAGGGCTCGAGCTGCATGGCGTAGCGGGAGTAGTTGAGCAGCTCGGGGTGACGCTCGACCGCCTGAGCGATATCGGCGGGCATCGCGGCGCGCGAGTACTCGTGGTAGTGGTGGGAGACCAGGCGCTTGATCGGATCACGCACGAGATAGATGAGCTTGAGTTCCGGGCCGAGCACCTGGAGCGCCCGTGCGGGGACGCCCGGGCGGTCCGGGAGCTTCGTGTAGTCCGTGGAGGCCTCGGCGCAGAGCTGGTCGGGACGGGCGCGTTTGAAGAGGGATTCGTACTCGGCTCGTCCCTCGGGGGTGAGAACGCGGTCGTGGCAGAGGTTGCACGGCTCCTTGTCGATGGGGAAGAAGACGCGCGGGTGCGTGAGCAGGTCTCGGTAGAGCGTGGTGGACCCGCACTTCATCCCGCCGATGATGAGGAAGTGCGGGAGGGTCATGCCGCGCCCGCCTCGACCCGGTGGGTGTTCGCGGGCGACGCGGCGTCATCGGGGAGGACACCGGCGTGGCGCAGCGCCTTGCGGACGCCCTCGACCGGGTCGCCGCGCTCGCGCCAGTCGGCGAGGACCTGGGCGCTCGCCTGCTTGTAGCGGACTGTGTTCTCCGGGTCGGTGACGTCGAGGAGGGCCTTGACGAGCGACTCACGGTCGCCCGAGCGGAACTGGCGTCCGTTGACGCCGTCGATGACGACTTCCGCCGCGGCGCCGACGACATCGGAGCTGACCATGGCCATGCCGCAGGCGCAGGCCTCCAGCACGGTGACGGCCCAGGGCTCGTAGCTGCTGGGGAGGACGTAGACGTCCGAGCAGCGGTAGAGGGCGGCGAGTCGCTGGATGCCGTCCTGGAACCCGACCCAGACCACGCGTTCCTTCAGGGCGTCGGGGACACTGGCCTTGAGCTGTTCCTCGAGCGGACCGCCGCCGACCATGAGCAGGTCCCACTCGGGGCGTTTGTCGGCGATGCGCGCGAAGGCGTCGATGAGCAGGTCGGGGCGTTTCACCTGGGCGAGGCGGGCGGTGAAGTTGATGTAGCGGCGCATCGGGTCGAGCTTGTACTCGTCGCGGATGGCGTGGATCTGTTCGTCGGTGACAGCCTCGATGGCGGCGTAGTCCGGCTCGTGGGGCATGAAGAAGACGGGCTTGCTCTTGCCGCCGTAGCGGTCGTAGAAGGCCTGCCCCATCGTGCCGCAGGGCATGAGGCCGGTGAGCTTGCGGAGGACGTAGGGGACGTAGCGGTCCTTGAAGACGCGGGCGATGCCGGTGGCCTTGTCGCCGTGGACGTTGGAATCGCTGAAGAGGAAGCAGGGGATGCTGCGCTTCTCGCACCAGCGGATGATGCGGAGGAGTCCCAGGTCGTTGTAGCCGGTGATGATGACGGCGTCGATGGCGTTCTTGCTGAGCCAGTCGATGATCTCCCCGCCGCGGGCCCACTGTTTGAGCGCGCGTCCGGGGGAGTTCTTGCCGATCATCGGTTCGCCCTTGCCGAAGACGACGGGGCCGATTTCATCGGGGAGATCGAGGGTGTAGTCCTGGTTGTTGCGTTCGTGCTTGAAGACACTGAAGAGCTTGATCTCGGTCAGCTCGCGGGCGATGCGCGTGTGCTGGTGGATGCGGTAGGGGCTGGGCGCGTTGGCGACAATGGCCAGGCGGGGTTGGTCGGCGTTCATCGCGCGGTCTCCTTGGCCATGGCGATGGCGTCGGCGTACATCGACTCGTAGCGGTCCGCGACGGCCGCGGGATCGAGGGTCTCAAGGATCCATTTCCGACCGGACGCGCCCATGCTCGTGCGCCGAGCATCGTCGTCGAGCAGGGTCTTGATCGCGTCGGCGAAGGCGCTCTCGCTCTGGTCGGCGAGCAGGGACCCGCCGGATTCTTCCAGTTCGGGCCAGATGTCCACGGCCTTGGTGGTGACGACGGGCGTCTGGCAGGCGAGGGCCTCGGTGAGCACGAAGCCCCAGTTTTCCTGGCTGGTGGGGAGGGCGAAGACGTCCGCCCGCTCGTAGAGGGAGGTCTTGAGTTCGCCGGTGACCATGCCAAGGAAGCGGACGTCGTCGGCGACGCCGCGCTGGGCGGCGAGGGCCTTCATGCGCCCGAGGTACTCGTCGTCGCCCGTGCCCGCGATGAGGGTGCGGCAGGGGACGCCCCGGTCCTTGAGCAGGGCGGTGGCGCCGATGAGGTGCTCGAGCCCCTTCTTGGGGTGCACGCGGGAGAGGAAGAGGAGGACGGGCCTGGAGGGATCGATGTCGCCCGTGCCGTCGGGTCCGAAGTGCGCGTTGGCGCGGTCCGGGCCGGGGAGGTCCTTGTACGGCTCGAGATCGAAGACGAGGGGCACAATGCGTCCGCGCCCCTTGGGGAACCATTTCCTGGACTGGCTGAGTTCCGCCTCGGCGGTGGAGTGGACAAAGGCGGCGTTCTCGAGCGTCTTGCGCCCGGTGATCGCGAGGTAGAGCTTCTTCTTGGGTGTCTTCTGGGCCATGCACCAGTCGTCGAGCATGCCGTGCATGGAGAGGACGTAGGGCACGCCCAGTCGGCGGGCCATGTTGGCGAGTTGGTTGTTGGCGCTGGTCCAGCAGGCGTGCAGGTGGAGCACGTCGGCGTCCCTGATGATCGGCTCCAGCGCGCGGAGCTGGGTCTTTGAGAAGAGGCCGAGGGGGCGCTGGGGGGCGGGGACGATCTCGAGG
>MRWG01002191.1_pt1 | contig 10386 bp, 9 predicted proteins | sample 1013341 | NCBI WGS metagenome assembly MRWG01 (sample SAMN06117577, study PRJNA244670) | biofilm metagenome | biome: Water; feature: Cathode Biofilm; material: Biofilm; isolation source: microbial consortium enriched at the cathode of a solar microbial fuel cell | place: USA: District of Columbia ...
AGCTCGTCGATCAGCCGTGCCTTGTCGACAGGCGCGCGCAAGGGCGACGCCATGGGTAAAGTGCTGGACAAGGCGCGGGAACTCGAAGGGCAGGGCGTCCGGCTCCGCGCGCCTGTCGACAAGGCACGGCTGATCGACGAGCTGCGCCTGGCGCGGGTGATGTTATACCGCGGTGACATCAACGAGACGTTCTGTCTCGCCATCGCCGAGGCGCAGTGCATGGGCGTGCCCTGCGTGGTCCAGCCCATCGGCTCGATGCCCGAACGCGTGCGCCACGACGAGACCGGATTCATCGCCCCCGACGACGGCGCCTTCGCCCTTGCCGCACGGCGGCTGCTCACCGATGATGCGCTCTGGCGCGCGCAGCACGAGAGCGCGCTCGACGTTCAAAGATCATGGCGCTGGGCCCAGGCCGCGGCGGCATTCGAGGAGTTGATTTCGACCCCATGAAGGTACTGCAAGCCATGGCCGGTGCGGAGTTCGGCGGCGCCGAGGCGTTTTTCGTGCGCCTCGTGATCGCGTTGCACCGTGCCGGTCTCGACCAGAAAGTCGTCATTCGCGAGAACCCGGCACGCGCGAAGTTGCTGCAGGACGCCGGCATCGAGCCGGTGCAACTTGCCTTCGGCGGGCGCTTCGACTTTGCGACGCCGCGCGCCTTCAAGCGCGAGATTGCGGCCTATCAGCCGGATGTGGTGCTGACGTGGATGAACCGGGCAACCACCATGTGCCCCAAGGGCGAATTCGTGCACGCGGCCCGGCTCGGCGGCTATTACGACCTCAAGTACTACGCGCACTGCGATCACCTGATCGGCAACACCGAGGACATCGTCGAGTACCTGATCGAGAACGGATGGCCCGGCGAGAAGGCGCACTACCTGCCCAACTTCGTTTCCGACGAGCGCGGCGAACCGCTCGACCGTGCGAAATTCTATACGCCGAAGGGCGTGCCGCTGATCGTCGCGCTCGGCCGCCTGCACGAGAACAAGGCGTTCGACATCTTGCTCAAGGCGCTGGCGCGGGTGCCGAACGCGTACCTGTGGCTGGCCGGCGATGGCCCCTTGAAGGCGGAGTTGATCAAGCTCGCCGAAGAACTCGCGATCAAGCCCCGGGTCCGCTTCCTGGGCTGGCGCGACGACACCGCCAACGTGCTCCGGTCCGGCGACCTTTTCGTTTGCCCGTCCAGGCACGAGCCGCTCGGCAACGTGGTGATCGAGGCGTGGTCCCAGGGCCTGCCCGTGGTCGCCGCCGATTCCATGGGCCCGGGTATGCTGATCGAGAACGGCGAGACCGGCATCCTGGTTCCCACCGACGACGAGATCCTCATGGCCCGCGCGATCCGCGGCGTGCTCGACGACGATAACCTCGCCGAGCGCCTCGCCCGGCAGGGCCACGACGCCTACGAAAAGAACTTCACCGAGGCGCAGGTGGTCGAGCAATACCTCGCCTTCTTCGACAAGGTCACGGGCTGAGCCATGTGCGGGATCGCCGGGCTGATGACCGCAGACGGCACGGCCCCCGCCCCCGCCGTGCTCGACCGCATGGCGTCGGTGATCCAGCACCGGGGGCCCGACGGGCGCGGCGATTACGCGGACGGCGACGTCGCCATGATGCAGGTGCGCCTTGCCATCATCGACCTCGAAACCGGGGATCAGCCGCTCCATGCCCCTGAAGACGACGATGCGGGACGTCTTGCCCTCGTCGCCAACGGGGAAATCTACAACTACGTCGAACTGCGCCAGCAAATGTCGAACATCGACTACGCGACGGGTTCGGATTGCGAGTCGATGCTGTACCTCTACCGCGAACACGGCATGGACTTTGCCGAGCACCTGCGCGGCATGTACGCCGTTGCCATCCACGATCCGGATGACGGGGCGCTGGTGCTGGCGCGCGACCCGTTCGGCATCAAGCCGCTTTACTACGGCGTCGCCGAGGACGGCTTCGTTTTCGCTTCCGAGCCGCAGGCGCTGCTCGCTGCCGGGCTGGTGAAACCCGCGATTGAGCCCGCCAAGCGCGACGAGTTGCTGGCGCTTCAGTTCACCACCGGCGCGGAGACGGTGTTTCCGGGTATCTACCGTGTGCTGCCCGGCGAGACCCTGATCGTCCGCCAGGGCCGGATTGCCGAACGGGTCAGGTTGGCGGCCTTGCCGCCGGGGCCGCCCGAAAAATCGTCACGCGGCGAGGCACTTTACGAGTTCGACCGGATCATCACCGACGCGGTCAACGTGCATCAGCGTTCGGACGTGCCTTACGGCATGTTCCTGTCCGGCGGGATCGATTCATCCGTCATCCTCGCCGTCATGCGGCGTCTCAATCCGTCGCCGGTGCACGCGCTGACGGCGGGCTTTCCCGGCACCGGCGTCCATGACGAACGCGAACACGCGCGTGAGGTGGCCCGCGCCTGTGGTGCCGAGCACGAGGAAATCACCGTCACCGAGGACGATTTCTGGCGCGAGCTGCCGGCCATCGCGGCGAAGATGGACGACCCGGCGGCGGATTACGCCGTGGTGCCCAGCTACATGCTGGCCCGCAAGGCGAAAGAGGGCGGGCTCAAGGTCGTGCTGTCGGGCGAGGGCGGCGACGAGCTGTTCGCCGGCTACGGGCGGTACCGGCGCCAGCGCCGTTTCGCGATCTTCGGCGGGCGCCGGATGCGCCACTCCTACATTCTCGAAGGCACCGGGGTGCTGCGCGAGGAGCCCATGGGCTGGCGCAACGGCATCGCCGCCGCCGAGGCCGAAGCCGGAGAATACGGACGCTCGCGGCTGCAGGCCGCGCAGGCCGTCGACGTCGCCGACTGGCTGCCGAACGACCTGCTGACCAAGCTCGACCGCTGCCTGATGGCGCACGGGGTCGAGGGCCGGGTGCCGTTCCTCGACCCGTTCGTTGCCGATTTCGCGTTCCGGCTGCCGGACAACCTCAAGGTCCGGCACGGCACCGGCAAGTGGATCCTGCGGAAATGGCTGGAGACGGCGCTGCCGGCGTCGAAACCGTTCTCCAAAAAACGCGGCTTCACGGTGCCGGTCGGCGACTGGATCGCCGGGCAGGGCGCCAAACTCGGCCCGATGGTCGCCGCCAACCCGGGCGTTGCCGAAATCTGCGAGCCGGACGCGGTGAAGGGCCTGTTCACGTCGGGCCGGGAAAACGGACACGCGCAATGGGCGTTGTTGTTCTACGCGCTCTGGCACCGGCGTCATATCGAGGGCGCGGACGTGTCGGGAAGTGTTTTTGACACCCTTAGCAGAAAATAAATCCGTCTACCCCGGACAAGCCCCGGATCATGTCCGGGGCGCGATCCGGGGCCTATCACTGAACCGGCAACATCCGTTACATTTAAAAATGGGTCCCAGACACCTCGCCGGATTTCATCCTGGCTCGGTTCCGGGATAGACGTTTCGTTTAGAGACTCTTCGCCGTGATCCGCTTGACGATGAAATCGCCGGACGTGTTGGAGATACGGACCCCGTCGAACGGATCGGAGAACGCCCGGTCGGTGGCGGCGAGCATTTCGGTGCCGTCGACGCTGACCCGCATCATCCCGTCCGTGCCGCGGGTCCAGGTGACGGTGTGGAATTCCTTGTCCTCGATACTCAGCGGTTCCGAGGTCGCGATCACGCTGGAGCCGGAACTGCCGACCCGGTGCAGTTGCACGCCCTTGCCGGACGCGTAAAGCAGCCGGTAGCCGAGCGTCGCTTTCTCGCCCTGAAAGACGCCGACGTCGAAATTGCCGTCCGGCTCCCACGACGACAGTTCCATCTGCAGCGAGAACGCATTGCTGACGTCGGTGCGCGTGACGATGACGTTGCTCGTCGACCCGCCGGCGGTGTCCTGCTGGCCGGTGGCGCGCTTGAGGATGGTGCCGATGATCGTCTTCGCCAGATCGTCGCCGCCGCTGGACGACTGTTCGCCCTGTGCCGCCGTGATCAGCCGGTTGCGGAGCCCCCAGCCGGTTTCGATGAAGTATTCGCCGGACAGCACCTCCCAGGTCGGGTTGGACGTGAAATTGCCGTCGGCGAAACTGTCGTCGAGAACCACCGTGTTCCACGGCGTTTCGGCGCCGCTTGCCAGGTTGCGCAGGTCCTGCAGGAACACCGGATCGGCGGCCTTGGCTTTTTCCGCCTCGTCGATCAGCTTGTTCAGTTTTTCGATGAATTCGTCCAGCGACCGGTCGTCGGCGGAATCCTGCGCCGACGGATCGGACCAGGTCGAATAGCGCGAGTCCTGGGCTTCGGCGCGCGCGGGCAGCACGAGCAACACGGCGAAAAGAACGGCGATCAGGCGCATATCGGGATCCTCCCGTCTGTTTCGGCCATGTTAACACGCTGACGGCCTGCGGGAAGTCTGGACAGACCGCCGGAAACATGCGAGCTAAAAATCATGGCCGCACCCGATCGCATCACCCTTAAACGCCCGGACGACTGGCACGTGCATTTCCGCGACGACGCCGTGATGCGGGCCGTGGTGCCGGCGACGGCAAACGTGTTCGGCCGCGCCATCGTCATGCCCAACCTGGTGCCGCCGGTGACCGACACCGGGGCCGCCGAGGCCTACCGCGACCGCATTCGGGCCGCCGTGCCCGAGAGCGCCGGGTTCACGCCGCTGATGACGGTCTACCTGACCGACGAGACGGACGCGCGGGACCTGCGCGCCGGCGCGGAAAAGGGCGTGTTCAGTGCCGTGAAGCTCTATCCCGCGGGCGCCACCACCAACTCCGCCTCGGGCGTCACGGATGTGGCGAATGTCATGCCGGTCCTCGAGGTGATGCAGGAGATCGGCCTGCCGCTCCTGATCCACGGCGAGGTCACGGACGCGGACATCGATATCTTCGACCGCGAGGCCGTGTTCATCGATCGTATCCTGCAGCCGCTGCGGACAAAACTCCCGGGGCTGAAGATCGTGCTCGAACACGTGACCACCAAGGAAGCCGTCGATTTCGTCGCCGCCGGCGATCCCCGGACGCTGGGCGCGACCATCACCGCGCATCATCTGATGATCAACAGGACCGATATCTTCCGGGGCGGCATCCGCCCGCACCTTTACTGCCTGCCCATCGCCAAGCGCGAGGCGCACCGGCTCGCGCTCAGGAAGGCGGCGGTATCGGGCGATCCGCGCTATTTCCTCGGCACCGACACGGCGCCGCACGCCCGGCACCTGAAGGAAGCCGCCTGCGGCTGCGCCGGTATCTATTCGGCCCCGGTGGCGATGGAGGTTTATGCCACGGTGTTCGAGGAAGAGGATGCGCTCGACAACCTGGAGGCTTTCACGTCCCTCAACGGCCCGGCGTTCTACGGCCTCGCGGCGAATGCCGGCACGGTGACGCTCAAACGCGAGACATGGCAGGTGCCGGACAGCGTCGATGCCGGCGACGGCGACACCCTGGTCCCGTTCATGGCCGGCGAGACTCTCGGCTGGAAGCTGGAAGGCTGAGTTACCCCAACGTCTTCTTGACGGTGGCACCGCCTTCGTGACGGAGACGGCGGAGCAGGGTCTTCATCATCGCGACGACGATCGGATTGCTTTTCCGGAGCACCCGGTCGAAGACCCGTTTCGGGACGACGATCAGCGTCGTCTTGCCCATGGCGCGCGCCGTCGCCATCCGCTCCTCGGCGTCGACCAGCGCCATTTCGCCCAACAGTTCGCCCTTGCCGACAACCGCCAGCACGGTTTCCGCGGTGCCGTCGCCGCGTGCGATCTCGACCTTGCCGGAATCGACGAAATAGGCCTCGGTGCCGATGTCGCCCTGTTCGAAGATGATCTGGCCGGACTTGTAGTCGCGGTATTCGAGTTCCAGCGGTTCGTTGTCGTCGTCCGGGGCGGGGGACTGTTCGATCTGGGGTTCGTTCAACGGGCCTCTCCTGCTGGTTCAAGGATAGGAAATACCGCCGCGAGCGGCAACGTCCTAAACCACTTAAGGTGCAGGGATTGACCTAAGCGTGGGTGTGCGTAAGGTCTGGGTCAGAAAAATCCCCAGGAGAAAAAGAATGAGCGATACGGAATTCAATGCACTGGTGCTGACCGCCGACGCGGACGGCAAGGTCACGTCGGCCTTCGAAACCCTGCCCAACGACCGCCTGCCGGAGGGCGACGTCACCGTGGCGGTGAAGTACACGACCCTCAACTACAAGGACGGCATGATCCTGAACGGGATCGGCAAGCTGGTGCGCGATTATCCGCACGTGCCGGGGATCGATTTCTCGGGCGTGGTCGAGGACTCCTCGCACCCGGACTTCAAGGCCGGCGACGAGGTGATCCTGACCGGCTGGCGCGTCGGCGAGGTGCACTGGGGCGGCATGGCGACCCGGGCGCGCGTCAACGGCGACTGGCTGGTGCCGCTGCCCAAGGGCATTTCGCTGGAACAGGCGATGTCGATCGGTACCGCCGGCTTCACGGCGATGCTGGCGATCATGACGCTGGAAGAGCACAAGCTGTCCAGGGACACGGACAAGGAAGTGCTGGTCACCGGCGGCGCCGGCGGCGTCGGCTCGGTCGCCACCTCGGTGCTTGCCAATCTCGGCTACAAGGTCGCGGCCTCGACCGGGCGGCCCGAGCAGCACGATTACCTGAAGGGCCTCGGCGCCACCACCGTCATCGAGCGCGACGAGCTGCTGGAGCCGCCCAAGGGGCCGCTCGGGCGCGAACGCTGGGCCGGGGTCATCGACAACGTCGGCGGTCCGACCCTGCACCATGCGCTGGCGACGCTCGCCTACTGGGGCGCCTGCGCCAGCGTCGGCAACGCCGGTTCGTTCAAGCTGGAAACCACCGTGCTGCCGTTCCTGCTCAGGGGCATCAACCTTTGCGGCATCGACAGCGCGACGTGCCCGAAGGCGCGGCGCATCGTCGCCTGGGACCGGCTCTCGAAGGAACTGCCGATGGACAAGCTGGACGAGGTGACCAACCGGGCAGGCTTTGCCGACTTGCCGGATCTCGCCGGGCAGATTCTGAAGGGCCAGATCCGCGGCCGCATGGTCATCGACGTCAACGGCTAAAGGTTAACGCGTCTTAACCTGTTGATTCCGATCAGAAAGCCGTCCGGGGGCGATCCCCGGGCGGCTTTTCGCCGTTAAGCCCGCCTTTTTGGCACCCATCCTGCATTTATGGCCCCGGAACATGGATTCAGCATGGGTCCAGGAGGTCGAAATGTTGAAAAAAATCGGGATTGCGCTGGTCTTCGCGGTGTCGCTGTCGGCGTGCGGCTATGTCGACGAGTACGAGCGTCAGGTGCACGACTGGGAACCGACATACTGCTACAAATCGCTGGCCGCGGTGCAGTGCTACCGGGAACCGAAGCATTCGGACAATCTCAGGCTGGTCAATTACTTCGGCCCGCATCCGAGCCGCTTCGAGGCGCCGCCGCCGCTCGAAGAACCCAACTTCAAGGCGCCCGAGATGGTCAATTACTGGGTCAAGGACCCGGAGCCCGTTCCGCGTCCGGCGCCCAGCGGCGATCTTGCCGACCGGCCGTGGCTGACCGAGGACGGCCGCGCGGAACAGGCAAACGTCGCCGAGCTCAGGCGCCTCGGCGCGTCGGGCGCCGGCACGCGGGCGTTCCTGCGCCGCATCGTCACCGGCGAGGACCCGGCCGAGGCCGCCGCCGGCGGCACCCCCGCCAAGTACATCCTGCCCGGTCCGTCGACCGGGGTGGAGTAGGGGTTATTGCCGCACCGCCTCGGCGATCTCGAGGATCATTTTTTTGAGGATGGCCGGGGCGAACTGCTCGCGGCCCTCGGCGATATGCGCGAACGCGCCGCGCCCGCCGATCACGTCGTCCCGGTAATGGTCGATCAGCGGCTCGCCGTAGGGCCCGGTCAGCAGGCCGTCCGGCTTGTAGACCACGAGCGCGTTGATGGTGATGTTCGCCAGCATGGCCATCGCCTTGGCTTCCGGCAGCGGGCGGCCGTTGATCTGCGGCCCGTCGCCGGAGATGTCGATGATCTTGCGCCGGCCCTCGAAGACGTTGGTCTCGATCAGGTTGACGGAATACGCGATGGCCTCCGAGATCGAGTTGTAGCTCTCCGCCATGCGCGGCGCGGCGATCAGCGCGGCGGCGAAGCGGGCGGCGCTGTCGGGGCCGTCGATCACGGTCCAGTCGACGATGGTGTGCTGCGACCACGGCGCGCCCCATTCGACGTAGGCGATGGCGATCTTCTGGTGAAAACCGCTCCTGATCGCGTCCAGGATTTTCGGGTGCGTGATGGCGGCGGCGTAGCCCTCGCGCTGCAGGCGCAGCTCGTCGTCGTCGATGGAGCCCGAGCCGTCGGCGGCCAGCACCAGTTCGAGGTCGACCTTCTCCGCCAGCGCCGGGCCGGTCAGGGCGGGAACGGCCATGAAACAGGCGGCAATGACGGCGAAAAACCGTGCGGCGCGGGGCATCCGGGCCTCCCTTTGCTGATGGCCTGAAATGCTACGCCGGTTTGGGCGCGGCGCGGAATCAAAAAACCGTCAGCGCGGTCTGCACGGCTGAGCCTGAAAGACCGATCAGCGTCGTCCCGGATACCTTGACAGGCCGCCGCGAACGCCGTAAATCCCCGGTCTCCAACACAGCGGCGGAGTAGCTCAGTTGGTTAGAGCAGTGGAATCATAATCCATGTGTCGGGGGTTCAAATCCCTCCTCCGCTACCAATAAAATGAATAACCCCCTGTAGCGGCAGGGGGTTATTTTTTGTCCTCAAGCGTTGATTTGCGTCCGTTTGCGGCGCCGCTGGGCGGTGAGCCCGACCGCGAACAGCGGGCTGCCCACGGCCACCAGCGGCAGCAGCCAGTAGGCCTTGCCAAAGAACGCGAGGGCCAGCATGCCGTAGAGGAAATCCCGGTTGCCGAGCCCGTTCAGGATCTTCGCGAGGCGCGTCCCGTCGCCGGCCGTCACCGAGGACAAGTGCGGCGCCGAGCCGGCTTCGGTGCGGCGCACGGTATCGTCGTGGACCAGCCATGCCGACCACAGCGTGCCGCCGACGGCGCTCGCCGCCAGCAGCAGGGGCCAGACCGCGCCCCCGGCAAAATACCAGCCGACGCCCAGGCAGGCGAACAGCGCGACGTGGACGACGTTGTCGCCCCACAGGTCGAGGACCATGCCTGTCTCCGACGTTTGGAACTTCAGCCGCGCCAGCTCGCCGTCGCAGCCGTCGACGATACTGTGGATGAGCACCAGCAGCGCACCGATCATCTGGAGGTGCGGTTCGGCATAGAGGAAGAACGGCGCGCCGGCGAGCCCGATCAGCACGCTGACGACGGTGACCTGGTTAGGGGTCACGCCGGTGCGGACCAGGCGGCGGCTGATCGCCATCGAGAGGCGCCGGTTGATCAACCGCGTCAGCAGCGAATCGCCGCTCTTGATGAGCTTGCCGAGCAGCCACGCCTCGGCGGCGGCGCGGTCGCCGGCCGATGTCAGGATAAACCGGCCGTCGCGGTCCGGTTCGATGTCGTGGCGCGCCGCCGTACGGGCGTCGGCGAAGAAGGTGCCGGCGTCTTTCGCGCTCATGGGGTCGACCGGCCACGCGCCGGTGCCGTCGCGCACGATCACGGCGGCGACCTCGTTCTCCACGGCGATGCCGCCGGGCTGCACGGGCATCGCCATCAGCTTCCCGAGCCACGCCGGGTCGGCAAGAACGTTGCCGTTCAGGACGACGAGGGGGCCCTCGGTCTTGTCGAGTTGGACATTGCCGGATGCCGTGAATTCAACGGGAATGCCGCCGCAGGTCCGGGCCGGGCCGCCCGTGTCGCCGCCGGCGACGAGGACGTGCGTAAAGCCCGCCTTGGCGGCGGCGTGGGCATTGCGCTCGATCAGCGAGAGCCCGAGAAGGTCCGTTTCGATCGACGCGGCATCGCCGCCGGCCGAGCGCAGGATCAGCAGTGTCACGTCATTTTCCAATGGGCGGCCTCGCGGCACCGGCCCCCTGCGGCGCGGCGGAAACCGCCGGCGGCACGGGTATGTCGACGAGGGACTTTTCGAACCCGAGCCACGCGATGGCGCCGCCCCACAGCACCCAGACGGCCTCGCGCAGCCTGCGGATCAGCGCCACCGCCAGGCCCAGCGGCGCCTGACCGGTCAGCGCCGAAATCAGCAGGACGATGGCGCCTTCCTGGGCGCCGATGCTGGCCGGGATAAAGAACGTGGCGGCGCGCACCAGTTCCACCCCGGCCTCGATGGCGAGGGCGTCGACGACGTCGATGGGGCTGCCGAGAAAATACATGATCAGCCACAACTCCGCCGCGCCCAGTAACCAGTTCGCGAACGTCGCCAGGCCCGACCCGGCGAGGCGGTGCGGCCCGAGCCGGTAAATCCCGATCAGGCGGTTCTCGACCCCGGCGATCGCCTGCAGCCATTTCCCGGCCCAGGAGCCCTGAATCCGCGTCAGCATGGCCGAGCCGATCCGCGACGTGGCGCGGCCATGC
>MRWG01002192.1_pt1 | contig 10384 bp, 12 predicted proteins | sample 1013341 | NCBI WGS metagenome assembly MRWG01 (sample SAMN06117577, study PRJNA244670) | biofilm metagenome | biome: Water; feature: Cathode Biofilm; material: Biofilm; isolation source: microbial consortium enriched at the cathode of a solar microbial fuel cell | place: USA: District of Columbia ...
CGCTCCCTGGAGGCGGGTTACCGGCTGCTTTCGGGCGATGAGATCCGGGCCCTGCACGCCGACAGGACCTACGAGGTGAAGCTTGCCAGCGGCAGGACAGCCGTCGCCTTCTATGCGGCCAACGGCCGATCGACCTACACGCGTTCCGATGGCCGCGCCAACATCGGTGTCTGGGAGATCCGTGGCAACCACGTTTGTTATGTCTACCAGGCCGTTCCCGGCACCGAGGAGAACTGCCATTCGATGGCCGAGAAGAATGGAGAGTACCTGTTCTTCAAGGAGTTCGACGGCAAGCACGGCGACCTGAGCGCCGAAGTGGTCAGCATCATGCCGGGCAACGTGAACAACCTGCCGGTGGAGTAATTGCGATGCGCCCCCTCAAGACAACCGTCCTGCTGTCCGCCCTCCTCGCCCTCGCCGCCTGTGCCACGGTGAAGGACCGCTACGCCGAAGACGGCTACCGCTTCCTTTCCGGGGCGGAAACAAGGGAACTCGTCTCCGGCAAGACGGTCGAAGGTCGCTACATCAATCGAAACGGGACCTGGGCGGACTATCACGCGCCGGAGGGCCGCGTCAGCAGCATCGAAAGCGACGGCACCCACTTCGGCAGCTGGGAGATCGACGGCGACGAGATCTGCTACAGCTACCCCGATGAACCGATTCGGAACTGCCTGGCGGTCGCAGAAAAGGACGGCAGCTATGTCCATTTCCTCGCCAATGGCCCCTACAGTGGGAATCTTGGCGGCGAATGGATCAGCGTTACGCAAGGCAACGTGAAGAACCTGCCGCTGGAGTAAGAGCCGCCGGAGTACGTCAGTCGGTGCCGCCCCCGCAGTCCCCGCCGCTGTCGCCCCCGAAGACTTCCCAGTCATTGCCGGGGCCGGCCGGGGCGTCGAGTCCCGGAAGCACGGCGGAAGTATCCGGCCGCCTCGGCCCGCTGGTCAGGAGGCGGGCCAGCCAGAGCAGCAGGTGCACGATGGTGACCGCAGTGAGCAGGAGCACCGCACCGACTGCCAGGGGCCCGATGGCCGCCTCCCAATGCGCCAACTCTGCTCCTATCCAGTGGCCCAGGCGTCCGCCGGAAATAGCGAAGGCAACCGAAGCAGCCATGCCGAGACCGAAGAGGAGCCCGACAAAAGCTCCGCCGGCGCGATCTCGGCGCACGATCATCACACCCAGCACCAGAAAGAAGACGAAGACGAATTGCAACCAGTCCGGCAAGGCCACGGCCCTCAGCGCAGGTGGCGCGCGATCAGGAACAGGGCACCCGCGACAATAGCGAAGATGCCACCGCCCATGACCAGGGTGCCGGCGGTGCTTTCCAGGAAGCTCCAATCCGTCGGCAGGGCGGGCACCTCGGGCAGGTCGATGTCCGCCGGCCAGATGCCGGGAGCGATCATCACCAGCGCGAAGAGCGTCATCACGGTGGCCGTGCAGGCACCGCGGCAGGGCTGCTTCGCGATCAGCCCCTGCAGGCAGCGACCGGTCCAGATCGCAGGCAGCAGCAGAACGACGGCGTAAATCCAGATCTTCATAACGCCCTCCAGGCCGATCACTAAACCTAAAGGGGAAAGGTGAGTCCCACCTTAACGCGGGATCTTCGGCACCGGCGGCAAGGCTCAGATGTCGAGACCGCCGATGTCTGCATCGGCGTCACCGGGCGCGGGACCATCGCCCTCCCTGCGGCCTTTGCCCGACCCGGCAAAGGGCGCCACGGCCATGGTTCCCAGCACGGCGGCATCCGCCGCCGCTTCCTGCCGTGTCTGCTTTCGCCGTCCGCCGAAGCGGAAGGCGAGGTAAATGACACCCGCGATAACGAGCGTGCAGACCAGGATCGTCGCGCCGATGACGAGGCGCGGCATCACCTGCGCCGACCAGCCGCTCCACAGCATCCAGAGACCGAGGGCGCCGGGCGCCGCCGTCCAGCTGAGCATGCAGTGGAGGCAGAGGGACAACCCCCAGGACCACCTCAGCACGCAGTAGGCCAGCCAGAGCACGGCCGGCAGGCACAGCAAGACGATCAGCCAGACCGGCATCGCCCTTCCTCCCCCGAAGGTCTAAACCTGGAGGGGAATTGTAGGGCGCCGGCTCACGCTGTTCCACAAGCACCTGGGTGGCAATCTGCCGGCTCGGCGGGATGCGGGGGAGAGCCCCCGGCTGAGCGGCGCGGCTTGGCCGACGCCTGGAGACTCTATGGGGTCAGGTCTTGCACATCGCCAGCGGGGGCGACCGCGTCAGTTCGGATCCGTTTCCTGCATCGCCGGGCGGGCGTTGAACTCGGCAAACCAGGCGGCCAGGCCGTCGCGGCCCTTGCGCCACTCCAGGGCGCCGTGGCGCAGGTCGAGATAGCCGAGCAGGCAGCCGCAGGCGATGTGCCCCAGGGTGAGGTCGCCGGGCAGGCCCTGCAGGTGGCCCAGCATCTCGTCCAGGCCACGGACGATGGAGGCGCGCCAGCGCTTCAGCGCCTCGGGCGACTGCTGCGCCTCGGGCCGGCGGCCCTCCATGGTGACGGCGAGGGCGGAATCGGTCATGCCCTGGGCCAGGGCCGCCGCCACCAGCACCTTGAAGCGCGCCGAGCCGGCGGCGGGGATGAGCGCCGGGGCGTTGCCGAGGCCATCGAGGTATTCGGCGATGACCGGGCTGTCGAAGATTGCCATGCCGTCGTCCAGCACCAGCGCCGGCACGCGGCCCAGCGGGTTGCTGGCATGCAGCGCGGCGGGATCCTCCATCGGATTGCACGCGACCTCTTCGAGGTCCCCCATCAGGCCGCGCTCGCGCGCGACGACGCGGCACTTGCGGGCATAGGGCGAAGTGGGGGAGTAGAAAAGCTGCATGACGGTCTCCGGACGCGGCAGGGAATCCTGCGGGACCGCCGCCGGGAATCGGCGCGGCCTCAGGCGGCGAGACAGTAGGCGATTGTTCGTAGGGGGTCGATAGGCAACCGGCGCGCGGGCGCTCTGCGCCCAGATCAGAGCTCTGCCCGGCTACACCTTGTAGGCGAGACGCACGCCGCCCCAGTGCTTGCCGGCGACGAAGATCGGCGCCGAGACGTCCTTCATCATGACGAACTTGCCGCCGCCCATGTCGCGGCGATAGGTCTGCAGCAGGAAGGATTCAGTGTTGCGGCCGGCGGCAAGGCCGACACGGTCGTTGAACATGCGCCGGTTGCGGCAATTGGCGGCGTTCCACACCGGATCGCTGCCCTGCGGCTGGCCGAACTTCAGATTGTGGGTCGGCAGGAAGCCGTTCACGTCGACGCAGGCGCAGAACACCACCCGTTCGTCGAAGGCCAGCAGCGGCTCCTGGATCGCCGGCAGCACCTCGTCGGTAAGCGGCACGCAGCCGGCCATGAGCTGCTGCGGATCGCTGCCCGGGATCGGCTTGTAGTCGCGGTCGAACAGTTCGGCCTCGCTGATGCGGCCCTGCTTGATCGCTTCGTCAAAGGCTTGCATGACATCCTTGGCGACCGTCTTCACCTTGCGGATGAACGGCCCGTCGATGGAATTCAGCGACGACTGCGCGGTCAGGCGGATGACCCGCTCGCTGACGTCGATCAGCCGGTTCACGCGGTCGCGCGCCTCACCTAGCGTGGTGCTGGAGCTGTCGACTTCGCCGTTCATGGTCTCCAGCGTGGAAACGAAGCCGCCGCATTTCTCGTCGATCTGCGCGGCGCTCTCGGCGATGGCGGCGGTGTCCTCTTCGATGCCGGTCACCGCCTTGCCGACGACGCTCATGACGTCGCCGATGGTCTGGGTGCCGCTGCGCACCGACTCGGCGCGGCCCGTCGTCTCGTTGCCCTGGGCAATGAGCTGTTCGGCCTGCTCGGTCAGTTTCTTCAGGGTTTCGTCGATCTGCGCCGTGGCGCTGGAGGTCTGCGTCGCCAGGATCTTCACCTCGCCGGCCACCACGGCGAAGCCCTTGCCGGCCTCGCCGGCGCGCGCCGCCTCGATGGTGGCGTTCAGCGCCAGCAGGTTGGTCTGCTTGGCGATCGCCTCGATGCCCTTGGCCACCTGGGAGACCTGGCTGAGCGCCTCCTGCAGGCCGTTGAGCTGGCCCTCGATGACGGAAACCGCCTCGACCAGGGCGTGGATGTCGTTGACCGCGTTGCGCACCGTCTGCTCTGAGTCGCGGACGCTGGTGGCGGTATCCGATGCCTTCTCGCGGGCGTGACCGGCCGCCGTCGCAATGCGGCTGTTGCTCTCGTTCACCTCGCCGGCGCTGGCAACCAGGCCGCGAAATGCGGCGGCCTGCTGGGTAACCCGGGCGGAGACCTCTTCGATGTTGCCGGCGACGTCAACGATCTCGACCCCGAGGCCGGCGGCCTCACGCGCGAGGCCTTCCATGATTTCCGCTTCAGCGGCGGCACTCGCGTCACCCGACATAGGCTTTCCTTACTCTTCTGGGGTCTCTTTGCCGGCCCGGACCCGGCCTTTTCGCCGAACCAATTGGCAGGCAATCTGCAAGAACAGCGTTAAAAAAGCCTTATATTAGCCAAACCTACAGTGGAAAGCCGTCATACCGGCGCCATATTGGGGACTTAGCCTCTACGTCCCATTCGAGATCTAACGCCAGGGTTGATTATATTGACTGTACTCGCGGTGAGTATGCGGCGCCTGCTGGTGCTGGTCGGCATCCTGCTCGCCGGACCGGCGCTGGCCCTGATGACCGGCGAGGCCTCGCTGGGGCGCAGCTGGTCGACGGCCAGCCGCGAGATCGCCGGGCTGGCACCGCCGCCCGCGACCACGCCGGAAGCCGTCGTCCAGGTCTACGGGGCCCGCGCCTTCGGCTGGCGCGGCGCCTTCGCCGTGCATACCTGGATCGCCGTGAAGCCGGCGGGGGCCGACAGCTATACCAGCTACGAGGTGATCGGCTGGCGCTACTGGCGCAGCGGCAACGGCCTGACGCGCCGCGAGGGCGCGCCGGACCGCCAGTGGTTTGGCTCGACGCCGGAGATCTACGCCGAGCTGCGCGGCGCCGAAGCGGCGGCAGCGATTCCGCAGATCGAGGCCGCGGTGGCTGCCTACCCCTTCGCCGAGGCCTACCGGACCTGGCCCGGGCCCAACTCCAACACCTTCACCGCAACCGTCGCCCGCCAGGTTCCGGCGCTGCGCCTGGACCTGCCGCCGACCGCCGTCGGCAAGGACTATCTCGGCGAGACGAGCTTCGTCGCCGCCGCGCCCAGCGGTACCGGCTATCAGGTCTCGCTGTTCGGCGTCGCCGGCCTGCTGGCGGCGAAAGAGGAGGGCCTGGAGATCAACCTGCTGGGCATGACCTTCGGCATCGACCCGCTGGGCCTCGCGGTGAAGATCCCCGGCCTGGGCCGCCTCGGCGCCGGATGAGCGGGCCGCCGTGCGAAAGGCTGCCTTGCAGCAGCGTGGGTTGACGCAACCCGCCGCGCGCCGTCATTGTGCGCCCTCGACATACCCTTCCTGCTTTCCATTACCGTGACGACATGAGCGTTTGGGGCAAGATTCTCGGAGGCGCCGCAGGCTTTGCGCTGGGCGGACCAATCGGTGCCCTGATCGGCGCCCTGGCCGGCCATGCCGTGGACAAGATGAAGGTCGGCGTCGCCACCGGCGACCTGCCGGACGCCACCAAGCAGATCGCCTTTACCATCGGCGTCATCGTCCTGGGGGCCAAGCTGGCCAAGGCCGACGGCAAGGTGACGCGCGACGAGGTCGACGCCTTCAAGCAGGTTTTCCATATCCCGGCCGACGAAGCCAAGAACGTCGGGCGGGTATTCGACCAGGCGCGCAAGGACGCGCGCGGCTTCGAGCCCTACGCGCGCCAGCTCGCGCGCATGTTCGCCGACAATCCCGCCGTGCTGGAGGAACTGCTGCACGGCCTGTTCCACATTGCGCGCGCCGACGGGCGGGTCAGCGACGAGGAGATGTCCTACCTGCAGCAGCTCGCCGGCATCTTCGGCTTCGACGCGCGTGACTGGGACCGCATCCGCGCCGCCAACGTAAAGGCCGAACAGGACGACCCCTTCCGCATCCTCGGCGTCGACCGCGACGCCAGCGACAAGGAAATCCGCGACGCCCACCGCCGGCTGGTGGTGGAGAACCATCCCGACCGCCTGGTCTCCCAGGGCCTGCCGCAGGAGTTCGTCGACATGGCCAACGAAAAGCTGGCCACCATCAATGCGGCCTACGACGAGATCAAGAAGCTGCGCGGTATCAGGTAAGAATGGCCCCGCCCCTCATCGCCCTGAAGGACGCGCGCCTTTCCTTCGGCACCACGACGCTGTTCGCCGATCTCGACCTGACCCTGGCGGCCGGCGAGCGTGCCTGCCTCGTGGGGCGCAACGGCACCGGCAAGTCGACCCTGCTGAAGGTGATCGCCGGACAGCAGGATCTCGACAGCGGCGAACGCTTCCTGCAGCCCGGCACGCGGGTCGCCTACCTGCCGCAGGATCCGCAGTTCGAGGCCGGGGACACCGTCGCCGACTACGTCGCACGGGATCCGCAAGGCAGGGACGACGCGCCGCGCCACGCCGTCGATGCCGTGCTGGTGCGCCTGGAACTGGACGGCGCGCGCCAGCTGGACGGGCTTTCCGGCGGCGAGGGCCGCCGCGTCGCCCTGGCGCGCTGTCTCGTCTCCCAGCCCCAGGTGCTGCTGCTCGACGAACCGACCAATCACCTCGATCTGCCGACCATCGACTGGCTGGAAAGTGAGCTGAAGCGCTTCCGCGGCGCGCTGCTGGTGATCAGCCACGACCGCACCTTCCTGTCGAATCTCACCAACACCACCCTGTGGCTCGATCGCGGCAAGCTGGCACGCCTCGACAAGTCCTTCGCCGCCTTCGACGACTGGGCGGAAGACCTGCGCCGGCAGGAAGCCGAAGCACAGCACAAGCTGGGCCGCCAGATCGTGCGCGAGGAACGCTGGCTGCAGCGCGGCGTGACGGCGCGGCGCAAGCGCAACCAGGGGCGCCTCTCCCGCCTGCAGGGCCTGAGGCAGGAGCGCGCCGAATGGCTGCGCCAGGTCGGCACCGCGAAGCTGGAAACCGCCAGCAGCGGGCGCAGCGGCGACACGGTGATCGAGGCGGAGAACCTGTCGAAGAGCTTTCCGCGCGACGGCGGTTCGCTGGTCGTGCTGAAAGACTTCTCCACACGCATCCGCCGCGGTGACCGCCTCGGCATCATCGGGCCCAACGGCGCCGGCAAGTCGACCCTGGTGAAAATTCTGATGGGCACGCTGGCCCCCGATGCCGGCAAGCTGAAGATCGGCAGCAACGTCGTGCCGCTCTACTTCGACCAGCGCCGCGAGAGCCTCGATCCCGAGGCGACGCTGTGGCAGGTTCTCGCGCCCGACGGCGGCGATACCCTGATCGTGCGTGGGCGCCAGCGCCACGTGGTGTCCTACCTGAAGGATTTCCTGTTCGACGAGAGTCAGGCGCGCCAGCCGGTGAAGGCGCTGTCCGGCGGCGAAAAGGCACGCCTGCTGCTGGCCCGGCTCTTCGCCAAGCCGAGCAACCTGCTGGTGCTCGACGAGCCGACCAACGATCTCGATATGGAAACCCTCGACCTGCTGGAAGAGGTGCTCGACGACTACGAGGGGACGCTCATCCTGGTGAGCCACGACCGCGACTTCCTCGACCGCCTGGTGACGGCGGTGATCGCCATGGAGGGCGGCGGACGAACCGTCGAGGTGGCCGGCGGCTACAGCGACTATCAGCACTACAAGCGCGCGCAGGGAGAAACCGACACACGCGCGCGCCCGTCCGAGCCGAAACGGCGCAAGGCCGAGGAGCCGGCGGCCAAACCGCGGCGCGCCGCAAAGCTCAGCTACAAGGACCAGCGCGAACTCGACGGCCTGCCCGCGCGCATCGACGCGCTCACCGCGGAAATTGCAGAGCTGGAAGCTAAACTGGCCGACGCGAGCTTCTACAAGAAGGATCCCGCCGGCTTCACTGAGACCACCAAGACGCTGGGCGCACGGCGCGCCGAGCTGGCCAGCGCAGAGGAACGCTGGCTCGAGCTGGAGGCCGAGCGCGAGGCACTGGAAGCAAGCAAGACAAGCAACGGCGAGTTGACCTCGTGAGCCGCGCCTCCCTCACGCGGGAGCTTCCCATCTCGCCGCTGCATATGCTGCTCATTCTCGGCATCATGCTGCTGTGGGGAATCAACTTCGCGGTCGCCAAGACCGGTCTGCTGCAGTTGCCGCCGATCTTCCTCGTCGCCTGCCGCTTTCTGCTGGTCGGCGCATTGCTGCTGCCCTTCGCCAAGCAGCCGCGGGGCCAGTGGGGCGCCATCTTCGGCATCTCCGTTACCCTCGGCCTGCTGCACTTCTCGGTCATGTTCAACGCGCTGAAGGACATCGATGCCGCCACCGCGGCCATCGCCATTCAATTGCAGGTGCCCTTTGCATCGCTGCTGGCGGCAATCTTCTTCGGCGACAAGCTCGGCTGGCGCCGCGCGCTCGGCATGCTGATCGCCTTCCTCGGGGTCGCCGTCATCGCCGGCGAACCGCGCCTCAACGGCCAGTACCTCGCCCTCGGCATGGTGATCGGCGCCTCCTTCATCTGGTCGATCGCCAACGTGCAGATCAAGAAGCTGGATCCCATCGACGGAGTTTCCCTGAACGCCTGGGTGGCGCTGTTCTCCACTCCGATGCTCTTCGCCGCTTCCTTCATACTGGAAAGCGGCCAGATCGACGCCCTGCAGGCGGCGAACTTCTGGGCCTATTTCGCGGTCGTGTACCAGGCCGTAGCCGTCGTGGTGATCGGCTACGGCAGCTGGTACTGGCTGATGCACCGCTACCAGATCAACCAGATCATGCCGGCGACTCTGCTGGTGCCGCCCATCGGCGTGCTGTCCGGCGTGATCTTTCTGGGCGAAAGCCTGACGGTGAACCTCATTGTCGGCGGCCTGATGACTGTCGTCGGGGTCGCCATCATCATCATCCGCCGTCCGCGCACTGCAGCGCCGGAAGCGGAAAGACTCTAGAAGAGTGAGCCGGCGATGCTGACGGACGACGCGGTGCTGATGCCGATCGATGTGCAACAGGCCTTCGACGACCCCGCCTGGGGCCGGCGCAACAATCCGGGGATGGAAGCCCGCGGCCTCGCGCTGCTCGCCGCCTGGCGCGACGCCGGCCGGCCGGTGATCAGCGTAAAACACAACTCCACCGAACCCGCCTCGAGCCTGCGCCCCGACCGGCCCGGCAACGCCTTCAAAGCGGGCTTCGAGCCGCAGCCCGGCGAGGCAGTGGTCGAGAAGGCCGTGAATGCCGCCTTCATCGGGACAGGCCTGGAAAGCGACCTCAGGTCGCGCGGCATCGGTCAGATTGTGCTGTTCGGCATCACCACAGACATGTGCGTTTCCACTACCGCACGGGTCGGCGCCAACCTCGGCTTTCGCGTCCTGGTGGTGGGCGATACCTGCGCCACTTTCGACCAGCAGGCGCCCGACGGCGAGACGGTCGCCGCCGAGATCCTGCATCGCGCCCACCTGACCACCCTCAACACCGAGTTCGCCCGTGTCGTGAATGCGAATGAGGTGATCGCCGCCTTGCGCTAGACTGCCCGCCGATGCCTGACCTCGAGATTATCGAGCACCCCTCCCCCAATCACGACGCCCGGCCCGACGGCCAGGCGATCGACATCCTGCTGCTGCACTACACTGGTATGAAGTCCGGCGCAGAGGCGCTGGAACGCCTCTGCGACCCGGCGGCCAAGGTGAGCGCCCACTACATGGTCGAAGAGGATGGCCGCATTTTTCAACTGGTGTCCGAAAGCCGGCGCGCCTGGCACGCCGGCGCCGCCGAGTGGCAGGGCGCCAGCGACATCAACGCGCGCTCCATCGGCGTCGAGATCGTCAATCCCGGCCACGAGTTCGGCTACCGCAGCTTTCCGGCCGAACAGATGGCAGCGGTGAAGCGGCTCTGCCTCGACATCCTGGCGCGCCACTCCATTCCCGCCGAACGGGTGCTGGGCCACTCCGACGTGGCGCCACTGCGCAAGGAAGACCCCGGCGAGCTCTTCGACTGGCGCGGCCTCGCCGCCGCCGGCATCGGCATCTGGCCGGAAAGCGCCAGCGCGGCCGTGCTGGAGGGCGCTGTCGGCAAGGCCCTGAAACGGGTCGGCTACGGCTACACCGAAGAGGATCTGCCGGCGGTGATCCGCGCCTTCCAGCGCCGCTACCGCCCCAACGGGCTGACCGGCACCGCCGATGCCGAGACCCGGCGGCGGCTGGCTGCCCTGCTCGCCGTCATTGACTGAGCGTCGCGGAGACCCTAGCTAAGAGACCGCCAGACGGCCGGATGGCTGCCTTCGGCGCTGCTTGCCAGTGCCGGGGGAGGAAAGTCCGGGCTCCACGGAAACAGGGTGCCGGGTAACGCCCGGCGGGGGCGACCCCAGGGAAAGTGCCACAGAAAGCAA
>MRWG01002193.1_pt1 | contig 10382 bp, 10 predicted proteins | sample 1013341 | NCBI WGS metagenome assembly MRWG01 (sample SAMN06117577, study PRJNA244670) | biofilm metagenome | biome: Water; feature: Cathode Biofilm; material: Biofilm; isolation source: microbial consortium enriched at the cathode of a solar microbial fuel cell | place: USA: District of Columbia ...
CGCTCGAGGACGCCCTGGCCTACGCCAAGGAGCGCAAGACCTTCGGCAAGCCGATCTGCGAGCATCAGGCGATCCAGATCAAGCTCGCCGACATGGCAACTCGCGTCCAGGCGGCGCGCAAGCTGGTCGAGGACGCCGCCGTTGCCTATGACAGCGGCGAACGGTGCGACATGGAAGCCGGCATGGCCAAGCTGTTCGCGACCGAAGCGGCGATGGAAAACGCCGCCGAAGCCATGCGTATTCACGGCGCCTACGGCTATTCGCCGGAATACAACATCGAGCGTTATTACCGGGACGCGCCGCTGCTGTGCATCGGCGAGGGCACGAACGAGTTGCAGCGGATCATCATTGCCCGGCAACTGGTGGAGCGCAGCAGTTGAGTGCACTTCCGCTTGAGGGTGTGCGGGTCCTCGCCGTCGAGCAGTACGGCGCCGGGCCGTTCGGCACCATGTTTCTGGCCGACCAGGGGGCCGAAGTCGTCAAGATCGAGAACCCGGACGGCGGCGACTTTGCCCGCGACATCGGGCCTTACTGGTTCGGTGACGGGACCTCCGAGTTCTTTCACGCCTACAACCGCAACAAGCGGAGCGTCACCCTCGACCTGACCGGCGAGGAGGGGCGCGCGGTGTTCCTCGATCTCGTCAAAAGGGCGGATGCGGTCGCGTCGAACCTGCGCGGCGACGTGCCGGACAAACTGGGCCTCAACTACGCGGACCTGAAGGACGTCAATCCGAAGATCGTCTGTGCGCACTTGTCGGCCTATGGGCGCACCGGCCCGCGCAAGACATGGCCCGGGTTCGATTACCTGATGCAGGCGGAGGCGGGCTGGTTCTCACTCACCGGCGAACCGGAGCACCCACCGACCCGTTTCGGTCTTTCCGTCGTCGATCAGATGACGGGGCTGGCGCTCGCCTATGCCGTTCTGGCCGGGATCACCGGCGCGCGCGCGACCGGCACCGGCCGCGACATGGACGTCAGCCTGTTCGATATCGCGCTTTGCAATCTCGGCTATCCGGCGATCTGGTACCTGAACGAGGGGCATGTGCAGGGGCGTCTGCCGCGTTCCGCGCATCCGGCGCTGACGCCGTGTGCGCTCTACCAGACCAAGGACGGCTGGATCTACCTGATGTGTAACAAGGAGAAGTTCTGGCCGGCGCTCTGCAACAAGCTGGGCCGCCCTGAATGGGCCGACGATCCGCGTTTCAAGACGTTCAAGGAGCGCTTCGAGAACAGGCCGTTGATCGAGGAATTGCTGGACGAGGCGCTGTCGGCGAGAACCACCGCCGAATGGCTGGCGGAGTTCGCGGGCGTGGTCCCCGCCGCGGCGATCAATGACGTCAAGGAAGCCCTCGACAATCCGTTTGTCGTCGACGAGGGGCGGTTGCAGAATATCGAACTCGAAGGGCACGGTACGTACCGCTATGTCGCGCCGCCAGTCCGCGCCGGCGGCTCGCCGGCACCCGCCAATCCGGCACCGAAACTTGGTGTGGACACGGATGACCTGCTGCGCGACGCCGGATACGACGAGGCGGCGATCGCCGCGCTTCGGGACAACAAAGTGATCTGAACCGGACAGGGAAGAAACGAAATGGCGCTCACACTCGCCGAAAAAATCATCGCCAAGGCGGCCGGGGTCGGCAGCGTATCGCCGGGCGAGATCGTCACGTGCAACGTCGATCTCGCCATGGCCCATGACAGTTCGGGGCCCCGCGCGTCCGGCCGTAAACTGGACGAACTCGGGGTGCCGGTCTGGGATATCGACAAGCTGGTCGTCATCACCGACCACTACATCAACGACGACAACCCGGATCACCAGGAAATCCAGCGGCACGCCGAGGAATGGGTGAAGACCCACGGTGTGAAACATTTCATCAAGGAGCAGGGCATCTGCCACATCGTGCTGCCGGAAGGCGGCCACGTGAAGCCCGGCATGTTCATCGTCGGAGCCGACAGCCATTCGGTGACCGGCGGTGCCTTCGGCGCTTTCATGGTCGGCATCGGCATCACCGAGATGACCGGTGTGCTGGCGACCGGCGAGATCTGGGTGCGGGTACCGGAGACCGTCAAGATCGACGTCACCGGTACGCTGAAGCCGGGTGTTGCGGCCAAGGACGTGATCCTCAAACTTTGCGGCGACCACGGCATCATGGGGTTCAATTACCAGGCACTTGAATACGCCGGCACAGCCGTCGCGGAAATGTCGGTCGAGGAGCGCATGACGCTCGCCAACATGGCCGCGGAGCTGGGCGCCAAGACCGGATACTGTGCGCCGGATGAAAAGACCGAGGCGGTGCTGACCAAGTGGGGCGCCAGGGACATCGACATCAAGTCGTGGCAGAGCGATGCCGGCGCCACCTACGCCAGAACCGTGACGGTCGACGGCGATGCGCTGACACCGCAGGTGGCGGCCCCGTCGAGTCCGGAAAACGCGGCCCCGGTCGGCGATCATGTCGGTACCAGGCTCGATCAGGCCTATCTCGGTGCGTGCACGGGGGCGAAGCTGGACGATCTCAGGATGGCGGCGCAGGTCCTCAAGGGGCGCAAGATCCAGAGCGGTTTCAAGTTCATGATCACGCCGTCGTCGCTGGCCATGCAGGAAGAGGCGCGCGCCGACGGTACGCTCAAGATCATCGAGGATGCAGGCGGTGTCATTCTGCCCATGGGCTGCAGCGGCTGTATCGGTATCGGCCGGGCCCGGCTCGAGGAGAACGCCGTCGGCATCTCGTCGACCAACCGTAACTTCGTCGGCCGCGCCGGCCCCAAGTCCTCGAAGCTGTTCCTGGCGTCGCCCTACACCGTCGCCGCGTCAGCCATCAAGGGCGCGATCGCAGATCCGAGGGAATTCCTATGAGCACGATCAAAGGCAACGCATGGCGCTACGGCGCCAACATCGACACCGACGCGCTTTCACCGATCGGGTCCTATCAGGGGCTCGGTGATCTCGCCTCGGGGGCCAAGAATTGTCTGAGGGATATCGATCCGGAGTTCGCGCCGAACGTGAACGAAGGGGACGTTTTCGTGGCGACCGACAATCTGGGGATCGGTTCGTCGCGGGAAACGGCGCCGCTGTTCCTGAAGACACTGGGCATTCGTTGCGTGGTGGCGAAATCGTTCGCGCGCATCTTTTACCGGAACTGTTTCAATATCGGCCTGCCGGCGCTGGTCTGTCCCGATGCCGAGGATATCGCGATGAGCGACGAACTGGCGGTCGACACCTCGACAGGTGAAATCGTCAATGAAACGCAGGGAACGACGTACCAATGTCAGCCTATTCCCGACCATCTGATGGCAATCGTCGGGGAGGGCGGTTTGATGCCGTATCTTGAAAAGAAGCTGAAGAAATCGGCCTGACGGGCTACCGACAGAAAAAAATGCAATTTTTTTCACGACCGTCGCCGGGGCTATTTTCCGCGACTATGGTTAACCCGGAAACGTGGTGTGCTGCGTCCGGTATGCATATTTTCCTATTGATCGGTTCAACGGTACTACTCGTTGTATGCCGCCGCCAAATAGGTGCAACGCTGCACTCATAAGTGCCGAATCTTCCAGTGTTCTGAATAGCTTAGCGGCGAATCCGTTAACCATACTGCATTGCAACAACCAGTAGACAGCCGAATCAAACCCGACTCTAATATTAGAAAATAAGAAACCGTTAACAGAAACGTTAGCGTTGAGGGATTGTGATCGGCGATGGGGAGCACATATAAGCGCACCCACGATTTGCTGGAAGCCTTACGAGCGCATGCGCGGTTCACGCACGCGCGGCCGGGCGGCAAGCGGCTGCAGATGCGGCTGGCTTCCCTGCGCGGTGTCGCGCTTCCGGGCATCGACCTCCGCGACGCCGTTCTTTCCGGTGCAGACTTCCAGGAGAGCATCCTGACGGAGGCATCTTTCGACCGGGCGGATCTCTACGCTGCCGACTTCACAGATACGGACCTGCGAAAAGCGAAGTTCTGCCGGGCCGATATCCGGGGCGCCGTGTTCCGGCGCGCGCGAATGGCTGAAGCCGATCTTTCCGGCGCCGACCTCCGGCCCGGCGCCTATACCGATTCCTCGCTAAAACTCGTCGGCGCGCAAAAGACCATGCGACAGCGTGCGCGGGCTAGCCGCCTCAGGTTGACCGCTGGCGCGACGGTATTCGAAACGGCGGATCTGGAAGGCGTCAACTTCCAGGATACGGATCTTTTTCGCAGTGACCTGTCGAACGCCAATCTGGTTGATGCCGACCTTTCCGGGAGCCGTATCAGCAAGGCGATGTTCGCCAATGCCAATCTGACCGGTGCGGATTTCTCCGGCGCGCACCTGGAAGGGGTCGACCTGCGCGGCGCTTTGCTGGCCGGCGCGAATTTCACGAACACTGAGTTGATCGACGTGCAGTTGCCTGCCGATGTCGGGGCGCTCGAGGATGAAATTCGCGACATCCTGGACAGGCACCAACTCTGGCTGGGCACGTTCGGCGGCAAGGGCACGCGGGCGGATTTCGCCGGCAGGAACCTGTCCGGTCTGGATCTGCGCGGCACGAACCTGACGGGCGCGGATTTTACCGGCGCAACCCTCAACGGAACGATGTTCGACGATGCGGTGATGGATTTCGCCGTGCTGCGGAACGCCGATTTATGTTTCGCCAGCCTCGAACGGACGCGGCTCGACGGTGCGTTCATGCCGGGCGCTGTGTTGCGGATGGCGACGCTGCGCGATGCGTTACTTGGCCGGACCAGGCTTTACCGTCATACGCTCGAGAAACGCCCCGGTCGGCCATGGCCCGCGCAGTTGCACGGCGCCGATATGAAGAGCGCGGACCTGCGCTACGCCCGGTTCCACGGTTCGCACCTCCACGACGTGAATTTCCTGGGAGCCCAGGTGGATGCTACAAGATTTGCCGGTTGCCGCATGGACGCGGAATTAAGTGACATGCTGCGCCAGCGTGGCGCGCAGGTCTTCGCCGGCGGCTGACCGGCCTCACGCCATTGTGCATTTAGGTTCCAGTACCGGGCGGTTATTCTGGCGCCGCTTCAATGCAGACTTGGGAGGCTTTACATGTTGCGATCCATGGCTTTCGCGCTGGTGCTCTTGATATGTGCGGCACCGTTCCATGTACTTGCCGCCGGCACGGACAGTGGCGGAAGCGCGGCGCCGAACGAGGTCCAGCAATCGAAATCGCTGCTGAAGGACGGTAATTACGCCAAGGCGGAAGGCCTGTTGCGCAAGGCGCTCGCCGACGACCCCGGTAATGCGGATGCCTGGAATCTGCTCGGGTACGCGACCCGGCTGCAGGACAATTACGAACAGGCCGAGGAATATTACGGCAAGGCACTCGCGATCGACGCGAAGCATGTCGGCGCCATGCAGTATCTGGGCATGCTTTACGTGAAAACGGGACGTACCGGGGAAGCGAAGAAGCTGCTGGCCCGGATCGACGATGCGTGTTTTCTCTCGTGTTCCGAATATGACGACCTGAAGCGGGCCATCGAGACCGGGAAGACCGATCAGGATCCCGGCTGGTAAACTTTGGTCACGCCGGCACGCTCCGCCGACCGCCGCAGCCGCTCGCGGTTCTCCAGTTCTTTCGACCGGCGCCAGTCGTTGTTATCGATTTTAAGCGCCCATGTGTTCTTGAACCCGTGCGCGGCCGCCGTCTTGCGGGCCGAGGTAAAGTTGTCCCGCGTTATCGGGCCGACGATCACATGATAAAGCACGCGGCGCCCGCCGGCGGGCATGGCGAAGACCTGCGGGGTCATGTTTGCGTCGCGGATTCCGAAAGAGCGTGCGGTCATCAGATCACGCGAACTGGCGACGACCATGTACACACCCGGGATGGGATCGCCGATGGCGCCGTAGTGCGTCACCGCCACGTTGCCCTTGGGCGTCGCCACGGGTTGTGGGCGGGGCAACGAGGCCAGGGTCCGGGTTTCCACCTTCTCGTCGACATTGGCGATGACCGTCTCACTCTCCAGGTCCTGGCAGACGACGCCATCCGTCAGTATTCGGTGCACGGCGCAATCCTGCGCCGCCAGCGCCGATATACCGTGATCGGTCAGGGATTTCTCGGTGGTGGCATAGGACAACCCGTCGGCGACGAGCGATGCCACGGTAATCGGGAGCGGTGCACACCCCGTGCACAGGACCGCACCCAGAATAGCGGTCGCGATTGATTTCATCTCACACACTCAGGGGCCTGATTCTTATAGGTATTTTGTCTATCGTCGCGAATTCTCAGGCACCCGGCCCCAGGGACGCCTCTGTGTTCGCAATTGCACATTGCGCCTGTTGCATCTTTGTTGCAACAGCGGTTTCTAATTTCTCAGAATAATTATTTATCTGAAAAATAACGACAATTTAAGTAAAATTTTTGAACTTATCTGTTTTGCGCCGCAATACCGCCGCTTCGGCCGAGCCTATTCGGCCTTCTTCGCCTTGGGCAAATCCAGCTTGATCGACAGTTCCTTGAGGCGTTTTGCCTCGACTTCCGTCGGCGCGCCCATCAGCAGGTCTTCGGCCTGCTGGTTCATCGGGAAGGCGATGACCTCGCGGATGTTCTGCTCGTCGGCCAGCAGCATGACGATGCGGTCGATGCCGGGTGCCGAACCGCCGTGCGGCGGCGCGCCGTACTGGAACGCGCGCAGCATGCCGCCGAACTTGTCCTCGACCACGTCCTGGCCGTAGCCGGCGATCTCGAAGGCTTTGACCATGATGTCGGCGCGGTGGTTCCGGATCGCCCCCGACGACAACTCCACGCCGTTGCAGACGATATCGTACTGATAGGCGAGGATATCCAGCGGATCCTTGGTTTCGAGCGCTTCAAGCCCGCCCTGCGGCATCGAGAAGGGGTTGTGCGAGAACTCGACCTTGCCGTCGTCGTCCAGCTCGTACATCGGATAATCGACGATCCAGCAGAACTTGAACTCGTCCTTGGAACAGAGATCGAGGTCGGTGCCGGCCTTCATGCGCGCGGCACCGGCGAACGTCGCCATGTCTTTCGGATCGCCGCAGACGAAGAACACGGCGTCGCCGTCGGCGAGGTCGAGCTGCGTGCGCACGGCCTCGGTCCGCTCCGCGCCTATGTTCTTGGCGATCGGCCCGGCACCCTCGCCGTCGCGGAAGAAGATATACCCCAGACCCGGCTGGCCCTCGCCCTGCGCCCACGCATTCATCCGGTCGCAGAAAGCCCGGCTGCCGCCGGTCTTGGCCGGGATGGCGTAGACCCGGACGGCGTCGTTCTTTTCGATCATGCCGGCGAAGACCTTGAAGCCGGAACCGCGGAAATGCCCGGTCACGTCCTGCATCTCGATCGGGTTCCGGAGGTCCGGCTTGTCGGAGCCGTATTTCGCCATCGCTTCGGCATAGGGAATTTCCGGGAACGGCGCCGGGGTCACCTTGCGGCCCTCGGCGAACTCCTCGAATACGCCGCCGATGACGGGCTCGATGGTGCGGAAAACGTCTTCCTGCGTCACGAACGCCATCTCAAAATCGAGCTGGTAGAACTCGCCCGGCGAGCGGTCGGCGCGGGCATCCTCGTCGCGGAAGCAGGGCGCGATCTGGAAATACTTGTCGAAGCCCGACACCATCAGCAACTGCTTGAACTGCTGCGGCGCCTGCGGCAGGGCGTAGAACTTGCCCGGGTGGTTGCGCGCCGGAACCAGGTAGTCGCGCGCCCCTTCGGGGGACGACGCGGTCAGGATCGGCGTCTGGAATTCGAGGAAGCCGGCATCCGTCATGCGCCGCCGGATCGAGGCGATGACCCCGTTCCGGAGCTTGATGTTGCGCTGCATCTTCTCGCGGCGGAGGTCCAGGAAGCGGTAACGCAGGCGGATGTCCTCGCCGTATTCCTGATCGCCCGCGACCTGCATCGGCAGCACTTCCGCCGGGCCCTCGACGTTGATCTCGCGAATACGGACCTCGACTTCGCCGGTCGGGATGTTCCTGTTGACGGTCTCGTCGGAGCGCTTCACCACCTCGCCGGTGACGGTCAGCACGCTTTCCGGGCGCGCCCCCTCGACGGTCGGGAACAGTTCGCTGGAAACGTCGATCACGCACTGGGTGATGCCGTAATGGTCGCGGAGGTCGACGAACACCAGGTTGCCGTGGTCGCGCTTCCTGTGCACCCAGCCGGAAATACGCACGGTTTCGCCCACGTGATCGGGACGCAGCGCAGTGCAGGTGTGCGTACGGAAGGGGTGCATGATGTCGGTCACGGCGGGGTCTCCGGAAACAGCTACAAATTCACTTGTGAAGCGGGAGGTTTAAGGGCGAGACGCCCGATATGCAAGGGAGAAGGGGGCTACCACAGCGTCTTCTGCGCACGCGGCATCCATTCCTCGTCATAGGCCTCGCCGTCGATGCCGCCGTCGTCGCGGGCTTTGGTCCGGGCGGCGAGGATGTCGCCCGCCGACGGCAGGGATGCCGGGTCCGCGTGCTGGGCCGGGTCCCAGAGCCTGGAGCGCAGGATCGCCCGGGCGCACTGGAAATAGACCGTGTCGATCTCGACAACGATGACCGAGCGCGGCGCCTTGCCCTGCTCGGCGAAGCTTTCCAGCAGCGCCGGTTCGGTCGAGAGGTGCGCGCGGCCGTTGATCCGGAGGGTCGTCCCCGAGCCCGGGATCAGGAACAGGAGCGCCACGCGCGGGTCGCGGACGATGTTCCTGAGCGTATCGACCCGGTTGTTGCCGCGCCGGTCGGGGATCATCACCGTACGTTCGTCGTGGATGCGGACGAACCCCTTGAGGTCGCCGCGCGGCGAGCAGTCGACGCCCTCTGGCGCGACCGAGGCCAGCGCGACGAACGGCGAGGCCTCGATCAGGCGGCGGTATTCGTCGGTGATCACCGGGCTTTCCTTGACCAGGGAGGCTTCCGACGGGTCGTTGTAGATTTCCTCCAGCGCTTGGATGCTGTCGATAATGTGTTCGTTCATGCCTGTGCGTCTCCGATCCGCTCATCGAACAGTTTCCTGGCGTCGGGGAAATCGTCCGGGGCGGCGGCGAATTTGTCGCGGCAGCCCGGATTGCAGAACCCGACCGTATGGCCACGATAGAATGTCAGGCTGTCGGCCTCGACCGGCTTGCCGGAAAACGGGCATACCGGGTTGATGCATTCGTTCAGGATCGGATCGGCCATCGCTATACTCCCAATTCCGTTTGTGCGGCGCGCCCTTGTCGATGTGAAATAGTGGATTACCTCAAACCCGTGACGCCGTGATGACGCGCGTCACCGGCAACAGCGGCAGCATAGCGAACCTGAACGTCGGGAACAAAGGCAATGGATCACGAAACCGGCCACGACCACCGTCATTCGCCGCTCAAGGCCTCGGCGCACGCGACGCTGCATTGCCTGATCGGGTGCTTTATCGGCGAGGCGATCGGCGTCGGGCTCGGGGTCTGGTTCGGGTTGGGCGTGGTCCTGACGATCGCGCTCGGCGTCGTGTTCGCCTATATCTGCGGGTTTGCGCTGGCGCTCATTCCGCTGATGCGCTCCATGAACCTAAGTCTTGGCGGGGCCATGCGTGTGGTTTGGGTCGGCGAAGCGATTTCCATCGCGGTCATGGAGGTCGTGATGAACGGCGTCGACTACTGGATCGGCGGGCTGCAGGCGACCTCGATCGGTCAGCCCGTATTCTGGATCGGACTCGCCGCCGCCGCGCCGGCGGGTTTCCTGGCGGCGTGGCCGGTCAATCACTGGCTGTTGAAGAAGGAGATCAAGACGCACCACTGACGGGCTCAGGTACCGCCGACATACGGATTCGATTTTCTTTCATGACCGAAGGTCGACATCGGGCCGTGTCCCGGCACGAACGCGGTGTCGTCGCCCAGGGGCCAGAGTTGCGTGGTGATCGACGTTATCAACTGGTCGAAATCCCCCTTGGGAAAATCCGTACGCCCGATGGAACCCTGGAACAGGACGTCGCCGACGAAGGCGACGCCGGATTCCGGCTGATGAAACACCACGTGGCCGGGCGTATGGCCCGGGCAGTGGTAGACGTCGAAAGTGACATTTCCGACCGTCACCCGGTCGCCGCCCTTGAGCCAGCGGTCGGACTCGAAGGCACGGCCGCCGGGAAAACCGTACTTGGCGGAAGACGTCGGGATATCCTTGATCCAGAACGTGTCGTCGATGTGCGGCCCTTCGATGGGGACGCCCAGCCGCTCGCGGAGTTCGTCGGCGGCGCCGGCATGATCGGCGTGCCCGTGCGTCAGCAGGATCTTCTCGATCTCGCAGCCGGTCTCGTCGACGGCGGCCAGCAAGCGGTCGATATCGCCGCCGGGATCGATGAAGGCGCCGCGATTGGTTGCTGTGCACCAGACGATGGAGCAGTTTTGCTGCAGCGGCGTCACCGGGACGATGGCGGCGCGGATCGGCGGTTCGGTTTCGGGGTCGGTCTCGGCCATGAC
>MRWG01002195.1_pt1 | contig 10370 bp, 8 predicted proteins | sample 1013341 | NCBI WGS metagenome assembly MRWG01 (sample SAMN06117577, study PRJNA244670) | biofilm metagenome | biome: Water; feature: Cathode Biofilm; material: Biofilm; isolation source: microbial consortium enriched at the cathode of a solar microbial fuel cell | place: USA: District of Columbia ...
CAGGCGTTGTTCCAGATTAAGGAGAAGCCGCTGTCGATCGAGACCGGTTTATACGCCTCCGATGCACCACGACTGCTGGTGCTGGCGGACCCGGTTCGTTCCACCTGTGAAGCCGTCACCGGTATCACCCTGAAAGCGGACTTCGAACAATCCCTCCACCCGCTGGATACCGTTAACGCCAAGGCGCTGGAAAGCCCCTTTCTGATCCGGGATCTGGAAATCGCTACCCCGCGCTTCTTCGACGGTGAGATGGATAACGACGGCGAGCGCCGCCTCGATCTAACGATCAGCGATCTGGATTCCGAGGGCGTTGAAATCCGAATCGACGGTGAGGATCTGGCGGAGCGCTTCGAGAGCAAGAACAGCCTTGAGGTGAGGGTGGATTACCCGCGCTTCCTCTGGTTCCGGAACACTCTGACGACCGGAAAGCAGAAGTTCCATTGCGGCAAACCGCCGGAGCCTGGCGACAACCTGGGTGATTTCCAAGTGGTCGACGTCTCTCTGGAGGAGCGCGCTCGGAACGATCGGCGTGACACTCAGCCAGAGCAACCCGGGATCTCTGAGCAGCGCGCCCGGCTCGACACCTTCCTGGCAAGCCGCGCGCACACCCTGGTGGATTCATCCAAAGCGTTTCGGCGGCAGTTCCATGCCGGCCAGCACCATCAATATTTGCTGCTCGCGGATCGTGTGCCGCTCAATCACTGGGACGCCAAGTACCTGCGCGAGGCGGCAAACCGGGGCGAAGGCGTGGTCCACGCTTCCGGCGACCGGCCGCATCTGCTGCTTTTGACCACGGCCCTGGGCCTGAAGCCGGGTCATGAGCCGGGCCATAAACCGCATCGGCCACATACCATCACCTTACTGGACAGCGCTCTGGCTCAGGCCGGGGAGTTGCCCTTGCTGTTGCAACGCCAGGCGCCGGCGACCCGTCTGCACGGGGCGGATCTGGCCGGTTACTTCAAGTCGTCATCGCATCACAAAGGACGTCATGGCGGTCATCACCACGGTTGGCCGCATCCGGATCCCAATACGCCCGCGGTCACGCTCAATGAATACGGAGAGGGGCGCACGGTATTCCTGGCCTTTGACTGGCTCGCGGAAATGACGTTCTCGGGCCCCGGCGGTGAAGAACAAGGGGCGATGGCTGAACTTATGGAGCAGGCGCTCGATCACACCGCGCCGTCCACGCTGAACCCGGTCGCCGGTGACCCGGTGCCGTTACGCCTGACGGTCGAGAATACCGGGCCCGCGTTGACGGTTACCGTCGGCCTGAACTGGGACAACGGCGGTGCGTTGGTGGACGCGGTCCCCGATATCGGCGACGACGATCAATGGCGCTTTGATCTGGCGGCCGGAGAGACCCGCGTTCTGCAAGCCTGGATCGCCTCGGACGAAAACGACCAGAGCTTGCGAGTGGAGGCCGTGTTTGAAGGCGAAGATCAGGCCGGCAACCAAGTGGAGGCGTCAAAGCAGCTTCACCTGGAGCTGGACCAGGATGTCCCTGACCTCGGTCAGGTCCGCGAAAAGGTCGGTTCCGCTTACTGGCAGAGGCCCTGGGACCTGGCTTTGAAAAAAGCCCTGCTGGACCTGGGCTCCGCGAAACACGCGTTACACCAAGGGAAACGGGAAAAAGCGTTGCGCTTTGCGCTGAAAGCGACCTCATCGCTGGCGGCGTCCCATCATGCGGACGCCGGTGCGCTGCGGCTTGAGCTCGACCGGGCGATTCGGGGGATTCGCCCATGAAACCAACATACGGAAAAGGACCTTCTCTGGGGGAGACCATCATGGAACAGATTCGTCGCGCCGGTGCGCTGTGTCGCACCGTGGCGTTGGCTACCACGCTTTTGCTGCTTAACGCGGTTATCTGGCCTTCCTGGGCGCTGGCGATTGAAGCCGAGCGACACAAGGAGCAGCAAGAACAGGCCCGCTGGGAGGCCCGGCATCAGACCTTCGAGCAGGTGCTGCGCGGCATCCGCGACCAGGCGCGCGAGCAGCGACAGACGATGAGCGAGCGTCTCGGTGAGGACACCGGGATCATGGCGCGCGCCGCCTGGGCACTGGGGCTGGGTGACGAGGCCTTGGCCACGGACCGTCTTGCCTGGCTGCAGGAAGAAGCGAACGTCATGCACCAGCAAGCGTTGGCGGGCTTTCAGGAAACCGAGGCCCAGCTTGAGAAACACAACGCCAGTGCTCGAATTCGGGGCCGGCACGAGCGCGCGGTGGCGGACTATCGCCAGCGTTATCAGCGTTTACAGGAGCAGCTGCAGGCGGTAACCGGCTCGGCGTCACTGGCCGCGCAAAGCGACGCCACCGCCGAGTTGGTCGGTTTCCTGGAGCCGTTTCGCATGGAAAAGCCCCGGGACCCCTTCGACCCGAACAAGCTCCCCTGGCGAACCCCGGACCCGGACCAGACCCGCGCCCCCGCGAACAGCGCCTCCCAGCTAAGCCGCGACACCGGGCTTCCCCTTTTTGAAACGGGCACCCAGGTCGCCAGTTCGACGGCATCCATGGACGGCCTCCTGCTGGAAAGCGCGGCGGCCCCCGGTGAGGAGCATCTGGCGGTCACTCTGGACGCGGGCATAACGCCCGCCATTGAAACCCTGGCGGAACAGCTGGATCACGAGCCCGTGGCGATCTACCAATGGGTACGCAAGAACATCGAGTTTATTCCCAGCTACGGGTCCATCCAGGGCGCCGAATACACCCTGGAAAACCAGCGCGGTAACGCCTTCGACACCGCCAGCCTTCTGATTGCGCTGCTGCGTGCCTCGGAAATACCGGCGCGCTATGCCATGGGTACCGTGGAGATACCCGCGGATCAGGTAATGAACTGGGTGGGTGGCGTCCGTGCGCCCGGCGCGGCCGGCAATCTGCTCGGCCAGGGCGGTATTCCAAACGTCGCCATGACTCGTGGCGGCCGCGTCGACAGCTTCCGGTTGGAGCACGTCTGGGTGGAAGCCTGGGTGGACTTTCACCCGAGTCGGGGCGCGGACCATCGCCAGGGCGATAGCTGGATTCCCATGGACGCCAGCTTCAAACAATACGACTACGGTGACGGCATGGCGCTGGACCAGACGGTGCCTTTCGACGCGCAAGCGCTGGCCGACACCATCGAACAACAAAGCACCATCAACGAGGAAGAAGGCTGGGTGCAGGGCGTGCCCGGCGGCGCCATTGAAGACAGTCTCGAAGACTATCGCGCTGAGCTGGAAGCCTACATCGACAGCCAGGCACCGGACGCCACCGTGGGTGAAGTGCTCGGCACCAAGGGCATCAAAGAGGTGATTCACGAACAACTGGCCCCGTCGCTGCCGTACCAGCGGATCACCCGCCAGCTGACCACGCCGGAGCTGCCGGATTCGCTGCGCTGGAAGTTCAAGTACCAGCTGCACACCGACACCAACGGCTACAAAGGCTCCGAACTCCTCACTATCGAAGAGCCCACCGTGGCGCTCGTCGGCAAAAAGCTTGCCTTGTCCTTCGCCCCCGCCACCCAGGAGGACGAAGACACCCTGGCCAGCTACCTGCCCGAAGCCGATGAAAACGGCGAATTCGACCCCGGTGATGTACCGGACACACTGCCAGGCTACCTGATCAACCTGAAAGCCGAGTTTGCGATCGACGAAGACAGCGTCGCCAACCCCGACATCGAAGTGACCATGGGCTCCGGCCTCATATCCGAAATGGGCTATTGGCAACCGGGCCGGGGCTGGGACACCTCGGAGAACAACCCTATCGCCGGTGAATATCGCGCGCTCGCGCTGGACCTGCAAGGCATCAGCGTCCAGGCCGCGGAAGATCTCGAAACCAGCCTGGAAGCCACCCGGGCCAAGCTGGATGCGGAGGACTACTCCGGCCTGACCAAGCAACAGCTGGTCGGCGACATGCTCTACAGCACCATCCTCGGCTACTTCGCCCTCAACGACATGCAGGATCGGGTCGGCGAACGGCAGGCTAATAGCGTCGGCTACAGAGCGCCCAGCTACGGCCTGTTCAAAACCAGCCTTCAACCGCAATACTGGTTCGGCCTGCCCCGGGACGTCAAAGCCAGCGGCCTGACCATGGACGTGGACCACATGAGCAGCATCCGAGTGGACAAGGACAACAACAGGGAACGCTGGGTCGCCCTGAACCGCGCCCAAGGCGCGCGCATGTCCGCCATGGAGCATCTGGTGCCTGAAGAGATGTACAGCACCGACGACAACCCCGCCCACGGCATCAGCGCCGTAAAAGCTCTGCAACTCGCTGCGGCGGAAGGCCAGAAAATCTGGACCATCACCCAGAGCAACCTCAGCCAGGCCATGGCCGCTCTCAACCTGAGCAGCGCCGTGGAAGCCGATATCCGCAACGCCGTCCGCACCGGCAAGGAAGTCACCGCCCACGAAGACACCATCAACTTCCATGGCCGTCCCTCCGCCGGCTACATGGTCATCGACCCCAAAACCGGCGCCGGCGGCTACCTCATCGCGGGGGGGGAGAACGGCTCAAATACATCTACCCCAGATGGGAAAGATGTAATTTCATGGCTACTTGGTATTCTTGATGAGTTCGGACGTAACCCTTTGTTGAAGTCATTGGGTGGAATTCTAAATGAGGTTCTTACCGCTATATCCCTGTATGTGGATATAAAGAGTTGCGGTTACTCATACGGGATTGCTAAGTTTTTCGCTGGCATATTTATAACGATTGGTGTTGCGTTTCTGCTTCTGCCGTTTATCGCTTTGATTATGACAACGCTATATCTAGCGTTATGGGCCTCGTTCTTCGCCGGAGGGGTGGCTGCTTCATTCTTCTCGGCACAGTGGGCATGCAAAGAGGATAGCTGATGAAGGTAAGCGGAACCTGGATCAGGGTGATTTTTATAGTCTTCTTATGGCTGGTTTCGTCGGGTAGCTTGATAAAGGGGTACTACTTTATTTCTTTTTTTTCTGCTTTTCTAGGTGTTTGGCTTATAGCGATGCCTGATCATTATAAAAAGAATCGGAAAAATATGGCTTGGATAGTTGTGGCGCTTGTTGCCGTGGTAATCCTTGTTTTGTTGTATTGGAGGGGAATGTAAAACGTTAGGGGACGTAATGCTTAGAGGGCTGCCCCGTTTGGGTGATACGCCTCCAGGCCGGGCCGCGCTAGGGTCGGCTACGCCGCCAATAAAAAAGGAGACATACCATGAGGACGTTGAAGGCTTTTGCCCTGTCCCTGTTGATCGTCGCGCCGGCGCTGGTGTCGGCGGAGACGCCGAACGTCAACCCCGGCCAGTGGGAATATCAGACCACCATGACCATGAGCGCCAGTGGCCAGGCAATGCCGGCCCGCACCATGAAGAACAAGGATTGCGTGCGCCAGGAAGACGTCACCGATCCGGACTTGTTCGGCGGTGACGAGCTGAAGAATTGCGAGGTGTCCGAGATGGAGAAAAGCCGGTCACGGCTGCGCTATAGCCTGACCTGTCCGGGGCCGGACGGCTCGCCTTACACCATGTCGGCGGATCTCAAGCTCCAGGGCGACACCATGGAGGGCACCATGCACGGTGACATGGCATCCCCCATGGGGCCGATGAAAATGCGCATGGCGCTCAGCGGCAAACGCATCGGTGAGTGCTAGGCCGTTTTCGCGTACTGATCCCGCAGGGCCTTGCGGTTGAGTTTGCCGACGGCGGTTTTGGGGATCGCGTCGGTGAAGATCACCTTGCGCGGTTTCTTATAGGACGCCACCTGCTCGGTGACGAAGTCGATCAGGGTTTGTTCGTCGATCTGCTGATCCGGCCTCAGCGCGACCACGGCGGTGACCGCTTCCACCCATTGCGGGTCCTTCAGACCGATGACGGCGCATTCCGCGACGGCCGGGTGGGCGGTGAGCACGTCCTCCACCTCCTTGGGGTACACGTTGTAGCCGCCGGTGATGATCATGTCGGAGGTGCGGTCCTTCATGTGCAGGAAGCCGCGTTCATCGAACTGGGCGATATCGCGGGTGCGCAGCCAGCCGCCGTCCATGAACATCTCTTTATTGAGCTCCGGGGCGTTGTGGTAGCCGGCCATCATCGACGGTGCGCGCACGGCAATTTCACCGGGCTTGCCGTGGGGCACATCATTCCCCTGTTCGTCGACCAGACGGATCTCCACGTCGATGCTGGGCTTGCCGCAGGCACCGAGCAGGTCGTCTTCGTGATCTTCCGGGCGCAGCACGGCGATGGCCAGCGGGCATTCGGTCTGGCCGTAGTACTGCCAGAATTTTTCCCGGCCCCAGGTGGTCATGGCTTTCTCAATGACCGGGCGGGGCATGGGCGAGGCGCCGTAGATCACTTGGCGCAGTCGGCTGACATCGATTTCCGCGAAGCGTGGGCTGCCGAGCAGCATCTGCATCATGGTGGGGACCATGTTGATGGCGGTGATGCGTTCTTTTTCGATCAGATCGAGGAAGGCGTCCGGGTCGAAGGCAGGCATGATGACGGTGCGCGCGCCGCGTAACCAGAACGGCAGCACGAACACACCGGAGGCGTGAATCAGCGAGGCGGCGTGCAGCATGGCGTCGTCTTGCTGCACGGCCACCATGTTGAGTAGCACGTTCTTGCAGATGCCGGCGTAGGAGGCCTGGGTGTGCTGGGCGGCTTTGAGGGTGCCGGTGGTACCGGAGGTGAACAGGGTGAGGATGACGTCGTCCGGTTGGACGGTAACGTCTGGATCATCGCTGCTTTGTTGGGCGGCGTCGGCGAGCAGATCGTCTTCGCCACCGCCGATGCCGTGGCATTGCAGGCCTGGCAGCGCGTTTTTCAGTTCGGCGGCGCGTTCTTCAAGGTCGGTGCCGTAGAGCAGTCGCTGACAGCCGGTTTCTTCCAGCATTTTGCGGTGCTCATTGAGTGACAGCCGGGCGTTCAGCGGCACGCGGTTAATGCCCGCTTTTACGCAGGCGAAGTCCACCGGCACGCTGTAGAGGCTGTTGTTGAGCAACAGTGCCACGCGCTCGCCCCGGTTGGCGCCGCGCTGGATCAGACCATGGGCGAGTTGGTTGCTGAGTGCATGGGTGTCGCGGAAGGTCAGGCTCTGGTCGCCGAATACGATGGCGGTGCGTTCCGGGTAATAGCCGGCGCCGCGGTTGATCAGATCAAGATAAGTGGTGGTCATTCAAGCTCTCCTCTTTTGCTTGTTCGTTTTAGTTATTCAAATTCGCCGTGCCGGCCGGCACCTTTGGCGAAGCGGTCGGCGCCGGCGATGGCCTCTTCGAAAACGATCGGGTAACCTCCGGCGCCTTCCTGGCTGAGGGCGTCGGTGAGTGGCAGGTCCCACTGGCGATAGGCGGATAGGCGGTCGGCACGCATGCAGCGTTGCGGGAAGCCGGCGATGCGTTTGGCCAGGGCTTGCGCTGTTTCCAGAGCCTGGCCGTCGTCGACGACGCGGTTGGCGAGGCCGATGCGTTGCGCTTCATCGGCGTGCACCGGGCGACCGGTGAGGATCATGTCCAGGGCGTGGCCCTGGCCCACCACGCGCGGCAGGCGCACGGTGCCGCCGTCGATCAGGGGGACGCCCCAGCGCCGGCAGAACACGCCGAACACGGCGGAGCGCTCCGCCACGCGCAGGTCGCAGAACAGGGCCAGTTCCAGCCCGCCCGCCACCGCGTAGCCGGAGACGGCGGCGATAACGGGTTTGCTCAGCAGCATGCGGGAGGGCCCCATGGGGCCGGGGGCCTCGCCGGTGGGTTCGATGTCGTTGCGGCGTTGCGGGTCGCCCAGAGCGGTGAGGTCGGCGCCGGCGCAGAAATTGCCGCCGGCGCCGGCCAGCACCGCCACGCTGACGTTGTCATCCTGTTCGAAAGCCTGAAACGCCTCGCGCAGAGCGGTGGCGGTGGGGCCGTCCACCGCATTGCGCTTATCGGGGCGGTTGATGATGATGAGGCGAACCGGGCCGTCGGTTTCAACGAGAATCGGGGCAGTGGACATGGGGCGTCTCCTGATCGGATGTCGGGCCTTACTTGTTTTGGAACCATAAGACTATATTGGATATATTTCGCCATATGGCCAAAAAAGACAATAGCGGTTACAAAGAGCTGGCGGCCGGGGACCTGGTGCTGGATATTCTCTCCACTCACGATGCCCGTCAGGTGTCGGTGGCCGCTTTGTGTCGGGCCGGCGAGGTCTGCGGTTTGCGCGAGCAGAATGTACGCGTGGCACTGAACCGGCTGGTACGCCAGGGCAAGATCGCCAATCCGGCGCGCGGGGTGTATGCCCTCAATGCCGGTGGTCGCGGCCTGTTCGCCGAGGTGGAGAACTGGTTGCGTAAAGAGCAGCGCGCGGTGGCCTGGCAGGGCGGCTGGGTGGGTGTGGTTGACGGTGCCGTACCGCGCCGTGAGAAGACCCTGTGGCGCCGCCATGAGCGGGCGCTGGCGTTGCGGGGTTTCCGCGCCCTGGGCGACAGCGGTATGCAGGTGCGACCGGATAATCTGCACGGTGGCGTGGCCGCCCTGCGCGCCGATCTCGATGACCTGGGGCTGGCCGCGCAGGCGTCGGTGATCGGGGTGACCGGGTTATCCGAACGGGACGACGCCGTGGCCCGGGGGCTTTGGGATCTGGCGGCGTTGGAGGCGTTGTACCGGGATATGCTCGACCGTTTGCAGCGCAGTCAGGCGGGGTTGGACCGGCAGCCGCTGGAGGCCGCCGCCCGCGAGAGCCTGTTGCTGGGGCGGGCGGCGATTCGCTCGATTGTCCACGATCCGTTGCTGCCGGACGCCTTGATGGGCGGCGATTTGCGCCACCGTCTGATTGAACGCATGCGTGACTATCAGGCGCAGGCGAAAGCGCTGTGGATGCGGGTTCTGCCGGACGCCTGAGCGTTCAGCCCGGCGCCGGCGAGGTTTCCGTTTTACGTATCAGGAACACCGCCAGAGCCGCCAGCAAGCACGCCGCCCCGGCGGCGAACAGGGCCGGGGTGTAGGTGAGCAGCAGGGTGCGCGACAGGCCCGCGCCGTAGGCGGCCACGGCGCCGCCGAGCTGATGCCCGGCGAAAATCCAGCCGAACAGCATGCCGGCTTTTTGCGGGCCGAAGGCCTGGCCGGCCAGTTTGATGGTGGGCGGCACGGTGGCGATCCAGTCCAGGCCGTAGAACATGGCGAACAGCCCCAGCCCGTAGAGAGTGAAATCGGAGTAGGGCAGCCAGAACAGGCTCAGGCCGCGCAGGCCGTAGTACCAGAACAGCAGCTTGCGGCAGTCGAAGCGGTCGGACAGCCAGCCGGACAGAATCGTCCCCACCAGATCGAAAGCCCCCATCATTGCCAGTACCGAGGCGGCGGGCAGCGCTGCCATGCCGAAGTCGCCGCACAAAGCGATGAAGTGGGTCTGGATCAGGCCGTTGGTGCTCAAACCGCAGATAAAGAAAGTGCCGAACAGCACCCAGAAGACGCGGTTTTTAAGGGCGCCGCGCAATAGCCGCAACGGCTCCCAGAACGACGGCGGCGGGCCGGTCGGCGCGGGCTCATTGTCCTTGGTGGCACCGAAGGGCCGTAAGCCGAGGTCGCGGGGGTGGTCGCGCACCAGTAACCACACCAGGCCGGCCACCAACAGACAGCACAGCACCACCGGCATCAGTGCCCAGCGCCAACCCACCTGTTCGATCAGCCAGGTGGCCAGTGGTAGGAACAGTAACTGACCGGTGGCGACGCTGGCGGTGAGCATGCCCAGCACCAGCCCGCGCCGCCGCTCGAACCAGCGGTTGGCGACCACGGCGCCCAGCACCAGGGCGATCATTCCAGAGCCCAGGCCCAGCAGCACGCCCCACAGCATAATCAGATGCCAGACTGCGCTCATCTGCGTGGACAAGCCCAGGCCGCCGGCCACCAGGAGCAGCGCGCCGGCCATGATCGGGCGCAGGCCCACACGTTCAATGAACAGGGCGGAGAACGGCCCCATCAAACCGAACAACACAAAGCGGATCGCCAAAGCGGTGGAGATCTGCTCCGTGTTCCAGCCGAACTCTTCCCCCAGGGGGCGTAAAAACGCCCCCGGCAAACCCAGCGCCGCCGAGGCGGAGAGCATGGTCAAAAAGGTGAGGGCGGCGATCACCCAGGCGTAGTGCCGGTCTCGCCGCCGCAGCCAGGCGGCCAGGGACAAGGACAACATCTACAGCGCTTCCAAGATCGTGGCCACACCCTGGCCGCCGGCGTTCAGGCCGGGCCGGGCGAGCAGCGCCTTGACCACCTGGCTGGCGAGATCGTCCGGGCGTACCGGGGCGAGCCGCCCTTTGTTGGCGAAGTGAAACGGGGACCGGGCATAGCCCGCGATAACGGCTTTCATACCATTACTCCTGGCGTGGTGTGACCACGCGGTGGGCCCCGCCGCCGGCATTCCTCAGCCAGGGCAGGGCGTTGAACACAGCCATTGCGATCAG
>MRWG01002196.1_pt1 | contig 10362 bp, 8 predicted proteins | sample 1013341 | NCBI WGS metagenome assembly MRWG01 (sample SAMN06117577, study PRJNA244670) | biofilm metagenome | biome: Water; feature: Cathode Biofilm; material: Biofilm; isolation source: microbial consortium enriched at the cathode of a solar microbial fuel cell | place: USA: District of Columbia ...
TAATTCCGATTAACGCTTGCACCCTCCGTATTACCGCGGCTGCTGGCACGGAGTTAGCCGGTGCTTCTTCTGTGAGTAACGTCAAGCCCCGGGGATATTAGCTCCGTGCTTTTCTTCACCACTGAAAGTGCTTTACAACCCGAAGGCCTTCTTCACACACGCGGCATGGCTGGGTCAGGCTTGCGCCCATTGCCCAAGATTCCCCACTGCTGCCTCCCGTAGGAGTCCGGACCGTGTCTCAGTTCCGGTGTGGCTGATCGTCCTCTCAGACCAGCTATGGATCGTCGCCTTGGTGAGCCATTACCTCACCAACAAGCTAATCCAACGCAGGCTCCTCCAATAGTGAGAGCTTATAAATAGAGGCCCCCTTTCCTCCCTCCTAATCAAAGAAGGGAGCGTATGCGGTATTAGCCCGAGTTTCCCCGGGTTATCCCCCGCTACTGGGTAGATTCCTACGCGTTACTCACCCGTCCGCCACTGTACTCACACCCGAAGGTGCTTTCTCGTTCGACTTGCATGTGTTAGGCCTGCCGCCAACGTTCAATCTGAGCCATGATCAAACTCTTCAGTTTATAGAGTTTGCGCAACCTGCTTCCGCTGCCCGAAGGCATCTTCCGCAAGCCGCTGATCGATTATTTCAGACTCAATGAATTGTCGAGCTGAATGCTCGTAACTCACTCGAATGCTACGCCTCGCGACGCTCATTCGACGGTGAATCACAGGCACCCACACGAATGGCTTGTTCAGTTTTGAGCTTTTAAAGAGCGGCCTCGTTGGTAACCCCCCGAGGCAAGGGACGCGTATTATACGCAGGGTCCGAACCTTGGCAAGCGCCCCGAAGAAAAAAATTTCAGTTTCTTCCTCTCCGGTCCGCTGCGGTCGCGTCGAGGGTTTCTCTTCGCAACCTGCGGGCCCACTCTCGGACCCGCCGCCTCAGCGCGGCCGCGCATTGAGCCGTTTTCGGACGGCGCCGTCAAGCCCTGCGGCGCACCATGGCCCAGTTTTTTTTGCCCTTGCGCAGGAGATAGAAGCGGCCGTGCAGCGCGTCCCCCCAGTCAAGTTCCCGCTCGACGTCGGTCTGCACCACGCCGTTGACCCGGATGCCGTTGCCGGCCACCAGCTTGCGCGCCTCGCCTCGGGACTTCGCCAGCCCCGAATCGGCCAGCACCGCCAGCAGCCCGATGGCGGGCTCCGCCAGGTCCGTGCAGTCCATGCCGTCCTGGGCGAGCTGGTCGAGGTCGTTCTCGGACAGCGCGCCCAGCTCGCCGTCGAACAGCGCAGCGGTAATCCGCTCAGCGGAAGCCAGGCCTTCCTCCCCATGCACCAGCGCCGTGACCTCGCTGGCCAGACGCCGCTGGGCGATGCGCAGCTCGGGCGCCTGCTCCGCTTGCCCGGCTATGGCCGCAATGTCCTCGATCGACAGGAAGGTGAAGATCTTCAGAAAGCGGACCGCGTCCGCATCGGCGGTGTTCAGCCAGAACTGGTAGAACCCGTAGGGCGACGTGCGCGCGGCATCGAGCCAGACCGTGCCTTCAGCCGTCTTGCCGAACTTGCTGCCATCGGCCTTGGTGATCAGCGGCAGCGTCAGAGCGAAGGATTCCCGCCCCAGCTTGCGCCGCACCAGATCCATGCCCGAGACGATGTTGCCCCACTGATCGCTGCCGCCGATCTGTACCGAGCAATCGTAACGCCCTGCCAGCTCGGCGTAGTCGTTCGCCTGCAGCAGCATGTAGCTGAACTCGGTGTAGGAAATGCCCTCGCCTTCACGCTCGAGGCGCGAGCGCACCGAATCCCGCTGAATCATCTGGTTGACCGAAAAATGCTTGCCGATTTCCCGCAGGAAATCGATGACCGTGAGGTCTGCGGTCCAGTCCAGATTGTTGACGATCACCGCCGCGTTGTTGTCGTCGGCCTCCGCGCCGAAGGCGACCAGCCCTTCGACCTGGCGACGGATCCGGTCGACCCAGCCGGAGACCGTATCCGCATTATTGAGGTTGCGCTCGGCGCTGCGGCCCGAGGGATCTCCGATCATCCCCGTAGCACCGCCGATCAGCAGGACCGGCCGGTGTCCCCGGCGCTGGAACCGGCGCAGCGTCATGAGCGGCACCAGGTTGCCGATGTGCAGGCTGTCGGCGGTGGGGTCGAATCCGCAATAGACGGTACGACTGCCACCCTCGAGGTGTGCCTCGAGGGCTTCCTCGTCCGAAACCTGCGCGAGCAACTCCCGTTGCCGCAGTTCTTCCAGCAGTGACGCAACCTCTGACATCGATCCGAACAGCCCGACCGGGGAGCGCGAACCTTAGCAGACTGCTCGAAACCCATATAGATGGACGACGCCCGCACCGCCTCGCCGGCGCCATCGCCATGCTTTTCATCGGGTTCGAAAACGATATACTCGCGAGTGGTGGGGCGGGCGTCACAAAATCGTTGTAACCGTCCGATTTAGAATAACTTTTCGACGACTGTGCCTGGCGGCATGCGCCGGGGTCGGGCGGTCCTCGGTACTTCGGTAACGCGGTGCTCGAGTGAACGGCGCTCGAGTGAACAGGGACGCAACGCAACACATGGGAAAAGGATGTCGCTAGGCAGTGTGAATCCGGGTACGTTTCCGCGCCCCCACCTGATACTGATCGGCGTGCTCACGCTGCTCATGGCTGCATTCGCCGTCGATCAGTTTTCCGACGACGAAGGCGACCGCTTCAACACCGAGACCGTGTTGCTCGATCTGCCCGGTGCCGACGCCGCAGCCGCGCCGGCCGGCGAGCGGCTCGCGGTACGCTCCCCGGCCCCACTGGCCATTGACGCGCCCGAGCGCAGCGGTGCCGCCGCCGCGCTGCTCGACACCGCCGATCCGACCAGCCTGGTGACCGAAACCCGGGCCCCGGCCCTGCCCGCGCCGGAACTCGACGTCCAGCAGATTCAGGTCCGTCCCGGCGACAACCTGTCGGTGATCTTCAAGCGCCAGGGACTGCCGGCCCGGGACATCCACTACCTGCTGGCGAGCGAACCGCTCGGCGGCCGCCTGAAGAACATCTTCCCCGGCCACAGCCTCACGTTCAGCCGCGCCGAAGACGGTACCCTGGTGAAGCTGGCCTACACGCCGGGCCCGCTGGAAACCCTGGAATTCGAGCGTGTCGGGGACAGCTTCGTCGGCCGGGAACTGCGCCAGGAACCCCAGCGCAGCCGCGCTTACAAACACGGCGTCATCGACCACAGCCTGTTCATCGCCAGCCAGCGGGCGGGACTCTCCGACAACGTCACCATGCGCCTGGCGCAGATCTTCCAGTGGGACATCGACTTCGTCCTGGACATCCGCCAGGGCGACGAATTCCACGTGGTATTCGAGGAGCTCTACGTCGGCGACGAGTTCATCGGTCACGGCGACATCCTCGCAGCCGAGTTCGTCAATCGCGGCGAGAGCTACCGCGCGATCCGCTATACCGACAGCCGCGGCCGGGCCGACTACTACAATCCCGATGGCAACTCCATGCGCAAGGCGTTTCTGCGGGCGCCGGTGGAATTCTCCCGGATCAGCTCCAACTTCAACCTGCGCCGCATACATCCGCTGTTCAAGCGCAACATGCCGCATCGGGGCATCGACTATGCCGCACCGACCGGCACGCCCATTCTTGCGGCCGGCGACGGCCGCGTGGTGACGGCGTCGCGGACCAAACCCAACGGCAACTACGTCGTGATACAGCACGGCGAGCAGTTCACGACCAAGTATCTGCACATGTCGAAGTTCGGTCGCGGCATCAAGAGCGGCGTGAAGGTGAAGCAGGGCCAGGTCATCGGCTACGTCGGCGCGACGGGCTGGGCCAGCGGACCGCACCTGCACTACGAATTCCTGGTGACGGCGTGCACCAGAATCCGCGCACCGTCGAGCTGCCGGACGCCGAGCCGATCCCGCGCACGGAGCTGGCGCGCTTCAACGAGCGGGCCCGGCCACTGCTGACGCTGCTGGACGACTTCAAGCAGCAGGTCCAGCTCGCCTACGGCGGCTGACGCGGCCGTGCGCGGTCAGGTCTACCTGGGCGCCATCTCGGGAACCAGCGTCGACGGGCTGGACCTGGCGCTGGTCCAGATCGCCGGCCGGATCGAGGTGTTGGCGGCGGCGACCCAGCCGATGCCGGAGACGCTGCGCCAGAGCCTGCTGGATCTCGGCCGGCCCGGCGGCGACGATCTGGATCGGCTCGGCGAAGCGGATGCCGCACTCGGCGAATTCATCGGCCATGCCGCCCTCGAATTCCTCGAGGCCAGCGGACTCGCCCCGGCCGACGTCAGCGCCCTGGGCAGTCATGGCCAGACGGTCCGCCACCGACCCGGTGCCGCCCATCCCTTCACCCTGCAGATCGGCGACCCGAACCGCATCGCCGAGGTCACCGGCATCACCACCGTCGCCGACTTCCGGCGGCGGGACATGGCTGCCGGCGGCCAGGGTGCGCCGCTGGTGCCACCGTTTCATGCCGCCGTGTTTCGGGATCCGAACGAAAATCGGGCGGTGCTGAACCTCGGGGGCATCGGCAACTTCACCCTGCTGCCGGCGGACCCCGCCGCTGCCGTGACGGGATTCGACACCGGGCCGGGCAACGCGCTGATGGACGACTGGATCACCGGGACCCGGCACCGGCCGTTCGACGACAACGGCGACTGGGCCGCTTCCGGCAACGTCGACGAGGCGCTGCTCGACGGCCTCCTGGCGGACCCGTATCTGACGTCCCCGCCCCCCAAGAGCACCGGTCGCGAGTACTTCAACCTGGCGTGGCTGCAGGCCCAGCTCGACACCCATCTGCGCGGGCGGGCGATCGACGACGTGGACGTGCAGGCGACGCTGTGCGCGTTCACCGCCGAATCCGCGGCCCGCGCGCTGAGGGCCTGGGGGCCGTCGGACACGGGCCGGGTTCTGGTGTGCGGGGGCGGGCGCCACAACCGGGCGCTGATGGCCGCACTGGCGGCGCGGCTGCATTGCCCGGTCGAGCCGGTGGAGGAACTCGGCGTGGACGGGGACAGCATCGAAGCCGCCGCGTTCGCCTGGCTGGCCCACCAGACCCTGAATGGCCTGACCGGCAGCGAGCCCGCGGTCACGGGCGCCCGGGGGCCACGGGTGCTGGGCGCCGTTTACCCCGCCTGACACGCCACGCCGATCGTGCCGCCGGCGCAGGGTGACCGCTCAGGTCGACCGGTCAGCTCGAATCGTCAGATCGGGCAGGGGTCAGATCGCGAAGGAGTTGCCGCAGCCACAGGTGGCGGTGGCGTTGGGGTTTTCCACCACGAACTGCGCGCCCTGCAGATCCTCGTGGTAATCCACCTGGGAACCGGAGAGATAAGGGAAGCTCAGGGCATCCACGAGCATCGTGACGCCTTCCCGCTCCACCACGGCGTCGTCCTCGGCCACCTCCTCGTCGAACGTGAAGCCGTAGGAGAAGCCGCTGCAGCCGCCACCGGTGATGAACACGCGCAGCTTCAGCCCGGGGTTGTCCTCGGCGTCCATCAGCGCGCGGACCTTGGCGGCGGCGCGGTCGGAAAGAATGATGTCGGTTTCCATGATCCCTAAACGTTGCAACAGAGACGGTGATGCCGTCAACGCCCTCGGATCTCAGCTCTTGCGGCCCGACTCCCGGCTGCCCGCATCTTCGGCGGACCCCTCGGCGGGGAACGGGTGCACCTTGGCGGAGTCGGCAGCCTGTTCGTGGAGGAGCTGGCCGTCCACCATGGCACCGAGCTGCATCTCGATGAGCTCGTAGTACACGTTACCCTTGACCCTCGCGCGGGCGGCGAGTTCCACTCGGGAGGAGGCGTAGACGTTGCCTTCCACCTCGCCGTTGATGACCACGTTGGGCACGCGGATCTCTCCCTTGACCGAACCCTCCTCGCTGATGATCACCGTGGCGGCGCTGCCCTCTTCCGCGGACAGCACGTTGCCCTCCACGTAGCCGTTGACGTAGAGCTGATCCTTGAAGCGGATGTCACCGACGACCTCGGTGTTGGGGGCGATGAGCGTGACGCCCTTTTCGACTTTGATGCGGGCCATGAGAACCGTCCGTTGATTGCCTGATCCGGTGGCCGGGACCCCGTGCGACGACCGGTCACCCCGGCCGCCCTCCGCGCAGGGTGCCCGGAAGCCTGTCCGAAGTATAGTCATGCCCCGGCCGGGCACCCGGCGGCGGTCGCAACGCGGAGTCCGCGGCCGGCCGTCAGGTCGTTTCCACGATCCAGTCGAAGCGCCGCTCCGCGGGCTCGGCCCCGCCTCCCGACGGCGCCACGGAGACCACCACGGTCCGCGGCCGGAACCCTTCCGGCAGGGTGAGCTGACCTTCGAAGTCCTGGAAGTAGCGGAAGCGGAAGCGCAGGGGATACTCCTCCAGGCTGGTCAGATCGGACAACGGCAGAGACTCCTCGGCCACCGAACCGTCCTCGCGGGTCCGCAGCCCCTCGACGGCGATCCGGGCACGCCCCGACACCCAGCTGCGGCGCTCCTCCGCCTGGGTGAGCAGCAGATGGTAGACGAAGGTGTCGTCACCTTCGCCGCGGCCGAGGTCGAACTCGGCGATCTGCAGCCCCCGCTCGATGCTCGAGGGCGCCATGAGGCTCTTGTAGAAGGTGACTTCCTCGCGCAGTCCGCCGATCCGCTCCTGCATCTCGCTGATGGTGTCGCGCAGGGAGCGGGCCGCCTCGGCATCGACGTTCTGGGCGAGGCGGGAGTCGGCGAGCTGGCGGGTCAACGCGTCCACCTCCGCTTCCAGGGCCCGCTCACGGGTCTCCAGCGCGTCGAGGTAGGTGGCATCGAGATCGCGCGTCGCCGCCCCGAGCCAGTAACCCAGCGCGGCCGCGATCATCACCACGAGCGCGACGCCCGTGGCCGCGACGGCGCGCCACACCGGCCGGTGCGCCACCACGCGATACTGCCCCCCGGCCGCCGGGACCGAGCGTCTGCGGCCTCGCCACTTATCCATCAGCATGACTGGAAGCATATACTAGCGGGCGGTTCTCACCAGCCGGAGTGCTCACGATCCCGCGTCTGCCGTTCACCCGCAAACCCAGCCTGGAAGGCTTCCGCCACGACCTGTCCAGCGCCCAGGCGCTGCCCCAGCTCGCGGTGCTGGCCGTGGCCGCGGGGCTGCTGACGGGCGCCGTGACGCTGGGCTTCCGTGCCGCCATCGACTATCTGCTCGACGGTTTCCTGCTGCCCGCCGGGCCCGAGTCGTTCGAGGCGCTGCCGGCGGAGGAACGCTGGCTGCTGCCGGTGGCCGGGATCGCGCTGCTGACGCTCGGCTTCACCCTGCTGCGCACCGGCAACGTGCGCTTCGGGGTCGTGCACGTCATGGAGCGGCTCTCCCGGCACCAGGGCTACATGCCGCTGCGCAACGCCATCGCCCAGTTCTTCGGCGGCATCATCGCGCTGGTCGCCGGTGTCCCAGGGGGACGGGAGGGTCCCGCCATTCACCTGGGCGCCGCCAGCGCCAGCCTCATGGGCCAGGCCTTCGAGCTGCCCAACAACGCCATCCGGACCCTGGTCGCCTGCGGCACGGCGGCCGCCATCGCCGGCTCCTTCAACACCCCCATGGCCGGCGTCATCTTCGCCATGGAGGTGGTGATGATGGAATACACCATCGGCTCCTTCATCCCGGTGATTCTGGCGGCAGTCACGGCAACCCTGATGACCCACTACTTCATCGGCACGGCACCGGCTTTCGAGGTCGCGCCGCTGCAGCTCGCCACCCTGCTGGAGATTCCGTTCGTCGTGCTGTGCGGCGCCGTGATCGGTGCTCTGGCGGCGGGCTATTCGTCGCTGGTGCAGGTGTTCACCCGGTTTCACGACCGGCCGTTCTGGCAGCGCGGGGCGGTCGTCGCCGGGCTGACCGCGGCCGCCGCCTGGGCCGCCCCGGAAATCATGGGCGTCGGCTACGACACCGTGAACGCAGCCATGGCCGGCGAGCTGGCGCTGACGGCGTTGCTCACCGTGGCGTTGCTGAAAGCGCTGACCAGCGCGGCCGCCGTCGGCCTCGGCATGCCGGTCGGCATCATCGGGCCCACCTTCGTCATCGGCGCCGTCGTCGGCGGGCTCCTGGGCCTGCTCGGATCCATGGTCGGCAGCGGCGACGCCGCCAGCCCCGGGTTCTACGTGATGCTGGGCATGGCGGCCATGATGGCAGCGGTGCTGCAGGCCCCCCTGGCGGCCCTGATGGCGGTGCTCGAACTCACCGCCAACCCCAACGTGATACTGCCCGCCATGCTGGTGATCGTCGTCGCCACCATGGTGGCGGGGGTCACGTTCCGGCAGAAGTCCGTGTTTCTGTCGTCGCTGGCCACCCTGGGCCTGCAGTACCCGCCCGATCCGGTGCGGGCACACCTGCAGCGGGCCGGGGTGGCGTCGATCATGAATCGCAGCCTGGCCCGCCTGGCGGAAACCTGTACCGCCGCGGATGCCCGCCAGGCGCTGGCCTCCGCGCCCCGCTGGATCGTCGTGGAGACCGAACCGGGCCGCGTGCGCTGCGTGCTCAATGCGATCGACCTGCGGGCCCATCTGGAGGAGGAAGGCCCCGCCGACGACGCGGAGGTGAGCCTCCTGAGGATTCCGGGGGTGCGCCGGGACGCCGGCGACATCGACTACCGGGCCACCGTGGACGAAGCCTACGCCAAGCTGCGCTCACCGGACGTGGAGGCTCTGTGCGTACGCCGCACCTCGGCGCCGATGATCGCCTCGGTCCGCGGCGTGATCGTCCAGGAAGACATCGACAACTATCGGGAATCGGCGCCATGAGCACGATCTATCTGTGGGTGAAGGCATTCCACATCATCGCAGTGGTGACCTGGTTCGCCGCCCTGTTCTACCTGCCCAGGTTGTTCGTCTACCACCAGAGCACGGCGGACAGCGCCGGCCGCGAACGCTTCAAGATCATGGAAGACAAGCTCTACCGCATCATCATGCGGCCGTCGATGATCGCCGCGCTGACCTTCGGCATCGCCATGCTGGTGCTGAGCCCGTCCATGCTCGGCGCGCCGTGGATGTGGTTGAAGCTGCTGGGCGTAGTGGCACTGCTCGGCTATCACCATTATTGTGCGCGTCTGGTCCGGGCGTTCGCGGCAGACGCGAGCCCCCACAGCGAACGCTTCTATCGGGTGTTCAACGAAGCACCCGCGCTGCTGCTCATCGGCATCGTCATCCTGGTGGTGGTGAAGCCGTTCTGACGCCCGCTGGACATACCGTTTCGAGACATCTATGCAACGCCAGAAATCCTCAGAGCTGATCGCACGCGCCGCCCGCTCGATTCCGGGCGGCGTCAACTCGCCCGTCCGCGCGTTCAAGGGCGTGGGCGGTGACCCGGTATTCTTCGAGCGCGGCGAAGGCGCCTACCTCACCGACGTCGACGGCAACCGCTACATCGACTACGTCGGCTCCTGGGGCCCGATGCTGCTCGGTCACAGCCACCCAGACGTGGTCGCCGCCGTACAGCGCCAGGCCGGACTGTCCCTGGGCTTCGGCGCGCCCACGGAACTCGAGATCGAGCTTGCAGAGCTGGTCATCGACCTGGTGCCCGGGATCGACCGGGTGCGCATGGTCAACTCCGGCACGGAGGCCACCATGTCTGCGATCCGCCTGGCCCGCGGCTTCACCGGCCGGGACATGATCGTCAAGTTCGCAGGCTGCTATCACGGACACTCCGACTCCCTGCTGGTGAAGGCCGGCTCCGGCGTGCTGACCCTCGGGCTGCCCAACTGCCCCGGCGTGCCTTCTGCTCTGGCCGCCCAGACCCTGACCCTGCCCTTCAACCGCCTGGACACTCTGACGGAGGCCTTCGCGCAGTACGGCAATGACATCGCCGCGGTGATCGTCGAGCCGGTGGCCGGCAACATGGGCTGCATTCCACCCGAACCGGGCTTCCTCGAGGCCCTGCGGGAGGTGACCCGCGAGCACGGCACGGTCCTGATATTCGACGAGGTCATGACCGGATTCCGCGTGGCCCGCGGTGGCGCCCAGTCGCTCTACGGCATCACCCCGGATCTGACGACCCTGGGCAAGATCATCGGTGGGGGCCTGCCCGTCGGCGCCTTCGGCGGACGGGCAGACATCATGGCCCACATCGCCCCGGAGGGGGGGGTGTACCAGGCCGGCACGCTGTCCGGCAATCCGCTGGCCACTGTCGCCGGCCTGACGACCCTGCGCGCGCTCGACGACGACGTCTACCAGCGGGTGGCGGCGGCCACCGACCGGCTCGCCGCCGGCTTCGCAGAGGCAGCCGGCCGGCACCGTATCCCGGTGACGGTGAACACGGTCTGCGGCATGTTCAGCGTCTTCTTCACCGGCTCGGCCGTCACCGAGTTCGACCATGTCGCCAACGCCGACACGGCGGCGTTCAACCG
>MRWG01002197.1_pt1 | contig 10360 bp, 10 predicted proteins | sample 1013341 | NCBI WGS metagenome assembly MRWG01 (sample SAMN06117577, study PRJNA244670) | biofilm metagenome | biome: Water; feature: Cathode Biofilm; material: Biofilm; isolation source: microbial consortium enriched at the cathode of a solar microbial fuel cell | place: USA: District of Columbia ...
TGGACAGGCTTCTGGAAGCGATCCAGTTGCAGGCGGAATTGCTCGACCTCAAGGCCAATCCGGAACGGCCGGCGGAGGGCATCGTCGTCGAATCGAAAATGGAACAGGGCCGCGGTTCGGTCGCCACCGTGCTGATTCAGCGCGGCACGCTCAATGTCGGCGACATCTTCGTTGCCGGTGCCGAGTGGGGCCGGGTCCGTGCGCTGACCGATGCGCACGGCAACAAGATGGACAAGGCGGGACCGTCCGAGCCGGCGGAAGTCCTCGGCCTCAACGGCACGCCGCTGGCCGGCGACGAGGTCGTCGTGGTCGGCGACGAGGCGAAGGCCCGCGAGGTATCAGAGTTCCGTCAGCGCCGCGACCGCGATGCGCGGGCGTCGGTGGGCGCGCGCGGCACGCTCGAACAGATGTTCGAGAAGATCAAGGAAGGCGAGGCGGAAATGCTGCCCGTCATCATCAAGGCGGACGTGCATGGCTCGCTCGAGGCGATCGTCGGCGCGCTGACCAAGATGGCGACGGACGAGGTCGAAGTGCAGGTGCTGCATTCCGGCGTCGGCGGCATCAACGAATCCGACGTCACGCTGGCGCGCGCGTCGAACGCGCTGGTGGTCGGCTTCAACGTCCGCGCCAATCCGCAGGCCCGCGAAGCGGCCAAGCGCGATGGTGTCGACATCCGCTACTACTCGATCATCTACGACCTGACCGACGACGTGAAGAAGATGCTGTCGGGCATGCTGTCGCCGGATGTGTCCGAGGAACTGCTCGGCTATGCGGAGATCCGCGAAGTGTTCTCGATCACCAAGGTCGGCAAGATCGCCGGCTGTATGATTACCGAGGGCATGGTCAAGCGCGGCGCCAAAGTGCGTCTGTTGCGCGACGACGTGGTTGTGCACGAAGGCGAGCTGAGCCAGCTCAAGCGCTTCAAGGACGATGTCCGCGAGGTCAAGGAAGGCTACGAGTGCGGCATGGCGTTCGCCAACTACAACGACATCCAGGTCGGCGACAAGATCGAGTGCTTCGAGATGAAGGAAGTCAGCCGCGAACTGTGATCGCGGCCCTTCGTTGGTGAGGAACTGAGCCGATGAGCCGTCAGCCCGCCCGTGCGCCGTCGCAGCGGCAATTGCGCGTCGGCGAGGAAGTGCGCCATGCCCTGGCCGATGCGTTGGAACGCGGGGAAATCCGCGATCCAGCGGTCAAGGGCGTCGCCGTGACGGTGACCGAGGTGCGCGTTTCCCCCGATCTCAAGAACGCGACGGCCTTCGTCGTGCCGCTGGGCGGCGGCGATGCGGCGCCCGTGGTCGCGGCGCTGACCCGGGCGTCGGGGTTTCTCAGGGGCTGGGTCGGGAAACACGTGAAGCTTCGCCATACGCCCAGGATCGGCTTCGAGGCCGATGTCAGTTTCGACGAGGCCGAGCGTATCGAGAACGTGCTCAACGACCCGCACGTCCGGCGCGACCTCGGTGCCGGCGACGAGCCGGAAAGCGGCGCGTAAATGGCGCGCCGGCGCAAGGGAACGCCGATCCACGGCTGGCTGGTCCTGGACAAGCCGGAAGGGCCGTCGTCGAACGCCTGCGTCGGGCGTTTGCGCTGGCTGACGGGCGCGGCCAAGGTGGGGCACGGCGGGACCCTCGATCCGCTGGCGAGCGGTGTGTTGCCGATCGCCTTCGGCGAGGCGGCCAAGACCCAGTCCTACGCCATGGACGGCGACAAGACGTATGAATTCCGGGCACGCTGGGGCGAAAGCACGGCAACGGACGACGCCGAGGGCGACGTCATCGCGCGCTCCGACAAGCGCCCGACGCGGGACGAGATCGAGGCGGCGCTGCCCCGGTTCACGGGGCTGATTTCACAGATTCCACCGATTTATTCGGCGATCAAGGTCGACGGCGAGCGCGCCTACAAGCGCGCCCGGCGCGACGAGAAAGTGGAAATCGAGCCGCGCCAGGTTGAAATCGCCGAACTCAGGCTTACCGGGGTCCCCGATGCCGATCACGCCGACTTCGAAATGCGCTGCGGCAAGGGTACATACGTCCGCGCGCTGATCAGAGATCTGGCCTTGCACTTGGGGTGCGAAGGCCATATAAGGCGCCTCAGACGCACCGCCGTTGGCCCCTTTTCTATTGAAAAGGCTGTAAAATTGGACGCTTTCGAAGCCGATGAAGGCGGACATGCGGCGGCGCTTCTAGAGCAATATCTGCTTCCCGTCGAGACTGTGCTGGACGACATCCCGGCACTAGCCCTGACAGAGCAGGAGGCGCGCAGGCTCAAGCACGGACAGGGTGTTCCCGTCCTGCCTGTCGCACAACGGTCGCCCCTTCGTAACGTTTCGCAAGGGGACGTCGTCCAGGTGACGGCAAACGGCACGTTGTTGGCGCTTGCGCGTATATCGGGCGGCGAAATTCGACCGTTCCGTGTGATGAACATCTAATACAGGAGTACACGATGTCGATTACCGCCGAGCGTAAGCAAGAGCTTATCAAGGAATATGCCGTCAAGGACGGCGATACGGGTTCGCCCGAGGTGCAGGTTGCCGTTCTGACCGAGCGGATCACGAACCTGACCGAACACCTGAAAACACACGGTAAGGATTTTCACTCGCGCCGTGGCCTGCTGATGATGGTGGGTCAACGCCGCCGCCTCCTCGATTACCTGAAGAAAAAGGACGGGGGGCGTTACGAAGGCCTGGTCAAGAAACTGGGTCTGCGCCGCTGATGCGGTGCCCGGGTGCGTTCCCACGGTGGGAATGCACCACTGACGGCGCAAGCCGCTTCATTTTCAGTCCGCTGAGAGATGTTTGTGGCTCTGCGCTTCGCCCGCGACCGAGGTGGTTGCGGGTTGCGCCGGAGCCGGATGGCATGGCGCTGTATGTAGGATGAGGAAAGAGAAAGATGTTTCAAGAATTCCGAAAAGAAATCGAGTGGGCCGGTCAGAAACTGGTATTGGAAACCGGTAAGATCGCCCGCCAGGCCGACGGGGCCGTCATGGCAAGCCTTGGCGATAGCAAGGTGCTCTGCACCGTCGTCGGCGAGAAAGCCCCGAAGCCGGGCCTGGATTTTTTCCCGCTCTCCGTTCATTACGTCGAAAAGACATTTGCCGCCGGCAAGATTCCCGGCGGTTTTTTCAAACGTGAAGGGCGCCCCTCCGAGCGTGAAACCCTGACGTCGCGCCTGATTGATCGTCCGATCCGTCCGCTGTTCGCGAAGGGGTTCAAGAACGAAACGCAGGTCATCTGCACCGTCGTTTCGCACGACCTCGAGAACGAGACCGACATTCTGGCGATGATCGGCACGTCCGCCGCGCTGACCATTTCCGGCCTGCCGTTCATGGGCCCGATCGGCGGCGCGCGCGTCGGCCGCATCGACGGCGAGATGGTGCTCAACCCGACCGTGCCGCAGATGGCCGAAAGCGACCTCGATCTGGTCGTCGCCGGTACGCAGGACGGCGTGCTGATGGTCGAATCCGAAGCCAGCGAACTGACCGAAGAGCAGATGCTCGACGCCGTCATGTTCGGCCACAAGGGCTTCCAGCCGGTGATCGACGCAATCATCGAACTGGCGGAGGCCTGCGCCAAGGACCCGATCGACGTCCCGGAACCGCCGGCCGGTCTCGACGAGATCACCAAGCGGATTTCCGATGAAGCGGCGGACGCGCTCCGCGACGCCTATGGCATCAAGGTCAAGTCGGAGCGTCAGGCGAAACTCGCCGAGGTCAAGGCGGCCGTTGCCGAGAAACTCCAGGCCGATGAAAGTATCGATCAGGACCTGCTCGGCGCCGTGATGGGCGATGTGCTCAAGAACCTGGAAAAGGATATCGTGCGTAACGACATCCTCGATACCGGGGTGCGGATCGATAGCCGCGACACCAAGACCGTACGCCCGATCGCGTGTGAAGTCGGCATCCTGCCGCGTGCGCACGGCTCGGCGCTGTTCACGCGCGGCGAAACCCAGGCCATGGTGACAACGACGCTCGGCACCGGCCAGGACGAGCAGATCGTCGACGGCCTCGTGGAGAACTACCGCCAAGCGTTCATGCTGCATTACAACTTCCCGCCGTTCTCGGTCGGCGAAGCGGGCCGCTTCGGGTTTACCGGACGCCGCGAAGTCGGCCACGGCAAGCTCGCATGGCGCGCCATGCACCCGATCATGCCGTCGCGGGAAGAGTTCCCGTACACGATCCGCGTGGTGTCCGACATCACCGAATCCAACGGCTCGTCGTCGATGGCGACCGTCTGCGGCACGTCGCTGTCGCTGATGGATGCCGGTGTGCCGCTGTCGCGCCCGGTGGCCGGTATTGCCATGGGTCTGATCAAGGAAGGCGACCGTTACGCGGTGCTGTCCGATATCCTCGGCGACGAGGACCATCTCGGCGACATGGACTTCAAGGTTGCCGGGACGGAGAACGGCGTCACGTCCCTGCAGATGGACATCAAGATCACGTCCATCACCGAGGAGATCATGAAGATCGCCCTCGCGCAGGCGAAGGACGGCCGGCTGCACATTCTGGGTGAAATGGCCAAGGCGCTGTCGAATGCCCGCGAGCAGGTCAGCGGCAACGCGCCGCGCATCACCTCGATGCAGATCAATCCGGAGAAAATCCGCGACATCATCGGCCCGGGCGGCAAGATCATCCGCGAGATCTGCGAGACCACGGGTGCCAAGATCGACGTCGAGGACGACGGCAGCGTGCGTATTGCCGCCGTCGATGCGGAAGCCGGCGAACGCGCCGCCGCCTGGATCCGCGACATCGTCGCCGAGCCGGAAGTGGGCGTGATATACGACGGCAAGGTCGTGAAGGTCGTCGATTTCGGCGCTTTCGTGAACTTCCTTGGACCGCGCGACGGCCTCGTGCACATTTCGGAAATGGCCGAGGGCCGTGTCGAGAAAGTCACCGATGTGGTCAACGAGGGCGATACGGTTAAGGTCAAGCTGATCGGCATCGATGATCGCGGCAAAGTGAAACTGTCGATGCGTGTCGTCGACCAGGAAACCGGTGAGGACATCACCGAGCAGGTCGGTGAGCGCAAGAAGCGCGCCTGAGCCGCCGAATAGCGTATCGACGGGGCGGCCGGTCTTTGGATCGCCGCCCCGTTTCGCTATCCGGAGACCTCGTAACGCTAGGGTTTCCGGGCTGTTTTTTTCGTGCACCACTCTCGGATTTCGCTTATTGATGCGTTATAAGGGTAACCCGGGAAACCGCAATGACCCGGGCACCAAGGCTAAATGGTGAGAGGCTGATTTTTGACCAAGCAATCAAGCTACTCGTACGAGGATTTGTTGAGCTGCGGCCGAGGCGAACTGTTCGGTCCGGGAAATGCGCAGTTGCCGTTGCCGCCGATGCTCATGTTCGACCGGATTACGCGCATCGCCGATAGTGGCGGCGCTTATGACAAGGGCGTGGTCGAAGCCCAGTTCGACGTTAAGAAAGATCTCTGGTTTTTCGATTGCCACTTTCAGGGTGACCCGGTGATGCCGGGGTGCCTGGGGTTGGATGCGCTTTGGCAACTGGTCGGGTTTTTCCTTGGCTGGACCGGCGCACCGGGCCGTGGCCGGGCGCTCGGCGTCGGCCAGGTCAAGTTTTCCGATCAGGTGACGCCGGACAAGTCGCTGGTCGAGTATTTTATCGATATCAAGCGCGTGATGAGCCGCAAGATTACGCTGGCCATTGCCGACGGCGTCATGAAGGTGGACGGCGAGGTCGCCTATGAGGCGTCCGATCTGCGGGTAACATTGTTCACGTCCGAGAATTGAGGTTCCGGACGTACGGGGCAGTGAAGTGAGGATTCTATGAGACGTGTGGTCGTAACGGGCATGGGGATCGTTTCCCCCATCGGTGATGATGTGGCCGAGGTGACGCAAAGCTTGCGAGACGGCCGGTCCGGCATCGTACACTGCGACGAATACGCCGAACGTGGCTTCCGCTCGCATGTGCACGGCGCGCCGATGGTCGATTTCGACGAAAGGATCGACCGCAAACTGCGCCGCTTCATGGGCGACGGCGCCGCTTACGGCTATATCGCCATGCAGGAGGCGATCAGCGATTCCGGTCTCGGGGAAAAGGAAATCACCAGCGAGCGTACCGGCCTCGTCATGGGCTCGGGCGGTCCGTCCACATCGGCGCAGGTTCTGGCCGTGGACACGGCGCGCGAGAAAGGCCCGAAACGCGTCGGCCCCTACGCGGTGCCGAAGGCCATGTGTTCGACCGTGTCCGCCAACCTCTCCACCGCCTATCACATGCGCGGCCTCAGCTATTCGATTTCGTCCGCGTGCTCGACCAGCGCGCACTGCATCGGTAACGGCAGCGAGCTCATCCAGTGGGGCAAGCAGGACATCGTGTTCGCGGGCGGCGCCGAAGAACTGCACTGGACGCTGACGGTGCTGTTCGACGCCATGGGCGCCTTGTCCTCGAAATTCAACGACACGCCGGGCAAGGCGTCGCGGCCGTTCGACGTCGACCGCGACGGCTTTGTGATCGCCGGCGGTGCCGGCGTCGTGGTGCTCGAGGAGCTCGAGCATGCGAAAGCGCGCGGCGCCAAGATCTACGGCGAAATCGTCGGCTACGGCGCGACGTCGGACGGTGTCGACATGGTGGCGCCGTCGGGCGAAGGTGCGCGGCGCTGCATGGAACTGGCGACGGCCGGCCTCGGAAATACCAAGGTCGACTACATAAACGCGCACGGCACGTCGACGCCGGTCGGCGACATGGTCGAAATCAAATCGATCCAGGAAGTGTTCGGCGCCCATAAACCGAAGATCTCGTCGACCAAATCGCTGACCGGTCATTCGCAAGGCGCGACCGGCGCGCACGAGGCGATCTATTCGCTGATCATGCTCAACAACGATTTCGTGGCGGCGTCGGCCAACGTCGAGAATCTGGATCCGGAAGTCGGCGAGTCCGATATCGTCCGCGAACGGATCGACAATGCCGGGCTCAACTGCGTGATCTCGAACAGCTTCGGGTTCGGCGGCACCAACGCGACCCTCGCCTTCAAACGGCACGAGGCGTGATCCCGTGAACGAGCAGAAATCTTCGCTTGCCGCCAGTCACCTCGCGAAACAATCGAACCTGATGGATGGCAAGCGTGGCCTGATCATGGGGGTCGCGAACGATCACTCCATCGCTTGGGGTATCGCCAGCACGCTGGCGGCACACGGGGCCGAGATGGGCTTCACCTATCAGAACGAGGCCATCGAGCGCCGGGTGCGGCCGCTCGCGGAAGAACTGGAATCGAAAGTCATCGTCCCGTGCGACGTCGAGGACGAGGGGTCGATCGCCGCCGCCGTCAGCGCCTGCGCCGATGCTTGGGGCGCCATCGATTTTGTGGTGCATGCCATCGCCTATTCCGACAAGCAGGAACTCAAGGGCAAGTACGTGGCGACGACGCGCGAGAACTTCCGGCGCACGATGGATGTCTCGTGTTACTCATTCACCTCGCTCGCCCGCCATGCGGCGCCGCATATGAAGGGCGGGGGCAGCATGATCGCGCTGTCGTTCTACGGCGCCGAAAAGGTTGTGCCGAACTACAACGTCATGGGGGTCGCCAAGGCGGCGCTCGAAGCCAGTGTCCGATACCTCGCCTCCGACCTGGGGCCGGACAATATCCGCGTCAACGCGATCTCGGCCGGTCCCATGCGGACCCTCGCCGGCAGCGCCATCGGCGGCGCGCGCCATATATTCAAATGGAACGAGCAGCACGCACCGCTCCGGCGTAACGTACAACTCGACGACATCGGCGGCTCGGCATTGTTCCTGTTGTCGGATCTCGCGCTCAGCGTGACCGGGCAGGTGATGTACGTCGACAGCGGCTATAATATCGTCGGTGTGCCGTTTCCGAATACGGATGAGAATTAATCTCATTCTATTGTTGCGCTTTGGGCCGGGAATAGTTAAGTATCTGGTATGACTGATCAAAAAAGATTTGCGCCGATCATCAACAAGCTGCGGGGCGCCGGATTGCGTCCGACGCGCCAGCGGATTGCGCTGGCCGAGCTGATGTTCCGCGGCGAGGATCGCCATATCAGCGCCGAAATGCTTCATAACGAAGCGACGGCGGCGCGGGTTTCGGTGTCGCTGGCGACGGTCTACAACACGCTGCACCAGTTCACGCAGGCCGGTCTCCTGCGCGAGATCGCGGTCGAGGCGGGCCGTTCCTATTTCGACACCAACACCTCCGATCACCATCATTTCTACTTCGAGAACAACGGTCGTCTTGAAGACATCGCGTCGGAAGACGTGGTGGTCTCCAGCCTGCCGACCCCGCCGGGGAATGCGAAGATTTCACGCGTCGACGTCGTCGTTCGCGTCCGCGAAGACTGAATCGAAAATTAGAATAGTTCTAGGCTGTTGACGCCTTCTGCGGCGCACACCATATTAGCGGCGTGCACGGGCCTCTGTGCCCTGATGAGTATTGCCACTCATAGAACTCGATGCAGAAGGAGGATCATATGTCCCTTAAGGGAACGAAGACCGAAGAAAATCTGAAAGAGGCCTTTGCGGGCGAATCGCAGGCCAACCGCCGTTACCTCTATTTCGCGCAAAAAGCGGACATCGAAGGGTTCAACGACGTCGCCGCCGTTTTCCGTTCCACCGCCGAGGGTGAAACAGGCCACGCGCACGGCCATCTTGAATTCCTCGAAGAGGTCGGTGACCCCGCCACCGGCGAGCCGATCGGCGACACCGGCGCCAACCTGAAGGCGGCGATTGCCGGTGAAACGCACGAGTACACCGACATGTATCCGGGCATGGCGAAAACCGCCCGCGAGGAAGGTTTCGACGAGATCGCCGACTGGTTCGAAACGCTGGCGAAGGCGGAAAAATCCCACGCCGGCCGCTTCCAGAAAGCGCTCGACACGATGGAGTAAACGCATCGTCCGATCGATGCGTACCGGAAGGGGGGCGTTCGCCCCCCTTCATCATCCTGCGTGAAAATGTAGCGTTCACTTTCTGAGGACACAGTCATGAGCGAAGGTAGTCTTGAGGCGCCGATGCGCCACCCGATCCCGTGGCAGGACCCCGAATTTTATGACGAAGCCAAACTCGACGAGGAACTGCGCCGGGTCTTCGACATATGCCACGGGTGCCGGCGCTGCTTTAACCTGTGCGACAGCTTCCCGCGGCTGTTCGACCTGATCGACGATTCTGAATCGGGCGAACTCGATTCCGTCGATAGCGGCGATTTCAAACCTGTCGTCGACGCCTGCACCCTGTGCGACATGTGCTTCATGACGAAGTGCCCGTACGTGCCGCCGCACGAATTCAATCTGGATTTCCCGCACCTGATGCTGCGTTACCGCGCCGTCGAGCAGAAAAAGGGCAAGGTACCTTTCGCCGCCCGGCAGTTGACGCGGACCGACCGCAACGGCGAAATCGCCAGCAAGATTTCCGGGCTCGCCAACTGGGCGTCGAAGTGCGGCAACTCGCTGACGCGGCCCGCGATGGAAGCGACGCTGGGCGTGCATCGCAAGGCCAAGCTGCCTGAATTCACGGCGGCGCCGTTCGCGGACCGGACCGAGGCGCCGAAGGTGAACAAGGATGCCCCGGCGTACGGTCGCAAGGCCGTGCTCTACGCCACCTGCTTCGCGAACTACAACAACCCGGCCATCGGCGACACGGCGCGGGCCGTTCTCGCCCGGAACGGGGTCGAGACCGAAGTCGTCTACCCCAGGTGCTGCGGGATGCCGCAACTCGAACAGGGCGATATCGCCGCCGTTGCCGAGAGCGCCAAGGCCACCGCCCAGGACCTCAAGCCCTGGATTGAAAAGGGCTATGACGTTATTGCGCTGGTGCCGTCGTGCGCGCTCATGCTCAAATTCGAATGGCCGCTGATCGAGCCGGACGACGACGATATCAAGAAACTCAGCGCCGCCACGTCCGACGTCACCGAATACATCGTTTCGATTGCCAAGGACGAAGGTCTTGCCGACGGATTGTCCGCGCTCGATGGCGGGGTGACGGTGCACATCTCCTGTCACTCCCGCGCCCAGAACATGGGTCAGAAGGCAGCCGAAATGCTGCGCCTCATCCCGGACATCAAGCTCGACGTAATCGAGCGCTGTTCCGGGCACGGCGGCTCGTGGGGGATCATGAAGGAGAACTTCGAGGTCGGCCTCAAGGTGGGCAAGCCGGTGGCGCGCAAGGCCGGCGACGCCGGCGCAAAATATGTGCTGTCCGAATGTCCGCTCGCCCGGGATCATATCCTGCAGGGCATCGAGATGTTGGACAAACCCACGGACGGCATCGAGAAGATGCAGCACCCGGTCGAGGTTTTCGCCCGGGCGTACGGCATCTGAGAAAGACCGAAGGCATGGAGAGATATTGATGCTCAGGACCGAAATCACCCGCGACGACATCATCCCCATTGAAG
>MRWG01002198.1_pt1 | contig 10359 bp, 7 predicted proteins | sample 1013341 | NCBI WGS metagenome assembly MRWG01 (sample SAMN06117577, study PRJNA244670) | biofilm metagenome | biome: Water; feature: Cathode Biofilm; material: Biofilm; isolation source: microbial consortium enriched at the cathode of a solar microbial fuel cell | place: USA: District of Columbia ...
ACTCGACGCCGGGCATCGACCTCATCTGCGCAGATCCCGAGTTTCTCGAAGACCAGGCCGACAATATCGAAGCGATCTTCCTGACCCACGCGCATGAAGACCATATCGGCGCGGTTGGCTTACTCTGGCCGCGCCTGCGCGCGCCGCTCTATGCGACGCCGTTCACCGCGCATCTTGTTGCCGGCAAGCTGGCCGAGCGCGGGTTGAGCCATGTCGACGTGAATGTCGTTCCGCTGGAAGGCGAGGTCGAGGCCGGGCCGTTCACCGTCACCTATATCACGCTGACCCACTCCATCCCGGAACCCAACGCGCTGGCTATCAAGACACCGTCCGGCACCATCCTCCATACGGGCGATTGGAAGATCGATCCTGATCCGCTGATCGGGGAGGGCGTCGATGTCGAAGGACTGAAAAAGCTTGGCGATGAGGGTGTTCTGGCCATGGTCTGCGACAGCACGAACGTCTTCGTGAATGGCGAGAGCGGGTCGGAAGCGACTGTGCGCGGCAACCTGATCGAGCTGATCGGCTCACTCAAGGGGCGCGTTGCTGTGGCGACGTTTGCGTCGAATGTCGCCCGCGTGGCGACGGTGATCGAGGCGGCCCGGAAAGCTGGGCGCAGTGTCTGCCTGGCCGGACGCAGCATGCACAAGATCGTCGACGCGGCCGTTCAGACCGGTGTGCTGAAAGACCTTCCCGACCTCGTCGACGAGGCGGATGCAGGCTCGTTCCCGGCGAGCAATATTCTTTACCTGTGTACCGGCAGCCAGGGCGAGGAACGCGCCGCGCTTGGCCGGATCGCCAATGGCACGCATCGCCACCTGACGCTCGGCGAGGGCGATACGGCGATCTTCTCCTCGCGGGTCATTCCCGGCAATGAGAAGGGCATATTCGACATGCAGAATGCGCTCGCCGAGCGGGGTGTGCGTATCATTACCGACCGGATGACGGCCGACCCGATCCATGTCTCCGGCCACCCGGCGCGCGACGAACTCGAACGAATGTACCAATGGGTGCGTCCGCGTATCGCCGTCCCTGTACACGGAGAGCGCCGGCATATTGTCGAACATGCCGCCTTCGCGCGCAGCATGCAGGTTGCCGAAGCTGTCACGCCGCGTAACGGTGACATGATCCGCCTCTGGCCGGGCAAGGCGGAGGCGATTGATGTGGTGCCGAATGGTCGCTTGTATCTGGATGGTTCAAGGCTGGTGCCGGCCGGTGCCGAAGGCCTTGGCGAACGCATCGCGATTTCGAAGTACGGCTATGTTACAGCCAGTGTGGCCCTGGATGAGGATGGCTCGATTGCGGACGGCCCCTATCTGACATCCCGAGGGCTGAGCGAAGAAGATGGCAGTCTCGCCGATGAGTCCCTGGATGAGGTGGAGGCGGCCTGCGACGAGGCGCTGGACGGTTTGTCACGCCGCAAGCGGCTTGACGATGATACGGTTGAGGCCGTTCTGGTAAGAGCCATAAGGCGGTCGTGCGAACGCGTGTTCGGTCGAAAGCCGCTCGTCGATGTGACGATCATGAGAGTGTGAGGAAAAAAAGATGTCGAAGGAATTCAAACTCGGGCCGCTCAATCATGTCGGCGTTGCGGTGCCGTCCCTGCCGGAGGCGATCGAGACCTATCGCACGCTTTATGGCGCGACGGACATTACCGAGCCGTTCGACATGCCGGCACAGGGGGTGAAGGTCTGCTTCGTCAACCTGCCGAACAGCCAGATCGAGCTGATCGAGCCGTTGAATGAAGAGAGCCCGATCCATAATTTCATCCAGAAGAATCCCAAGGGTGGCCAGCACCATGTCTGCTTCGAGGTGGACGATATTCACGAGGCCGTAACAGTCATGAAGGAGCGCGGTGCCACGGTGCTGGGCGAACCTCGGATAGGCGCGCATGGCACGTTGATCATCTTCGTGCATCCGAAGAACACAAACGGCGTCCTGGTCGAACTCATGGAGAGCCCGAAAGGCGATCACTGATGAATCTGGTCGGCGGAGTTGTCATCTTTCTCATTTCCTGGTGGATGTGCCTGTTCGTGGTCCTGCCAATCGGAGTCCGCGGGCAGTTCGAGGATGGCGAGATTGAGGACGGTACCGAAGAGGGCGCGCCCGTCCGGCACATGATGCCGAAAAAGATCATCTGGGCGACGATCGGCGCGATCATCTGTACTGTTATCGCCGGCCTCGTCGTCGTGCCGCTGCTCCAGTATTATGGCGGCTAATGGTGGCTGGCCGGCCGCAGGCCGGCTTGCTTGCATGCGCCCTCTAGCCAATCGGCCAAACTGCCAATAACACCAGCCTGACCTTTCCACCGCTATCGAGTCCAAGAAGACCATGCGACTGACGCGCTATTTCCTGCCTGTTTCCAAGGATGTGCCTGCTGATGCGGCCATCATTTCCCACCAATTGATGCTGCGAACCGGCATGGTTCGCCAGAACGGTGCGGGGATTTACACGTGGCTGCCGCTCGGCTTTCGGGTGCTCCAGAAGATCGAGCAGATCGTCCGCGAGGAGATGGACCGTGCGGGCGCCATAGAGCTTCTCATGCCGACCATCCAGCAGGCGGAGCTGTGGCAGGAGAGCGGGCGCTACGATGACTATGGCAAGGAAATGCTTCGCATTACCGACCGCCATGAACGTGAGATGCTGTTCGGCCCCACCAATGAAGAGCTGATCACCGACGTTTTCCGCTCCTATGTGAAGAGCTACAAGGCGCTGCCGCTCAACCTCTATCATACGCAGTGGAAATTCCGTGACGAGATCCGTCCGCGTTTTGGCGTGATGCGTGGACGGGAGTTCCTGATGAAGGACGCATACTCCTTCGACCTCACCGAGGAGGCTGCCCGCGCGAGCTATAACAAGATGTTCTGCGCCTATCTAAACGCCTTTGACCGGATGGGGCTGACGGCGATCCCGATGCAGGCCGATACGGGCCCGATTGGCGGTGATCTCAGCCACGAATTCATCATCCTGGCCGATACGGGCGAGAGCGCGGTCTTCTGCGACAAGGCGATGCTCGACCTTCCCGCGCCGGGCCTCGACCTCGATTTCGATGCGGACCTGTCGGATGAGGTTGCCAAGCGGACCGATTTCTATGCGGCCACTGAGGAAAAACATGACGAGGCCGAATTCGGGAAAATCCCGGCCGAGCGGCAGGTTTCTGCGCGGGGGATCGAAGTCGGCCATATTTTCTTCTTCGGCACCAAGTATTCCAAGCCCATGAACGCGACAGTACAGACAGCGGATGGCGCAAACGTCCCGGTCCAGATGGGCAGCTATGGCATTGGCGTATCGCGCCTCGTCGGCGGGATTATCGAAGCTTGCCATGACGAGAACGGCATTGTCTGGCCACAATCGGTCGCGCCATTCGAGGTCGGCCTGATCTCCATGCGTCCCAAGGATGAGGCGGTCGCGACGGTCGCCGACGAGGCCTATGACGCCTTGCAGGCAGCCGGACTGGATGTGCTTTACGACGACACCGATGAGCGTCCCGGTTCGAAGTTCAACCGGATGGATTTGATCGGCCTGCCCTGGCAGATCGTGATCGGTCCGCGCGGCATTGAGAATGGTGTTGTGGAACTCAAGAACCGCAAGAGCGGTGAAAAATCCGAGCTGCCTCTCACTGAGGCCATCGAGAAGGTGAAAGCGGGCTAATGGCGAAGTCGGCGCCCTTCAGCGGTGTCGAGCGCGCGCTCGCCTGGCGATACCTGCGTGCCCGGCGCCAGCATGGCGGTGTTTCGCTGATTTCCATCATTTCCTTCTTCGGCATCATGCTCGCCGTGATGGCGCTGATCGTCATCATGTCGGTCATGGCTGGGTTCCGGTCGACTTTGCTGAATGCGCTTCTCGGCGGTTCGGGGCAGGTTTTCGTCCAGGTGCAGGACTATCCGGCCGATGAGGTAGAGGACCTCGTCAATCGCATCGTCGAGCTGCCCGGCGTCGAGAGCGCTTCGCCGATCATCGAACAACAGGTCCTGGCGACCACCGACTATGGACGCACAGGCGCTTTGGTGAGGGGCATTCGTCCTCAGGACATAGATAATTTGCCCTATCTTGAAGGCGGCCGATCGCAGGCAGATGCTGCTGGCTGGGGTGAGGGCAAGAATGGCGGCGACGTCGTTCTGATAGGCGCTTTCCTCGCGTCGGATCTCCGCGTGCGGCCCGGCGAGGAAATCAGGCTGATCGCACCGGAAGGCGTGGCTGGGCCGTTTGGCGTTACACCGCGCAGCAAGACCTACACAGTCGGCGACACCTTCACCACCGGCAGTGTCGAGCTCGACAAGCTCTACGTCCTCATGCCGATGGATCAGGCGCAGCTCTTCTTCAATCGGAAGGGGGAGTACCAACTCATCGATATCCGCCTGGTCGATCCGATGAAGACAGAGCAGGCCATGCGCCAGATCAATGAGATGACCGGGTTCCAGTATGTCGTCTTCGACTGGAAGCAGCAGCGCGCATCCTATTTCAATGCGCTGAATGTCGAACGGGGCATGATGCGGATCATCATGCTGATCCTGATCACGATCACGGCGCTCAATATCATCACCGGTGTCGTCATGCTGGTGAAGAACAAGACACGTGACATCGCCATTCTGCGGACGATCGGCACGACACGCGGGGCGATCATGCGGATTTTCATCATGATCGGCGCCATTCTCGGGCTGACCGGCGCGCTGATCGGCCTCGGCCTCGGTGTGCTTATCGTGCTGAATATCGACGCGGTGGAAACCGCGCTCAGCTTCGTCATGGGGCGCGAGATCTTCGCAGCCGATGTTTACGGACTGGACGGCCTTCCAGCCGAACTCGACTGGGGCGAGGCCCTCTTCACGACGCTCTGGGCGATGAGCATGTCCATCCTGGTCACGATCTGGCCCGCCTGGAATGCGGCGCGGCTGGATCCCGTCGATGCCCTGAGGTTCGAGTGATGAGCGAGCCTGTCCTCGAACTGCGTGGCATCGTCCGCGAATACCGCTCAGGCCCGAACGTGCTGAAGGTGCTGGAGGGCGCCGACCTGGTGCTCAACAAGGGCGAACTGGTCGGGCTGGTTGGTCCGTCCGGCTCTGGCAAGTCGACGCTGCTTCACACAGCCGGCCTGCTCGAGCGCGCCGAGGGCGGCGAAGTGCTGCTTGATGGTGAATCGGTGCTCAAACTGCCGGACGGCGTACGCACGCGCCTTCGCCGGGAAAAGCTCGGCTTCGTCTATCAGTTCCACCACCTGCTCCCCGAGTTCAATGCACGAGACAATGTCGCCATGCCTCTCATGGTGAACGGCGTGAAGCGGCGGATCGCCCGGCAGAAGGCGGATGTCCTGCTCGCCGAGATGGGGCTTGAGAGCCGGGCCGATCACCAGCCGGGCCAGCTGTCGGGCGGGGAACAGCAGCGCGTTGCAATTGCCCGGGCGCTGGTCAATGACCCGAAACTGGTCATTGCGGACGAGCCGACCGGCAACCTCGATCCAACCACAACCGACCGGGTGTTTGCGAGCCTGATCCGGATTGCCCGGAGCGAAGGGGCCGCCGTCCTCGTCGCGACTCACAACATGGCGTTGACCCGGCATATGGACCGGGTGCTGACGCTGCAGGACGGAAAACTCACAACCTTTACCGGCTGACCCCTTCGACTCAGTGCATCAAAGGGGCATACTCTGTTTGTTCCGTTTGGAGGAGTGCCCCTTCCTGTGACCCAACCGACCTTTATCCACCTGGCCGTGCGGACGAGCTATTCTCTGCTCGAAAGCATGATCACACCGAAACAGCTGGTCGGCTGGGCGGAAAAGAACGCGGCCCCGGCTGTCGCCGTGACCGACCGCAACAATCTGTTTGGCGCGCTGGAGATTTCCGAGCTCCTGTCCGGAGCCGGCATCCAGCCGATCATGGCGTGCCGGTTCGATGTCACCGATGGCGGCCACCAGGAGTGGCTGACCCAAGTTTCGATCTATGCTCAGGACGAGCCGGGCTACAAGCGCCTGATGGAGCTGTCATCGGCGGCCTACCTGGAAGCGGAGGATGGTGTTCCCCGGCTGAAGCGCGAACATCTCTTTGAGAAAACAGACGGTCTCATTCTTCTGACCGGCGGTTCGCAGGGCGAGGCGGCCCAGTACATCCTCAAGGGCAAGCAGGCCGAGGCGGAAGCATCGTTGTCCGAGTTTGCAGCGGCCTATCCGGGACGTTGCTATGTCGAACTCACCCGGCATGGCATCGCGGATGAAGCCAATAGCGAACCCGGCCTGATCGATGCCGCCTACAAGCTTGGCCTGCCCGTCGTCGCGACGCATGATTGCCGCTTCATGAAGCCGGAAGATGCCAAGGCTCACGATGCGATGATGTGCATCGCGAACGGTGAGTATCTCGGCCAGGATGACCGCCAGCGCGTATCGCCCGAGCAATACCTCAAGACAGCCGAGGAAATGGCGGCCCTGTTCGAGGACATTCCGGAAGCGCTCGCCAATACGGTCGAGATTGCGAAACGCTGCGGTGTCCGGGCGCGCAAGCATGCGCCGATCCTTCCGCGTTTCGGCGATGGCTCGCGCTCGGAGATCGACGAGCTGAGGGCACAGGCGGAAGAGGGGCTCGCTGCCCGGCTCGCCGAAGTGCCGAAGCTCTATGCCGAGCGGTCGGCTTACGAGGACAGGCTTGCATACGAACTCGGTATCATCGAGAAGATGGGGTTCCCGGGCTACTTCCTGATCGTTTCGGACTTCATCAAATGGGCGAAGGAACAGGATATTCCCGTCGGACCGGGCCGTGGTTCGGGTGCCGGTTCTGTTGTGGCCTGGGCCCTGACGATCACCGACCTCGACCCGCTTCGGTTCGACCTCCTCTTCGAGCGCTTCCTGAACCCGGAACGGGTCTCGATGCCGGACTTTGACGTCGATTTCTGTCAGGAGCGGCGCGGCGAGGTCATCCGCTATGTGCGCGACAAGTATGGCGCGGCCAGCGTGGCGGCCATCATCACGTTCGGTACGCTGCAGGCAAAGGCTGTCGTGCGCGATGTGGGCCGGGTGATGCAGATGCCCTATGGCCAGGTTGACCGGCTTGCCAAGCTTATCCCGTTCAATCCTGCCAATCCGCCGAAGCTGCAGGAGGCCATCGACGAGGAGCCCAAATTCGACGACGAGATCGCGCAGGATCCGCGCGTCGGTGAATTGCTCGAAACGGCGCTGGCGCTGGAGGGGCTTTACCGGAATGCAGGTACGCACGCAGCTGGCGTCGTCATCGGCGACCGGCCGCTGACCGAGCTCGTCCCGCTTTACAACGACCCCCGTTCGGACCTGCCAGCCACGCAGTTCAACATGAAGTGGGCGGAGTCCGCCGGCCTTGTGAAGTTCGACTTCCTCGGCCTGAAAACGCTGACAGTCATTGATCGTGCGCTGAAATTCATCCGCCGGGATGGCCGCGATGTCGGTCCCGAATGGGCGGCGATGAATGACGAGGCGACTTACGACCTGATGGCGAGCGGCCAGACCCTTGGCGTCTTCCAGCTCGAAGGTCAGGGCATGCGCGACACGCTCCGCAAGGTCCGTCCGCACAATATTGAAGATGTGATTGCCATCATCTCGCTCTATCGTCCGGGTCCGATGGACAACATCCCGGTCTATGTGCAGGGCAAGGACGACCCTTCCAGCATCCGCTACCAGCATCCCGATCTCGAGCCCATTCTCGAAGCGACCTACGGCGTGCCTGTCTACCAGGAGCAGGTCATGCGGATGGCGCAGGAGATCGCGGGCTACTCCCTCGGCGAAGCTGACCTGCTGCGCCGGGCGATGGGTAAGAAGAAGGTCGAGGAAATGGTCGCCCAGCGCGAACGCTTCCTGAAAGGCGCCAAGGAGTTGAAGGGCATCGAGGCGCCGCTTGCGAACGATATCTTCGACACGATGGAGAAGTTTGCCGGTTACGGCTTCAACAAGTCGCACGCCGCAGCCTACGCCCTCATCGGCTACCAGACGGCTTATCTGAAGCGCCATTTCCCGGTCGAATTCCTGGCCGCGTCCATGAGCCTCGACATTCACAATACCGACAAGCTGGCCGCCTTCGTGCAGGAGGCCAAGCGCCTGAAGATCGATCTCATCCAGCCGGATATCAATCGTTCCACGGCGGACTTCGATGTCCAGGATGGGGCGCTGGTCTATGCGCTCGGCGCACTCAAGGGCGTCGGCCTTGAGGCAATGAAGCATGTTGAAGCCGAGCGCCGCGCCAATGGTCCCTTCGAGTCGCTGCACGACTTTGCCGAGCGCGTCGACCCCAAGTCAGTGAACAAGAAATGCATCGAGCAGCTGGCCCGTGCCGGCGCCTTCGATGGCATGGAGCCCAATCGCGCGAGCGCGCTGGCGGCTGCGCCATTGCTGGCGGCGGCCGCCGTGTCTGCCGCAGAAGACAGGGCAGGCGGGCAGGGCGGCCTTTTCGGAGACGCCGAGCCGGCTGTCAGGACAGCGCTGCCCCAGGCATCGGCCTGGAATGGCCAGCAGAAGCTGGATGAGGAATTCGCAGCGGTCGGCTTCTTCCTGAGCGGTCACCCACTGGATGATGTGCTCGACAGCCTTGAGGATGGCCGCATCACCCTTTCTGCCCAGATAGGCGATGTGGCAGTCGATGGTAGGCCGCTCGAGCTGATCGGTGTTGTGCGCCGGCGAGTGGAGAAGCTGTCGCGCTCTGGTGGCAAGTTCGCCTTCCTAACCCTGTCGGATCCGACAGGCGAGGTCGAGCTCATGGTCATGCCTGAAGCACTGGATATGTACCGGCCCATGCTGGAGACCGGAAACAGTGTCTGCGTGACGGTGAATGTCCGGCGCCAGGATGAGGAAATCCGGCTCAGCGCCAAGCAGGTCACGCCGATCGACAAGGCGCGGATCGGCAAGAAGGCGAAGGCGCTTATCGTGAAATTGTCGCGGGGGGCGAACTATGAAGAGATCGCGGCCGTCGCGGACCGGCTGGTCAGCGCACCCGGCGCCGACCGCGGTGCAATCTATCTGGATCTTCCGCTCGAAGACGGCCGGACGGTGACAATGAAGCTGCCGCATGTCTACGCGACCGGGCTGGAGGCGCTCCGGGCGCTCAAGATGGCTTCGGGCGTTGCGCGAGTGGATACCCGCGCAGCCTGAACATTGGCGGTTGCGCCAACGCGCAAAGTTTGTATAAGCCAGCCCCATCAACCCCCGATGCGCGGGCTATCCGGTGTCTGTCTCAGCCGTTTGAGACCGATAGCGCCCGTGCCGGTCAACCGGAAGAGGAAAACTCGTCATGGCTCTGCCTGAATTCTCCATGCGTCAGCTGCTCGAGGCTGGCGTCCACTTTGGTCACCAAACCCACCGCTGGAACCCGAAGATGAAGCCGTATATCTACGGCGATCGTTCGGGCATCCACATCATGGACCTGTCGAAGACCGTTCCGCTGCTGCACCAGGCACTCGTCCAGGTGCGCGACACGGTTGCCCAGGGTGGCCGCGTGCTGTTCGTCGGCACGAAGCGCCAGGCCGCCCAGCCGATTGCTGAGGCCGCGGAGCGCTGCGCCCAGTATTACATGAACCATCGCTGGCTCGGCGGCACGCTGACCAACTGGTCTACCGTTTCCAAGTCGATCAAGCGCCTGCGCGAACTCGACGAGACGCTGTCAGATCGCGATGCGTCCGGCCTGACCAAGAAAGAGCTGCTCAATGTCGAGCGCGAACGCGACAAGCTTGATCGCGCTCTGGGCGGTATTGCCAATATGGGCGGCCTGCCGAGCCTGATGTTCGTGATCGACACGAACAAGGAGCAGATCGCCATCAAGGAAGCCAAGAAGCTTGGCATTCCGGTCGTGGCCGTGATCGATACCAATTGCGATCCCGATGATGTCGACTTCCCGTTCCCGGGCAATGACGACGCCGCGCGTTCGATTTCGATGTACTGCAACCTTGTCGCTGACGCCGTTCTCGACGGCCTGGCGGAATCTTCTGCTGGCCTCGGCATCGACCTCGGCGAGTCGGAAGACATTGAAGGCCTGACCGATGCCGATGTTGCGGCCGCCGACGAAGCTGCTGCAGACACCGATGGCAAAGAGACGGAAGTCAAAGCCGAAGGCTGAAACCAAACCTCACTCTAAAAGGATCTTTGAGATGGCAAATATCACAGCCGCTCTGGTCAAGGACCTGCGCGACCGTACTGGCGCGGGAATGATGGATGCGAAGAAGGCGCTCGTCGAGAATGACGGCGACATGGAAGCCGCAATCGACTGGCTGCGCGCCAAGGGCTTGTCAAAGGCTGCCAAGAAGTCCGGCCGCACGGCCGCAGACGGCCTTGTCGCCGCTGTCCTGTCTGACGATGGCAAGACGGGCGCACTGGTCGAGCTGAACGCCGAAACCGACTTCGTTGCGCGCAACGAAAAGTTC
>MRWG01002199.1_pt1 | contig 10351 bp, 8 predicted proteins | sample 1013341 | NCBI WGS metagenome assembly MRWG01 (sample SAMN06117577, study PRJNA244670) | biofilm metagenome | biome: Water; feature: Cathode Biofilm; material: Biofilm; isolation source: microbial consortium enriched at the cathode of a solar microbial fuel cell | place: USA: District of Columbia ...
GCCGTGGTCGGGCGCCTCGCGCGCCATGTCTTCCATGGCCGCCGTGGCGGCTCCCGACATGATGAAGGGGATGTTCGCGTCCCGCGCCGCGCGCGCCAGCATCAAATCGGCGCCCAGCCGGAAGTTGCCGATGCCCCCGGTCGGCGCGATGCCGTAAGGACTGGAATAAGTCCGGCCGAACAGCGTCGTCGACTGGTCGATCTTCGAGACGTCGACCATGTAGCGCGGCGCCAGCGCCCGGCGCTGGAAGGCGTCCTCATTGCGGACGAGGCCTTCCTCGCCGTCGACGCCGCCTTCGATGAAGTCGTAGACCAGTTTCGGCACCCGCTTCTTCGCGAGTTTCCGCAGGTCGTCCAGGTTGACGCAGTCCTCGACTTTCATGGCCGCCATCCGCTTCGGTCCGTTCGGGAAGGCGGAAATGTTACGGCAGCGGCGCGCCCGCTTCCAAGAGGCGCTCCGCTGCCGCGAAACGGCTCAGCAGCCGGACACGCAGGCCCCGTCGCCATCGAAGGCCATGGTGTGGCCGCTCAGCGGAATATGGACGGGCATCGCCGCCGTTTTCATGAAGGTCTCCGTGCGCGTTCCGGCGATGACTTTGCCGTCCTTGGTCGCTTCCTCGTTGGCGTGGGACGCGATCACGGCCTTGGGCTTCACCAGTTCGTTGACGACATAGGCCGCTTCCTTCGGGCCGGTCGTGAACGTGTCGCCGATATTCATGACGGCGAGTTCGGCGCCGTAGTGGCCGCGCACCACCGTGTCCTGTTCGGCCGTGATGCCCGTGTCGCCCGAAAGGTAGACGACGAGCCCGTTGGTGAAGGTCAGCACATAGCCCGTCGGCGGACCCGCATAGCCTGTGATGCCGGCGGCCTTCATCATGTCGCCGAGCTGCCCGCCGATGAACGCGGGATCGACGCCGTTGCTGTGGACCGCAGGGACCGTCGTGACGCCCACGCCGCCGACGTCGCGCATGGCGCCGAAGCGGACAAGCAGGGAATCCTTCGGTTCGCCGCCGCCGGCCTTCATGCGGCCTGCGAAGAACGAAGCCATTTCGCTGCCGGTCACCATCTTCGCGCCCTTGGCGACCGCGATCGCAGCGCTGTTCGTCACCGGCGTGGCGTCGACGGAGAAGTCCGGCTTGCCGCAGGTGCCGGAGTTCGGCGCCTTCATGTGCGCGTTGCCGGCATGGTCGCCGTGCATGTGGCTGACCAGCACGGCGTCGATCTTGCCAAGACGCGGGTCTTCCGGACCGGCGACGCTGCGGCCGGCGTCATAAAGCAGCCGCGTCCCGTTCGGGTCCTCGAAGATCATCGCGCGGTCGAGCCGGCAGAATTCCCCGTCGACGCCGCCGAGCGGCGTGATCTTCACGGTATCCGCGCCGGCCGAACCGGCCGCGACGCCAAACGCGGCGGCGAATAGCAGACTTCTTGCGCGCATTTCTTGTCCTCCCTCTTCTTCACGACAGAAGGGGAGGATAGGTCGTTCAGGGTGCGCCGACACCTGTCTTGGCATCGGCGCGCCTGAAACGCCGGCCGTCAGGCCGCCCGAACGGCGTCCAGGAACGCGCGCACTTCGCGTTTCATGCTTTCGGCCTGATCGGCGAGGTCGCGGACGGACTGCGTCACCCGCTCCGCCGAGGCCGACGTCTCCGTCGCCTTCTGGTCGACCTCCGCCATGCCGGAGGTAAGGCGCTTCGTGCCGGTCGCCGCCTGCCGTGCGGTGTCGGCGATGCTCTGCGTCGCGACGTTCTGCTCTTCGACCGCGCTCGCGATCGCGGCGGCGCTGCCGTTGATCTCCTGGATGATGTTCTGGATGCCGTCGATCGCCTGTGCGGTCGCGCTCGTCGCGGACTGCATGCTGCCGATATGGCTGGCGATCTCCTCCGTCGCCTTGGCGGTCTGGCTGGCGAGCTGCTTCACCTCGCTCGCCACCACGGCGAAGCCCTTGCCCGCGTCGCCGGCGCGCGCGGCCTCGATCGTGGCGTTGAGGGCGAGCAGGTTGGTCTGCGACGCGATCTCGTTGATCAGGCCGACGACGTCGCCGATGCGCTTCGCCGCGTCCTCCAGGCCGCGCACCTGTTCGATGACATCGGCGGCTTCAGAAACGGCCCGGTCGGTGTTCGTGGTCGAGGTTTCGACCTGGCCTGCGATCTCTTTCAGCGAGAGCGACAATTCGGAGACGCTCTCCGCGCCGGCGTCGACGCTGGATGCGGCCGATTCGGCGGTCGACTTGGCGGATTGCGCCATGCCTTGGGTTTCGCGCGCAAAGCGGCTCATGTCCTGGGCCGTCGCGCCGAGGGACGAGCAGGCGTTGCTGACGGCGTCGAGCAGGGACATCGACTTGCGTTCGAAGTCGGTGCGCGCTGTATCGATCTTGCGGGCGCGCGCCTCGAGGTCCGCCTGCTCGCGGCGGCGCTCCTCCGTCATCGCGTCCGCCTTGGCGTTGCCGGCCTTCAGGATTTCCACCGCACGCGCCATGCCGCCGATTTCATCGCCATCCTCGCCATAGGGCACGGCGACGGCGTAGTCGCGCTCGCTGATGCGCGTCATGATGTCGGAGAGCTTGACGATGCGGCCGCTGACATTGCCGCCGATCGTGAAACCGAGGCCCAGCGCGGCCATCACTGCCGCGACCGTCGTCGCAAGAAGCGCCCACATGCCGGTCGTCCGCTGCGCGCGAAGATCCGCTACGCCGGCGTCCATCCGGTCGTGAACGGCTTCCTCGGCTTCGTCGGCGATCCGGATCAGCGCGTCGAACGCGCTGTCGAACGCTTCGTCGGCCTCGCTGCCGGCGCCCGCGCCGGTGGCGCGGCTGTCGTAGCGCTTGCGGGCCATGGCGACGAACACGTCGAGCTGTTCCAGGACCTGCCGCATGTTCCGTTGAACCAGCGGGTCCTCGGTCGCAATGAACTTGCCTTCGTCGTTCTCGCCGCCGTTCAGGACGGCATTGGCGTAGAAGCGGGTCTGGTCGAGCAGATCGAAGACCTGCTGGACGTTCTCGCCTTCGTCGCCCGCCATGATTTCCTCGAAGATGAGGTGGGCCTCTGTGGCGGTCAGCTTGATTTCCATCGCGGCGTCGCCAAGCGGCGCTAGCCGCTCCGCGACCAGAAGACCGGCCTCGCCGATCCCGCGCTCCGACCAAAGGCCCACGCCGCCGGCGACGCCGGAGATGCCGGCAAGCAGCATGAACGCGCCCATAAGCTTGCCGCGGACGGAAATCTGATGCCGAACGCCCTCAGGCATGGCCTGCTCCTGAATTGGTGCTTCGATTTTTCGTACGGCGGCCCGGATGGCTGGCCGCATCGTCAGGGTGCAATATCGGAGCGCGATTAATTTTGTTTAAATCGGGCGGCTTCCACACGACATCTCATCGAAATATCTTTTACTTTCAGTGTGGTTACGAACCGGGAGGATTGGGCCAATGGCCGCCGATGACACTGTGCGATTCGAAGTTCGCGACTACGTCGCCGTCGTCACGCTGAACCGCCCGCCGGTCAACGCGGTCAACGCGGCGCTGCGTGACCGGCTGACCGAAATCTTCGACAGCGCGACGGACCGGGACGACATCCGCTGCCTCGTCCTGACGGCGGAAGGCAAGGTGTTCTGCGCCGGCGCCGACCTGAAGGACCGGCCGGACGTCAGCCAGCCGGGCGCTTATTGGCGTCATAACCGCGGCGTCCGCGAGACGGGGAACGCGATCAAGGAATGCACGAAGCCGGTCATCGCGGCGGTCAACGGCGCGGCGCTCGGCGCGGGCTTCGGCCTGATGGCGTCCTGCGACATCATGATGGCGTCGGATAACGCGGTCTTCGGCATGCCGGAGATCGACGTCGGCCTCGCCGGCGGCGCCGCCATGCTGACGGAGCTTTTCAGCAAGTCTTTCGTACGTCGTCTGATGTTCACCGGCGACCGGCTGCCGGCGGCCGAACTGCATCGCCTCGGCATTCTCGACTCGGTCTGGTCGCGGGACGAATTGCTGCCCCAGGCGATCGCCATGGCGGAGAAGATCGCGTCGAAGAGCCCGCTCGGCATCAAGTACGCCAAGAACAGCTGCAACCTGGTCCAGCTGATGCCGGAAAAGGTCGCCTATCGGTTCGAGCAGAACTTCACCTACGAACTCTCGAAGACCGAGGACGCCCTCGAGGCGCGCACGGCGCAGCTCGAAAAGCGCAAGCCGGTATTCAAGGGGCGTTAGATCGACTGCGATCGCGGCCGAATTGGTAAAGCCGGCTTAGGTTGATCGAAATCGAAAAGCTGAGGCCTTGGACCGCATCCCCAGGTCGGCGGCATGCAGGGAGCGCGCCTTGTCCGCTATTGCGGCGTCGGCGTCGGCGGCGTGGCCGGGGGCGGCTGCGTCGACGGCGCGATAATCGCGGGTCCGGCGCCTTGAGCCGGCGTCGCCGGCGGCGCAGCGTCCGGCGATTCGGCGTCGATGCCGGGCGCGGGGCGCGTTCCCCGCGTCAGGCTGCGAATGATCCCGCTGACGCCGTCGTTCAAAGGCTCGGGCGGCGGCGGCGTCAGCGGCCCGGCGAGCGACGTCGCCGGCGGAGCGGCCGCGGCGGCGGCGGCATCCGCCCCAGGCGCGAGCGTCTGGCCCGAATCGGTGTTCAAGATGACAGGCAGGCCGTCGGCGTTTGAGCCGATGATCACGACCTTCGCGTTGTTCGACCGTGACAGTTCCAACGTCGCCTCGATGCCGCGCCAGCGCAGATAGCTCTCGGTGATGCCCGGCGCGACGATTTCCTGGAACGCCCGTATGCCTTCGGCCTCGATCCGCTTCCGGCGCCGTTCCTTGTCCTCCAGCAGCAGCCGGAAGTCGTAGGCCTCGCTCATGTGGCGGACCTTTTCCTTCTCCTCGATCGCCTGGCGGACGAAGGGCGGCAGGCCGATCTCCGAGATCAGCACGTCTTCGAGATCGATGTAGGAGTCGTCAAAGGGTACGTTCGCCGAAATATGCGCGAGCGATTCCTGGAATTGGCGGGCGATGGTGTTCTGCACCTTGGCGCGCCGGGTCGAGTATAGGTCGGCCGCCTCATGTTCGCTGATGTAGGTCAGGACCAGCGTGCGCAGCTGCGGCCGCATCAGCGAATCGGCATAGCCCGGCCCCAGGCTCTTGTGCAGGAAGCCGGCGTACTCGCTGCGGATGACAAAGCGCGAGGCGAGATCGACCGTAATGGAGAGGCCGTCCACGCTGAGGCCCGTGACCTGCTCGTCGATCCGCTGCAGGCGGGCGTCGTAGTCGTAGATCTTGTCCCACGGCCAGATCACGTGGAAGCCTTCGCCGAGGATGTCGTCGGGCTCCGTCACCGTGCCGCCGAAAAAGCGGAGCCAGAGCACGCCGACATGGCCCGCCGGGACGGTGTGCACGATCAGCGGCCAGAGCACGATGATCGCCAGCAGCGAGACCGCGCCGATGCTGAAGAACTCCAGCCAGTGACGGTCGGCCCAGCGGACGACGCGGTCGAAGAGCCGCCTAATCATGGAACATGTCCGGGTCGAATTCGGCGATCATCCCGTCCTCCATGTGCAGCTGCCGGTCGGCGGCGTCGAAGAACCGGCTGTCGTGCGTGACCGCGACGATGGTGTGGCCGCGCGCGCGCAGCTTCGGCAGGATCTCACGGTAGAACTTCCGCCGGAACACCGGGTCCTGATCCGCCGCCCATTCGTCGAGCACCAGGATCGGCTTGTCCTCCAGCAGCGTGGCGACGAGCGCCAGGCGCTTGCGCTGGCCGCTCGACAACTCCGTCGTCGTGAAGACGCCGTCGCGCAGCTCCACCTTGTCCTGGATTTCCAGCAGCGACATCCAGTCGTAGGCCTCGTCGAGGAGATCGGGCGCGGCGCCGTCGAGGTCCCGTGAGAGGTGGAAGTCGCCGAAGACGGCGGCGAAGAGCTCGCGGTAAGCCGCCGCCGTTTCCCGCCGCACCGGCTTGCCGTCGACGAGCAGGCGCCCATGCTCCAGCGGATAGAGCCCGGTCAGCACCCGAAGCAGGGTCGACTTGCCGGAGCCATTGCCGCCGGTGACGAACAGCGTCTCGCCGCGCGTCAGCACGAGGTCGATCGGGCCGATCTTGAAGCTGTCCGCCGGATCGCCGTCCGCGGGGGCGGGGAAGCGGAAGACCGCGCCCTGCAGTTCGAGCGTCTCGAACGCGGGCGTCGCATCCCGAACGCTCGGCGTCGCCGTTTCCGGCGCGTCGTCGGCATGGGCGCCGTTCTTGGCGAGCGCGGCCAGCTTCTTCTCCAGGTCCATAATCGATTCGGCGGCGGCCGAGGCGTTCTCGAAAATCGGGATTGAGCCGATCAGGCCCGAAATCGGCCCGATGATGAACAGGACCGCCGTGGTCGACTTGCGCACCTCGTCCGAATAGCCGGAGGCCAGCATCGGCACGACGAAGACCATGGCGCCCAGCAGCAGATAGAAGGACGTCTGCGAGAAGACGAAGTTCTTCGCCAGCAGCGTCTGCGTTTCGCCGCGAACCGTCGCGGCCTCGCCGCTGATCTGCTCGGCGCGGCGCACGATCGCCTCTGCCCGGCGCCGGTTCAGCTTCGCTTCCTTGAAGCCGTTCAGCAGGTCGTCGATCGCGGCGTAGACGCCGTTGTCCATGTCGAGCGTCGCGCGGAGATTGCTGCGGACGGAAAAGGACTTCCGAAAATAGATGGTGAGCGCGACCGCCATGAAGACGACGAGCACGATGAAGGAGGTCAGCGACAGGTAGGCGATGTAGGCCGTGGTGAAGACGATCAGCACCGCCATCTGCACGGCGATGGTGATGGTCGAGGCCGATTGGGACAGCGTCTGCGTATGGCGGGCGACGCCGCTGTAGATGACCCCGCGGCCCAGGGTTTCCACATCGAGCAGTTCGCAGGCGCGCAGCCGCGCGACGATGCGCATCCGGACGTTGTGGATGATCGCCTCGACCTGCTCGGCCGCCTGCACGAGGATCCAGCGCTGGGCGAAGACGTAGATCAACATGGCGGCGCCGAAGCCGACGACCAGCAGCGGCCGCGATTCCGACTGTTCGGCGTGTTCGGCCGACGCATTGATGAGGGCGAGGATCAGCGCGTTGCTGAGGCCGGCGACCGCCGCCGCCAGCAAGGCCCGGCGCGGCGACAGGGTCGCCTCCGCCAGGAGGAAGCGGGTCAGGCTGCTTTGCGTGAAAAGGAAGCGCGCGGCGAAGCCGTCGGCCATCGTCTACGCCCTTCCCTGGGTCTCAGGCGCTGCCGTTGGAGTCGGCGTCCTGCGGCATCGGGCGAAGAATTGCGAGCACGATCCCGACCACCAGGGGCGTGAAGATCACGGCCAGCAGGAACACGCCGGCCGCGCCGATGCGCGTGCGCCGGGCGGCAATGCCCAGAAGAAGGCACAGCCCGAAATAGAGGCCGATCGCAATTCCGCTCATATCGCCCGCCAAATGGCCTGTCGCGCCGCGCGGCCCGTCGCGGTCGGTGCTGCGGCGGGCCGGCGGGTCTGTCGGGTCATGCGGCCGACTTGGCTTCCGTCTTGGCGCCGCCGCTCTTCGAGTTGGACGCGGCGGACTCGAACTCTTCCTTGAAGTGCGCGCGCATTGCGTCCGGATCGAAGTTCAGAATGTTCCCGCCCGCTTCGAAATGCTGCATGAACACGCGGCCGACCGCGTAGGTCGACGCCGTCGAGAACGCCGGCGCCGTCAACACGCCAAGGAACGAGCCGACGCCAGGGATGGCCTTGATGAGGCTGGAGGCGCCGCGGGCGAGGGTCGCGGGCAGCACGCTGCCGACGAGTCCGCCGATGATGGACTTCACGACGCTCTTGGAAAAGGCGATGTCGTACACCTCGGAGAGATCGGCGACCATCTTGACCTGAAGCGCGGTCACCGCGGCCAGATCGAACCAAGGGATCGGCACGATCGCGGCGCCGGCGGACCAGCCCATGTAGGTCTTGATGATGCGGGACGCCTCCTGCCGGCGCGCTTCGATAGTCTCGTCCATAGCCCCCAACTCCGATAGGTTGCGACATACATGTCGAACAACGACAGCATGCATGAGAAATTCCCAAGACTCAATGTCAAACGACTTGTCCTGGGTTGCGTGCCCATGCCGGTATTTCAATTCTTCCCCTAGAATGCGGCCCGCAATCCGAGACGCGGCGCAATAAAATGGCCGCCGGTTCCGCCGAACGCTGCGGCGACCGCCGCCTCCAGGCGGACCCCCGGCGCCATGTCCACGGCGACGCCCAGATCGAGCGCCACGCGATCCTGCGCGCCGCCGTCATAGTGGCCGCGGACCGCCTGGCCCGACGGCAACGCGGCGTCGACGCGCCAATCGAGTTCGTCCAGATCGCGCTCCCACGCAATCGAAGCGAATGGCGTGACGGCGCCGGACTCGAGGTCGAACCGTGTCCAGGCATCGAAACCGAGGGCGCCACGGACGCGCGTCAGATCGCTGTCGGCGACGGAAAGGTTGAGGAACGCGGCGTCGCTTTCCATGAAACTGTCGACATCCGCCCGCGCTGCGGAGAGGCGGGCGAGGGGCGCCAGCCAGACGTCCTGCCCGCCCATGTCGGGCGTGAACTCGAAGCGGCCTTCGATCTCGCCGGCGAAAGCCCAACCATCCGTTTCGCCGTTTGCCGTCGGTCGCGGCGCGAAGCCGGTCGGCCGCTCGATCTTGTCATAGTCGAGCCATAGGGCCGTCGCGGCCGCGCTCAGCGTGAATGCGCCGGAACGGACGCCGCCGTGAAGACCGATGGAGTAGGCCGACACGTCGAAGGCGCCGCCGCCGTTCACATCTGCGTCGAGGTCCTGCGCGCCGACGTGCGCGCCGGCGATCGCCGACCGTCCGCCTGCGTCGAAATGATAGTTCAGGCCGACCAGGCCGCCATGCGCGGCGTAGTCGTATCCCGCGAAGCCATCCCGCGCCTCGCGCGCGCCATAGTCCCCCGCCGCGACGACGAAGACGTCGGGACCGCCCTGGCGGCGCGCCGGCTGCGCTGCGCGGACCGCCGGCGCGTCGGCGGTATCGGCCCGCCACTGGTCGATCTGGCTCCGGACCTTGCCGAGCGTCGCTTCGGCGCGGGTCAGTCCGGAATCCGCCAGCGCGGCGATCCGGCCGGCGTCGCGGTCGACCGTCGCGAGCGTCGCCTGGAAGAGGTCGGCGATATGGGCGTGCGCTGTCGCCGTCGGGTGCGTGCCGTCCCAGTAGAGCGTCGTCGCCTCCTCGGCGGCGGTCGGGCAGGCGCCCGTCGGCGTGCCGACGCCGTCATCGGAGATGCAGCCCTCGGTCACGTTGACGAAGCCATAGCGCGCCGGATCGGCGAAGATGTCGTCGTAAAGACCGGCCGCGTCGACCAGAACCGTGTCGAGGCCGGTCGCCGCCCGGACGTTCGCCAGCCTTGCCGGAAGCAGCGTGTTATGCAGGTTCGCGGCGTCTTCCGCGATCGCCGCTCCGGCGGCGCCCAATTCGTCCACGAACGTCGGTACGCGGCTCAGGTCGAAAATATTGAGAACCACGGCCCGGCTTGCGCCGAGCGCGGCGATGCGGCCGAGCCCGTCTTCGATATTGTCGAGCGTCGCATCGACCGCTTCCGCGGTCGTCAGGCCGCCGCTGTCGACGGCGAACGCGGAATAGTCGTTGCCGCCGGTCCAGACGGCGAAGACGGCGCCGGCCGGATCGGCGACGCGGCCGGCCGCCACATAGTCCTCCAGATCCTGCAGAACATTCAGGAAGCCCGGCGCGCCGGGATCGAGCACCCCGTCATTCCCGCTCTCCGAACCGCCGAAGGCGAAACCCAGGCTCGCGTCCGGCTGCGGGCCCGGATCCGGCGTCTGGCCGCAGATGCCCGATCCGGCGATCGTCGCGTTGTCGGTCAGGCAGTCCGGGCTGTTCAGGTAGAGGTCGCCGTAGAAAACTTGGTTGGGCGCTGTCAGGTCGGTCCAGTTCAGACCATTGGAAAAGCGCCCTTCGAAATAAGGCGGCGACAGCGGCGTCACGGATAGGGCGACGCCCGCCGCGTTCAGCCGGTCGGTGAAGATGAAGCTGTTCTGGTTGTCGACCAGGCTGTCGCCCATAAAGACGAAGCGCTCCTGGCCGGCGGCCGCATTCGCGGCGAGGACGAGCAGACACCCGAACCCGCAGGCGATGACGGCCGGGCGGCGCATCAAAACGTCACGACGACGGAGAGCGTAAGCGCCGCCTCGTCATATTCGAGGTTCGAGATCAGCGGGTCGTTGACCGTCTGGGTATAGACCGTGCCGTTCAGCAGCAGTTCGACCCGGTCATGCACCTGCCAGGCGAGCGCGCCGTCGAGCGCAAGCGTTTCCGCCTCCACGGTCGTGCCTTCGATCTCGTAGAAGCGATAGGCGGGGCCGATCTTGAAGTAGACA
>MRWG01002200.1_pt1 | contig 10351 bp, 8 predicted proteins | sample 1013341 | NCBI WGS metagenome assembly MRWG01 (sample SAMN06117577, study PRJNA244670) | biofilm metagenome | biome: Water; feature: Cathode Biofilm; material: Biofilm; isolation source: microbial consortium enriched at the cathode of a solar microbial fuel cell | place: USA: District of Columbia ...
ATCCTGCTGGCCCAGGAACCGGACGCCTACTGGAGCGACGTCTGCGAGCTGGTCGCGCCGCTGGGCGGCATCGTCACCATCGTCGACGCCCGCGGCCCCCTGGACGTGAACCCGCTGAAACCGAAAAGCGCCCGCTTCGCCTGGGAATTCATGTTCACCCGCGCCCTGTTCGGCGTCGACATGGAGCGCCAGGGCGAGATCCTGCGCGCCGCCGCCCGGCTGATGGAAGAAGGGGTGCTGCAGACCACCCTCTCGGAGTCCCTGGGGCCAATCAACGCCGCCAACCTGAAAGAGGCCCACCGGCGCATCGAGTCCGGCAAGACCATCGGCAAGCTGGTGCTCGCCGGCTGGGATTAGCCGCGTTCAGGGCGAACCCAGCGGCGGCAGCGCTCCGTCGCAGACGGCGCCGGTCGCAGCCAGCTTAAGCTCGTGCAGACACAGCACCGGGCTGAGCGCCAGGGTGCGGCGGAACAGCGCAGGCCAGGCGTCTTCGTTGACCATCGGTCGGGCCAGGCGCGTGCTGCGCACCGCCTGCCAGGTCAGATTGTCGGGCTCGCCCTGCGCCTCGGCGATCACGAACTGGAAGGGGTGGGCGCCAGGCACGCCAAGGCGGATGTCGGTGGCCACCAGCCGCCCATCCTCCAATCGATAGTCCAGAAAGCTCCCGGTGAACCATTCCAGCCGCCGTCCATCGTCGAGCTGCTTGGCCGCGGCCACCAGATTGGCGTCGCGGGGAAACGCCTCGATATGCAGCGGCACATCGCCGTCGAGCAGCCCGGTGACGATTTCCAGGCGCTCTTCCCGGTGCAGCACCGTGGCGCGCCACAGCAGGGTGGAGAACGGCATCGGCTGCACCATCCGTGGCGCCGTCTGATAGCCGGTACCGGCCAGCGCCTGCTGCACCCGGTGATCCACCCACTGCTGCGCGGCCAGACTCCAGGCCAGGTAGAGACTCGACAGCACCAACCCCACCGTCAGCGCGCGGATCGCCGGCGGTCGGATCAGCGCGATCACCACCGCCACCAGCAACGGCAACGTGTAGAGCGGGTCGATGATAAAAATGCTGTGCCAGGCCACCGGCGGCCCCAGCGGCCAGAGCAGTTGGGTGCCGTAGGTGGTGAAGGCGTCCAGCAACGGGTGGGTGATCAGGATGGCCCCGGTGAACATCAGCCAGCGGCGGAACGACACGCTGCGTTGCCAGCGGCTGAGCAGCACCGCCAGCACCACCGCCAGCGGCACCAGTATCAACAGCGAGTGGCTGAAACCGCGATGTTGGGAGAAGTTGGCCACCGCATCGCCATAGTCGATCAGCACGTCCATGTCCGGCAGAGTGCCGAGCAGCGCGCCGGCGACCACCGCGCGTCGCCCGAACCGGCGCCCCAGCACCGCCCCGCCCAGGGCGCCACCCAGAGCCGCCTGCGTCATCGAATCCATATTTCCTCATCCCCGCCGGCATAGCGGCACCAAATCACATTAGTACAACGTTTTCATACGGCCGCTGACCGACACGGCGAGGCTATAATCAAACTTCCAGCGGCGGCGTCGGCGCCCCCTTGGGCAAGCCGCCTCCTCGCCAGACCATGAAGATCGCAGGGAAGACCACCAATACCATTAACAGTGCCGAGACCACCCCGCCCACCATAGGTGCGGCAATGCGTTGCATTACATCAGCACCGGTACCGCTAGCGAATAGGATGGGGACCAGACCGATAAAGGTCGACAGGCCCGTCATCAACATGGGCCGAATCCGCTGCCCCGCACCGCTCTGGATGACTTCAACTATATCCCCGCGGGTGTTGACTCGGCGCTCCACCTCCCGGTCCCGCCAAGCTATATCCAAATACACCATCATTAACAGCCCTAGTTCCACGGCTAGGCCCGCCACGGCGATCATGCCCACCCAGACGGCGACACTGAGGTTAAAATCCAGCCACCACATCAACCAGACCGCACCACTCAGAGAAAAGGGCACGCTCAACATTACCACCAGCGTCTCAGTAAGAGAGCCGCGGTGCAAAAACAGCATGAAGAAGATCAGGAACAAAGTAATCGGAACCAGCAACTGAAGCTTGGCCTTGGCCCGCTCAAAATACTGGAACTGCCCTGCCCAAGCCAATCGGTAGCCGTCCGGCACATCAACCTGGTCGGCCACGACCTGCTTCGCCTGTTCGACATAATCGGCAATACCGACTTCGCTTTTTACGTCCACAAAGACAAAGCCCACCAATTGACCGTCTTCGCTGCGAATGGCGGGCGGCCCGGTTTGAAATTCGATGTCCGCCACCTGGGTAATGGGAACCTGCTCACCGGTGGGAGTGGGAACCAGTACCCGCTCCAATGCCTCTATATTGTCACGATAATCCCGGGCATAGCGCACCAGAATGTTGTAGCGCTCCCGCCCTTCCACGGTTTGCGATACAACGGTGCCACCCATGGCAGCCATGACTACCCGCTCCACGTCAGCCACATTGAGGCCGAAGCGAGCCGCGGCGCTTCGATCAACGGTGAAATCCAGGAAGTAGCCGCCGGTACTGCGTTCTGCGAAAGCGCTGCGGGTCGCTGCGGCGGTGCGCTTATCCTCCTGCAGGGCTTTTTCAATAGCGATACCGGTTTCTTCGATGGTGCTCAGATCCGGCCCGAACACTTTGATACCCAGGGCAGAACGAATACCTGTGGCCAGCATCTCAGTGCGAGTCTGGATAGGCATCCAAAAGATATTGGGCATACCCGGAAACTTGAGTTTCGAGTCCATCTCCTGAAGCAGCCCGTCCCAGGTCATGCCCTCGCGCCACTGGTCCTCAGGCTTCAAGGTAATCACCGTTTCCACCATGGATAAAGGCGCGGGGTCCGTGGCGCTGGTGGAGCGGCCCACCTTACCGAAGACGTGCTCCACTTCTGGAATGTCGGCAATGATCCGATCCATGGTCTGCATGGTCTGGGTGGCCTCCGAAATGGACATGCCAGGCAGTGCCGTGGGCATAAAAAGAATCGAGCCCTCGTTGAGAGGCGGCATGAACTCATTGCCCAGCTGCCGGAAGGGAATGACCGTTAGCAGCAGTACCAACACGGCCCCGCCGATCACGGCCCAGCGAAAACGCGCGGCAAAATCCACAACCGGCCGGTAGGCGGCCACCAGCCACTGGTTCAACTTGCTGCGATCGGCGCGGATCTTGCCCCGTATCAGCCACACCGCCAGGGCCGGCACCAGGGTGATCGACAGCAGCGCGGCAAACGCCATGGAATAGGTCTTGGTAAAGGCCAGTGGCTGGAACATGCGACCTTCTGTACCTTCAAGGGCGAACACCGGCATAAACGAGATGGTGATAATCGCCAACGAGAAAAAGATACTGGGTCCCACTTGCTGCATCGCCTCGATAATCACGTCTCGCCGGGGCTTGGCTTTCTCCTCCGGGTCGGCATCGTCACTCTCCCAGCGTGCCAGCCGCTTGTGAATATTGTCGATAATGACAATAGCTGCATCCAGCATGGCGCCGATAGCCACGGCAATGCCGCCGAGGGACATGATGTTCACCGTCAGGCCCTGGAAGTACATGGGTATAAAGGCCATCAGCACCGCCACCGGTAATGTAATCGCCGCCACCAGGGTGGAGCGCACATGCAACAGGAAGATGCCGATGATCAGGGAGACAATCACTATTTCCTTGATCAGGGTCGAAGTCAGGGTATCGACGGCTTCATTGATCAGAATGGAACGATCGTAAACAGGCACGATCTCCACCCCTTCGGGCAGCCCGGGTTTGATATCCTCCAGACGCTGTTTGACCTTTTCGATCACATCCAGAGCGTTTTCGCCATAGCGCATAATCGCTATCCCGCCGACGGTCACGCCCTCGCCGTCCAGCTCCGCCTGACCCCGCTGCATGGCCGGTCCCAAGGCCACATGGCCGACGTCTTTTATCGTGATCGGCACACCGCCTGGCGTGGTTTTCAATACCACTTTTTCCAGGTCCTCCTCGGATTTCACGTATCCCCGCCCACGAATAAACTGCTCGTGACCCGCGACTTCAAGAATACGTCCACCCACATCCTGGTTAGAGTCGCCCACCGCTTCGGCCACTCGTTTCAGGGGGATTTTATAAGAGGCGAGCTTGTTGGGGTCGAGACTGATTTGGTATTCGCGCTGAAAGCCTCCGATGGAAGCCACCTCGGCCACGCCTTCGACGGCCTCCAGGGCATAGCGTAAATTGAAATCCTGCAGTGAACGTAGGTCCGCCAGGCTGTGGTTGCCGGTGGTGTCGCGCAGGGCGTATTGATAGACCCAACCAACGCCGGTGGCGTCCGGGCCCAGTGTCGGGGTAACCCCGTCCGGCAGTTCGGCGGCAGCGCCATTGAGATACTCCAGCACACGGGAACGGGCCCAGTACATATCCACGCCATCGTCGAAAATCACATAGACGAAAGAAAAGCCGAACATGCTTTGGCCACGCACATAGCTCACCCCTGGCGCGGATAACAAAGAAGTGGTTAGGGGATAGGTGATCTGGTCCTCAACCAGATCCGGACTGCGCCCGGGCCACTCGGTAAAGACGATCACTTGCACATCGGACAAGTCGGGGATGGCATCCAGCGGCGCCCGTTGTAACGCCTGCCAACCGCCAAAAGCCAGGGCCAGTACCGCCACCAGAGTGATTAGAGGTTTGCGTGCACAATAGCCGATAATCCGCTGCAACCAGCCGATGCCCTCTCCTTCGGCGGGGGGATGAGACGACTGACTCCTGGATGCTTGATTTACCATTGCTCCATCCCCCCTTTGAGCCGGCTTTCCGAAGCGATCAAGAAGTTACCGGAGGTAACCACCCGGTCGCCGGCTTCGATCCCGTCGAGGATCTCGATATAGCCGTCGGCCCGCTGGCCGGTTCGTACCTTGCGCGGCGCCAGCCTGCCCTCGCCCAGGTCCTCGAACACCACCCGCAGCTCGCCAGCAATGATCACCGCCTCTTCCGGCACTACCACTCGTCGCCCGATCTCGGCCTGGAGCTTCACTTCGGCGTACATGTTGGGTTTGAGGCGACCTTCGGGGTTGTCGAGGGTAAGTCGAACCCGTCCGGTCCGGCTGGCGCTGTCCAGATAGGGGTAGATGTAGTCGATCCGGCCTTCGAGCTGCTCACCGGGGAGGTAAGGCAGAGTCACGGTGGCGGGCATGCCCGCCGACACCAGTGGCACCTCACCCTCGTAGATATCGGCTTCCACCCAGACCTTTGACAGGTCGGCGATGCGCATTAGGGTCATTCCGGCCTTGTGAGCGGTTCCTTCCACCACATTCTTGGCCACCACGGTGCCCTCAACCGATGAGTGCATGGTGACGTACTCGAAAGGTTCGCCCCGTTTTTCCAGAGCGGCGATTTCGTTGTCGGTCATGTCCCAGAGCTGGAGACGCTTGCGGGCGGCGGCCAACAGGGTCCGCGACGCGCTTCCGCGGCGCTTCAACTCAAGGTATTCCTGCTGAGCGGCAAGCAGCGCCGGGCCGTAAACGGTGAACAAAGGGTCGCCCTTTTCCACCCGAGCCCCGACATAATCGGCGTAGAGTTCGCCGATCCAGGCATCGAATTTGAGGTTGACGTCCGCCAGTCGGGTTTCGTCGTAGGCGACCCGGCCTTCTGCGCGAATGGTGCGCGTCATGGCCATGGCTCTCGCCTCGGCGGTCTCGACGCCGATCAACTGGCGCCGGCGGTTGTCCAGGGTCACCGTGCCCGGTGGTGCCTCTTCGGCCATGCCACCGCCGTCGGTTCGGGCAGCGCCCGAAGCCAGTTGCAGCCCCTCGCGACCGGTGGCCAGATCGAAACTGATTTGCCGCTCCGGCATTCCCCGCTCCTTAATCTTTAGCGTCAGGGGCCAACTGCCGTCCATGGACGGCTCGAAGATTCCCCGGTAGAGGCCGGGTTTGATTTTCTGCATATCGGCCGGGGCCTGCATGGCAGGCATGGCGCCCATCGCCGGCATTTCCGCCACCGCCTTGATTTCGGCATTGTCCAGGGGGAGGCCGTCGGCATTGCGCATAACCACGCTCAGGGTGTTCTCACCCACACGCGGCGTGGTGGGTTCTATCAACACGTCCAGGCGATAGGGACCGCTGCGGTAGGGCAGCTCATCTGCATCGTCCTCCCCGCCCGCCCCTTGCCGCGCCAGGGCGGTCACACCGCCGGCCGGCTGCAAGCCCTTCCGGCCCGTGGCTAGATCGAAGCTCGCCCGTGTGGACCCCACACCCTCCTTGCTGATCTGCAAGGTAAGCGGCCAACTGCCTTTCATTGCTGGCTCGAAAGTCCCCCGGTAGAGACCGGGTTCGATTTCCTGCATATCGGCCGGGGCCTGCATGGCGGGCATGGCACCCATGGCGGGCATTTCCGCCACCGCCTTGATGGCAGCCCCTCTGACCGGCTCCCCGGAGCTATCCAGCAATATCAGAGTGAGAAGGTTTTCACCGACGTGGGGTGTTTCCGGGTCGATATCGATACCCAATTGAAAGGGACCGGCCTGATAGGACGCGTTAAGGGACGGACCCTCTGACGATGCGGTGGAGGCATCATCGCCGGACAGCCATTGCAGGCCCAAAATGCCGGCGGCACCCACCAGCAGCCCGATAACAAAAAGCGAAGTAAATGTGATGCGTTGAGTCATGGCGGTTACTCTTGCTCGAGGGGCTGACCGGCGGTATCCGTCGGTGCCTGATTGATCCGAATGGGGCGCGGGCTATCACTGTCCAGGGGCCGCCCGGTGGACCGCTCTAGGGCTGCCAAGGCCCTAAGATAATCGGCATGGGCGCGAGCCAGGTTGTCCTGAGTACGCAATTTCTGCCGCTCGGCATCGATGACCGTGAAAAAATCACCTTGCCCCGCCCGGTAATCGGCCACGGCAGCACTAAGACTCTCCTCGGCCAGGGGGACCAGCCTCTGCCGATGGATGGTGAAAACCTCCTGGCTCTCCTGCACTCGGGCACGCCCCTGTTCCAGTTGCGCCAACAGTTGCGCTTCCTGGTCGGTCAACTGCCACCGATAACGCATGACGTCGGCCTCGGCCGCGTCCCGAGTCGCGCCGCGCTTGCCAGACAAATCGATCGGCAGGTTGATGCTGAGGCCAACCATCCAACGCTTGTCAGGAGAATCCCACAGCGCGTTGTAACCGGCTGACAACTTGAAGTCCGGGAAATACTCTTTCTCGGCCAAACCTTGCCGGGCGTTCGCTTCGGCGATGCGCGCCTGGATACGGCGCAGTTGCGGGTGCTCCTCCAGCGCGGCTTCATGCAATGCCTGCAGGGCGGGTGGATCAGTGGGTACAGGCAGTGGTGCCGGCGGCGGCAGCGGGCTTTGGGGAGGGCGGTTTAGCAAGCCGTTGATCATCGCCTGGACTTCCCGTCGGCGCCTCTGATGGGTGACTATACCGGTATCGATACGAGCCGCTTCCATCTCAGCTTGCAGCACATCCTGCTGCCGGCCCCTGCCCGTCGCGTATTGGGTTTCGGCGATGCGTCGCAGCTCGGTAAGCAGATCCCGGTGCGCGTGCTTTATTTTCAGGGTGCGGTGGATATACGCCCATTCTGCAAACAGGCGCTTGCTGGCCGCCATCAACGCCAGCCGGCCATCCGCCAAGGATTGCTCCTCACCCTCGGCCCGGGCACGGGCCGCATCTTCCCGCAGGCCACGCTTCCCCGGCCAGGGCAGGCTCTGGCTCAACTCCACCCGTTCCTGGAAGCCACGGGGCCCGCCTGCGGTTTTCGGCGCCCCGGCATAGGTCAGCATGGGATCGTCCAGAGCGCCGGCGGGGGCGATGCGGTAATTCGCCGCCTCGGCCGCCGCCGCCAGCCCCTGAAGGCCCGGGTTCCGGGTCAATACGGCGGACACCAGTTGTTCGGCGGTCAGCGCCTTTACATCCTGTAGGAATTGACTGTTTTCTCGTGGCGGCGGCGCAGAGATACCCGCCAGCGGTGCAACAAACACCACCAGGGCCATCAAGCCGCCAATTCGGTTGCGCATGGGGAATACCCTCAATCGGCATAACGAAAAATCCTCGGCCTCCCAACAGGGCAGGCCATAGCCTCACGACAAATCGGGCGGATTAATCAGATACGCAGACGCAGGGTGGCGAGGTAGGCAGTGCGACCACTTTCAGCCTGGGCAAGGAGCCAGTCAGGGTCGGGGGGAGCGTTTGCTATAAATAGAGTTGAAAGCGACTCCTGAAGGGGCCAGTACACCAAGACAACAAGGGGTAGCCACGTCAAGGCTCGATCATCACTGAATACCGTAGGAGCCGCATCTTTAACCACCGACCGGTACTCCGCCTCACAGCACGAGTCGGGAAAGGCGGTCGACTCATCATGTTCACATCCATCCACCGGGAAAGCAGGGGTTGCCGGGTCACAACCCGTCATCCCATCCTCACAACAGCAAATAGGTTGATGGGCTGGCTCCGCAGTATCGCAAGCATAGGCCATCTGCCCACCACTTATGAGGAACACAGCGAATACTACCAGGCATAATCGTTTAGCTTGCATGATCCAAACACATGTCGATTTACCAATTAATGGCAATAAGCCAAATTCATGTGCCGCCAAGCACCCTCTGCGAGATATCTCTACTCAATCGCAGCACTTGATACACCCAAGCATCACTGAAGGCCGAGACGTGCAACTTGAGATCAGAGGCTGGACTGGGGGATAGAGCGGGCACGCGAACGCACCCGCAGCAAAGAGCCTCAACTACCAGACTGGTGATGTTCACGCATCATGCTAGCGCAAGCGCGCATCATTTCTTTCTTATCTTCAGCATCCAGCTTGGACATCGCGCCATGCATGGCATGATGGGTCCGGGATGGCTCATCGGCGAGCCGAGCAGACGCCTGTCTGGACAGTTCGGTCAAATCGCCGTTAGCGCTTTCAGCGTGCAGATAAGGCGCAAAGACGAGCAAGAACAGAGCATACAAAGGGGCTTTAGAAAGAGACATGCGAAATTCCTCATAGGTAACCATATCAATCCAGCTCAGCAGTGAACGGAACCAGAAAAGAACTAAAAAATTGGCTTACACTAGAAAGGAATTCGGGGGATACGTTAGGAGATCAAGAACGACGCTCCGATAATTATTCGAGAAAGACGTCTTCAGGCGTTCTGAGCTCTCATCACCAGAAACCCAAACTTCGGACACCAGCGCGGGGCAGTAAGAAATACCACAACCACCAGCCATGGCTTGAAACAGACAGTCCGTGCCGGTCGATTCGCAATCGTCCATTGCGGCAGCCCCATCCACCATGGCGCAGCCCGACATTTCCGCAGTAACTGAATGGTTGGTCGAGGTAAGAACCATTTGGTCGGCAAAGAGACTCTGAACCACAAGCAACATGGAGAACAGCAACACTATGTTTGTATTCCGTCTACCAAACATTTTCGTTACATCTGCCCGTGAAAATTCATTCAAAGTCGCTGTGGACCATAGGCTCAAGCTCCTAAAAAGTCAACAACATCTCGACCCAGTGGACCTTCTCGCCCCCGCCGCCGGCATAGCGGCACCAAATCACATTAATAGAACGCTTTTATACAGCGGCTTACCGGCGCCCAAGTGTCTGAATAATATTGTAAAAATGCGGCTTACCGCGCGCTTTACCTGAATCCGGCTCACTTTGCCGCTTGCGTCCGTGAGGTAAGCGTCAAAGAATGATTTGACACGTCGGGCAGCGGCGAAGTAGCCCGTGACAACCATGCAGTCTTCCAGCAAGGAGTCTCTGTATGCTTAGTCATCGAGAAGACCGCTCCGCGTCCAGCGGTTCGGCCCCCATCGACGCCTTGATCAACCGGGTGCTCGCGGAAGCGGACATCCAGATCAATGGCCGGCGCCCCTGGGACATGCAAATCCACCATCCCGAAACCCTTTCCCGCATCGCCGCGCAACGCTCGCTGGGGCTCGGCGAGTCCTACATGGACGGCTGGTGGGACTGCGATGCGCTGGATGAGTTCGCGTTCCGAATGCTGCGCGCCGGCGGTGACGGCCTGGGCAAGAACCGCTGGATGCTGGCGCTGCAGGTGCTGGCCCACACCCTGCGCAACCGGCAAAGCCTGCGCCGCTCCCGCCAGGTGGCCGAGCAGCACTACGACCTGGGCAACGATCTGTTCGAGTTGATGCTCGACGATACCATGGCCTACAGCTGCGGCTACTGGAAAGACGCCACCAGCCTCCACGAGGCCCAGCTCGCCAAGCTCGATCTGATTTGCCGCAAACTGGAACTGGAACCGGGCATGACCCTGCTCGACATCGGCTGTGGCTGGGGCAGCCTGCTGGAATACGCCACCCGCCACTACGGCGTGCGCGCGGAAGGCGTCACCGTTTCCAGCGAGCAGGCGCAACTGGC
>MRWG01002201.1_pt1 | contig 10350 bp, 8 predicted proteins | sample 1013341 | NCBI WGS metagenome assembly MRWG01 (sample SAMN06117577, study PRJNA244670) | biofilm metagenome | biome: Water; feature: Cathode Biofilm; material: Biofilm; isolation source: microbial consortium enriched at the cathode of a solar microbial fuel cell | place: USA: District of Columbia ...
CTGTCGGACTTGGTCACCACGGCTACGTCAGGAATCTCCATGATTCCCGCCTTCATGAACTGCAAAGCATCTCCCGAACCCGGCTGCACGCAAAACACCACGCTGTCGGCGACCTCGGCGACATCGGTTTCCGATTGCCCGACACCGACGGTCTCGACCAGCACAACATCATAGAGCGCTCGCATCAACACCATGGCCGCCAGGGTTAGCTCCGCCAATCCGCCCAGGCGGTCGCGCGCGGCCATGGAGCGCACGAAAACTTGATCGTCAGTCGGATCGGTCGCAACGCGCGTTCGATCGCCGAGCAAGGCACCGCCGGACCGACGCGAAGAAGGGTCGACGGCGATGACGGCCACGCTCTGGCCCGCGGCGCGAAGTCGACCGATAAGCGCCCCCGCCAGTGTGGATTTACCGACGCCTGGCGGCCCTGTGAGACCGATAACCCGCGCCTGGGACGCGCGGTAGGCCTCGTCGAGCAACGCGACATTCTTTGCGTCCTCGGGCTTGCGCTCAAGCAGCGCTAAAGCCCGCGCAAGTCCCGCTTTCCCTTCTTTTCTGATCTCTTCCAGGGTCAAGGTTATCCTCGTTGCTCCTCTTCGGCCGATAACAGATTGCACGCAGTAGAACGCGCTGTGAAGACTCTAGGAGTCGCAAATTTACTCAAAACGCTTGCACCGCCCGCGCTGCTGAGGCAAACCAGCGGCGAGCAAACTCAAGCGGACGGTTCGGCCGGGCTCCGCATGACGCCGACGTAGCTCAATTGGTAGAGCAACCGCCTTGTAAGCGGTAGGTTGCAGGTTCAAGTCCTGCCGTCGGCACCACCCCTCCCCATTAACCTTTTGTTAACCATTTACCGCCTAATTAGCGGCTAGCCCTGACGGACAAAAAACAATTCCGCTGGGCGCTACGTATAGCTACTGGGGGGTTCAAATGTGGAAGTCTTTCCTGCGGAAAGACGAGGGTGCCAGCCTTGTCGAGGAATCTTTGGTCATCGGCTTAATGGCCGTTGCCGCCACCATCATTCTCACGTCCATTGCAAGTTTCACCGCCGCAACCTGGCGCGAAGCTCATGATTCTTTGAAGGCCTCGCCTAGCCGTGCGGCCGCGTCCAATCCCTCCGACGGCGACTCCGGCACCAGTGTGGGCGGTGGCACCGGCGGGAGTGGAAGCCCAGGTGGCGCGGCAGGCTCGTCTCCCGGAGATGCACCAAGCACACCAGGGAGTGGCCAAGACGGCGGTGGGCAAGGTCTGGGCGGCCAGAACGGCCAGTTTGAGTTCGGCACCGACTGACGGCAATCCTCAGCGGACCAAAGGGATCAGCTCGGTCGATCCATAGAGAAGACCTGCTCGACCACGGCATAATCCATGTAGCCCAGACGCGCGATCGGCTTATAGCGAGTCACGTCAAGCAACCCTTTCTCGTCAATCATCGCGTCGTCGATGTGTATCGCCACGACCTCTCCGAAGACAACGAAGCTCCCATTGTCCGGATTGTTTGAGGGCAACTCCAGGGTTTGCAGATACCGGCATTCCAAATGCACCGGCGAAGCCTTGACCCGAGGTGGTTTTACCAGCCGCGACGGCACCATCTCCAAGCCGGCAAAGGCTGCCTCATCTTCGCCCGCCGGCAAGGACGCGGAGGTCTTGTTCATAGCCTCGCGCAAATCCCAGGTCGCCATATTGCAGACGAACTCGCCGGTTTCCTCGGCGTTGGCCTGACTGTCCTTGACGCCAGCTTCGCGTGAACGCCCGCTGGATGCGAAGAACACGGTCGGCGGAGAATCCGACACGGCATTGAAGAAACTGTAGGGCGCAAGATTGATGCGCCCCTGTCCATCCAATGTGGTGATCCAACCGATTGGGCGCGGCGCGACAATCGCCTTGAAGGGATTGTAGGGTAACCCTGCGGCTTTATGCTGACCTGCCTCGTAGTACATGAGCCGAACCTACTCCAGCATTCCTGTCAAACGTCGCGCTCGGCTTTCTGCAGCGCCGCCTGTGCCGCAGCCAAACGGGCAATCGGCACGCGGAATGGCGAGCAAGACACATAATCCAACCCAACCCCATGGCAGAAGCGAACCGAGGCAGGGTCGCCGCCGTGTTCACCGCAGATTCCCAGCTTAATGTTTTCGCGCGTCCGGCGGCCACGCTCAGCGGCCATGGCCACCAACTGGCCGACGCCGTCCTGATCGAGCGAGACGAAAGGGTCTTGCTCCAGGATACCGCGCGCCTCGTAGGCGGGCAGGAAGTTTCCGGCATCGTCTCGCGACAGGCCAAAGGTGGTTTGCGTTAAATCGTTGGTGCCGAAGGAAAAGAACTCCGCATCCTTGGCGATCCGGTCCGCGAGGAGGCAGGCGCGCGGCAACTCGATCATGGTGCCCACCAAATATTCCAACCGCTCGCCGGTTTCCTTGAAGACAGCTTCCGCTACGTCTCGCACCAGTGCCGTAAGGCGAGCCAGCTCGGCCTCCATGGATACAAGCGGGATCATAACTTCGACCAACGGCGCTTCACCGGATTCCTTCTGTACCGCGACTGCGGCCTCGAAGATGGCGCGGGCTTGCATCTCGTAGATTTCGGGATAAGTGATGGCCAGCCGGCAACCCCTATGACCCAGCATCGGATTCATCTCGGCCAGTTTGATGACACGGTCGCGCAACAACTCTACGGAAACGCCCGCTGCTTCGGCCACTTCCGAGAATTCCGTCTCTTCGCGCGGCAAGAACTCGTGCAGGGGTGGGTCAAGCAATCGAATGGTGACCGGCAGGCCACGCATGATTTTGAAAATCTCAACGAAGTCCTGCCGCTGCATGGGGAGCAACTTCGCCAGCGCCTTGCGGCGACCCTCGGTGTGTTCCGCCAGGATCATTTCACGAACCGCGACGATGCGCGTGGTATCGAAGAACATATGCTCAGTCCGGCAAAGGCCGATTCCCTCTGCACCGAAGCTAATCGCCGTGCGGCAGTCGGTCGGCGTCTCGGCATTCGTCCTGACCTTCAGGGTGCGGATGCCATCGGCCCAGGTCATCAGCGTTGCGAAATCACCAGACAGCTCCGGTTGGATCGTCTGCACGGCACCCCGGTAAATCTCACCGGAGCTGCCGTCGATCGTTATGGTATCGCCCGCCTTGAGTTCGATATCGCGCACGCGGATCGTGCCGTTGCGGTAATCGACCCGCAGTTCGCCCGCTCCGGCAACGCAAGCACGGCCCATGCCGCGTGCCACCACGGCCGCGTGACTGGTCATACCGCCGCGCGTCGTCAGAATGCCTTTGGCCGCATGCATCCCGTGAATGTCTTCCGGGCTTGTTTCCACCCGGCAGAGGATGACGGCTTCACCCGCCTGGGCGCGCTTTTCGGCTTCATCGGCAGAGAAAACAATGATCCCGGAGGCCGCACCCGGCGATGCGGGAAGCCCGCGCGCCACGATCACGCGCTCAGCATTTGGGTCCAACGTCGGATGCAATAGTTGATCGAGCTGCAGAGGGTCGATGCGCTGCACCGCTTCCTCGCGCGTGATCAAGCCGTCGGCAACCATATCCACCGCGATCTTAAGCGCCGCCGGCGTCGTGCGTTTGCCGCTGCGAGTCTGCAGCATGTAGAGCTTGCCGGATTGAACGGTGAACTCGATGTCCTGCATATCACGATAGTGCCGTTCCAGGCGCTCGCGCACCGCTAGCAACTGGCCGAAGACCTCCGGCATGACTTCTTCCATCGACGGCAGGTCGCCGCCGCTTTCCTCGCGCGCGGCCTTGGTCAACGACTGCGGCGTGCGAATACCGGCCACCACGTCCTCGCCCTGGGCGTTGACCAGATACTCGCCGTAAAAGTAATTCCGGCCCGTCGAGGGATCGCGGGTAAAGGCCACACCGGTCGCGCAGTCATCGCCCATGTTACCGAAAACCATGGCCTGCACATTGACCGCAGTCCCCCAGTCCTCGGGCACCCCATGCAGTCGGCGATAAGTGATGGCGCGCTGGTTCATCCAAGAGCCGAAGACCGCTTCAATGGCACCCCACAGCTGTTCCTTCGGATCTTGCGGGAAGGCCTTGCCGTGCTCTTCTTCAACCCGCTCCTTGTACTGGACGATAATGCGCTGCCAGTCCTCGGCGTTCAGTTCGGTATCCAGCGAAACGCCTTTTTCCTCTTTCTCCAGTTCCAATATCTCTTCGAAATTGTGGTGATCCACGCCCAGCACAACGTTCGAATACATCTGGATGAACCGGCGATAGCTATCATAGGCGAACCGCGGATCGCCGGAACGGCTTGCCAAGCCCTCGACGGTCACATCGTTGAGGCCCAGGTTGAGCACCGTGTCCATCATGCCGGGCATGGAAACGCGGGCACCGGAGCGAACCGATACCAGCAGCGGGTTCTTCGCATCGCCGAACAAGGCGCCGACTTCCGCTTCCACCTTTGCCAAGGCCTGGGCCAACTCGTCTGCCAGGCTGTCCGGATAGCTGTGACCGTGCTGATTGAAGTAGGTGCAGACCTCGGTGGTGATGGTAAAGCCCGGCGGCACCGGCAGTCCCAGAGCCGACATCTCGGCCAGGTTGGCACCCTTGCCGCCCAGAAGATTACGCAAATCCGCTTTGCCGTCGGCCGTACCGCCGCCGAAGCTGTAGACCCACTTGGTCATCGATCTTTCCCTATCCCTCGATCATCGAAAAATCAGCCACCCGATCCAGAATGGCCTTGATGGAAGTCAGCAAGCGCAGGCGATTGGCGCGCAGGTCACCATCCTCGGCATTCACTGTCACCTTCTCGAAAAACGCATCGACCGGGCCGCGCAGGGCGGCCAAAGCGTCCATCGCGCCGCCGAAGTCTTCCGCCGCCAGCGCTTTGTCCGCCGCCGAACCCGCCTCTCGAATAGCCTCGTAGAGCGCCTTCTCCTCAAGCTCGACCAGCTTTGATTTGGCAGGCGCATCGCTGAACTGCGTATCGTCCTTCTTTTCCTCGATACGGACGATGTTGGCGGCGCGACGATAGGCGATCAGCAGATTGCTACCGGCATCGCTCTCGATGAAGGCGCTGAGTGCCCGCACCCGGTCCACCAAACGCACGAAGTCGTCCTCGCCTAAGGCAAAGACCGCAGCAATGAGGTCATGACGAACGCCCTGATCGCGCAAGGCCACCTTCAGCCGGTCGGCGAAGAAGGTCAAAAGGTCATGCCTGACCTGCGCCACATCCCTGTTACCGGCGATGCCTCGTTGCGCCGTCTCGAAGACCGCTAGCAACCCCAGACGAAGTCTGTTTTCGAGGATCAGGCGGATGATGCCCAGCGCGGCGCGGCGCAGCGCATAGGGATCTTTCGAACCCGTGGGTTTCTCGTCGATGGCCCAGAACCCGACCAAGGTGTCGATCTTGTCAGCCAGGGCCACGCAGACCGAGGTTGGCGCGCTGGGGCAACGATCGCTGGGGCCCAGCGGCGCATAATGCTCGGCGATGGCGTCGGCCACGTCGGCATGCTCACCATCCGCCAGCGCGTAATAGCGGCCAATGGTGCCCTGCAGTTCTGGAAACTCGCCCACCATGCCGGTCGTGAGATCGGCCTTGGCCAGACGGGCGGCGGAGCGCACCCGGTCCACATCGGCGTTCGGGACCAGCCGGGCAAGCGAGACGCCCAGCGCCGTTACCCGGTCCACCTTGTCTTCCACCGTGCCGAGCTTGGCGTGGAACACCACCTGCTTGAGATCGCCCTCACGAGATTCCAGCGTCCGCTTGCGGTCCTGATCCCAGAAGAAGCGGGCATCCGACAGGCGCGGGCGCAAAACCCGCTCGTTACCGGCGATGATGTTGGCGCGGCGCTCCGTTCCCTCGAAGGCTTCCATGTCGGAGACCAGCAGAAAACGCGGCGCGAGGCTGCCGTCGGCGTTCTCCAGCGCGAAGTATTTTTGATGCGTTCGCATCGAGGTGGTCAGCACTTCGGGCGGCAGGTCCATGAAGGCTTCATCGATCTTGCCCATCAGGGTATTGGGCCACTCGACCAGCCCGGCCACCTCATCAAGCAGCGCTTCGTCCTCGCGGACCTTTAATCCCTCTGCAGCCGCGATCTCGGATGCCTGATCGGAAATCACATTGCGGCGCACAGGCGGATCGAGGATTACCTTGGCATTGGCCAATTTCTCCACATAGTCCTCAAAAGAGGACACGGTGAAAGGTTTGGGTGCCAGGAAGCGATGGCCTCTCGTGCTGTTGGAGAAATCCAACTTGCTATCGCCCAGGTCAAGCGCACCCTTCAAGGGCTCACCAGCAAAAATTGCCAGCACTCCATGCAGAGGCCGAACCCAGCGGAACTGGTTTTCGCCCCAACGCATGGATTTCGGCCAGGGCAAGGCGCGCAGAATCGACTCCAGGATTTCGGTCAGCACATTGGCTGTATCGCGGCCTTTGATCTTACGAATGGCGAACCAGAATTTGCCTTTCTCGGTTTCGCGCAGCTCGGCCTCGTCGAGTGAGGCTAGACCATTGCCCTTAAGGAACCCCTCGATCGCCCTCTCGGGCGCACCCTCGCGCGGGCCGCGCCGTTCCTCGGTCACATCCGGTTGGCGATCCGGCAGACCAAACACTGCCAGCGTCAAGCGGCGCGGTGTCGAATAACTGGCAATACCGCTATGGGATAGCCCAGCCTTCTTCAGCGACTCTTCGAAAAGACGCTTCAGGTCGTCGGCGGCACGCCCCTGCATGCGGGCCGGTATTTCCTCGGACAGCAGCTCCAGCAGCAAATCAGACATTAGCCGCCTCCGCCGGTTCGTTGACGGCGACCCCCACCCATGCCTCGCAACACCCCTTTGCCAAGGCCCGCACCCGGCCGATATAGGCCTGGCGTTCCGTGACCGAGATAACACCCCGAGCATCCAGGAGATTAAAGAGATGGCTGGCCTTCATGCATTGGTCATAAGCAGGCAGCGCCAACTTGGCCGAGAGCAGATTGGCGCATTCCGCCTCGGCGTCCGTGAAGTGGCGGAACAATGCTTCGGTGGACGCGTGCTCGAAGTTGAAGGCGGAGAATTCCTGCTCGGCGCGCAGGAAAACATCGCCATAGGTTTTGCCGCCCTTGTCCGCGGGAAGGCCGTCCCAATCGAGGTCGTAGACGTTCTCCACGCCCTGCACGTACATCGCCAGACGCTCCAGTCCATAGGTCAACTCGACTGGAACCGGATCGCAATCAATGCCGCCCACCTGTTGGAAATAGGTGAACTGCGTCACCTCCATGCCGTCGCACCAGACCTCCCAGCCCAACCCCCAGGCCCCCAGCGTTGGGCTTTCCCAGTCGTCCTCGACGAAGCGGATATCATGTTCCAGCGGATCGATACCCAGCTCGCGAAGACTACCGAGGTAGAGTTCCTGGCAATCCGACGGTGAGGGCTTCAATAGAACCTGAAACTGATAATAGTGCTGCAGGCGATTGGGGTTTTCTCCATAGCGGCCGTCGGTCGGCCTGCGGGACGGCTGAACATAAGCACAGTTCCAAAACCGATCCGGACCCAGGCTGCGCAAGGTTGTCGCGGGATGAAAGGTCCCCGCGCCAACCTCCATGTCATAGGGCTGCAAGATGACGCAACCGCGATCAGCCCAGTAATTCTGGAGCTTGAGGATAAGGCGTTGGAAGCAACGCTGCGGATCCACAATCTTCTTCGTTTTGGGTTCTGGGTCCCTGGCGGTCATGAAAAGGCCTGTCGCTCAATCTTGTTGCACTGCCGAAATGCGCTGCACCTTAGCCAGCGAACCGTGGGGAATCAACAAGCCGAATCAATAGGGGCAATCGCTGCGTCCACAGTTCCTGTTTACCCCTTGGTGACCGCGCGCCGGAACGTAGGCACCACAGGTTGAACACTCGACCATTTCCTCAGCCTCGATCGCCTCGGCCCGCCCCGGGGAATCAGGGCCCGGCTTGGCCTTCGCTGACCGCCGGGAACCACCCCATGCCTGCCTGCCGGCAGCCTTGGCACGGTCGCGCCAGGACGGGTTGCCAGCGGCTGCCTTCCTGGCTTCCTTGCGTTGGTCGAATGCGCCCTGGCGATCGCGCTCGGTCTTGATTCGATTGGCAACACGGAACCCGTACCAGACCGCAGCGATGATCCCGGCCAGGACGATGAGTTTCTGGAAAGAAAAACTGAACAACATGGGTCAAGGTTTATGAGGCTAGCCGGACGACTGGTCAAGCATCGGCTTGGCCGTCGGGCGGTTCTGCGGCTGCCAAATCGAGACGCACGGCGTCACGAAGGACCGCCTCCGCCATGTCCGTATAGCTTCCGTCGGTCTTGTGCAATGGCAGTCCGGGCAACAATCGGGTGGGCGTCAGTACGTTCTTGCGGGCCCGCACGAGCACCCGGCGCGCCGGTCGGCCCGGCTTGGGCCAAAGCGGATAAACGAGAAGCTCACCGGCCTTGCCGTCAAAGGCCGCCAGCAGCTTTTCCAAACGATCGGCCCGTTGAATGAAGGTGACGCTGCCTTTGTCGCGCACCAGCAGCAAGGCCACGCGTACCCAGTCCGAAAGCTGGGCTTCACCTTCCTGATCGGCGATCGCGCGCGTCCCTTTCGGCGAGGCCGTCGCCTTGCCCGCTTCCAGGTAGGGCGGATTGACCATCACATGATCAAAACTGCCCGGTGCAAATCGCGGCGGTAGCGACAAGATGTCGCCGACGACCGGTGTGAATCGCCCCGCCATGTTATTGGCGCGGGCGTTTGCCGATGCCAACCTGAAGAGCGCCCGCTGAATCTCCAGACCGACGACCCGCGCGCCCGGTACCCGCTGCAGCAAACACAAGGATGCAGCCCCGACTCCGCAGCCCAAATCGACCACGGACTGACCATCCAGTGCCGGTACGGCCGCGGCTAGGAACACCGGGTCCATCGCTACGCGGTAGCCTTGCGCGGGCTGCTGCAGCAATACACGACCGCCGAGAAGACGGTCCGCAGTGACGGCGTCGGTCATCGCGTCGGCAACTCCTCGCCCGCCTCCTCCAGAATCCGCCGCGCCCGCAGATAGTCTTCATCCAGAACCATCAAACGGCGCTGAAGCATCGGCAGCGTCCCCTCCAGCGTGCTCATGTGCTGATCCAGAATGATAGCCTCGATGTCCGCATCGGCGAGCAAAGCCTGCAACCATGATAGCTTTACAGGATCGTTGCTCCGAACGAGTTCCTTCATATAGGAAGTGCCCCCAACTGCTGGCCGTGGATAAGCTTGACGCCTAAGCGTCTCGGCCTATGCTGCCAGCATTCATGCCGTTGCGCCAAGGGGCGCGATGATCTGGCGTCATTCGAAAGGGAGAAATCGGCTTTGCCATTGGTTGCCGATGCCACTGAAAAGACTGGACAGACTGCCAACGGTGAGCCGTTGGGCGATCTGCGCCGCCTTGTCGAGCCAGACCTCAAGAAGGTCAATGCCACGATTCTGGAGCGGATGCAGTCGCCTGTCGCCCTTATCCCGCAGCTTGCCGGACACATCATCGCGGCCGGAGGCAAGCGTTTGCGGCCTATTCTTACGCTGGCCGCCGCCAGACTTTGCGGCTACGAAGGTGAAAGGCACATTGGACTGGCCGCCTGCGTGGAGTTCATACACACCGCCACACTGCTGCATGACGACGTCGTGGACGACAGCCATCTGCGTCGCGGGCTGGAGACCGCCAATGCGGTATGGGGAAACAAGGCCAGCGTCCTCGTCGGAGATTTTCTCTTCTCGCGCGCCTTTCAAATCATGGTGGCGGACGGATCGCTCAAGGTTCTGAAAATTCTATCGGACGCCTCGGCCGAAATTGCTGAAGGTGAGGTCGGTCAGTTACTGACTGCCAACAATACCGCAACCGACGAGACCGCCTATATGGATGTCATTTGCGCCAAGACTGCCGTACTTTTTGCCGCCGCGGCACAGGTCGGCGGGGTCGTTGCGGATGAGCCGGAGGAGCGAGAGCTTGCGTTGCGCAGCTTCGGCATGAACCTGGGTATTGCCTTCCAGCTCGTCGATGACGTGCTCGATTACTCTGCCGAACAGGCTGCCTTGGGTAAGACCGTCGGCGATGATTTCCGTGAGGGAAAAATCACCCTGCCAATCGTCCTGGCTTTCGCGCAAGGCGACGAGGCTGAGAAAGCTTTCTGGCGGCGCTGTCTGGAAGATCTGGAACAGACCGACCAGGATATTACCGAGGCCATACGGCTGATGCGCAAATACCGTGCGTTGGACGAGGCGATGGATCGAGCGCGGAGCTATGCGGATAAGGCTCGCCAAGCACTGGCCCCCTTCCCCGACCGGCCGGAGAAGACAGCCCTTTTGGACTTGGCCGAATTCACCGTGGCGCGCCGCTTCTAATCAGCGCGCCACCGGTCGTCCCGTTTTTTACTGCATAAC
>MRWG01002203.1_pt1 | contig 10333 bp, 7 predicted proteins | sample 1013341 | NCBI WGS metagenome assembly MRWG01 (sample SAMN06117577, study PRJNA244670) | biofilm metagenome | biome: Water; feature: Cathode Biofilm; material: Biofilm; isolation source: microbial consortium enriched at the cathode of a solar microbial fuel cell | place: USA: District of Columbia ...
TAATTACAAGATCGGGAGAGCATGATGACAACAAGAAACAGCTTTAAATGGCTGGGTATTTCGCTGTGCTGCGTGTCCAGCGCCCTGTTCACGGGCTGCGGCGGCGACAGCAGCGATTCCCCGGTGGCCGAACAACCCCAGGCCAGATCGTGCGACCAGCTGGTGGGCCTGGAGATTCCGGCCGCCTCCATCGGGTTGGCCACCTCCGGCGGCGAAGTCACGGCGGCGGAAGTGATCGCTGCCAGTGGCAGCGGCGCGGCCACTATCCCAGAGCATTGTATGGTGTCCGGGCGTATCGGGCCGGTGGACCCGGCGGCGCCGGATATCCTGTTCAAGGTGGCGCTGCCCACGGAATGGAACTCGAAGGTGTTGATGTTCGGTGGTGGCGGCTTTAACGGCAGCATCCCCAACATCGCCGGCAACGTGGCGCAAGGCGCGGTGGATCAGCCCACGCCGCTGGGCCGCGGCTACGCCACCTTCGCCAGCGATTCCGGTCACCAGGCGAACGCCCTGGGTTCCCAGGATGGTCGTTGGGGTCTGAACGACGAAGCGGTGGATAATTTTGCCGGCGACGCCCTGAAGAAAACCCGTGACGCCTCGGTTTTTATTGTCCAGAAGCGCTACGCCAGTTCGCCTGAGCAACATTACTTCGCCGGCGGCTCCACCGGCGGCCGCGAGGCGCTGACCAGTATCCAGCGCTGGCCGGACGATTGGGACGGCGCCATTGCCTGGTACCCGGCGTGGAACGATGTCGAGGCGTTGTTGGCCGGGCAGTCCATCAGCCGGGCTTTGTCGCAGCCGGGCGCCTACCCGAGCCACGCCAAGCGCCAGTTGCTGTTGGACGCGGCCGTGCAGGCCTGCGATGAGCTGGACGGCCTGGCGGACGAGTTGATCAATGACCAGCGCCAGTGCAACGCGATCTTTGATCCGTCCACGGCGATGGTGAACGGCAACCCGCTGCGTTGCCCCGGTGGTGGGGACGACGGCGACAGCTGTTTGTCCGACGCGCAGATCGAGGCGTTGAAGGCGATGGAAAGCGGCGTGGTGTTTAACTTCCCGCTGGCCAGCGGCGAAACCCGCTACCCGGGCAGCAATGTGTGGGGCGCCGACCTGGGCATCGACACGGTGTCGCCGGTGGGCAACACCGTGACCTTCCTGAACCTGGGCTACACCGCGCCGGTGTACCCGGATATGCCCCGTTACGCGCCCTACCTGAGTGTGCTGGTGGATCAGTGGGTGAAGTATTCCGTGGCCCGGGATGCCTCGTTCAATTCTTATAACCTGGACCCGATCAACCCGGCGCCGGAGTACGCCCAGCGCATCAGCGAGCTGAGTGTGGGGCTCAATGCGGGCACCAACATTTCCGAGTTCCAGGAAGGCGGCGGCAAGTTGTTGCTGGCGCACGGTATGACGGATGTGCTGGTCAGCACCCGCGCCACCGAGATGTACTACGGCCGGTTGCTGAATCAGATGGGCGAGGACAAAGTCGATTCGTTCGTGCGCTTCTATGAAGTGGCCGGCTTCGGCCATGGCGCCAGCCTCAGCTTTAACGCCACCTGGGATTCCCTGACGGCGCTGGAGGACTGGGTTGAAAACGATACCGCGCCGGAAAACCAGATCACAACCGACACGGTTGGCGAACCGGGCCGTACCCGGCCGCTGTGTGATTACCCGGCGTGGCCCCGTTATATCGACGGTGGCGATCCGATGGTCGCGGCGTCGTTCGAATGCGTGGAGTAGGCGCTAAGTGATTTAAGCGCCAGTCAGTGAGGAAAACGCCCGGCTCCGTTCCCTGAAGAACGAAGCCGGGCGTTGTTGTTGGGGCCGCGATCAGTGCGCGGCGCCGCTCAGACTATGGAAAATCACCTCCAGGCCCGGGGAAAAGCAGCCGTCACCACCAAAGTGGCTCTCACCGTGGGCGTGCTGGTGCCCATGGCTGGCCAGCGCCGGCGCCAGGCCCAGTGCCGGCGGTGCCGCGTCACTGGTGCGGGTTTCACGACGGTAGATGGTCTCGCCTTCCTTGATGGTTTCCTCTACCTGCAAGTCGATCAGGCTTGGCGCCGGCACCGTTAGCGGGTTGTCAGAGAGCACCACGAAATCCGCCAGCTTGCCGACTTCGATGGAGCCTTTGCTGTCTTCCTCGAAGTGCTGCCAGGCGGACCACAACGTCATCGCCTTCAGTGCGGTCATCACATCCACCTTCTGATCTTCACCGAGCACCCGTCCGCTGCGGGTGGTGCGGTTCACCGTGGCGTTCAGTACACGCATGGAGTCCGGCAGCGCCACCGGGGCGTCGTGGTGGGTGGTAAAACGCAGCCCCTGTTCGCGCACCCAGCCGGTGGGCGAGATGTTTTCCGCCCGCTCCGGGCCGAGCACGGATTCACGGTGCCAGTCGCCCCAGTAGAAGGTATGCATCGGGAACAGAGACGGAAAGATGCCCAGTTCTTGAAGGGCGGGGATCTGGTCCTTGCGCAGCGTTTGGCCGTGGATCAGCACCGGGCGGACATCCACGCCGGGCACGCGTGCTTCGGCTTCACGCCAGCCCATGATCATCTGGTCGATGGCCCGGTCACCGTTGGCGTGGGTCAGCGTTTGCCAATGGTTCTTCAGGGCCTGGGTGTACACCTCGATGACCTTGTCGTCGTCCACCACGCCGTAGCCGGCGTAGTCGTCGCTTTTACCTTTCGGCGGCTGGTAGTAGGGTTGGGTGAGCCAGGCCGTCTTGCCTTGTGGTGAGCCGTCCAGCGTCAGCTTGATGCCGCCGATGCGGAAGTGGTTGTGGTACCGCGGCGCGCTGTCCACGTTGTGATAGAACGGCGCCACCATCAATTTTTCCACCCCGGGGTTCAGGATATCCGGATAGGAGACGATATCGGCGCGCAGGGCGCCGGCGTTGGCGGCGGCCTCGGCGATCTTAACGTGCTGCGGCGCGCTGCGGCCGTCCTGCAGGGTGGTGTAGCCGTAGCGGGTGTACAGCTTCTCGCCTTGCTGCAGCATGGCGATGGCCTGCTGCGGACTCATTTTCGGGAACATTTTGCCCAACGCCATGAAGAAGGCGTTTTCCTCCAGCAGGCCGGTGGGCTCGCCGGTGGCCGGATCCTTGGCGATAACGCCGCCCTTCGGGTTGTCGCTGTCCGCGGTGATGCCCAGTTGCTTCAGCCCTACGCTGTTGACCACGCCGAAGTGGCCGGACTGGTGGATCACCAGTACCGGTTCATCCTGGCTGACCTGGTCCAGTTCGGCGCGGTTGGGATGGCGCTTTTCGGCCAGTTGCGAGTCGTCATAGCCGAAGCCGTAGATCAAGCCGAACTCTTCGCGCAACAGCGAGTCTTTGGCGAAGGTCTTCAGTGTTTCGACCATTGACGCCACATCGGAGACACCGCCGTCCGGCGGCGGTAGCAGGTTGGCGCTCATGGCCTGAAAGCCGGTGAAGAAAACGTGGCCGTGGGCATCCACGAAGCCGGGCAGCAAGGTGCGACCGTGCAGGTCATGCACAGTGGTGATGTCGCCTTGGTAGCGCATCACCTGTTTCCGTTTACCCACCGCTACAATGCGGCCGTCGCGTATCGCCACGGCCTCGGCGTGCGGCTGGGCGTCGTCGATGGTGATGATCGGCCCGTTCAGCCAGATGGCATCCGCCGGTTCGGCGGGCGGCACCTGCTGGCACCCCACCAGGGCCGCCAGCGCCATCGTCGGCAGCAGCTGTTTTAATAAGGACATTGCTCTCCCTCTTGTTCTGCGTCGTTGTTTTTGGACCGGTGCCATGCCGCCCGCCGCAATCACGCAAGCACTAAGATCTCCGAGCAAGGGTTCGCAGCGTGGCCATGGCACCGTGGTGGATGATGCGGCGCTTGGGCAAATAGGTCCACCCTTATGACGTTTTTGCGTGGCCGGGCGGGGGAGGTCGCCCGGCCTGGTGGGGTCTATCGGCGGCGTATGGCGAGCAGCACAATAGCGAGCAGCCCGAGCGGCAGGGAGCCACCACCACCACCACTACTGCCGCTCTCGGAGGGTGAGGGCCCATTGCTTCCAGGCGTGGTGGGGCGCTCGACGGCTTCCACTTTCAAGGCTTCCGCTTCCATTTCGCCGTCGTGATTGTAGGCAAAGCGGTAGTTCTGATCCTCAATGGTCCCCAGATGCGCCCAGAGGTAAGGTAAGTTCGGGGATATGGGCCCGGATCCACTATCGGCCCCTGCCTGTCCCGCCACCATGTGCACCTCTCCGGAGGTCAGATTCAATCTCACGGTGATGCGCTGGCCGGGGTAGCCGGTTGCGCTCAAAGACGTGGAAACCAGCGCCTCTTCGGGGGACAGATGCTCGACACGCGTTGCATTCAGCGACGCACCGGGCAGCTCGCGATACAGCGGCAATTTGGTGATGTCCAACGCGGTGGTCCAGGTTTCGCCGTCGTCGGTGCTCAGCGCAACCTCTCCGTTCTCGATCAAGAGAAGGCGCTCTCCGTCGCTGACCAGGTTGGCAGCGTCTCCGCTTTCAAGCGTGGCCACCAGAGTCATGTCCGTGCCGCTGCCGGGGCGGTAGCGATACAGGGCGCTATCCTCCGACGTTGCAACGACCAGAAAGAGGTCATCGTTGTGCATCGTGCTGTTGATCTGATCCAGGGTGGCGAAATTGTCGCTGATTTTTTCATATTGCCATTGGCCACTACGGAATGTGGCCAGCTTCAAACCCTCCGCATCCACACCGATCAGCCTCGGCACTACCGCGTTGTCCGCCTGTGCGACCATGATTAGGGTGAGCACCGGGCCAGAGCCGGTTACCGCGAAACGATCCGCGTTGCCGTTGGACAGGAAATAGCTGTTGACGGCCCCGGTTTCTCCGACGGCAAACAGCACCCAACGGCGGGCATCGGCGTCATAATAGAGAAACGAGGGTGTCTCCTCGTCGGCCAGTGTGAGGCCGGTATCGGCGCTGCTCCAAGAGATGGCATCGTCACTGGTGAACACCGCTACCTGGCCGGTGGCGCCGCTCACATAGGGGCGGGCAATGCGCGCCTCGGTGACGGTGGTATGGCTCTCGGCAGCGGGGCTGAGTTCAGGGCGGGCGGCCTGCAACTGAACGGTATCGCCGTCGCGGGAGACAATAACGATATCGTCTGAAGCAGACGACGAGACGATGAGTCGATCGTTGAACACCGCGTAGCGGCGTTCATAATAGAATTCACTCAATACGCTGAAATCAACGTGTTGTGTCACCGCCAGGCGCCGGGGGGCGCTATCAGGCAGGGTGTCGGCGTAGACGTCGTGAAACGCCAGGCTATCGCGGAAGTCGGTGGTTTGATTGCCGATGGTGGTGACCAATCGAACCGTTTGTTCAATCGGTGTGGTGGTGATCTGGTGCTTGGCCGAGCCGTACATGTCCTGGGTCAGCGTCTGGTCGCCGGCGAAGGCCGAATAGCAATGCCACGAGAACCCGTCGCGTGGAAACTCTGTCTGCAGCGTGTCGGCCTGCGTCGGTTGCGGGGTAATCGCCAGTTCCGGTATGACGTCGTCCGGATCAGTGCTTTGCAAGGTCACCTCGGGCGGTGAAACCGACCAGGTATCCGGTGCCGACAGACAACTTGTCGGATTCACGGATTGCGTTTCTCCCGGGCCACCCGTGAAACTCGGATTGCCGGCAATGCCGCGTTCGACTTCAAGCGATAGGGAATCACCAAGGCGGTAAGTGCTCTCGGCGACGTCGAACTTACAGGCGGACAGGAACGCGAGCGCGGCAACACTGCCGAGCAGTATTCGGTACGACATGAAGGCCCCCCCCAGGGGTCAGGATCGCTATAGGAAAGCCGTGATTCGCGCCGTCATGATGGTTATGTGGACCGGCGCGCGGCCGTCAGCCCCGAGGTGGAAAAACGGGACAGAGAACAATACCCCGGTTTGTGACCTGATTCCTGCTTTTTTTTGTTATTAAGGGTTCGGCTGTTTTTCCCATAAAAAAAGCGCTACGCCGGGGTAGTGACGTAGCGCCTGCTCAATAATCTTGGCCGGGGTTATCCGCCCAAGTAGGCGGCCTTCACGCTGTCGTCGTTGAGCAGCGTTTCGCCGCTGCCGGTGGCGACGATGTCGCCAGTCTCCAGCACGTAGCCGCGGTCCGCGATGGCCAGCGCTTCGGAGGCGTTCTGCTCCACCACGAAGATGGTGATGCCCTCTTGTTTCAGTTCTTTGATGATGCCGAAAATCTCATCGATGATCAGCGGCGCCAGACCCATACTGGGTTCGTCGAGCAACAGCAGCTTGGGCTTGGCCATCAGCGCACGGGCCATGGCCAGCATCTGCTGTTGGCCGCCGGACAGATTGCCGGCGTGCAGGCGGCGCTTTTCCTTGAGGATCGGGAAGCGCTGGTACATGGCGTCCAGGTCGTCGGGAACGGTCTTGTCCCGGCGGCGGCTGAAGGCGCCCAGGGTGAGATTGTCCTCCACCGACAGGCCAGCGAACACCTGGCGGCCTTCCGGCACCTGGACGATGCCACGGTGTACGCGGTCGGCGGCCTTACAGCGGGCCAGGTCCTGGCCGTCGAAGTGTACCGTTCCCGCGCTCAGCGGTTGCAGGCCGGAGATCACCCGCAACAGGGTGGATTTGCCGGCGCCGTTGGCGCCCACCAGGGCCACGGTTTCGCCCTTGGCAATGGTCACGTCCAGGCCGTGCAGCGCTTCGATACGCCCGTAGCCGGTGCGGATGCGGCTCAGGTTGAGCAGGGTCTCGCTCATGCTATGGCCTCCTCTTCGGGCTTGCGGCTGCCCAGGTAGGCCTCAATCACATCCGGGTTGGCGCGGATCTCTTCCGGCGCGCCGTCGGCCAGTTTGCGGCCGTAGCAGAGCACCAGCACCTGGTCGGACACGCTCATCACCAGCTTCATGTCGTGTTCCACCAGCACCACGGTGATGCCCTTGTCGGCGATCTTGCGGATCACGTCGCGCAGGGCGTCGGTCTCGGTGCGGTTGAGGCCGGCGGCGGGTTCATCGAGCAGCAGGATGTCCGGTTCGGAGGCCAGGGCGCGTGCGATTTCCAGACGCTTGAGCGCGCCATACGGCATTGCCGAGGCATGGTGGTTCAGGTATTGGCCGCAGCCGACGAAGGCCATCAGTTCGGCGCACTGTTGCCGGCAGGCCCGGTCGCCCCGGCGCAGCGACGGCAGTGTCAGTAGCGAGGCGAGGGTGCCCTGGCCGAGGTGTCGATGACGCCCCAGCATGACGTTTTCCAAGGCGCTCATGTTCATGCAGATCTGCAGGTTCTGAAACGTGCGGCACATGCCCAGCGGCGCCAGCTCGTGGGGCTTGTGGCCGGCCAGGCTGCGCCCATTCAGGTGCACGGTGCCGGTGCTGGGCTGGTAGAGCCCGGTGATCAGATTGAACAGCGTGGTTTTGCCGGCGCCGTTGGGGCCGATAATGGAATGAATGCGGCCTTTTTCCACCTCGAAGCTCAGGTTCTCCACGGCGTGTACGCCGCCGAATTCCTTGCTCAGGTTGTTAACGGAAAGCAGTGTGCTCATGCGGCCTCCTTCTGGAAGCGCCGCGCGAGGGTGGGCACCAGGCCGCGCGGCATGAAAATCATCACCGCCATCAAAATGGCGCCGAACAGCACCATCTCCAGCTCTTGGAAGCCGGTCAGCAGTTGCGGGATCAGCAGCAGGATGGCGGCACCCAGGATCACGCCGTAGGTGGACGCCATGCCGCCCAGCACCACGATGGTGATCAGCTCGATGGAGTGGCCGAAAGAGGCGGTGTCCGGTGTGATAAAACCGCTGTAGTGGGCGTACAGGCTACCCGCCACGCTGGCGTAGACCGCCGACACCACGAACACCCGCAGCTTGTACTTGGCGGTATCCACACCGGCCACTTGCGCGGCGATTTCGGAGCCGTGCAAAGCGCGCAGGGCGCGGCCCAACGGCGAGTCGATCAGGTTCAATGCCAGCCACACCGCCAGGAACAGGCCGCCGGCGGCGAGCAGGTACCACAGCTGGGTGCCGCTAATCGTCATGCCGAACCATTCGTAGCTGCCGAACACACTCAGCTCATGGCCGAACAGAGACAGCGGCGCCACCGCCAGGCCGTCCGGTCCGCCGGTGATCTGGTCCTCGTTGTTGATCACGATGGCCGCGATCACACCTAGGCCCAGCGTCGCCATGGACAGATAATGCCCTTTGAGGTGCAAAATCGGCCGGCCCACCAGCCAGGCCAGGGCACCCACGCCGACGGCGGCGGTCAGCATCGCCGGCAGTGGCGTGAAGGCGTAGTTTTGAGTGAGCAGGGCGCTGGCATAGGCGCCGCCGGCGTAAAAGGCGGCGTGGCCCAGGCTCACCTGGCCGGCGTAGCCCACCAGCAGGTTAAGGCCCACCGCCACCATGGCGGTCAGGCAGATTTTGATCATCAGGTCGTAGTGAAAGGCGTTGGCCGCCAGCAGCGGGGCGGCCGCGAGTACCACGAACAGGCCGATCAGGCCGGGCGCTTTACTGTGTGTCTTGAGAGTGCTGTGGGTTTTGACGGTCGCCATTACACACGCTCCACGGCCCGGCTGCCCAGCAAGCCATTGGGCAGGAAAAACAGAATCACCAGAATCAGCACGAAAGGCACCGCGTCTTTGTAGTCCGATGAGATGTAGCCGGCGGTGTAGGCTTCCGCCAGGCCCAGGAGCAGGCCGCCGAGGATGGCGCCAGTGCTGCTGCCGAGGCCGCCGATGGCGGCGGCGATAAAGCCTTTCAGGCCGAGCATGATGCCGATGTCGTAGGCGGTGAAGGTGATCGGCGCGACGATCACGCCAGCCACCGCGCCGAGTACGGCGGCGATGCCGAACGCCAACGTCAGGATGGCGCCGGTTTTGATGCCGACCATGCTGGCGGCATCCTTGTTCATGGACGTGGCCAGCAAGGCCTTGCCCAGGGCGGTGCGGGTGAAGAACAGACCCAGCGCGACAACCAGCACCGTAGCGATGCCGAGAATCCACAGGCTCTGGGTGAGCAACACCGCACCGCCCACGGACAGTGACTCGGTGTCACTGAACGCGGGCAGGGCGTGGTAGTCCTTGCCCCAGAAAATCTGCGCCAGCCCGCGCAGGAAAATCGACGCGCCGATGGTGATGATGATCAGCGTCACCACGTCGGCGTTTTTCGCTGGGGCAATCGCCAGCTTGTGCAGCAGCACGCCGGCGACACCGGCCATGACGATAGCGCCGGGAATCGCCAGATAGATGGGCGCGCCGGCGTCCATCAGTACGACGGTGCCCATGCCGCCGATCATCAGAAATTCGCCCTGGGCGAAGTTGATCACGTGGCTGGCGTTGTAGATCAGGGTGAACCCCAGAGCCACCAGAGCGTAGATGGCGCCCAAGGTGATCCCCGAGAAGCTGAATTGGAAAAACTCGCTGAACATGATTGTGCCCGGAGTAGTCGGTGAGGGGGTCGAAGAGGGCCGGGGCAAGGCTTTCGCCGTGCCCCGGGGGCGTGCTTACTGGGTCAGCGCCCAGTCGCCGTCTTGCACTTCCAGAATGCGGAACGACTCGGCGTCCAGACCCATATGGTCCTCGCCGCTCAAGTGATAGGTACCGGTGACGCCGACATAACCGTCGATGCTTTCCAGGGCGTCGCGCACTTTCGCCTTATCGGTGGAGCCGGCTTGCTGGATCGCACGGATCGCCAACTGCAGACCGTCATACGCGTAGGCGCCGAAGGTGGAGACCGACTCGTTGTAGTGGCTTTCGTAGTCGTTCTTGTAGCGGTTCAGCACCTGATATTGCGGGTCGGACTCGGGCAGCTTGTCCGCCACCAGCAGCGCGGACGCCGGCAAGCGCAGGCCGTTGGCGGCGTCGCCGGCGAGTTCCAGGAAGCTGTCCGAGGCGACACCGTGGGATTGATAAAACGGCAGTTCTATGCCCAGCTGGTCGTAGTTGCGGGTGACGATGGCCGGGCCCTGACCGAAGTCGAAGTTCAGGATCGCTTGCACGCCCTCGGTGCCGCGGATGCGGGTCAGCTGCGAGGTCATGTCGGTGTCCTTGGGGTTGTAGGTCTCGTCGGCAACGATCTCGATGCCCATGTCACCGGCGATTTCCTTGGTGACGTTGCGGCCGGACGCGCCGAAGCCGCCGGTGCCGGAAATCAGGCCAATCTTGGTGATGCCCCGTTCTTTCATGTCGATGAGCACGCGACGTGCCGCCTGGCGGTCGGACTGCGGCGTTTTGAACACCCATTTCTTCACCGGCGTGGTGATGGTCTCGGCGCCGGCCAGGGAAATGAAGGGGACGCCGGCCTGTTCGATCAACGGCACCGCCGCCATGGTGGCGCCGGTGGTGGAGCCGCCGACGATGATATCGACGCGGTCCTGGCGCAG
>MRWG01002204.1_pt1 | contig 10324 bp, 7 predicted proteins | sample 1013341 | NCBI WGS metagenome assembly MRWG01 (sample SAMN06117577, study PRJNA244670) | biofilm metagenome | biome: Water; feature: Cathode Biofilm; material: Biofilm; isolation source: microbial consortium enriched at the cathode of a solar microbial fuel cell | place: USA: District of Columbia ...
CTGACCAAGCTGTTGGAGATCGGCATGATCACGCCGCCGATCGGGATGAACGTGTTCGTGATCAAGGGCGTGGTCGGCGATCTGGCCAGCACCACCGCCATCTTCAAAGGCATCTTCTGGTTCCTGGTGATGGATCTGCTGGTGCTGCTGTTCCTGATGACGGTACCTGATTTCATTCTTTTCCTGCCGCGCCTGTTCGGTTGAAGGAGCCACCGACTATGTATCTGACACAACCCCTACACAAAGCCAAACGGGAATGCCCGGATCAGGAAATGCTGGTCTTTGAGGGTCGCCGCCACACCTTTGGCGACTTCACCGATCGTGTTGCCCGCCTGGCCGGCGTGTTGCGCGCCCTGGACGTGAAAGAAGGCGACCGGGTGGGCATCGTGGCGCTGAACTCCGACCGTTACATTGAATTCCTGTTCGCCAGCCTGTGGGCCGGTGCGGTGTTCAACACCGTCAACATTCGCTGGAACGCCAAGGAAATCGCCTATTCGCTGGACGACTGTGATACCCGGGTGTTGTTCGTCGACGATGAATTTTCGCCGTTGATCGAGGAGATTCAGGCGCACTCCCAGGCATTGCGTACCGTGGTCTATATCGGTGAAAAAGAGTGCCCGGCGGGCACCCTCGACTACATGCCATTGATGGCCGGCGCCGAGCCGGTGGAGGACGCGCTGCGCGGCGGTGACGATCTCGCCGCGATTCTATACACCGGCGGCACCACCGGCGCGCCCAAGGGCGTCATGCTCAGCCACGGTAATTTGTACAGCTGCTCGATCGGCGCGGTAATGCCCGATTGCCGTCGTGACCGGGTGGTGGGGTTGCATTCGGCACCGTTTTTTCACGTCGCCGGCGTCGGTTTGATTTTGCAATTGGCATTGCGGCTGGGGAAACACGTGGTGCTGCCCCGTTTCGAGGAACTCGCGGTGCTGGAGGCTTTGCAACGGGAAAAGGTGGAGGAAACCTTTTTAGTGCCGACCATGTTGCGCGCGGTCTTGAACCACCCGCGTTTCGACGAGTTCGACATCGGCTCGTTGCGCGCTCTCCTGTACGGCGCCTCGCCCATCGACAGCACGTTATTGAAGTTGGCATTGAAAAAAATGCCTTCCGCCGAATTCCTGCAGCTTTACGGCATGACCGAGCTGTCTCCGGTGGTGACCTATTTACCACCCTGGTGCCACTCCGATCCCGCCTACCAGGGGAAGCTGTCGGCGGCCGGTATTCCAGTGCACATGGCGGAGGTGCGTGTGGTCGACAGCGACGACCATGAGGTAGCGCGCGGTGAGGTGGGCGAAATCACCGCCCGTGGCCCGATGGTCATGCAGGGGTATTGGAACAAGCCGGAACAAACCGCCGAAGCGCTGCTTAACGGCTGGATGCACACCGGCGACGCCGGCTATATGGATGCCGACGGTTATGTGTTCCTGGTCGACCGCATCAAGGACATGGTGATCACCGGGGGCGAAAACGTGTATTCGGTGGAAGTGGAAGACGCTTTATTGCAGATGCCGGCCGTGTCTCAGTGCGCGGTGATTGGCGTGCCCGATGAAAAATGGGGCGAGCGCGTGCACGCCGTGGTGGTCCTCAAGGACGGTGAAAGCGCCGATGCTGAGTCGGTGGTGGCGCATTGCAAAACGCTGATATCCGGCTTCAAGTGCCCACGCAGCGTGGACTTTATCGACGCCCTGCCGCTGTCCGGCGCCGGCAAGATTCTCAAGTACAAACTCAAAGAGCGTTACTGGCACAACGGCGAGCGCCAAATCGGCTAGCCGGCTGCTTCTATTCCGATTTAATCAGGAGAATAACAATGCGAACTCTGGTCCAACGATGCCTGTTTTCCGGTGCGGTGTTATCGACGTTGCTGATCGGCGCCGCCGGCGCGGAGACCCTCAGCTACGCCACCGGCTACCCGCCCAATTCAATCGGTGCCAATGCCGCCACCACCTACGCCGAGACCTTGGAAAACCTTTCCGAGGGGGATCTGAAAGCCAAGGTGTACCCGATGTCGTTGTTGAGCTTCAGTGAAGCATCCGGGGGCATTCGCGATGGCATGGCCGATTCCGGTTTCGTGCTGTTTCCCTACTTTCCTTCGGAGTTCCCCAACACCAACCTGGTGTCGGAGCTGACCATGCTGCTGGAGCTGGAAGACGTGCCGCCCGGCGAAGCCGGCCTGGCGTACATGGGCGCCATGGCGGAGTACGTGTTCCACCATTGCCCGGAATGCGTAAAAGAATTCGCGGACCAGAATCAGGTGTTTGCCGGTGCCTCGGCGAGTGGGCCTTACATGTTGTTATGCAACGACGAAGTGGCGACGCTCGATGAAATCCAGGGCAAACGCTTGCGCAGCGCCGGTGCCCAATGGGCGCGTTGGGCCGAAGCGGTCGGCGCCACCCCGGTATCAATTTCCGTCAGTGACGCCTACGAGGCGCTTAACCAGGGCGTGCTGGACTGCACCATCAGTTCCAGTGTGGATCTGGACATCTTCAAACTGGAGGAAGTGGTCGAGCATGTTACCCCCGGGGTGCCCGGCGGCGTGTTCGGCGGCACCGGTGTGAATAACGTTAACCGCGAAGTCTGGGCCGGGCTGAGCGAACAGCAGCGCGAAAATGTTCTGCACGCCACCGCCGTGCTGGGTGCCGTGATCAGTTGGGATTACCAGGCCGGGGCGGCGAAGGAACTGAACGCCGCGCCGGACAAGGGCATCCAGGTGCACGACACCGGCAGTGAACTGCGCGACGCGACCTTGGCGTTCATCCGTGAAGACGTGAAGACCATCGCCGGCAACTATAAGGAGCGCTACGGCGTGGAGGAGTCCGCGCGCATGGTGGAGACCTTCCAGGGGCTGCTCGGCAAGTGGGTCAAGCTGGTGGACGGCGTGGAAGGGCCGGAGCAGCTTGCCGAACTGTACTGGCAGGAAACCTATTCCAAGGTGGATGTGAGCGAGTACGGCCTCTAAGGCGCTCGACGCTTACACGGACACCATCTTGCCACGCGCTTCCTGACTTTCGATCCAGGCCAGGATGCGCCCGCCCAGCGGGCGCTCCGTGGCGTCGGCGGCGAGCGTCACCGCCTCGCGCAGGGCCTGGATCTGAATGCCGGTATCCAGACCACAGCTTTCCAGCAGATAGACCAGATCCTCGGTGGCCACGTTACCGGTGGCCCCCGGCGCGAACGGGCAGCCGCCCAGGCCGCCCAGTGACGCGTCGAAACGGCGCACTCCCAAATCCAATGCCGCCCAGGCCATCGCCGTGGCCAGCCCGCGCGTGTCGTGCAGGTGCACGTAAAAGCGATCGGCGCCGAAGTCCCGGATCAGCGGCGCCATGATGTCTTTCATCTGTTGCGGACTGCCGGCGCCAATGGTGTCGGCGATGGCCACTTCGTCACTGCCAGCCTGGAACAGGCGTTCGGTGAGGCGTTGCGGCAGGCTCACCGGTACCGGCCCGTCGTAGGGGCAGGCGAAGGCACCGGAAATATAGGTCCGGGTGGCCACGCCGTCGGCGCGGGCGGCGGCGATGATCGCCTCGCAGCTTGCCGCCGCCTGCTCCAGGCTCATGTTGAGATTGCGCTGGTTAAAGGTATCGGTGGTGGAGAGCACCAGGGCCACGGTGGGATAGCCGGCGTCGCGGGCCAGCTGGTAACCCTTCAGGTTGGGCACCAAGGCGGTGTAATGCAGGTTCTCCCCGCTCGGCAGCAACGGCGTCAGGGCGGCCGCGTCGGCCATTTGCGGAATCGCCTTGGGGCTGACGAAGCTGACCGGCTCCAGGTAGCGCATCCCAGCGTCGACCAGGGCCCGGGCGATGGCCGCCTTGGCCTCGGTGCCCACCGTGATCGGCTGATTTTGCAGGCCGTCGCGCAGGCCTACTTCGTTGACGATTGCCCTTTCTTTCATGGTCATGCCCGTGTTGGAAACTGAAGGTGTTCTGGAGGGTGAGAAGTGTGCCACGGCGGCGCTCGGCCTGCATCCGGCCCGTGCCGCGCGGCGGAAGTCAATGGCCTGGCCGGTCCGCCCCGCGGGCCGCGCGCGTTGTGGAGCCGGCCCTGGCTGGGTAGTGTCAGAGCGGTTTCCAATACGGGCCTGGCCCGGGGTTAGGGAGAGAACGGATGATCTGGGTGCTTTCTGTGGTGCTGGTGGTGGTGGTATTGATCCCCGCCTACGTGACCCTGGCGTTTTATCTGGTGTGGCATTTCGACCGACGCAACTTCCAGGCGCCGCCGGAGGACGGTGAGCGGGACCCGCTGGTCGGCGGCGCGGTGGTGCGCGCCATTCTGTTCGAAGCGGCCAGCCTGACCTTTTTGGTGGCGAGCTACCCGCTGCGTCTGCTCCACGACGCGTCGCCCAAACGTGGCCGTCCCAGCGACCGTCGACCGGTGGTGCTGATACACGGTTATGGCGGTAACAGCGCCAACTTTCTCTGGATGCAGTGGCGGCTGCGACGCTGGGGCTTTGCCAATGTATATGCGGTGAGCTACACCCCGCCGCACATTAACGCCCGCAAACTGGCCGCTCAGGTGGCCAGCCATGTGGAGAACGTGCTGGCGCGCACCGGTGCCGAACAGGTCGATCTGGTCTGTCATTCCATGGGCGGTCCCCTGACCCGCTATGCCCTGAAGAATCTGGGGCTGGCCGGCAAGGTCCACACCGTGATTACACTCGGTAGCCCTCATCATGGCACACGCATCTCGGCGCTGTTTCCGGCCCGGGGCGCGGCGGCGCAAATGCGCTACCGCAGCCCGTTCCTGGAGGAACTGGCTGAAGAGGGCGAGTGCCCGGGCGGGGCGCGCTTTTACTGCTTGTACTCGGAATTGGATAATTTTGTACTGCCCGCGTCCACGGCCACACTGGCCGGCGCGGCAGAGAACCTGCACCTGTCTTACCTGGGCCACTGCGCCCTGCTATACAGTCCGCGTGTGGCCCAGGCGGTACGTGAGCGCTTACAAACTGACTGACTCCACAACGCTGAGGCGGCAGCCTGAAATGTGATATCGAGCACAGCGCGTTACTTTCTCTGTTCACAAAATGGCACTATAGTGCAATATAGAACATTCGTACTATTTTGTGCCCATCAGAACAATAACGCGCCGGTCGCCCAGGCGGCATGGCTCATGGAGAAGGACTCCCATGCGCTCGATTCGATTCCCTCTGTTTTTTGTCTTCGTTGTTCTTGGTTCGCTCGGTGTGTCCGCCTGTGGCGGTGCCGGCGATGAACCACCCACGTATTTCGGCGCCGCTCCGGCGGAGGTGTTCTACAGTTACCCTTACCCGGGGCAGCGCCGGGTGTCCCCATCCGCGCCCATGGTATTGCGCTTTTCCCACCCGCTGACCGGCGGCGCGCAAAACGCCCGACTCAGTGACGCCGACGGCAACCCGGTGCCGTTGGCGCAAGCCCGACTGGTGGACGGCGACCGTGGCCTGATTCTGCGACCCGCCGCCGGCGACCTGAAGCCGGGCACCGGCTATCGGCTGGTGCTGGACGGCCTGGAGAGCGACGCCGGGCCGCTGACGTTCCCGGCTGGGGCGCTGCTGTTCGAAACCCGGTTCGCCGTCGACGGCCCCAATGCGCAACGGGGCCATGACAGTGTGCTTCGTGTGGAGGCCGTGTTTCCGGATGGCGAGCAACGGCCGTTCATGGATTTCTCGACGGTGCGCCTGCGCTTCAACCAGCGGCTCGACGCCGACAGTCTGGTGTACGGCGAATCCGTTTCTTTGACCCACGACGGCGACCCTGTACCGGCGACCCTGCTGGTCAAAGGCGACGCGGTGACCCTGGACCCGAAGCAGGATCTGACACCGGGCGAACGCTACACCCTGACTCTGGCCCCCTCGGTCCGCGGTTTTCAAGGCGCTGCCCTGGCCGATGGGGGTCTGCGGCGCAGTTGGGTGGCGCGGGATTCCCGCCCGCGTACGGTGATGGTGCAGGATACGCCGCCCGCTTCGGAGCGCGGCGAAAACCCCTGCGCGGATCCGAACGCGCGTCGCTCCAAGCTCACCGGCCAGGCGATGAACTGCGTGCCCATCGAAGCCGTGTTGCTGGGCGACGCTGATGCCACCCAGCAACGCGGTGACGTGTTTACCGAGCTGGCGTTCCTACCGAACTACCCCGAGGTGTCGCCGCTGCGTATTCCGCGTGGCAGCCTGCTCACCGGCAGCAATGTGCGGGTGAAGGTGGCGGGCGTGGTGCCGGCGGGGATCGAAACCGGCGACATCGCCGTGACGTTTCTTTCCGACGCCAGCGGTTATCTGTTGCCCAACCCCTATAGCGAGCGTCCCGAGGCCCCGCGCCAGGTGCACCTGTTCATGGACGTGGCGATGACGGCGGAAAACCCGGAGGCCAACGGCGCGCTCAGCCAGACCTTGTTGCACGTGGAGTTGGTCGGCATCGCCCAGGTGGAAGGGCCACGGCTGGTAATCGATGCCCTGGGCGTGGTGGAGCCGGAGGTTCTGGGCCAGGAAACCGCGTTCGGGCTGCTCAGCCTGCACACCGAGTCCTACCCGGATCAAAACGCCGCACCGTCTCCGGTGCCGGATACCCGCGCCCCCTTCTTGCAATCCACCATGCCGGTTACCGTGCAAGGCGACACGCTGTCCGCCACCGTGCAGCCGGGTGACCCGTTGATTCTTAATTTCAGTGAACCGCTCGACCCGGACAGCCTGGAGCAGGCGCTGTCGCTGCGCCGCGAGGGCGCCCCCGAGCCCTTTAGCTGGTCCCTGGACGGCGCCACCGTGGTGGTGCGCCCGGACCAACCGCTGCAGCCGGGGCACACCTACACTCTGGCGGTCAGCGACCGGGCCACCGATCTGGCCGACCCGGCGAATCCGTTGCAGCCGGTTAGCCGGACCTTCCAGTTGCCGCCGTTGGTAGGCGAGCCGGTGGCGCCGGTGCTGATCAGCACTTACCCCGGCTTTCCCTGCGCGGTGGACAAGACCAGCTGGCGAATCGCCGACGGTAACCACGGGCGCTGCCGTGGCGGGCAGGCCGGTGACGACCGTCTGCCGGTTCCGGTGCTGCCCGCCGAGCGGGCCATTCGCATTACCCTGTCCCAGGACATTGATCCGGCGTCGGTACGCCTGGGTGATCACTGCGACAGCGGCAGCTTCCGGGTCGAGCGCGTGGTGGTGGACGGCGCCGGCGACCCGGTCGCCAGCGCGGACGGCGACAAGCGCAAGTACTCGTGCGCCGATGTGGTCCCCGGACGGTTGGAAATTGAGGCCCGCACCTTGAGATTCATCCCCGATCAGCCCTGGCAGCCGGGCGCCGCCTATCGCTACAGCCTGCAGTCGGTAAACCGCGTTTCGGGGCAGCGCCCGGACGATTGCCGTTCCGGCGAAGCGATCTGTTCGCAGGCGGGCCTGCGTGTGCAGACCGCCCTGCTGGAAGGTCCGGAGCCGGACTGGGGCGGGCCGGACCTGGAAGTACACTTCCGTGGCGCACCGCCCACCAACAACGTGTTCCAGGCGCTCACCAATCTGCCTTCCGCGGACGTCAACGCCAACGGCCGTTTTGACGACGGCGAGCCCGGCTACGGCGACGGTGAACCGGCGGTGAACACCACCCGGTTGCGGGTGCTCGGTGGCAGCACGCTGACACAAAACCCGCGCCTTGCCTGCGACACCCCCGAGCGCTGCGACATCCAGGTGGTGGGGGCGCTCAATTCCGAGGTGATGGGCGCTACGGAATACGATGACCCGCGCACCGAACAGCAAGAACGGCTGCCGGCGGTGCGCGTCGGGCTGTACCCCACACAGATCCTCGCCTCCTCGGTGACCGTCAAGGCGGATGTGCTGATCGAAGGCGGCATTCCCATCGAAAGCCCCACCGGCACCCAGGTCATGCGCATGCGCTACACCTGTTCCGCCGACCAGGGCGACAACGCCTGTGACGGCACCGACGGCTTGATCCCGGGCTGGATCGTGGACGTCGGGCAAGGGCCGGAATTTCGTGCCGACGTGGAGATTTATCTGGACGCCCCCTACCTGGAAGCCCCTCTGGGCGGCGAGCACAACCAGCGCAGTTATCCGCTTACCATGCAGCTCTCCGGCCCGGTGACGTTTCTGCCCAACGGACGCATGGTGATCAATCAGGTTAACGCCAACGCGATTCCCGTATCCGTGAAACTGACACGGCTGCTCGGTTTCCTGGAGGCCAATATTGATCTGCAGATTCCCGCCGGCGCGGTGAAATTGCAGTACCTGGGCGTGCCGCTTAAACAGTGACGGGTTGCCATGGAATCAGCGCCATATTGCCCCCGGCGCGGTTCGGTAGCATGGTAGGAAGGAAATAAGCATAAGGAGTCCACCATGAGCGAATACGGCGCCACCGTCGCCTGGCACCTGCCCCCGAATGCCAGCTTCGACTATGAAACCTTTGACCGGTCCCATGAGTGGACCTTCGCGGGTGGTGAAGTGGTGCAGGCCTCCGCTTCACCGGAATACTTCGGCACCGCGTCGCGGGTTAACCCGGACGAAGCGGTGATCGCCGCCACCGCCAGCTGCCACATGCTGACGTTTCTGTCGATCGCCGCCAAGCAGCGGCTAAAGGTGCTCAGTTACGTGGACCGGCCCCACGGCGTGGTGGAGAAAAACGCCGAGGGGCGGTTAGCGATCACGCGTATCGAGCTGCATCCGAAGGTAGTGTTCGAGGAGGACGTGGAAAGCGCGGCGCTGGCCAAGCTGCATGACAGCGCCCACCGTAACTGTTTCGTCTCCGCGTCGCTGCGCGCCGACGTCCACATCGAACCGCAGGACTGAACCGTTGGGCGGCGGTCGGCCCGCCGCCCTTACCGGCTACTCCATGCCGTAGCGGGCGGTGTCCACTTTCGAGAAAATTTCCTTCCAGTAGAGCTGTTCCAGCTCGTCCACGCTGTCGGTGTCTTGCACCAACGGCACCCACTTCTCCAGCAAACCGCGAAACGTTTTCAGCATGGCGGCGCCGTCTTCCACATCGTGGTTGCTCCGGTAGTACTCGACGATGGTGTCCAGGTCTTCACGGACGAAAGCGCGGCTTGCTTCCACCAGAGCCGGGTCCGCGTTGTGCAGGGTGGCGCCCGCGTCGTCGGCCCCGGCCAGGGCTTCCTTCTCCAGCGCCAGGTAACGCATCGGCACCTCGGCGGACAGCCGCGCGCCGGCCTTCAGAACCGCGCGGCGTTGCGCCTCACTGAGACCCCGCCAAACGTCGCCGTTAATACTGGCGGCGCTGGCCGCGGCGTACACGCCGCCGGGCACCGCCATGGTGATGTCGCTGGCCGCTTCGGTCAGGCCCAGATTGATCAGTTCCGGCGCCGATGAAATGGTGCAGTCGATCACCCCCTGACTGAGAGCCTCCAAGGTGTCGTTAATGGTCAAGGACACCGGCGTGGCGCCGAAATGCTGGGACCAGCGCGACCAATGAGAGCCCGCTACCCGTAGCCGTTTGCCGCGCAGTTGCTCGCGGTTGGTGACGGCCTTGTTGCACAGCAGGCCGTAGCGGCTGCTGGCGGCGTTGCCGGTGTACACCTGGTTCTGATCGGCGTATTCGCGCTGACACTCGTCGCAATGGAACAGCGTGAATTCGGCCATCGCCGCGTTGAATGCCAGGGCGCCCTTGCCGTTCAGCGCTTCCGGGTCGAACAGGGCCAGCTGCATGGACGACTCATTGACCAGGTTGGTGTGCGGGTACATCGAGGGGAAATAGACGGTCAGCAAGTAGCCGGCGTCGGCGATGCCGTCGCGTACTCCGTCCGAGGTTTCCGCCGCGTTGAGCAACGCCAGGGCGTACACCTTCATGGACAGATCGCCATCGGAATAACGTTCCAGGGCGTCGGCGTAGGAATGCGCCGCTTCGGCGGCCACCGACCCCGGCGGGAAGCCAGTGGCGTAGCGCAGGGTGTTCGCCTGCAGCAGCGCCACCGGGCCGGTAATCAGTAATAGGACGGACAGTAGACGGGCGAGCATCGCCTTCAGAGTCATGGGAACCTCGTGTGTGGTTGTTGTTTAAATAGCGGTCCGATTTCACCCTAGCCGGAAAGCCGGCGCCGGTTATCGTCGGTTACGACGATTTGCCACCCCGGGCGCACCGCTAGGGTGTCCGAACCGGGCCATGTGACCAGCCGGCCACGTGCCGACGGCGACCGCGGCGCCTTGAGCGGTTAAAATGGTCTTTTTGCCGGCGCGCCGACCGCCCGGCTTACCGTCCAGTGATTGAGAAGGGCCTGTCATGCTTGATCAGAACGAAATCGACCTGTTTCGCGATAACGTGCGCAAATTCCTCGAGAAGGAAGTGGCGCCCCACTACGACCAGTGGGAAAAGGACGAAAAACTCCCCCGCGACCTCTGGAACCGCATGGG
>MRWG01002205.1_pt1 | contig 10324 bp, 6 predicted proteins | sample 1013341 | NCBI WGS metagenome assembly MRWG01 (sample SAMN06117577, study PRJNA244670) | biofilm metagenome | biome: Water; feature: Cathode Biofilm; material: Biofilm; isolation source: microbial consortium enriched at the cathode of a solar microbial fuel cell | place: USA: District of Columbia ...
CCTCAGCGCCGATCACCTGGAAGCGAGTTCGCCCGCCGAGATAGCGAGGCTCGCCGCAAGCGGGGGGATCGCGACGGCCCTGCCGGGCGCCAGCCTGGGGCTTGGTTGTGGCTTTACCCCGGCCCGTGCCCTGCTGGATGCGGGCGCCGCCCTGGCCATAGCCAGCGACTGGAACCCGGGTTCGGCCCCCATGGGCCGGTTGCTGACGGAAGCCGCCATCCTCGGGGCCTTCGAAAAACTAACGAACTCCGAGGTACTGGCAGGGATCACCTTTCGCGCCGCCGCCGCCCTGAAACTGCCAGACCGCGGCAGGCTGGAGGCAGGGAGGCTGGCCGACCTGGTGGCCTTCCCCACCACAGATTACCGGGAGATCCTCTACCACCAGGGTAGCCTGGGACCCTCTCGGGTATGGAGAAACGGAGCATTGGTACACAGTGGCCATCATGCGTGAATCAAAGGACCCTACTATGACTATAGAATCATTCAAAGCCACGGTGCAACAAGGAATCCCACGGGAATTGCCTCCTCCCCGCCCCTATTCGGAAAAGGTAGCGCATGCCCCCAGGAGGAAAGACATCCTCTCTGCCGCCGAAAAACAACTGGCCGTTCGCAATGCCCTGCGCTATTTCCCGGCTGAATGGCATGCTGAACTCTCCCGTGAATTCGCCGGGGAACTCCGACATTACGGGAGGATCTACATGTATCGTTTTAAACCGGAATACCCCATGCACGCCCGGCCCATCGGACACTATCCGGCCAAAAACCCACATGCCGCAGCCATGATGCTGATGATCCAGAACAACCTGGATCCCGCGGTGGCCCAACACCCGGATGAACTGATCACCTATGGCGGCAATGGGGCCGTCTTTCAGAATTGGGCCCAGTACCTGCTTACCATGCGGTACCTCTCGCAAATGACCGATACCCAAACCCTGCATATGTACTCTGGCCACCCCATGGGCTTGTTCCCCTCTACCAGGGAAGCGCCACGTGTGGTGGTCACCAACGGCATGATGATCCCCAATTACTCCAAACCGGACGATTGGGAGAAATTCAACGCCCTGGGCGTTACACAATATGGGCAGATGACCGCCGGCTCCTATATGTATATTGGCCCACAGGGCATTGTACACGGCACGACCATCACGGTGATGAACGCCTTTCGCAAAGTCCTGGAGACAGGCGAAGGGCCCAAAGGCAAACTCTTCCTTACCTCCGGCCTTGGGGGAATGAGCGGGGCCCAACCCAAAGCCGGCAATATCGCCGGGTGTATTACCGTCTGCGCCGAGGTAAATCCGGCCGCAGCCCGGAAACGCCACGAACAGCGGTGGGTCGATGAACTGCTGGAAGACCTGGATAGCCTGGTGGCCCGAACCAAAAAGGCCATTACCCAAAGCGAATCGGTTTCCCTGGCCTATTTGGGCAACATCGTGGATGTCTGGGAGCGCTTTGACAGTGAAGGCATTTTTGTGCACCTGGGATCTGACCAGACCTCCCTGCACAACCCATGGTCCGGGGGCTATTATCCCGCTGGCCTCGGGTTTGAGGAAGCCAACCGGATGATGGCCGAAAACCCGGGGGCCTTCCGGGAAAAAGTACAGGAATCCCTAAGGCGGCAGGTGGCGGCCATCAACCGCCATACCCGTAAAGGCACCTACTTCTTTGATTATGGCAACGCCTTCCTCCTGGAGGCCTCCAGGGCCGGGGCCGATGTCATGGATGGCACCCGCTTCAGATACCCTTCCTACGTTCAGGACATCCTGGGCCCGATGTGCTTTGACTACGGGTTTGGGCCCTTCCGTTGGGTCTGTACCTCGGGCGATGCGGCCGACCTCAAAAAAACCGATGCCATCGCCCTGGAAGTCATGGAAAGCATCAAAGCAAACGCCCCGTCAGAAATCACCCTGCAAATGGAGGACAACATCCGGTGGATACGGGAAGCCGATGCCAATAACCTGGTGGTCGGGTCCCAGGCGCGAATCCTCTACGCCGACGCAGAAGGGCGTACCGCCATCGCCCGGGCCTTTAACGAGGCCATCCGCAACGGGCACCTCAGCGCCCCGGTGGTCCTGGGGCGTGACCACCACGATGTCAGCGGCACCGATTCGCCGTTCCGGGAAACCAGCAACATCCATGACGGCAGCCAATTTACCGCGGATATGGCCATCCAAAATGTAATTGGCGACAGCTTCCGGGGCGCCAGCTGGGTCTCCATCCACAACGGGGGCGGCGTTGGTTGGGGCGAGGTGATCAATGGGGGCTTTGGCCTGGTACTCGACGGTACCGCAGAAGCCGATAGGCGGCTACAACAGATGCTTTTCTTCGATGTTAACAACGGGATCGCCAGGAGAAGCTGGGCGCGGAACCCCGAAGCCCTCTATGCGATCAAGCGCGAAATGCGACGGTCCCCGGACCTGGAGGTAACCCTCCCCAACCTGGTGGATGACCAACTGCTGGAAGGATTGTTTGAATGATGACATATTTGCCACGCTACCGATGAAAAACTATACCAAACCCATCGCAACCACCTGGACGGGCCGCCCCTCCGGGGAGCACGCCTACCTGCATGAAAAGGTACGGCTCACTGATTTAAACCAACCCCTGCCCAAAACCGAAACACGGGTATTTACCCTGCTGGGCTATGCCTGCGATGCCGGGGTGGCACGCAACCAGGGGAGGCCGGGAGCCGCGGCCGGTCCCGACGCCATCCGCCAGATGCTGGGCCGAATGCCGAACCACCTGGAAGAAACGATCCATTTTTGGGATGCGGGTAACGTACACTGCAAATCAGGCTCCATGGAAAACGCCCAGGCATGCCTTGGGGAGAACGTTGCCAGGCTACTCGGCCATAAGGCCTTCCCCATCGTGCTGGGTGGAGGGCACGATATGGCCTATGGGCATTTCAGGGGTATCAGGGACCACCTCCCCACAGCCCGAATCGGGATTGTTAATTTTGACGCGCATTTCGACCTGAGGTCCAATGAAAATGGCAATAACTCCGGCACCCCGTTCTATCAGATCGCCCTAGACGCCTCGGAAGCCGGGCACCCCTTTGATTACCTCTGCCTGGGTATCCGTAAAGACGCCAACGACGCCCAACTCTTCAAAAGGGCCGAAAGCCTGAGGGTGCCATTCGTGGAAAGGGAAGACTTCAGCATGCACGAACTCACCTCGGTACAAATGATCTTGCTGAGCTTTATGGAACGGGTAGACACGCTCTATGTTACCATCGACCTGGATGGCTTCTCCTCCGCCTTTTCCCCGGGGGTGAGCGCCCCATCCCCTATGGGCTTTTCTCCTGACATTGCCTGGGAATCCCTGAAAGTTATCATAGATTCGGGCAAGTTGTGCAGCCTGGACCTAGCCGAACTCAACCCTACCTTCGATATCGACCACCAAAGTGCCCGCCTGGCAGCCTCGCTCATCCATGCCGTGATGCACCGTATGGCATCACTCTAACCAGGACCGGTAGTACTTGCCGTCGTCTATGTCGAGGGCGGTTTGTGTTAGCTGCAGGGGTTTGAAGGTATCTATCATCACTGCCAGCTCTTCGGTTTTTTGCTTGCCGATACTGGCCTCATAGGTCCCCGGGTGGGGTCCGTGCGGGATTCCCGCGGGATGCAGGGAAATATAGCCTTTGTCAATGTTTTTCCGGCTCATAAAATCCCCATCCACGTAATAGAGGACTTCATCAGAGTCAATATTGGAGTGGTTGTAGGGAGCCGGGATGGCCTGCGGGTGGTAATCGTACAGCCTCGGGCAGAAGGAACACACCACAAATGCGCTGGTCTCAAACGTCTGGTGTACCGGTGGCGGCTGGTGTACCCGTCCGGTGATGGGCTCAAAATCATGGATGGAAAAGCCATAGGGATAATTGTAGCCATCCCATCCTACCACATCAAAGGGGTGCGTGGCATACACCAACTGGTGCAACTGCCCCTCTTTTTTAACTTTCATCAGGAACTCCCCTTTTTGGTCATGTGTTTGCAGGTTCCCGGGGAGCTTAAAGTCACGCTCACAAAAGGGTGAATGTTCCAGGTGCTGCCCGAACCAGTTCCTGTAGCGCTTGGGCGTATAGATGGGATGATATGATTCGGTCACCAAAAGGCGGTTATCCGCAGAGTCAAACGCGATCTGGTAGATCATCCCCCTGGGGATCAGGAGGTAGTCTCCATATGCAAACGGGATTTCTCCCAACATGGTTTTGAGCGTTCCCGAACCCCTGTGCACAAAAAGGAGTTCATCTGCATCCGCATTCTTGTAAAAATAGTCGGTAAGCGACTGTTTGGGCGCTGCCAGCCCAATATGCACATCCCTGTTAAAAAGGATGGTCTTTCGACTTTCCAGATAGTCGTTTTCAGCGTTTACCCCGAAGCCCTTAAAAAGCCGGGAATGTATGTTGTGGGACACCGCGGCCACCGGGCGAATGTCCTTGCTCTCGCCCACCTCCTTTACCTGGGTGGGCCGGTGCAGGTGGTACATTAGGGAAGACATCCCGTCAAAACCTATAGTGCCGAATAACTGCTCGTAATGCAGGCTGCCATCCTTTTTCCTGAAGGTGGTATGCCGTTTATGCGGAATCTTCCCAAGGGTATGGTATAAGGGCATGATCGTGAAATTTTAAGGCAGGCCAGGATTGGCCTCCTCTTATTTTCCCCTAAAATTACGATAATTTGGGGTCAAAAAGAAATAGCCCCTGCGCCTACCATAGCCAGTTAAAGAAGGGCTTTGAAGCAGCGTGTTTCACACACCCCGTACTGCTTCCAACGGCCCGCTCCGATGGCCTTTGGCGACGTTTGCAAAAGAAAAAAGCCTCCCAGATTGGAAAGCCTTTCATTGGCAAAAACCGGATGGTCCGGTTCCTACACCTTGCATCAACCGCGGTCGATGCACAACACAACACTGCAAATATAGGAAAGCTTTCTTTATTTTGGGCATTTCGTGCCGGCTTTCCTTATTTTTTGCTGTAGGGCCGCACGATCAGGCGCGCCGCTTTGTCGTAGTTGATATAATTGTAGGTCCAGTTAAAGAAGACCACCACCTTGTTCCGGAAACCCACCAGGAACATCAGGTGGACAAACATCCAGATGAACCAGGCGAAAAAACCACCAAAGCGGAGTCGTTTGAGGTCTACCACCGCCTTGTTGCGCCCAATGGTCGCCATGGTCCCTTTGTCATAATACCGAAAAGGTTCCAGGGGCGCCCCCTTCAACAGCCTTTTGAAATTCGCGGCAAGGTGCTCTCCCTGTTGGATGGCCGGTTGGGCGACCTGTGGATGGCCTTTTGGGTAATCTTCCGAAACCATATAGGCGATATCGCCTATGGCAAATACATTGTCATAACCCGGTAGTTGGTTGAAAGGGTTTACCTTAAAACGGTTTAGCCGTTCGACCAGGACCCGGCCATCAAATCCGGGTATCGCCGCTCCGGTAACCCCCGCTGTCCAGATAAAGTTCCGGGTGCGGATCGTATCTCCATCCTTCATGGAGATGACCTCCCCGTCGTACCCGCTGACCAGGGTATCCAGGTGGATTTTCACCCCGAATTCGTCCAGGAACTGATGGGCTTTTGCGGAGGCCTGTTCACTCATGGTGGGCAACACCCTGCCGGTCCCTTCAAACAGGTGGATCTCCATTTCGTCAATGTTCAGGTGGCGGTAGTCTGTGGGGAACACGTTTTTCTTTAATTCGGCAAAGGCCCCGGCCAGTTCCACCCCGGTTGGCCCCGCGCCAATGATACAAAAATTGAGCAGCGCCTTTCGCTCTTCCCGCGAATCACAGTCGTCAGCCTTTTCAAAATTCTGTAACATCAGGCTCCGGATGTTGAGCGCCTGAGGAACATTCTTCATGGGCATGGCGTTATCCTGAATCCCCGCATTCCCAAAAAAATTGGTCCGCGTCCCGGTCGCCATCACCAGGTAGTCATAGGAGAGTGTCCCGATATTGGTTTTCACCTCCTGCCGTTGTGGGTCTATCTCCCGTACCTCGGCCCAGCGGAAATGAAAATTCTTGAGCTTCTTGAGAATTTTCCGTATGGGGTAGGCAATGGAATCGGGTTCCAGCCCCCCGGTGGAAACCTGATATAAAAGGGGTTGAAATGTATGGTAGTTGTGACGGTCAATCAGGACAATTTGCATGGGCAGGCCCCTCAGCTTCTTGGCCAGGGAAATACCCCCAAATCCGCCACCGATGATGACCAGCCTTTTCTGATCGGTTGTCGGGATGTTCATACGCCGGTTTTCCACAAAAATACGCAAAGCTATAGCCAAAGGTGCATTTCTACCGATGAATAACAGCGGGCATGGCCCGATTAAATCCCCAATTTCCTGATAAGCGGGAAAACGTACCACCCTGGGCGAAATTCCGTGCGTTTCAACCCAAATGCCCTGCTTTCGGGCTGCCGGTCGCTAACTTTACCTGCTATTGATGGTAACCCAAATACCAACCTACTTATGAAACACGGCCTGATACTGGTATGCTGCACCTTCCTTTTTCTGGGTTGTTCCGGTGATGGCGCCGAAGATACCTACCTCCCCGAAGAAGAAAACGCACAGCCCCTTACCCCTGAAGTCCCCGCGACAGAAAAAAAGGAGCTTTCCTACCGGGAAGCAACTTTTGCCTGGATCACGAATATGCAACAGGCCAACGGCCTCCTGGAAAGCGCGGAATACACCAATTTTGTTTCCCTCTATGATAATTCCCTGGCAGCCATTGCCTTTATGCTAGACGGCAAAGCAGAGAGGGCCGAGCTCATTTTTGATTATTTCGAGGCACAGATGGCCTCCGAACTCTTGCAGGGTAGTGGTGGTTTTTTCCAGTTTCGCGACCGCGAGGGGCTTGAGGGTTCACGCACCTGGATGGGGGACAATGCCTGGTTGCTCATCGCCCTCAACCAATACCACGAGCTCACGGGAACCCAAAGGTATGGCGTCCTGGCAACCGAACTGGAATCCTGGTTGCGGTCGCTTCAGGACCAAGACGGCGGCCTTTGGGGAGGATTCAATGAAGACGGCTCCCAAATCCCCAAGGTTACTGAAGGTATAATCACGGCCTTTAACGCGGTTCCCGGCTATGATGGCTTCCACATCGGCATCCTGAACTTCTTACGGGAACAGCGGTGGGAATCCGGGCAAATGCTGCTCCTTGCCCAGACCGAAGAAGCCCGGTACCAGTATGCCCTGGACCTGCATTCCCTGGGGTTCCTTATCTTCGAAGATTTTCCCGCGAGCGCATTGCATGAATCCGAACGCTACCTCAACACCCAGACCGCCACCCTCAGTGGGGTTGAACTGCAAGGATACGGTTTTGATGAAGACCGCGACGTGGTCTGGCTGGAAGGCACCGCCCAAATGGCCCTGGCGTTTCGACAGGCGGGCATGTTGTATAAAACCGAGGCGTTGATGGGCCATATTGAAAAAGCATTTATACACAGCACCATAGCCGATGGGGCCAAAGGACTCCCCTATACGGCCAATTACGGCACCAATTTTGGCGCCACCCCCCTTTGGGACCACGCTGACAGTACCCCAGCCCTTTCCTCCAGTATCTGGTACATTTTTGCACAACACAACTTCAACCCGCTGGTTGCCGGGGAGGCCAAAAACCTGCCGGACCATGATAAATTCTGGCTGCCTCCTGTACAATAACCCATTTCAGGCCTTGCAAACCCCATGACCCATCCTGCCGAAGACGGGACCTCAAAAACGTCCATCCCTTAAATTTTAGAATGCCTTTAACACCCAAATCGCGATCAGGGTTGTATTTTAAACAGAAAATGCGAACTTCATCCATGTTTTGGGTTATTGCGACCACCCTCACTTTGCTCACCGTTACGATGGCTGCCTCCATGGGTTTTGCTTTCCACTGGGTATTTTACCTGACCGTCGCAGGACAACTCATGCTTTGTTACATGGTATACCGGGTGCTTACCGATGATTATACCACCGATAAGACTTTTGAAGATTTTTATGAAGACTACCCCCTGAAACCCTGAGTGGGTTTTACCCATATCGCTGCCAGAAGCTGATCAATATCATTGGTGGTTCCTATTATGCTCCACACCTTTGCCCCTTGTAGCCAGAAAGATCTATGGAGGCCAAGAATTGTTATCATTGCGGGGATCCCAAAGGGAATTCCCCGGTGCTGTTCGATGACAAGACCTTTTGTTGTCATGGATGTAAAACCGTCTATGAAATCCTGCAGTCCAACGACCTAGGTTACTACTATGAATTACAGGGCGCGGCCGGTAGCAGCCCGAAAGAGCAGGAGCGCAGCTACGATTTCCTGGACAACCCGGCTATTCGCGAAAAACTCCTGGAGTTCGATGACGGCGAATACCAGGTCATCAACCTGTATATCCCCCATATCCATTGCAGTTCCTGTATATGGATCCTGGAAAATTTGCACCGGCTGCACCCCTCGGTGCGTCAATCGCAGGTAGATTTTCCAAAAAAAACGGTCCGCATCACCTACAACGCCCAAACCCTGTCCCTGAAGTCACTGGTGCAGCTGCTGGCTTCTGTGGGTTATGAGCCCTATATCTCCCTGGAGGAACTGGACCGCCCCAAAAAAAACATAAACCGGGCGTTGATCTACAAGCTTGGCGTAGCGGGATTTGCTTTCGGCAATGTGATGTTCCTTTCCTTTCCGGAATATTTTGACCTTTTTAACGGGAGCGGGCAGGACGATTTTTGGCTTAAGACCTACACCCCCCTCTTTCGCTGGCTGATGTTCACCTTCTCCCTGCCGGTACTGCTATATGCCGGAAGGGATTACCTCATTGCGGCCTATAAAGGCATACGCAGCGGCACCATGAACATAGACATCCCCATCGCCCTGGGGATCCTGGCGCTTTTCGCCCGAAGCACCCTGGAAATCCTTTTCAATTGGGGCCCGGGCTACTTTGACAGTTTTACGGGGCTGGTCTTCTTCCTTTTGCTCGGCAAATTCTTCCAGCAAAAAACGTATGCCTTCCTCTCTTTTGAAAGGGATTACAAGTCGTATTTCCCTATAGCCGTCACCCGGGTCCATCAAGATGGGGCCGAGGAAAACATCCCGATCTACGAAATAGGGCGCGGAGACCACCTGCTGATCCGAAGTGGGGAGTTGATCCCTGCCGATGGGATCCTACTGAGTGAAAAAGCCTGTATAGACTACAGTTTTGTCACCGGGGAATCAGAACCCGTCACCCGCGTGGCCGGCGACAGGATCTATGCCGGAGGGCGGCAGCAACAGGGTTTCCAGGAAATGGAGGTGCTCAACCCGGTATCGCAAAGATACCTTACCCAACTTTGGGGCAATCCCGTCTTTCACAAAAACAAATCGGATTCGTTTCGGCGGATCACCGACAGCATCGGGAAGCGTTTTACCCAGGCCGTACTCACCGTGGCCAGCGTTTCGGCCCTTTATTGGCTTTGGGCAGACCCCTCAAAGGCCGCCAATGTATTTACCGCAGTGCTTATTATTGCCTGCCCCTGTGCCATAGCCCTGGCGGCCCCGTTTACCCTGGGGAACCTGCTTCGCATCTTTGGCAGGAAAAAATTCTATCTTAAAAACACAGACACCATCGAGCAAATGGCCAGGGTAGATATGGCGGTCTTTGACAAGACGGGCACCATGACCTCTTCCAGCAGGGGCCGGGTTGACTACGAAGGGGTAAGGCTGAGCGAAGCCGAGGAATCCCTGCTCAAGAACACCCTCAGGGGTTCTAACCACCCGCTGAGCAGGAAGCTCTATGAATTGCTGAAATCCTACGATATCGTAACCCTTGACGATTTTCAGGAAGCACAGGGAAAGGGGATCTCCGGCAGCAAAGATGCACAGCAAATGAAAATCGGGGCGGCAGATTATGTGGGGGGAGCGCTGAAGGACGAAAAGGGGCAAACCGAGGTGCATGTGAGTGCCAATGACCAGTACAAGGGGCGCTTTGTCTTTAAAAATGCATACAGGGAGGGCCTGTCCGGAGTCTTTGCCACCCTCTCGGAAAGGAAGGTAGGCCTCGCGGTCCTCTCCGGTGACCACGACGGGGAAAAATCCCGGCTTATGTCCATGTTGCCCGAAGGTACCGCCTACTATTTTAACCAGCAGCCGGAAGACAAACTCCGTTTTATAGAACAGTTGCAGGGAAGACAAAAAAAGGTGATGATGGTGGGCGATGGCCTGAACGATGCCGGGGCGCTGGCCCAGAGCGAAATCGGTATCGCCCTGTCTGAAAATGTGAATGTTTTTTCCCCTGCATGCGATGGCATCCTGGACGCCACCAAATTCCGCTACCTGCCCGACTATCTCCTCGCTTCCAAAAAAGCCAGGGGGATCATCCGCATGAG
>MRWG01003084.1_pt1 | contig 10314 bp, 8 predicted proteins | sample 1013341 | NCBI WGS metagenome assembly MRWG01 (sample SAMN06117577, study PRJNA244670) | biofilm metagenome | biome: Water; feature: Cathode Biofilm; material: Biofilm; isolation source: microbial consortium enriched at the cathode of a solar microbial fuel cell | place: USA: District of Columbia ...
CCGGTCCAGTAGTTCACCTTGTTGGATAACAGCACCCGCTGAACGGCATCCGCCTCTTCAGGGGTGTAGGAAGGCCAGGGAGGGAAAGGTCCATTCAACATTGCAGCGCTCCTTCAATGCGCGTGATCCCCATCACAGCGCTAATATACCCATCACCATAAGCGATGGCCTGTACAACTGTAGTGTGGGATTTTGTTATCGGGCGGGGACACCCATAACCGTAGCACCAGCGGGCACATCGGAAACCACCGCCGCGCCGGCACCGACGATAGCGCCACGGCCCACCGTGACGCCCTGTTTGACCACGGCGCCGATACCCACCCAGGCGCCCTCTTCCACGGTGACGTTGCCGCCCAGACAGGCCCTGGGGCTGATGTGTACCCAGTCGCCCAGCCGGCAATCATGCTCAACAACCGCACCGCTGTTGATAATCACACCATCACCGGTACGAGCGTCCGGGTTCACCACCGCCCCGGCAAACGCCACGGAGCCGGCACCCAGGGCCGCGAACGGGCTCACGGCGGCCAGCGGGTGAATCACCGTGGCCAGGGGCACGCCCGCCTCGCGCAAGGCGGTCTGTTTCGTCATACGGACGTCGTTCGCGCCGATAGCCACGATGACACCCTCGTAGTCACGATGGCGTTCAAGTAGCGCGGACCAATCACCGACCACCAGCCAGTTACCGTTGTCTTGCTTGTCCGGCCAGGCATCGTCGAAGAATACCAGGTCCCGGCAACCGCCAAGAAGCGCGGCGTCCGCAATCACTTTGCCGTGCCCGCCGGCACCCAATATCGCCAAGGACTTAATCGTCACGGTTCGACCCCTTGAATTTCGGCATGGTGGCGTCCTCGCCGTGGGAAATGCCGTCGCGCTTAAGGACCTGCAGCACCGTCTTGAACAGAATCTTTATGTCCAGCCACAGTGGCGTCCTCGCCGTGGGAAATGCCGTCGCGCTTAAGGACCTGCAGCACCGTCTTGAACAGAATCTTTATGTCCAGCCACAGGGACTGGTTGTCGACATACCAGACATCCAGCTCGAACTTCTCTTCCCAGGATAGGGCATTGCGACCGTTGATCTGGGCCCAGCCTGTAATGCCCGGGCGAACTTCATGGCGACGAGCTTGGCGCCCGCTGTATAACGGCAAGTAATCCATCAGCAGCGGACGAGGCCCGACCAAGCTCATATCGCCTTTTAGCACATTAAGGAGCTCCGGGAGCTCATCGAGACTGGAGGCTCGCAAAAAACGGCCAAAAGGAACAAGCCGAAACCGGTCGGGCAGCAATTGACCGTCGCTACCGATTTCATTAGTCATACTACGGAATTTTATCATTTGGAATGGAGCGCCATTAATACCAGGTCGAATTTGCTTAAAAAAAATAGGGGGCCCTATAAAAAAAAGCACGGACAAACACAATAATAAGAACGGAACAGAAAGCACCAAAAGCCCGACACAAGCCACCAAGAAATCGAACGCTCTTTTAATCACCTATATATGACCTTTATGAGTGAGTTAAACTTCGCCATCGAAAAGGTCGCCAAGCCTTGAGGCAATCTCGGAATACTCATGATTTCTGCGAGCCATCTCCTTCCCTCGCAAACCCATCTCTTCTCTTGTAGCTTGCGAGGTCGAACTTAATCGCAAAATCGCTTCAGCTAAATCTTCTGGATTCTCGGCGTTAACCGTAATTCCAGCTCTATACCGCTCAACGACGTCGTACCCACCGGAGTATGCATTAATGACCGGTTTGCCAGAATAAAGGTAGTCAAACAGCTTATTCGCGGCTACGCCATACCGATAAAGCGCACTATCTTTCCAACAGATCACGCATACGTCTGATGCTTGAAGAATGGGTTGGATTTGCGCTTTCGGGACTGCGCCCCAAAAATGAACATTATCAAGGCACAATTTTGCAACTCTATTTCTCAAATCTTCCGAAAAATCGCCTTTGCCAAATATATTAAAGTGGATCCTCTTAATAGGTTTCAACAATAACGCCGCCTCAACCAAGGTATCTAATGAATTAGCAGCGCCAAGGGAACCTGTATAAGTAACCGAAAAAGGCTGATCCATTATTGAGGACGCCGGAACGCAGCGCACATCCTCTATCTTATGAAATTCAAATTCCGAATAGCCGTTCGGCAGCCATCGGAATTTATCACGCTGCAATCCCCTATTTTGCATATGTTCAACCGCGCCTTCTAAATTGGAAACCACGAAATCTGATTTCCGATAAGCTAAATCCTCCAGCCATTGCATGAGCAAGATAAACGGGTGCTTTGATGAAACCCCGCCTAACTCCACTAATGTTAGCGGCCAGATGTCGCGAACCTCAAAGATCAAGGTCGCACCAAACTGTTTGGCTAGTTTTAAGGCGCTCAAATATCCGATCAGTGAAGGCGAAGAATAAATGATAGTATCCGGCTTCTCATTAAGGTACTTATTAAGCGACAAAATTCGCCAAGCAAAAACGAACCAACTCAAGATTCTCCTCTTATCACGCGCACCTTGATACTTTACTACTGGCAGCCTAACAAAACGAAACCCCTCAAAGTGGTCGATATCAGTAACGGACGCTTTAAACCAATCAATGTTGTCAAGATGAGACCAATGCGCTGCTATCAATGAGACTCGGTGGCCCATGCAAGCCAATTCTCTAGACAAATGTCTATGCCGGCCGCCTATACCTGTTGTGGGCAAGGACGCATATTGATTAATTATCCAAACCACCTTTTTGTCGCGTTCCACTTGATACCACCTAAGTCTTAAAGCGCCTTAACAGGCAAACAAAGAGAAAATACTAGCCACAACGCACAGGACTGCAAGATTGGCTACTACTCAGCCAAACCAAAAGCCAGAAAATCACAATAACCCATATCGGAAAATAGGCCAGATCGACTGTCGGCATAGAGAGCAAGAACAACATCCTATTTCCGGCAAACAAACCTAATCGGAAAACAACTGACGTCATCCTGTAGATTCAGGAAAGATCAGCTTACTTAATGAATCAATACATATTTCAGCTGTCCAATATTGGGACACCAGGTTGCTCACAGTATGAGAGACTTCACTATATCGATTATCATCATTGAGCAATTTTGCTATAGCATCGGCGAGCATTTCTGGGTTCTTATCCGGGACGGTAAGGCCAAGATGACTCGGCAAGAGTTCGTCAATTGAACCTGTCTTAGTAGAAATGACTGGGATGCCAAAACTCATTGCTTCAATTAGAGAGACCGGCACCCCTTCGTGGTCACCATCAGCGACGTGGATACTAGGTAAGACAAAAATATCGGCCGCGCCAGCTCGATAGGCAGCAAAGAGTTCCTCCTGAGACCGATGTCCCAGAAAAAAAACAGCATCGCCAACACCCTGATTTTGGGCATATTTACCCAACTTATCTCGCAGCGGCCCATCCCCAAAAAGGTGTAATGTTACCGTTATGCCTGCATCTCTCAGTAAGCGAAGGGCGCGTATCAAATAACAATGGCCTTTAACTTCGAGCAAGTTAGCAGCGCAGAATATGGCAGGCGTCGCTGAAGGGGACGTTTTTTGAATAGTAGAGCGCTCACGCGATACACCCATATGTATTACGACAACCTTATCCTTGTCGACGCCAAGCTTCAACGCATCAAGCATTCCACGTTGAGAAATAAACCTAGTAAAAACTGCGTCACGTGACTTTATAGCGATGAGGTTGTTATCGTAAATATCCCAGCGATGGCAGGTCAAACTCCAAGGTATATCTGTCAGCCTTGAAACTATTAAAGCAAAAGTAGAGCTAACACCAGCCCAATGAGCGTGAAGGTGGGCGGCAGGATTACGCCTAACAAACCATGCCGTCGAAAACGCCTTGAACATTATCAATAAGTTCTTCGGCAGCTTCCCCGGTGCGTGCATTAGTTTACTTACGATGGCAATCACCGCCATAGGCTTAATTAATAACCATAGCAATCCGTAAAATAGATAACTCAACCGAAATAACCGCCGTCCGCGAGGATCGCATTCACCTGAAAAATTTTGGCGTATTTTACCACGAGCATACGTTGGTATAACACTTACGGTCTTTCCACGACGTAGCCATTCATCGATCTCTGGCTGAAGGAAAGATTCGCCAGCACCGTATGGGTAAGAAGCTGTGATGTAGTATATGTCAGGCATACTTAGTACCATTTCCTGAGCGACCGCGCACAAGGGCTGTTAATAGCAGGATCAAAATGCAAGGCGCTGCCGCGCTTTTCGCGAAAACGATTATTCCGGCTACTGACTCTGCCGCGATGAAATTAAGCATGTTTCCGACGAACAAACCAAACAAAGCAATATGTACGGGACTATGTAGTCGTCGCGCGAACCATATTCCAATCGCCGCAAAGCCGATACCGTAGATGCTTCCCCAAAGCAGTGGGCCAAAAACTCCAAAATCAAGATAAGCACCACTCAAGAAATAGAACTGTACACCTTCGTTATCAGCGGCTGAACTATCCACAAACTTCCTCATATACCAATTTGACAGCGGCTCCGGCCTTTCACTCCAAATTGATTCCGGAACAAGTAACGAGACCCCCTTCAGGGCTGCGCCTCCCCACTGAAAATCTATGTCCTCTCCAGCTTGAGCAATAATATTAGGTAGGCTCTGAAACGGAGTGACAAAATTACCCTTTGTGAGCGTATAAAATATATCTAGATTGCCATCGCTTGCTACGTTATCAATTTGATTGTTCAGCGAATTCACGGCTCCGGAAAAGTTGTCATACGAACTCCCCCTTATTAAGCCGATGACATTCATAGAGACAAAACCTACAAAGACCAACATAATAACCGATTTTACACTCAGCTCCTTATACTGAAAATGATATATAGTCAAGAGCGCTATACCGACACCGACCAGAGCACCTCGGCGCCCCATTATCACGAATGACGCCATCACCAATGCGAGGAAGCAAACACCGATTATTTGACGAGATAGTGAGCCATTAGCCTTGGCATCTGTTAAATAGAGCAATGAAATGGTTACTAGCCAAGGAAGACCAACAACAGCGATGCCCCCGCTATTGAATTGTTCAGTTACGCTGTAACCCAGGAGTATGAAATTAGCCACCCCCCCTACCTTCCCGGAGAGCTGCATTACCATGTATGCGCAGATAACAGAAAAAAGGAGTAATGTTGACCAGAATATCAGTCTGGGCAGAGACTGAACTTCGGCCGAAAACGACAAACGAAGCCGAAAGGTTGCTATTGTTGCTCTATAAAATAATGAGAAAGATAAAATAAATACGATGTTTAACAATAATGCGAAAGGGAAATAACCAATATAACTTTGGACGTCGAGGTTTCGCGCTTGATGGATGTCGTCATAAATAACAACCTGCATCGAGACAGGAACTACGTATAAAAGATTAGAAAGAATAAATATAACTGGCAATATAGATAATGCTTGCTTCTTAACTAGAGCACCAGATGCACAGTTGCGAGCTCCACCGCAATAAATTAACGCAAACCCCGATAGTAAAACGAACGCTATCAAACTAAAAAGCATCATCATTTAAATATCGCCGTCTCGTATTTTCCTGACGATCTGCCGTTTACCAATAAAACGCGCTGGCACTCCACCCCATATTTCGCCTTTAGGTACATCTCGGTTAACTACCGCCCCAGCAGCAATGACGGCACCCTCCGCTATATGTACGCCACGTAAAATTACGGCGTTAGCCCCAATCCAAACCCCGTCCTCTATAACCGGAGGTGGGACTGACCTATCTGTCTCCCCTATGGGTTCGCCGGAATAGAGTGACTCAAAGGGCGACGTCGTCCAGTGATCGAGCCTATGTTCAGCTGGACCTATAATAACGTTATATGCGATTGAGCAATATTTCCCTATAGAGCCAGACGACACATGACCTGAGTTAATATATGATCCATATCCAATCACAACCCCGGCGGCCACATCAACGCGACCCAAGAAGGCAACGCCACGAATCGTTGCTTTAGGGCTTATGTGGGCGCCTCTACCCAGCTTAACTCCGTAAAATGACGCACGGAACCAACCCAAGACGTAATAAAGAAAACGCGCCAGAGCACCAAATATATTCTTTAATATCATACATCTCCTCGCTCAAAAAACGGCAGGGAAAAGCGCAGGGATCATCGATAACGGCCTCAACAACGTCACCTCTTTATGCTATACATGCTGCCGCTTTTTACAAAGCGATATATTTGCAGAAAACTTTTTCGAAATAAATATAATGAGGCAAGAACCAGCAAGACCCATGCAGCAATAAAGTGAGGCCCGAAAGCCTCGCCAAGAAAAATATAAGATGTGACTACTGATGCAAGAACAAAAGACCAAAAGTAAATATGGCTCCTATTAAATTTCCGCCACAGCAGCCTTGAAATTTCCGTCCGCACTATTAAAAATGCAAGAAAAGCGGCCACCGTCGAACTAGCTGCGCCGGCGGCTCCAAACTTAGGAATCAGGAAGAAATTGCCGATCACGTTCACAGAGACAGCGATAATAGAACAAAGGACTGAGTAAGCAGTTCGTCTCGATATGTTTATACCAACAACATTGACTTCCGAAAGCAAGTAGAACAATGGCGCAGCTATACAACCAGGCAATAAATAAGGAACTTGTACGTAAGCTGAAGGAAGTATCGCCGCAACAATCCAAGAACATAGTCCAGATAAACCCAAGATTACAATACTTACAGCCAACACCTGATCTGAAATACGGTCGATCACAGACATTTCGGCACTGGCCGCCACCCATTTGTACACTTGAGGCCACCAAACAGTAGAAAATATTGCTGAGAATATTGTAATTCCTTTTGCCAAATCAGCGCTAACAGCATATACAGCCAGCTGCTCATATGTTGACATGCCTCTAAGCATAAATCGGTCTATTGAAAAGAAACCCCAGGAGACTAGAGCTGCAACGACAAGAGGCCCGCCAAAAGATAGCATCGGCCTAACTTTTGAGGCCCTAAATTCGGCGGTAAATATATTAAAGAGCGCACCCCAAGACATGATAACCGCAAAAAAAAGCGATGCAAGCGACGCGAATAACTGGGCTAGAATGAGCAGCTTCAGCCCCGCTTCATCACTTATCACCAATCCAGCACCAACAACCAGAAGAAAAACTAGTTTAGGACAGATCTGAATCAAAGAATATGAAATGGCGCGTTCTTGAAGACGAAGATATACAGACAAAAACCTTGTTACTAATGATGCCCCAATACAAACGACGACGTACAGGCCAATTTCTCTGGATTTAATATCAAACAATAACAGAGAAATCCCATCCGGAGACGCATAAGATAGGAATGCCATGCTAATAAAAAAAAACATCAACGGGAATGTGGCAGCCTCTTTAAAGAGGCTGTATTTATTCTCCGTTTCATGAAACTCACGAGCATAAGCCTGATCGAGGCCTAAGCCGAAAAATATGACTGCCAGAGCAATTGTTATTTGTAATAGAGAAAGGCGCCCAACATTTTCGGGCGTGAATATCCAAGCTATAAGTGGCAAAGTCACAAGGCCAAAGATGGTCGTTCCTATTGGCCCCAGGGAGAATGCAATTATTTTAGATCTCTTCATTTAGGTATAGCTTTCTTTTGATACAGATTGTTTTATTTTCTTATTTCGAGGCATCGCTTATTCCTGAGTCTTGAGGTCGCTCACCCTGACATCAATCTAGAGATGAGGCTCCATTAACCATCTGATGCTTAAATTCCCAGTCGGAAATAGAACGCTACATCCCCCACCTTTTACACACCTTTCAGCTAATCGGCCGCCCGATAGTACTGATTACCATCTGCTCAAATAACGCGATATCAGTAACCTATTATCATTCTCAGGATGCACACCCTAGAGTAATCGAGAACAAAATGGATGGGCTTCTCCTTCTGAAGCGCTGGCAATGCTTGAGGACCGGATTGTGTTTACTGTCTCGATGCAGTGTCTAGCGCTTTCAATACCGTAGCCCTGGCCTTTTAATATCTCCTCGTAGCTGACCGTATGCAGAGCGGTGAAGCCACTGGAAAATTCAATTTCGTCGCCGTCTATGGTGATCGAGCGGTACGTTGGCTGCTTACCTTTTACACTTTCCGGTAGATCATTTGCGTCAATGGATAGAAACCACGGCACTCTGGCCTTCTCGTACTCCATGTAACCTGCGGCTTTGTAGTTGTCCGCATAGTGCAATACGTTTTTCTCTAGCTTTCCGAAGATAAAGTGCAGCATGTCAAAGAAGTGGACGCCGATATTGGTCGCCACGCCGAAGGACTTTCTAGGGTCGCCCTTCCAGCTCTCCATATACCACTTGCCGCGGGACGTGATGTAGGTGAGCTCGACTTCGTGCTTCTCGGTGGTGGTTTGAGCATCGACTTTCTGCTTTAGATCCAAAATTGCCTGGTGGTGGCGCAATTGAAGGATGTTGTATACCCGCTTTCCGGTTTCAGCCTCCACTTTGGCGAGCTCATCCAGCAGCTCGGGCGTGGGCACCAGGGGCTTTTCACAGATCACATCACAGCCCAGGCGCAGGCCGGCGGCGATATGCGGATGGGGCGTGGGCACCAGGGGCTTTTCACAGATCACATCACAGCCCAGGCGCAGGCCGGCGGCGATATGCGGATGGTGCAAGTAGTTCGGTGAACAGATGGCGACGTAATCCAGGGCGGTTTCCGGGTTCCGCTTCAGTTGCCAGGCGTGCTCCTGGAAGCGTTCGAATTCAGTGAAAAATTCGCTGCCGGGTGAGAGCGAGTCGATAATGCCGACGGAGTCGTTGATGTCATACGCTACGGACAGGCGGTTGCCGGTTTCGTTGATCGCTTTCATATGCCGAGGAGCGATGTAGCCGGCGGCGCCGATGAGTGCGAAATTCTTCATTCGTTACTTTACCTTATGCTTTGACGACTTTCGGGTCTTGAGCCCGGTACTTCCCGCGCGTATCGACGATGATCGCGGCATTTTCTCGAATCATTTCGTAGTCGAACCGGTCGTGATCCGTGGTGAGCACCACGGCGTCGAAGGTGGCCAGGGTATCCGGCGTTAGCGGGACACTGTCCAGCTCGAACCGGTGCTCGCGCATCTTGGGGAAGGTCGGCACATGAGGATCGCTGTAGGCCACCTGGCACCCTTTATCCTGGATCAGCTCCATGATTTCCACCGAGGGGGATTCCCGCATATCGTCGACGTTCTTTTTGTAGGCGATGCCAAGCACCAGGACCTTGCTGCCCTTCAGCGCCTTTCCATGATCGTTCAGGGCGTCCATAAGCTTACCGACCACGTACTCCGGCATGGCCTGGTTCACCTCCCCGGACAGCTCGATGAAGCGGGTATGCAGGCCGTATTCACGCGCCTTCCAGGTCAGGTAGAAGGGGTCGATGGGGATACAGTGCCCGCCTAGGCCCGGCCCCGGGTAATAGGGTGTAAAGCCGAAGGGCTTGGTAGCGGCGGCGTCCACCACCTCAAAAATATCGATCCCCATACGATCAGCGACCACTTTCATCTCGTTGACCAGCCCGATGTTTACCGCCCTGTGGATGTTCTCGAGTAATTTGGTCATCTCAGCGACTTTGGTGCTGCTCACCGGGACCACCTGGTCGATAGCCTGTTCATACAGCGCCACGCCCACATCGCGACACGCCGGGGTGTGCCCACCGAGCACCTTGGGAATGGTGCTGGTCTGGAAGTCCAGGTTGCCGGGGTCTTCCCGTTCCGGGGAATAGACCAGGAAGACATCCTCGCCCACCTTGAGGCCCTGCTTGGTAATCCGGGGCAGCAGCTCTTCCTCGGTCGTACCGGGATAGGTGGTACTTTCCAGGGACACGATCTGTCCGGGCCGGAAATGAGGCTGCAACGCCTCCACCGTGTTGACGACGAAGCTCAGGTCCGGCTCTCTGTACTTGTTCAGCGGCGTGGGCACACACAGGATCAGGGCGTCGCATTCCGCGGCGCGGGCAAAGTCCGCGGTGGCCTCAAACCCGCTTTCTCGCGCCGCGGCGACCCGTTCAGAGGCGAGATGCTCAATGTAGCTGACCCCGCTGTTGAGCTTATCCACTTTGCCCTGGTCGATATCAATGCCCAGAACCCGAAAACCAATGCTGTTGTAGCGCAGCATCAGGGGCAGGCCCACGTAGCCGAGGCCGACGATACCGATCACCGCCTCCTTGGTCTTAAAGCGCCGAATTACGGCTTCTTTGCCACCGCTCACACAAGTCTCCTCGTTGCATTCTTTATGGTCGCCCTTTCGAGGGCGACATTGTAATCCAGACACGCTACCGCCGCAGGGTTTGCCGTCGATTCCCTGAGGACGGAT
>MRWG01004660.1_pt1 | contig 10307 bp, 7 predicted proteins | sample 1013341 | NCBI WGS metagenome assembly MRWG01 (sample SAMN06117577, study PRJNA244670) | biofilm metagenome | biome: Water; feature: Cathode Biofilm; material: Biofilm; isolation source: microbial consortium enriched at the cathode of a solar microbial fuel cell | place: USA: District of Columbia ...
CAGACGATGCCTTTGTCCGGAATGGCGCCGGCGTCGGAGCCGGCCACCGGGGAGGTGAGGGCGAAACAGGGAATCTCGTCGCCGCCGGCGAGTCTGGGCAGATAATGCTGTTTCTGCTCATCGGTGCCGTAGTGCATCAGCAACTCGCCCGGGCCGAGGGAGTTGGGCACCATCACGGTAACGGCAGCCGATACGCTCCGGGTGGAAATCTTCATCACGATTTCCGAGTGGGCGGTGTTGGAGAACCCCAGGCCGCCGTCTTCTTTGGGAATCACCAGGCCGAAAAAGCCGTTCTCACGGATGAACTTCCAGACCTTGTCCGGCAGGTCGTATTGCTCGTGGGTGATTTTCCAGTCGTCGAGCATGGCGCACAGCTTTTCCACCGGGCCGTCCAGGAAGGCCTGTTCCTCGCTGGTGAGGTGCGCCGGCTTGGCGTCCAGCAACTTGTTCCATTTGGGCTTGCCGGAGAAAAGTTCGCCGTCCCAGTCCACCGAGCCGGATTTCAGGGCTTCCGCCTCGGTATCCGAGAGTTTCGGCAGCCGGCTGCGCACCCAGCCAAGCAGGGGGCGGCTGAGCTTGTCGAGGCGCAAGTCGCCGGGAATAACAAGGATTAACGCCAGCGCCAGCAGTACACCGCCACAAAGAATGCTGATCAGGTGCCATTCATCCTGGAACAGACCCACAACGGTCGCAATGGACATGACGGCAGCGGCTGTGGTGCCGCCTATACCCAGGTAGATCAGCACCAGGGCACTGATCAGCAGAAGTAGAACACTCATGTGAAGACCTCCGTATCGTGAATGCAATCAGCGAGAAACTGACCTTTACCATCGGTCAAAGCCTGACCAGTTGCAAGAGGCGTGGGGGCGGGATGTAAAGATTGATTGCAGTAATGAAAAGCATTGTCAAAAACCCGCAAGTTTCTCTCCATTGATTGATCCAGACTGCAACTTTCGGAGAACACATAGCCTCATTCAATAAAAAGTACCCGGAGCCTAATGATGTTTAGCCAGCTCACCGTTGCGAAACGCCTTGCCCTTGGCTTTGGTCTGATTCTGTCGCTGATGATTGCCATAAGTCTGGTTGGTAATCATCGGGTCGGTTTTATCGACAGGACCCTGACCGACGTGGGTGATGGCGCCGCCGTGAAGCAGCGCTACGCCATTAACTTTCGGGGCAGTGTCCATGACCGGGCAATAGCCATTCGCGATGCAGTACTGGTTGAGAACGACCGGGAGCTACAACGGCACCTCGCGGACATTGAGCGTCTTAAGGGGTTCTATCGGGATTCCGCCGGCCCGATGGATAGGATGTTCCGGGAAGAAGGCGCTAACAGCCGGGAAAGGGAGCTCCTGGCAGCGATCAAAGAGATCCAGCGCAGGGCCCTGACGCTGACCGGCGACCTCCTCGAGCTTCGCCTGGCGGGAGAGATCGACCAGGCCCGGGCATTTCTGCTCAGCGATGTCTCTGGCGCTTACTCGGAGTGGTTGAAACGGGTAAATGCCTTTATTGATTACCAGGAAGAGGTGGTTACAGGTGGCGTGGATGAGGTTCGCGAGGCAGCGAGTACATTCAATGCGTTGAACCTGGCCGTCACCGGTCTCGCGGTGGTTCTGGGTGCCCTGGTGGCACTGGTGATCATTCGCCGATTGAAGAAGATTCTTGGCGGTGAGCCCGAAGACGTTGCCCGGGCCATTCGTCAGCTGGCCGATGGTGAGTTGGACCAGGAGCTCCGGACACGGTACCCGGATAGCGTGATGGGCGCGCTGCAGGACACTGTGGAGCGATTGGGCGGCATTATCCGGGAAGTAGGGTCTGCCGCTGAAGAGCTCTCCACTTCCTCCTCTGAACTTGAAAGCACTTCGGATAACAACAGCCGACAGATACGTCTCCAGGCGACCGAGGCGGAACAGATGGCCACGGCGGTGAACCAGATGGCCGCCACGGTGAACGAAGTGGCGGGTTTTGCCGCCAGCGCGGCAACCGCCACCCAGAAAGCCGACATCGAAGTGGAGAGCGGTAATCGCGTGGTGCAGGAAACCGCGGCCTCCATCGGAGAGCTGGCGGAAACCCTGGAGCAGGCAACACAGACTGTGCAGCGCGTGTCCCAGGACAGCGCCAATATCGAAAAGATCATCGAGGTGATCAACGCCATCGCCGAACAGACCAACCTGCTGGCGCTGAATGCTGCGATCGAGGCGGCACGCGCCGGCACCCATGGACGAGGATTCGCTGTCGTGGCCGACGAAGTACGGTCGCTGGCATCGCGGACCCAGGATTCCACCCGGGAAATTCAGGAGATGATTGGAAACCTGCAGGCGGGCGCCGGCCAGGCGACCGAGGTTATGGAAAGCAGTCGGGAGCTTGCCCGCACCACGGTGGACAAGACCAGCGAGGCGGAAGCTGCTCTGGCCCGGATTCGTCATGAGGTGGGTGCCATCAACGACATGAATGCCCAGATCGCCAGTGCCTCGGAAGAGCAGAGTTCCGTTGCAGAAGAAGTTAACCGCAATATCAGCCGCATCCATGATGCCACGGTGGAGACCTCAGCCGGTTCCGAGCAGGTGGCCGGGGCAAGCCGCGATGGTGGAAACGGTAAGGGCCGTTGCGTCCAGCCGGGCCCCAAGGGCAATCAGACTGCCCAGAATCATCACCGGTCCGAACCCCAGCCCCGGAGCCAGCAGGCAAATCAGCGGCGAACGGGTAATCCAGCGGGTATACGTGAGCACCAGCACCACGCCGGCCGCGCCGAGCACCAGCATTGGCAGGCCCCGGAGCCAGAGAAAATACAACCCGATTGCGACAACCAGTCCCAGTGTGCCAAAGGCGGCCAGCAGGACTTGCCGGGCGGCGGTGGGAACCTCCGGCAAGGCACCACTGCCGCCGGAGAATGGCGTGCGACGGGTAATCAGATCCAGCCCGGAGGCAAAGTCTTCGTACTCATTGAGCAGATTGACGGCGGCATGGGCCAGCAGGGCGCCAATCAGGACGAGCAGGGTATTGAGCAGGGCCGGAGGCTCGCCCTGGTGCCAGGCTACCGCCACGCCAAGGCCGGCACACAGCGGTGCGAGTACCAGGAAATTGGGTCGGGAGGCGCGCACCACCGCAACGGTTTCAGACATCGGGTCCTTCCTCGGCTAACAGAGCGGTTAGTGGGGCAGATGCTCAGACGTAGCCGGCGGCAAACACCAGACCGAGCACAACCGGCATAACCACAAGACTGCCCAGATTGCTCAATAATACCAGCGAGGCGACCTTGTGTGGCTCCTGCCGATACTGTTCCGCCACCATGTAATTGAGTACGGCCGGAGGCAAGGCTGCAAATACCCACAGCGCCGCCACCTGCATCCCGGGAAGATCCAGAACCGCAATCATCGGCCATGCAAGGATCAGACCGCTGGCGGGACAGGCGATGGCGCCCAGCATACCCAGTTTCCAGTCACTGAAATCGATATCAAGCATGCGCACGCCAAGGGCAAAGAGCATCAGCGGTATGCTCACACCACCGAGCATGTTCAGGGTTTCCAGCAGCCATTCCGGCAGGGTCACGCCCCCGAGATTGACCGAGAGCCCGGCAATACTGGCAAATACGATGGGCAGCTTCAGGCGTTTTACGATGGAGGTATGGGGGGCGAGCATGTACAGCCCCACCGAAAAGTGCAGCAGCATTTCCACGATGAATAGCACAATGGCCGCCGGCAGGGCCTCATCGCCGAAGGCCAGTACCAGCAGCGGAAGACCCATATTGCCGGAATTGTTAAACATCATCGGTGGCAGAAAGGTCTTCAGGTTCAGCTTCAGAACCCTGGCCAGCGGATACAGAACAATTCCTGATCCGAGCACAACCACCGTGGCGGCCAGTGCAAGCTGGGCGTAGTTCTGCAGCGGAGCCTGCTGGTCAGCAAGAACAGCGAAGACCAGCATGGGCACAAACAGTTCCATGTTGAGAACGTTCAGTCCCTGGATGTCGGGCGTCCGGTAGCGGCCATAGAGTGCGCCGCAACCGGCGATCAGAAACACCGGCAACATGGTGGACAGAATCTGGCCAATCATTGAACAGGCTCCGGGGAATGTTTGGAAGTTTTTATTGGATAAACCGTTAGGTTCGCAAGTATCGCCCTGCTTGGGCAAGTGTTTATCGACGATGTTCGACCAAAGCCGGATATGGACACGGTGGCGACATCGGCAGCCGACGGTTGCGATGGCCGTTCGGGCCCACCACAATACCGTTTTCCAATGTTGTTATCTGCCCTGGAGAGTCCCTGTGTCCAGCCCGTTTGATCAGCCGGTTTCCCGGGAACACACCTGTTCCGTCAAGTTTGATGCCCGCAAGGCGGTTTTTGGCACCGAGGATGTTATCCCGGTCTGGGTGGCCGATATGGATTTCGCGGCACCGGAGGCTGTCACCCGTGCGTTGAGGGAGCGGGCGGAACATCCGGTTTATGGCTACACCCTGTTTCCGGACAGTCTTTACCAGTCGATGATCGACTGGTTTGCCAGTCGCCATGACTGGGAGATCCGGCGCGAGTGGATACTGATGGCGCCCGGCGTGGTGCCATCGATCAACGCCGCGTGCATGGCCTACGCGGGACCCGGTGAGGGCGTCATCATCCAGCCGCCGGTTTATCCGCCGTTTTTCAGTTCGGTGCGGCACAGTGGCCGGGTGGTGATCGAAAACCCCTTGGTGCCGGAGGATCCGGACACCGGAGACCCGGGCCACTACCGCATGGATCTTGATCACTTGGAGCAGTGCGCAGCCCGCCCCGATGCCCGGATCCTGCTGCTGTGCTCGCCCCATAACCCGGTTGGCCGGGTTTGGTCGGAGGAAGAACTGACGGCGGTGCTGGATATTGCTCGCCGGCACCGGCTGGTGGTGGTCTCCGACGAGATTCATTGTGACCTGACCTTCACGGATAAACCCCGCCACACCATGCTGGCGAAGCTGGCCGGTCCTGAAGATGCACTGGTAACGGCGGTCGCACCGAGCAAGAGTTTCAACATGCCCGGCCTCGGCCTGTCGGCTCTGGTTATTCCCGATGCGGACCGGCGCAAGGCAATGAAGGACGTGTTTGAATCCATGCATCTGCCCCAGTGCAATCCGTTCAGTATTGCCGGGTTTGAGGCCGGCTACCGCCATGGTGCCCCCTGGCTGGACGATCTGATGGCCTATCTGCAGGCCAGCCGGGACTATGTGGTGGAGGCTGTTGGCCAGCGCCTGCCCGCCATTCGCGTGTCCGCTCCGGAGGGCACCTATCTCATGTGGCTGGATTGCCGCGAACTGGGGCTTGACGATGCCGGCCTGAAACGCTTTTTTGTCCGGGAAGCCCGTGTGGGCATGAACCCCGGACTCTCCTTTGGCGACCCGGGCAGTGGCTTTATGCGCCTGAACATCGGCTGCGCCAGATCGGTTCTGGAAGAGGTCATCGGCCGCATTGAAGCGGCTCTCTAGTCAGTTGCCCGTTCCTCGTTACTGTTGGCCTTCCAGGGAACAATGATCCTCCACCAGTTGCCAGCGAGGAGGCTTGTTCATGCCGGGCATGTCACCATTGGTTGCCCGGATAGCCTCCCAGATCTGACCGCCGTGGGTGACCAGGCTGCCAACCGTGTAGCTTCTGGAAAATAGCCACGGGTCCGGTCTTACGCACATGCCGGAAGACGTCTCGCCCCGTTTGCTCTTGCCAACGGATTGGCCGGCCTCGGTGCCTTTCTGGCCGTCTCCGGTCCGGGTTTGGTCAACCGGTTGCTTACGGCCCTCGCAGTCCGGCACAGAATCCAGTTCTTTCCAGTCGAACGTAATGCCGGGCTCCAGGCCCTCGTGCAGTTCGCGGGACTCATACCAACTGCCTTTGTGAAAGACCGCTGCACCGGCTGGATAATAGCGGGTAGGCACCCACTTTGACTCTTCGGGATCACAGGGTTCCGCTGCAGCCGGCGCCGACAGGCCAGCGGCCAACAGGACCAGAACCAGGCAAAAGAAGCGGTGAGAGTTTCCTGGCACAGGTTTAATCATGGGGGTCTCCTTTTGCTGAGCGTTCCGGGGTTGGGTAGTGGGTGTGTTTCCGGGTCTGCGTGGCCAGCACCAGCCCGGCCAGGATCAGTGCCCCGCCGATAACATGAAACAGCCCGAGGGATTCGGCCAGGAAAATGCCGGCCAGAACCGTGGCAAACACAGGGGTCAGGTACATAAAGATGGCCGCCCTGGCCGGACCAATTTTATGCACACCGTGGTTCCAGAATCCATAGGCCAGGATCCCCGGGAAGATGGCGAAGTACAGCAACGGCATGGCGGTGCTTTGCGACAGCTCAAAGCCACCAGAGAAGAACAGCAGATCCGTCAGATAGAAGGGCAGGACGACCAGTGTGCCGAGGAGAATCTGGGTGGTCAGAAACGTTAGTGCAGGCAGTGGTACGGCCTGCCGTCTCAGTAGCACCGAGAACAGGCCCCAGCTGAACACCGCCGCCACCATGATCAGATCCCCCGGCTGGGCCTGAAGGCTGGTGAGCACCGAGAGATCACCGCGGGCAATCACGGTAACGATGCCGGTGATGGCCAGTGCGATCCCGAAGGCCTGGACCGGACGGGTGCGGTCGCCTAGGAGAATCCAGGCCAGCAGTGCCACAAAAATGGGGATGGTGGCGTTGATCAGGGCAATGTTGGTCGCGGTGGTTGTGGTCGCCGCCAGGTACAGCAGGGTATTGAACGCCCCCACGCTGAAGGTCGCCAGGGCCAGCATGGAACCGAACCGCTGGCGGATAACGTCGCGGTGGCGCCAGATACCCGGCAGGCCGAAAGGCAGCAGGATGGCCAGGGCGATTACCCAGCGCCAGAACGACATGGAGAGCGGCGGAATGTTCTCTACCGTGCCCCGGGCGACAACGGCGTTGCCGGCCCAGAACAGAGGTGTAAGAACCAGCCCGATGTAGGCCAGGCCGGGAATTCGTGACAAGACTCCGGCGTTCTCGGAAGACACAAAGGCTCCTGTGGGGTTGGTGAGGCCCGAAAAAAGCCTAGCATACTACTCTCCGGGAACTTCTGCCTCCGTACCAATGTGGTAGGCGGCAAAACCGGCCATCACTACCTGGTCCACGGCCATACCGATAACCCGGCCATCGGTGGTAGACCGGATGGGGTGCTGGGCATTGGTGATCGGATCGGAGACGTAACCGAGAATCTCTCCTTCCGATACGTTTGCCCCCAACTCAATTTCGCTGAACAGAATCCCGCCGTGGTCCGCGCGGATCCAGTCGGAATCGTAATAGACAGGCTCCGGATCGCCCCATACGAACATCCGGGAGATCATGCCCTGACGCTCCATCAGACTGGTGAGGCTGTTCACGCCGGCGCTGATCTGGTGTTGCTGGATGCGGTGGGATTCTCCGGCCTCCAGGGTGACGGTGCGAATACCGGCTTCCACAGCGGCCGTGCGCAACATGCCACCAGAACCAGAGCTGTGCACCACCGCCATGCGATCAAAGCCCCGGGTGAATTCCGCCACGTCCGGGTTGTTCATGTCGGCACGAAGTTGCGGCAGGTTGGTGCGTTTCAGTGAGCCGGTGTGGATGTCCACCAGCATGTCGCACTTGCGAATCACGTTCTCGAACAGTGAGTGGGCAATCCGGTCGGCCAGGCTGCCATCGGGGCTGCCCGGGAAATGCCGGTTGAGATCCCGGCGATCGGGCAGGTAACGACTGCCCTGCGTCGGGCCGGCGTTGATACCGTTGACCACCAGAACCGGGGTTGTCTGGGACAGCCCGGCAATCTGGATGCCGGGGGTCCAGGCCAGGCGGGTCGAGGTACCGGGCAGAACATCATTGTCCAACAGCGTGAAGACCTCGCCTTCGCGAATCTCGGGCTCCGGCTCGGGTTCGGCCACCGCTTCGGTTGCCATGACCTCGGATTCTGCGGCATCTGCATCGGTATCAGCGGGCGCTGAAACCTGTGCCTCCGGTGGCGGCGCAACCTGCTTGAGATCGATGTTCGGGGCTACCTTGCGGGAACCGGCCGAGGGCGTATCGATACCGGCTCCGCCCTGTGGGACTGCCGGCTGACGGGCTTTGTTGTCCTTCCCTTTGGTCTGCAGGGGGGCCGACTGTTCAACGTCTTCGACGCTCTCGTCCTCGGCCAGTTCCGCGATCAGCACTTCGGATTTTTTGCTGGCCTTTGCCGAATCGGTTTCAGCCAGAACAGGTGCAGACAGCCAGGGTATGACCAGGCCAATAAGCAGGATCCGGGGGGACGGTTTTTGAAGCCGCTCAAACAGCATATTTCCTCACGGTTCGTCAGTGTGCGCTCAAGGATAGAGTGCCTCTGGCGGTCATGAATACTGCTGTGACAAAGGTTTAATGCCACTTTCATGAAATCCGGCCAAGTTATAACAAAAACAGTTATACGCCGGAAAAGTGATTAAAAATATGGGTGTTTTGCGAAATCCCGTGTGCTTTCGTTACTCCCGCGTTAGCTGTCGTGTACGACATGCCACAGATCTTCCTCCCGGAACGCCCTGTGCTCGGCCTCCAGTTTCAGCAAATGCGCCAGGGCTGACCGTGCCGCAAGGCCGTGGATGGCGGCCGGAACATCGTCATAGGCTTTTGCGGTAAGAGCTTTCAGATCCACTGGAGCCAGGGCTTCCAGCGCACGGGCCACCTTGTGCTCACGGGACAGACGGTGGGTGATCAGGAAATCGATGACGGCCTCGGGATGCCCCATCAGGAAGCCGTGTGCCGGCGCAATGTAGCGAATGGATTCGGCCAGCAGCTCGTAGAGCGACTCGATGTAGGCCTTCATGTCGCCGTCCGGCGGATTAATGACCACCGTTGAGCCCTGCATGATGTGGTCACCGGAAAACAGCAGCTTCTGGTCGACCAGCAGAAAACACAGATGGTTCGAGGCATGACCCGGGGTATGAAGCACCTTCAGGAGCCCGGCTTCGGTCACAATCAGATCACCGTGCTCCGGTTCATCATCGGCCCGGAAGGTCTGGTCCTGGCCGGCACCCGGGGGCGCCGGCCAACCGAACACCCGGCAACCGGTGCGCTCTTTCAGGGCCGCAACCGCCGGCGAATGATCCTGGTGCGTGTGGGTAACCACAACCTGATCAATCACCCCACCGGTCACCTCCAGAATTCGCTCGATATGGGACTCGTTGGCGGGGCCGGGGTCGATCACCGTGAAGCGTTCATGGCCCAGAATGTAAGTGTTGGTCCCTGGCCCGGTCATCATCCCCGGGTTGGGCGCCGTCAGCCGGGTGACACGGGCCGCGACCTCAACCGCCTCTCCGGGATTAATCTCCGCCCGGGTCGAGCCTTCACCTTCCGGATCCAGCTTCGCGGCCTCATCATAGGCCGGCGCTCCCGGCTCCAGCGTCACCGGCTTACCCTTTTTGACCGCCGGCCAGGGCTGGTTGGGGTAGGGCTCGGGCGGGTTGGCGTGGGCATAGCGCATCAGCGCATCGGTGGTCTCGAACCCGTTCAGCACCCGCAACGTCCGAATCGTTGGCAACCCCAGCAACCGCTGGCCGTTCCGATGATCCTCAAGGGCCTGTTCCGGGCGGATCCAGACATGATCGATGGTTTCGATACCGTCGTGCCCGGCCAATTGACCTTCCGGAGCGGGCGTCACGAAAAACCGTGTATCGAAACGCCTCGGCGGCCCCGGCGGCGTAATCCAGTGGCCGAGATAGGCAAGCCTGTCCAGCGGAAGCGCCAAGCCGTGCTTTTTGCACAGACTGGCCAGAGACAGATCGCCGTCGAACACCGACCTCCGATCCGCATGGGCCGGATGATCCCCGGATATCGGGTTGCCCTGTTTATCCACCGCAACCAGAACCCCGGACTCCTCAAAACACTCCCGAACCGCCGCCAACATATAGTCCGCGCCGCCTTCATCGACACTCATGGTCTGACTGATCTCGGCGTCTCCGGGCCCGATAATATGGTCCTGCCCGTGAGTCTCGTTTTCCTCGACTCGCCCGCCAGGGAATACAAAATAGCCGGGCATAAACACGGCGTCCCAGGTGCGTTGCAGCAGCAGGACTTCAAGGCCTTCGGCTGTATCTCGAACCAGAACCAAGGTGGCAGCAGGGCGAATATCCATAAAACTCCATCTTCAAATATTTATTGTCAGTGCGCGGGAGTGATACGAACGATGGCAGGGAAGGGCTTTCCAAAACTGTCTGTCGCCAGGGATGGCGACAGTCAAGCGTCACATGGACGTGCCGCAAGGAGCGTGTTTTGGAAAGCCCTTCCCTGCCGTCGCTCCACCAAAACCATCGGCGCGGAGGTCTCATAGCAAGATAACCGATTTGGGA
>MRWG01002206.1_pt1 | contig 10294 bp, 8 predicted proteins | sample 1013341 | NCBI WGS metagenome assembly MRWG01 (sample SAMN06117577, study PRJNA244670) | biofilm metagenome | biome: Water; feature: Cathode Biofilm; material: Biofilm; isolation source: microbial consortium enriched at the cathode of a solar microbial fuel cell | place: USA: District of Columbia ...
GTAGACCAGCCGTCCCCCCGCCCGCATCCCCCGCTCGGCCAGATGGATGAACGCGCAGACCGCGGGCGAGGCGCGTCGGACGGCCTCAACCACCCCCGCGTCCTCCCGGTTGATCCGCTCCACGCAATCCTCGACGCTCAGCGTGTCGAGGTCCATGGTCCGCGGGTTGCGTCGTTCGGTGGACAGTGCGCCCCGGTCGGGGGGCGTCGGCGGGGTCTGGGACATGAACGCAGGGTACCGCCGGTTCAGGCGTTGGACGAGGCGACACCGGCGCCGAAGAACTTGGGCGGGCGCTCCATGGTGAAGACCTCGGTCTCCTCGCTGATCCGCTCGCGCACGTGCTTGGGCAGCTGCATGAGCCCGAGCATCGCCTCGCCGTCGAACATGCGCATCGTCCCGGTGGTCCGCTCCCGGAGCGTGGCGTCGATGGCCTCGGGGTCGGGGCGGGTCCCGATGGGACGGGAGGCGCCGAGGATGAAGCTCCACGGTCCGGGGTAGCTGGGGATGTCGCTGGAGTAGCTGGCGGCGTGCTCGAAGACGGCCTCGACAGTGCGCCGGAGTTTGGCGTGCGTGCCGACCGAGGGGGGGCTCACGGGCCCGGACTGCACCACGAAGACGCCGTCCGGCGCCAGGGCCCGGCGCACGCGTTCGAAGTACTCGCGGGTGAAGAGGGGGAAGCTCGGCCCGTCCTCGATCGGGTCGGAGAGATCGGAGATGATGATGTCCCAGTCCCCCGAGTCGTCGAGGTACTTCAGGGCGTCGCCGATGACCAGCTCGGTGCGCGGATCGTCGAACGCGCCCTGGTGCATTTCCTCGAGGTGCGTCTTGCAGGCCTCAACAACAACGCCGTCGATGTCCACCATGGTGACGCGTTCGACGGTGTTCCACTTGAGGGCCTCGCGCACGGTGGCGCCCTCCCCCCCGCCGAGGACGAGCACGCGCTTGGGGGCGCCGTGCACCACGCAGGGGACCTGGACGAGCGGCTCGTGGTAGAGGAACTCGTCCCCGGTGCAGGACTGCCACTTGCCGTCGAGGACCAGCGCCTTGCCGTAGACCCCGGTCTCGACGATCTGCATGTCCTGGAACTCGGTGCGTTGAGCGGCGAGGATGCGGGTCACGCCGTGCAGGGTGACGTCCCAGGGGGTGACATACTCGCTGATCCAGATGTCCGCGTTGAGGTCGGCGCCGGGCATGGCAGCACTCCGAGATGAACGGTGATGGGTGGGCCCGCGCGGTCGGCGCCACGCGCGACAAGCACCCCCGGCAGGGTTCGAACCTGCGACCTGCGCTTTAGGAAAGCGCTGCTCTATCCAGCTGAGCTACGAGGGCACGGGCCGATTCTACGCGCCCGGGAAGGCCGGGGACCCCGCTCTACGGGGCCTGGGGGGATGGGAACCAGAGCTGGGTCACCTTCCACACCGACTCGCGGCGGTACGTGTGGTCCGCCCCCTCGGGCAAACTCCACGCCCAGAGGATCTCGCGGGCGTGCCGGGCACGCTGCGGGTCGGGATCGTCCCTGGCCTCGAGCACACCCGCTCGGGCGGGGTCGCCCAGGCGCCACAAGGCCGCGGCGGCCCTCGACGCGTCGCCGGAGACCCGGTTGTCCCCGAGGTGATCGATGAGCATGTCGATGACCTCCTCCCCCCCGATGCCGGACATCCCCAGGACGTACGCCGCGAGAAACCGCTGCTGCGGATCCGCGCCCGGGGCCATCGCGTCGCGCAGCGCCGGCTCGCCCGCGTCGGCGTGGGCGATGAGGGCGCGCGTCGCGGTCCACGACCGCCCCTCCGCGTCGGTGGCGAGCATCTCCACCCAGGCCCGGATCACGTCCCCGCTCGGCGTCCGCCCCGTGCGCTCGTGGATCCGGGCGAGCGCCTCCTTCGCGTGCACCCGGAGCTGCGTGTCCGGATCACGGATCGCGCGCGCGAGGGGCTCGATCGCGTCGGCGCCCGCGTCGCTCCAGAGGTAGTCCACCGCCCAGCCCAGGTTGCCCCGATACCGGTCGTGACGCAGCGAACGGATCGCCAGCTCGGTGAGTCGGCGCTGGTGGCGCTCGGGCTCGAAACGGCTCAGCAGTCTGGCGGCCCGCAGGGCCTGCTGCTCGTCGTCCGAGTGGAGGTAGCGCGGCAGCTGCTCGATCGCGGGGGTCCCGAGCGTGCGGATCAGACGCTCCCCCTGGGCCGCGTTGCCCCAGACATCGTCGTGGCTCAGGTCCCGCATCGCGCCCTCGAAGGCCAGACGGAGCTGATCCCCGGTGAACGCGGAGTTGACCAGGCACCGGTTGAAGACGTCCTGACGACGCAGGGGAGAGCCGGGCCGACCGATGGACCACGCCCGGCTGACCATCGAGGCCAGCTCCTCGATCGCCGGCGGGCTCAGCTCGGCGTTGTCCCAGCGGATCATCAGCTCGTCGAGCGCCGGTGCTTCGGGCTCGCGCTCGGAGCGGGCCTCGATGAGCAGCCGCCAGGTCGGGCGCCGGGCGTGCGCGTCGCGTCCGGTCCACCACCAGAGGGCGGGCAGGGAGAGTGAGAGCAGGAGAAGCAGGCCCAGCAGGGTCGGGACGGGGCGGCGCGCCCGGGCGCCGCGCGTGATGGCCCTCCGCCCGCCGAGCCAGCGTCCGCACTCGGGACAGGCGTCGTCGATGCCGGAGAGGTCGTACCCGCAGGCCCGGCATCGCGGGATGCGGTCGAGGGAGCGCCCGCGCAGGCCGACGAGGACCAGGCCCAGCCCGGTGAGGGCGGCGCACAGCGAGATGATCGCGAGGGTGGCGACGGGTCGGGCCTCCTGCCCGGGCAGACGGGGGAGGCGTCGGATCATCCGACGCCCGCACCCTACCATCGGCTCGGCGCCCAGCGGGGCCTCCAAACGAGTACACCAAGCGGACCTTCACCCATGGAAGCAGGCATCGTCGGGCTGCCCAACGTCGGCAAATCCACCCTCTTCAACGCGCTGACCAGCGCCGGCGCCCTGAGCGCCAACTACCCCTTCGCCACGATCGAGCCCAACGTGGGCGTCGTCCCCGTGCCCGATCCGCGCCTCGAGATCATCCGGAGCCACATCGAAAGCCAGAAAATCATCCCCGCGAGCCTCCGCCTTGTGGACATCGCGGGCCTGGTCCGCGGCGCCAGCCAGGGCGAGGGGCTGGGCAACAAGTTCCTCTCCCACGTGCGCGAGGTGGACGCGATCGTCCAGGTCGTCCGCTGCTTTGAGAACGCCCCCGGCGGTGAGGACATCACCCACGTGGACGGCTCGATCGATCCGATCCGGGACATCAAGACGATCGAAGCCGAGCTGATCCTCTCCGACCTGCAGACCCTCGAGAGCGCCCTGCCCAAGGCGGAGCGGGCGATGCGCGGCAAGGATCCGGAGGCGGCGGCCCGCGTCGCGGCGATCAAGGCCCTGACCCCGATTCTCGAGGACGGGAAGGTGGCCCGCTCGTACGAGCCGGCCAACGCCGACGAGGCGCGCGGGATCAGGTCCCTGGGGCTGATCACCACCAAGCCGGTGCTGTACGTCGCCAACGTGGACGAGAGCGACCCGAACGGGCAGGGCCCGCTCACGTGCGCGGTGCGCGAGCACGCCGAGCGCGAGGGGTCCACCGTCGTTCCCGTCTGCGCAAAGATTGAGTCAGAACTGAGCGAGCTGGACGAGGACGACAAGCGGGAGATGCTCGCCGACATGGGCATGGAGGAGCCGGCCCTCAACAAGCTGGCACGCTCCGCGTACGACCTGCTCGGGCTCCAGAGCTATTACACCGCCGGCCCCAAGGAAATCCGGGCCTGGACGATCCCCGTGGGGACCAAGGCGCCCCAGGCCGCGGGCGTCATCCACACGGACTTCGAGCGTGGATTCATCCGTGTCGAGGTCTACTCCGTGGATGACCTGATCGAGTTCAAGAGCGAGAAGGCGATCAAGGAAGCCGGACGGATGCGCATCGAGGGCAAGGAATACGTCATGCGCGACGCGGACGTCTGCCACTTCCTGTTCAATGTCTAGGACCGGGCCGGACGCGAGCCGCCCCGACAGAGGAGAACAACCGTGAGCCTCATCCCGATGTTGGTGCTGGCCGGCGCCGGCCTGTGCGGCCCGGAGTGGCACGTCAAGCGACTCGACTCAGCGACCATCCCGCACGACTGGGGACGGGGCGAGCACGCCTCGATCCCCGTGGTCGAACTCTCCGGGATCGAGGCGCTCGGACACGGGTGGTACGTCGCCGTCTCGGACGACCGGGGACAGACCGCCCCGCCGCGCTACGGATTCCTGCGGGTGGACTTCATGAAGCACCCGGAGACGGGAGAGCCGAAGTTCCGCTCCATCGGGCGGGTCGATCAGCACCTGTTCCTGAACGAGCAGGGCGAGCCGTACGCCCCCAACATCCTCGATCCCGAGTCCATCCGCCTGCTCGGGGAGGCGAACCAGTCACGCCAGTTCCTCGTCGCGAGCGAGGGGCGGGCCAAGGACGGCATCGGGACCTCCCTCATCCTCTACGACCAGGTCGAGGGCGCCGAGCCGCTCGACCTCACCCCCGAGAAGTTCGCGCCCGACGAGAACCGGGGCATCCGCAACAACCGCGGGTTCGAGGCCCTCGGGGTGACCCCGGACGGGCGGTGGGCGTACGCCGCCAACGAGGAGCCCCTCGCCCAGGAAGAGGCCTCGGAGGCGGTGCGGATCCTGGAGATCGATCTGGTCACGCGCCGGGTCACCGCCGAGTTCGCCTACCCGCTCGGGCCGGCGACGCTCAGCGACGACCCCAAGCAGCTCGGGCTGGTGGAGTTGATCGCCATCGAGCGTGGTCGCCTGATCGCCCTCGAACGCGACGAGGACGGAGAGGGGGGCTTCGACGGTCGCCTCTACCACGTCGAGGTGCACACCAGCGAGGACGTCGCGAGCGTTGATCCCCTCCAGGCCCTCCCGGTGCGACCGGCGGTCAAGTTCCGCCTGGCCACCCTCAGCGAGCTGGGTGTCCCCACCGCCAACTACGAGGGCATGTGCCTGAGCAACCCCCACGGCGAGGACGGGCAACTGCTGATCCTGGTGAGCGACAACGACGCGCAGGAGGGCGTGGAGACGCACTTCGAGCTGCTGCTCATCGAGGGCATCCGCGAGGGGGGGCCACTCCAGCCCGCGGGCCCGGGCTGGTGATCAGTCGCTCGAGCGGATCTTCGCCAGCAGGCGCAGGACCTCGATGTAGATCCAGACGAGGGTCACGAGCAGGCTGAAGGCCCCGTACCACTCCATGTGCTTGGGCGCGCCGCTCCGGGCGCCCTCCTCGATGAACTGGAAGTCCAGGATCAGGAAGAGCGAGGCGAGCCCGAGGCAGATCGCCGTGAAGCCGATGCCCATCGGCGAGGCGCTCGAGTAGAGATTGGGCAGGCCCAGCCCGAAGACCCCGTTGAGGAGCATCAGGGCGACCGCGTAGAGCACCAGACCCATGAGCGCGGTCACCATGATCTTGGCTACCACCGGCCCGACGCGGATCAGCCCGGTCCAGTACCCCGCGAGCATGCCACCGAAGATCGCGAAGGTGATCCCCACCGCCTGGAAAATCACCCCCGTGTTCGGGGAGCCGTCGGGGTTCGGGATCCAGTTCGCGGCGACAAAGTAGCTGAACCCCGCGATAAACGCCCCCTCCAGCCCGGCGTAGATCGGGCTCAGGTAGGGCGCCGTGCGCGGCTTGAACGAGATGATCAGGGCGAACACCAGCCCGCCCAGACCGCCCCCCAGCGAGAAGATGGGCGCCAGCGACGGGTTGCGGGTGATGAGCATCCACACCCCCACCGCGACGCCCGCGCACATCGCCAGCAGAATCGCGCTCGCGTTGACCGTCCCCATGACGGTCATGCTCGTCGCCTTCCGCTCGGCCAGCTCGTCCCAGCGGGAGGGGCTCTCAAACGTGGATTCGTTCAGCGTCGGGTTGCCGGAGTGGAACATCGCAGGAGTCTCCTTGGATCCGGAAGGGTATTCGGAAAACCGGGCCCGGCGTATTCACCTCTCGGGCATTGGGCGCGGATCCGCCCGGAGACCTGTTTATCGCTCGTACCCGTGGCGTTCCAGAATCGGCGCCAAGACCTCGTTGAGGAATCCGATCGTTTTCTCGTCGAGTTTCTCCCGGTGATCCCCGGGGTGGGCCTTGCGGACGTGCTCCCCCGCGTTCTCCTGGCCCGGGATCAGGTCGTGGGCGTCAGCGATCTTCTCCCGGGCGCCCTGCCCCACCTGCCAGCCGAACCAGTCGCAGATGTCCGCGACCCACGCCCTTTTCTCGTACAGCACGTCCTCGTACCGGTACACCCGCAGGGCCGGGTCCTCCAGGATCCGGTCGTACGAGAGGTAGAGCCTGCTGAAACGCTCGGCCCGGTGCTTCATGAAGACGTCGATGGGCGTGACGCTCACTTTGGCCCGGTCACGCTCGAAACGTTCCAGGGCCTCCTGCCCCGCGTCGGTTCCCGGGGGGCGGTGAGACTTGGTGATCGAGAAGTAGAGAGAGACGAGCATGTCGCGCGGGTCGCGCACGAGCAGGATCTTCTTCGCGCTCTCCAGGATCGGGATCTCGAAGCTCGAGGGCAGACGCCGAAACCCGCCGTAGCAGTAGCCGGTGGGGAAGAAGAGCTTCGACGCGTCGGCGGGGGTGTCGTCCACGGCGACGCCCTTCTCGAAAAGCGCCGTCTCCAGGCTGAAGTACCCCAGGCCCGCCTGACGGGCCAGGTCCACCATGATGTTCTCGAGCATCACGCTCCCGGCCTTGGGCAGCGAGAACGAGAGCACGCTCGGACGCTCGCTCTTCGGGCGCCGGAGACTGGCGACGAGCGCTCCGCCCACGCGGAGTTCGATCGGTTTGTCCGCCTTGCGGGAGAGCAGGCTCATCGGTCGTACCCGTAATAATCGAGGAAGGGGGCGAAAGTCTCGCTCAGCTTGCCGATGGTCTCGGGCTTGAGCTTGTCGAGGTGATCGCCCGGGCGGACACGCCGGATGTGCTGGCCCTCGTGCTCCGCCTTCGGAACGATGTCGTGCCGGGCCGCGATCTGCGCGCGGGCGGTGTCGCTGACATCCCAGCCGAGGTGGTCGCAGATCCCGTCGATCCAGCGCCGCTTGTCGAAGACGATGTCCTCGTACCGGTCAACACGCAGGTTGGGCTGATCGAGCAGCTTCGAGGCATACCCCTCGAAGTGCCTGCGGAACATCGGCGCCTTGCGCAGCGCATGCTCGTCCACGCTCGTCTCCTGCACGCGATCGCGCTCCTTCGTGAAACGTTCGACCCGCTGCTCGTCCAGCTCGCTCCCGGGCGTGGGGTGGGACTTGCGGATCGAGAAGTAGTGCGAGACGAGGATGTCACGCGGATCGCGCACGAGCAACAGCTTGGGCGCCTCACGGAGAATGGGGATGTCGTAGGCCTGCGGCATCGACCGGAAGACGCCGTAGCAGTACCCCCCGGCCCGGAACACCCCCGACGAGGACCGGTCGATCTTCCGGTGCTCCACACCCAGGCGGAACAACTCTCCCTCCAGGTTGATCAGCCGGACGTCCGCGATCGGCGCCAGGTCTTCGAGCACCTTGCGGAGCAGCGTGCTCCCCGCTTTGTAGAAGGAGAACGCGAGGGCGCTGGGCAGGTTGGCGTCGCCCGGCTCGGGGAGCCGGTACAGCTCACGCCCATGGGCGTCACGAACAACGCCTTGCTCGGGCGCGCGCATCGGAGAGGATTTCTTGCGTAGACCCAGCATCCGTGCCTCCCGCTCAAGCGATCAATCGCTCGGGTGCTCCCAAGTGTAGTTGGGCGATTCCTTGGTGATGCGGATGTCGTGGGGATGGTTCTCCACCATCGTGGCGCCGCTCACCCGAGTGAACCGGGCGTCGGCCCGGAATCGATCGACCGTCGGGCACCCGCAGTACCCCATCGCGGCCCGCAGACCACCCACCAGCTGATACGTGAACTCCGCGAGCGACCCCCGATAGGGCACAAGACCCTCGACTCCCTCGGGAACGAACTTCATCGTCGCCTTGCCGTCCGCGCCCACCTTGTCCGCCTGACGGTACCGATCGGCGCTGCCCGCGTTCATCGCCCCCTCCGAGCCCATCCCCCGGTACGCCTTGAATCGACGCCCCCCGGAGATCACCAGCTCGCCGGGCGACTCGTCGAGCCCGGCAAACAGCGAGCCCATCATCACCGAATCCGCCCCCGCCGCGATCGCCTTGGCGATGTCGCCCGAGAGGCGCACGCCCCCGTCCGCGATCACCGGCACGTCCCGCCCGGAACGGCGCACGCCCTCCACGGCGTTCATGATCGCCGTGATCTGCGGCATGCCCACGCCCGTGACCACCCGTGTCGTGCAGATCGAGCCCGGCCCGATGCCCACCTTCACCGCGTCGGCGCCCGCCTCGATCAGGTCCTGCGCCGCCTGCGCCGTCGCGATGTTCCCCGCGATGACGTCGATCGCGTAGTCGCTCTTGATCTTGCGGACCGTCTCGATCACGTTCTCGGAGTGCCCGTGGGCGGTGTCCACGGTGATCACGTCCACCTCCGCGGCGAGCAGGGCCTCGAGGCGTTCGTACTGCCCCGGGCCGATGGCGGCGCCGCACCGAAGACGCCCCCGCGAGTCCGTGCACGCGCGCGGGTACCGGCTGGCACGCTCGATGTCGCGCATCGTGATCAGCCCCGCCAGATCCCCCCGCTCATCGCAGAGCAGCAGCTTCTCGACCTTGTTGCGGCTGAGAATCTGCTCGGCCTGCTCAAGGGAGGTGTCGGGTGAGGCGGTGATCAGCCCCGTCGAGGTCATGATGTCCCGGATCAGCGTCGAGGCGGACTCGACGAACTTGAGATCGCGCCGGGTCAGGATGCCCAGCACCTTCCCCTTGGAGCGGAGAATCGACGCGCCGTCCTCGGTCACGGGGAAGCCGGAGACGTTGTGCTGGGCCATCAACTCGCGGGCCCGGGCGACCGTGTCGTCCGGACCGAGGGTGACCGGGTCGGTGATCACGCCGTTGGCCGACCGCTTCACCTTGGCGACCTCGCGGGCCTGATCCTCGATGGAAAGATTCTTGTGGATGATCCCGATCCCCCCCTCCTGGGCCAGGGCGATGGCCAGGGCGGACTCGGTGACCGTGTCCATCGGGGCCGAGATCAGGGGGATGTTGATCCGGATGGTGCTCGTCAGGCGGGTGGAGGTGTCCGCCTGGCTGGGCATGACGCCCGAGCGTGCCGGAATCAGCAGGACATCGTCAAACGTCACGCCCTCGCTAACGATCTTCGGCTCGGGGATCGTGGGACGGGGCGCGGCACTGGACCCGGCCCGCGTCCCGGCGGATCGGCTCGGGGCGGGGTTGGTCTCGCTCTCAGATGAGGTGGGAAGGCTCGCCATGAAAGAGTGTCGCCGGGGCGCCCGGGCGAGTCAACTCGCCCCCCCGGGATGACCCGGCAAGAGCGTGTTAGCCTTGCCCCATGCACGCCCCGACCCGGACGGACCCGACCGACTCGCCGCTCACGCTCTCCGGCGAGCGCCTGCGCTCCGACCCCACGCCCCTCTGGAAGGAGTGGACCCTCACCAACGCCCTGGGCGGATACGCGATGGGAAGCGCCCTGGGCGCGCCCACCCGCCGCTACCACGGGCTGCTCATCGGCGCAGAACGCCCCCCCGTCGAGCGGTACGTCGCCCTCACCCAGATCCACGAGACGCTCATCCTGAGCGAGGGCTCGAAGCACGAGCGACGCCTCTGCCTCACCCCCCTCCAGTTCACCACCAGCCCGGACCGCCCCGAGGACCTCCCCGAACTCGTCGAGTTCCGGGTCGGGCTGGACTGCCGCTGGCGCTACCGCATCGCCTCCCCGGACCTGCCCGACGTGGAGGTGACCAAGACCCTCCACCTCTTCCGCGAACGCAACGCCTGCGCCGTGGAGTACGCCGTGGGAGGGGAAGGCGTCCCCTGGCGTCTCGAACTCCGCCCCCTCCTGGCGCTCCGAGGCTTTCACGAAGTCACCCACCCGAGCGACTTCGAGGGTCGATTTCTTACCCGCCACCTCGCCGGGGGCGTCGTGGTCAGCGCCGGGCGGCGCGGCGTCCACCTCACCTTCCAGGGCGCCCGCCCCACCCACGCGCCCGAACGCTGGCGGGACGTCCTCTACGCCTGGGAGGCCCGCCGCGGGCTCGAACACCGCGAGGATCTCTTCTGCCCGGGCGCCGTCCACAGCGCCGGCGACGGCAGCGTGCGACACACCATCACCTGCCTCGCCTCCGACGACGAGGCCCCCCTCCCCCCCATCGAGGACGACCGGGCCGGGCAGATCGAGCGACTCACCCCCCTCGTC
>MRWG01002207.1_pt1 | contig 10285 bp, 9 predicted proteins | sample 1013341 | NCBI WGS metagenome assembly MRWG01 (sample SAMN06117577, study PRJNA244670) | biofilm metagenome | biome: Water; feature: Cathode Biofilm; material: Biofilm; isolation source: microbial consortium enriched at the cathode of a solar microbial fuel cell | place: USA: District of Columbia ...
GAAGAAGAACACCGCAATCGCGATATAAACCTCATTCGACAAGCCGTTCCATTTCGCATCGGCCATCGACGAGCGGCCGATACCCAGCACGTCCAGAAGACCGATGATCAGCACCAGCGTCGTGTCCTTGAACAGACCGATGAAGGTGTTGACGATACCGGGAATGGAAATCTTCAACGCCTGCGGCAGCACGATAAGCCGCATCGACTGCCAGTACTTCAGCCCCATGCTGTCGGCGGCTTCGTACTGTCCCTTCGGAATGGCCTGAAGGCCGCCCCGGACAACCTCGGCGATGTAGGCCGACGCGAACAGCGTCACCATGATCAGCACCCGGAGCAATAGATCGAACGTCGTTCCCGGCGGCAGGAAGTAGTTGAGCATGGTCGAGGCGACGAACAGCAGCGTAATCAGCGGCACGCCGCGAATGAACTCGATGAAACATACCGAGATCGATTTGACGATCGGCAGATGCGATTGTCTGCCGAGCGCGAGCAATATACCGAGCGGCAGCGAGAACGCGATGCCGGTCACGCCGACAACCGTATTCAGCATCATGCCGCCGAATTCGTCGGTACCGACCGGCTCCAGCCCGAAGCCGCCCAGCAGCAGCCAGCCGGCAACGAACGGATATGCGATCGAGAAAAGCAATCCCGGTTTACGGAACGGCACGTTGTCGAAAAGCACCGGCACCAGGGCCAGGCAGAGCAGAATGAACGACAAGTCGACGCGCCAGCGCGACGCCTCGGGATAGAACCCGTAGACCAGGATGCTGAAGCGGTCCTTGATGAACGCCCAACAGGCGCCGTCGTCGATTGCCCGGCATTCGTTGCGGTTCGCGGCTTCGAGAACGGAATCAAAGATCACCCAGTTCGCAAGCGGCGGAATGATTATGTAGAGGATGTATATCCCCAGCAACGTTGCCAGCGTGTTGATCCACGACGAGAACAGGTTGGTCCGCAGCCAAAGCACGATACCGCGCTGGCCCGGCGGGGGCGGCATGTCGGGGTGCTGACCGGGAGGATAATGTTGTGCGACTTCACTCATGATCTGCCTCCCTCACCGCTCTACCAGTTTGATACGTTTGTTGTACCAGTTCATGAACGCCGATATGAGCAACGAGATCGCCAGATAGATCGCGATCACGATGATCATCGTTTCCATTTCCTTGCCGGTCTGCATAAGCGAGATACCGCCGATCGTGGCGACGACATCCATATAGCCGATGGCGATGGCCAGCGAGGAGTTCTTGGTCAGGTTCAGGTACTGGCTGGTCAGCGGCGGGACGATGACCCGAAGCGCCTGCGGAATGATGACGAGGTTGAGGATACGGCCGCGCTTGACGCCGAGCGCGCCGGCGGCTTCCCACTGGCCTTTACTGACGGACATAATCCCGGAGCGGACAATTTCGCCGATGAAAGCGGACGTATAGAGCGACAGCGCCAGCCACAGCGCCATGAATTCCGGCAGCAGCACCATGCCGCCGTTGAAGTTGAAGCGCTGGAACTCCGGCACATCCCAGGTGATCGGAGCGCCGGTGACGCCAAACACGAGGACTGGAAAACCGATGATCGCGCCAAGTGAAATCAGGAATACCGGATAGATCTTGCCTGTCTCATCCTGGATTCTTTTCGCATATCGGCGAAACCACCATGTAAATCCGATCCCGGCGAAGAAAGCGATGATCGTCGCCCAGAGCAGCGGTTCCATGATCGGTCTCGGCGCAAACACGCCGCGGTTCGACAAGAAGAAAAGATTGGCGATGTTGTAATCCGTGCTCGCAACTTTCGGGTGCGGCAGGGAATGAACGAGGATGCCGTGGATCAGCAGGATATGTAGCAGCACCGGCACGTTCCGGGTGAATTCGATGAAGCAGTAACTGATCCGGTTAAGCAGGAAATTCGGCGAAAGACGGAGCACACCGAGGATAAAGCCGACAACGGTTGCCAGGATGATCCCGCAGAACGCGACGAGTGCGGTGTTGATGAGACCGACGACACCGGCGCGGAAATGGGTGTCGCGTGACGTATAATCGATCAACGATTGATTGATGTCGTAACTGGCGGGTTCCGACAGGAAATCGTAGCTGAAGGTTTTACCGACAGCCGCGAGGTTCGCGACTGCGTTCGTCAGGATAAAGGCAAAGAAGCCGATCAGGCACGCCATCGTCAGTATCTGAAGAATGACCGATCGTGCTTCGCGGTTCGTCCACAGTTTGCTGAGCGCTGAGCGCCCTTCCATATCGTGGTCCGCGGTAGTCGTGTTCATTGGCCGTCCGTCCCCCGGTTGTACACACAGCAAGGGCGTCCGACTTTTGGCCGTCCGTCCCCTGCGAGACACCTCCCTGCTCCTTCACCAATTCTATATCGCCGGTTTCCGGCTTCGAGGTGTTAGGAGCGCAAGCTTTAGCGGGTGGGCCGGGATGGACCGGACCCACCCGCAAAGCTCATGACGTCAGCTTACGCCGACGGGACATTCCGACTTAACGGAATGGCGGCGTGTACTGAAGGCCACCGTTGGTCCAAAGCGCGTTGAGACCGCGCTCCAGGCCGATGTCGGTGTTCGGGCCAATGTGGCGGTCGAAGATCTCGCCGTAGTTGCCGACAGCGGAGATGACCTTCACGACCCAGTCTTTTTCGAGACCGAGCATCGCGCCGAGATCGCCTTCGGTACCGAGCATCCGGTTGATTTCCGGGTTGTTCGTGCCCTTGGCGAGTTCGGCAACGTTGGCTTTCGTGATGCCGAGTTCTTCCGCGGCGACGGTCGCGTTCAACGTCCAGCGGACGATGTCGCCCCAGGTGTCATCACCCTGGCGGACGGCCGGGCCGAGCGGTTCTTTCGAGATGATTTCCGGAAGGATGATGTGATCCTTCGGGTTCGGGAACGTCGAACGCGTGGCGGCAAGACCGGAGGCGTCCGTCGTGTAAACGTCGCAACGGCCGGCAAGATAGTTGGTGCGCGATTCGTCGTTGGTTTCGATCGGAACCGGCTCGTACTTGATCTTGTTGGTGCGGAAGAAGTCGGCGAGGTTCAGTTCGGTGGTCGTACCGGTCTGGATGCAGACCGTGGCGCCATCGAGTTCCTTGGCGGACTTAACGCCGAGCGACTTCGGAACCATGAAGCCCTGACCGTCGTAATAGTTGACGCCGACAAAGGTCAGTTTGACGTCGTTGTCACGCACGTAGGTCCACGTGGTGTTACGCCAAAGAACGTCGCCCTCACCGGAGTTCAGAACCGTGAAACGGGTTTTACCCGTCGACGGGACGAATTTGACCTTGCTGGCATCGCCGAGAACCGCGGCCGCGGTGGCACGGCAAAAATCTGCGTCGAAGCCCTGATACACGCCTGCGGAGTCCGTGTATGCAAAGCCGGCAAGGCCGGTCGAAACCACGCAACGCAGCTCGCCGCGATTGCGTACTTCCTCCAGCGTTGCGGCATTGGCGACGGTTGCACCGAGCGCCATGACTGCCGCAGCAGCAGCCGAAATAAATGCAGTTTTCTTCATAGTGATTAAGCTCCCTGAAGACTTCATTTTACGTATTTGCCTGACCGGAAAAACAAGTCTGTCCCCCAGCAGACCCGAATCCGTACCACGATTCACGAACCCGTCTCAAGATGAAACGCAATGTTATCATAACATTCCGTGATAGATCACAAGGCACTACCGCGCTGCGAAACGGAGACGATCCGATGGATGGCGTCGGAACGCGCCTATCGCCAAGCGGTTTGTGCTCGGTTAATGTCACCGCTCTGAATATTAAGTGCGGGAAGTTTTCGAGGAACATCATGAGTGACGACAACAAGAGCGGATACCGCCAGAACACGATCCTGGCGCATGCCGGCCTGAAACCGGAGGAGAATCAGGGTATCGTCAATCCGCCGGTTTATCATGCCTCGACTATCACCTTTCCGACGCTCGAGCAGTTCGAAACCCGCGACCGCCCGCCATACAGCGGCCCTCAGTACGGCCGTTCGGGGACCCCGACGCAGTTCGCCTTCGAAGCGGCGACGACGGCATTGCACGGCGGCCACAAGACGGTCGCCTACCCCTCGGGCCTTGCCGCCATCGCCGGTGCCGTCAATACGTTCGTCAAGAACGGCGATCATGTTTTGGTCGCCGACACCGTCTATGCGCCGACGCGCTCCAGGGTCAGCGGCACGATCCTCGGACGCGCCGGTGTCGACGTCGAATTCTACGACCCGTTGATCGGCGGCGGCATCAAGGATCTGGTGCGCGACAACACGGTTCTCGTTTATCTCGAAAGTCCGGGTTCGATGACGTTCGAGATGCAGGACGTGCCGGCCATCGTCGATGCGCTCAAAGGCACCGGCGTCGTCACGGCGATCGATAACACGTGGGCATCGGGGTATTTCTTCAAACCGCTTGCGCTCGGCGTTGATATCGTCATCGAGGCGGCGACCAAGTACACGGTCGGGCATTCCGATGCGATGCTGGGCACCGTTACCGTCGCGACGGAAGAGCACTACCAGCAGATTAAAGGCATGGCGAACAGCTTCGGCTATCACGCCGCGCCCGACGACTGCTATCTGGGGCAGCGCGGTCTGCGTACCATCGGCGTGCGCCTGGAGCGGCACTATAAGAACGCGCTCGAGGTTGCGATATGGCTGCAGCGCCGGGACGAGGTGCAGCGGGTCATGTACCCCGCCCTCCCCGACGACCCGGGTCACGACATATGGAAGCGCGATTTTAAGGGGGCAAGCGGTCTGTTCAGCGTGGAACTCGTCGATGCGCCGAAAGAAGCGGTGGCGGCGATGCTCGACGGCTATGCCCTGTTCGGCATTGGTGCCAGTTGGGGCGGGTACGAGAGCCTGGTGATCCCGGGGTATCCGGCCAAGATCAGAACCGCCAATCCGTGGTCCGGCACCGGTCCGGTGGTGCGCTATCATATCGGTCTGGAGGATCCGGCGGACCTGATCGATGATCTGATGGCCGGATTCGAGCGGTTCAACGCGGCGAGAAAGTGATGAGTGACGATATAGCCGAAAAGATTGTCAGCGAACTGGCTTTCGGTGATGACGGACTGATCCCTGCGATCGCGCAACAGGCGGATACGGGCGAAGTGCTGATGATGGCCTGGATGAACGCGGATGCGGTGCGCGAAACCCTGACCACGGGACGCGTCTGCTACTGGTCGCGCTCGCGCGGCGCGCTCTGGCGCAAGGGCGAGACGTCGGGACAGGTGCAGGAGCTGCGCGAATTCCGCTGGGATTGCGACAGCGACACGGTGTTGCTGCAGGTGGATCAGACCGGCGTCGCCTGTCATACCGGGCGGCGCAACTGTTTCTTCAACGCGGTGCGCGACGGCGAGGTGGTCGTCATTGCCGAGATCGAAAAAGACCCGGGCGAGCTTTATTCCTGAGTCTCCGGGCTGCGCTTCTGTCTGGCCGGCATATTGATGAGAACGACACCGGTGACGGCGGCGGCGATCCCTGCGGCGATCACCGGGGTGATGGTCTCGCCCAGGATGAAGACACCGAGCAGAACGCCGACCCCCACCCGCAGATAGCCCTGGCTGGCGACACCCATCGACCCGAGCGTGCGCAGCAACCGAAAATAGAGCATCAGCGCCACGCCGGTGCAAAGAACGCCGAGGGCTACCGCCGCCATAATCGATTTTGCCGACGGCGCAAGCGTCCACGGCCGGTCGAAGACGATACTGAGCGGGATCATGGCGCACGTTGCGAGCACCATAACTGTTGCGGCAATCACCGTCGGGCTCAGGTGCGAAAACCGTTTCCCGTAGATGGCGGCGCAGCCGTACATGAACGCCGCGAAAAGGATGGCAAGCTGCGCCCCGACCTGGTGCCCTAATCCTTTCAGTGCGTCCGTTCCGACGATCAGGACGACGCCGGCGATACCGAGACCCGCACCGATCAGTCTGAGGGTGTTCGTCGATTCATGGCGCGTGAAAAAGAAGGTAATGAAGAAGACGAACAGCGGCGACGTGGAATTGAGGACGCTGGCGAGACTGCTCTCCACGTACTGCTGGCCCCATGCGACGATCGTCCAGGCGCCGAAGGTGTTCAGAAACGCCTGCAAAAGCAATTGCAGCAATGTCGACGGATCGGCCGGCAGTCTCTCTCGCCGCCAAACGACGATACCGACAAGCATGATGGCCGCGATGCCGACCCGAAGGGCGATCAGCGTGAACGGCGGGATCGTCTCCACCCCGATTTTGACGAACATATAGGACGACCCCCACAACATCGCGAGAAGAAGCAGCAACGCGTATTCGACGCTCGGGTGGGATTGTCTGGCGATCATGTGAAACCATCCGCGGAAATGAGCGCGGAGTATAGCCGTCATTTCAGGAAGATAACTTCGATTTAGATCGAACTATGATTGTTGAAGCTTAAGAATGCTATGAAGTGGTACGGTACGCCGGTTTACGCAGCAGAATACCCTCGAGAATATCGAATGCCGGCGCGCTGATGGTGATGAACTGGGCCGCGAGATCCATACCGCTTTCGCCCCCCGTGCGGACGACGCGTGCGTTCAACATGACGGGCCACATCTTTTTACCGGCACGGCCGATGCTGTCGATCTCGAAATCGTCGCCCGGTACGAGAACACCGTCGTAATCGCCGACCAGCAGACCGCTCAGGCTCCAGTTTATCGTTTGGTAGAGCTTGCCGCGAATGCCGACACAGAGTTTGGGATTGTTGGCGCGGGTTGTCGTGCGTCTGCGGTATCCCGCCTGGATGCCGACATCGGATGATTCCCGATCCGGCCAGATTTGAAGTGCGGACATTCTGCCCTCCGGTACATCATGCGAGTGACGCAACCGTACGCCGCAGGGCGTTAAGAATTTCTTGAAATATTTGGTTAACGGGTCGGGTCTTCAGCCGCGGGCCCGGTCGACCGTGTTGACGGCGGTGGAGGCCCGCATCGCGGCAATGATGTCGGCCAGGTGCTTGACGTCCTTGACCTCGATATCGATCAGCATGTCGAAGAAATCGATCTGCCGGTCGACGATCTTGAGGTTGGAAATATTGCCGCCGTTCTTGGCGATCAGGGTCGACAGATCGCCGAGTGCACCGGGCGAGTTAACAACCGTGACATTGACCCGCGCGACGTGGGTTTGTTCGGCGCCGTTCGTATCCCAGGCGACGTCGAGCCAGCGCTCCGGTTCTTCCTGGTATTGGGCCAGTTTCTCGCAGTCGATGGTGTGGATAGTGACGCCCTTGCCGGTGGTGACGATACCGACGATACGGTCGCCCGGCAGCGGGTGGCAGCAGCGGGCGTAGTGCATCGCCATCCCCGGAATAAGCCCGGTGATCGGCACGGCGTCATGGTGGCTTTTGTTGGCCTGCGAACGCGAGATCGGCACGATCTTGTCGGACTTGTCGTTGGACTTGAGCCGCGGATAGACAGTCTCGACGACGGCGCGGGCGGTAATATGCCCTGCCCCGACCTGCGCGCAGAGATCCTCCACCGTCGGCTGCGAGAACGACTTGAGGACGCCCTGTAGCCCCTTCTCGGTCATGTCGTTGCCGGACTCCTTGAAGGCGCGTTGCAGGATCGAGCGGCCGAGCGCCTGGTATTGATCGCGCTCCTGCGAGCGGACGAAACGGCGAATGCGCGCCCGGGCCTTGCCGGAGACGACGAACCGTTCCCATGTCGGTGACGGTGTCTGCGCCTTCGATGTCACGATTTCGACCTGGTCGCCGTTCCTGAGCGTGGTACGCAGCGGCATCATGCGCCCGTTGATCTTGGCGCCGACGCAGCGGTCGCCGATTTCGGAGTGAACGGCATAAGCGAAGTCGACGGGCGTGGCGCCGGCCGGGAGGCTGATCAATTCGCCGCGCGGGGTAAAGGCGAAGACCTGGTCCTTGAACATCTCGAGCTTGGTATGCTCAAGGAATTCCTCCGGGTTCGACGCGTGCTCAAGGATTTCCAGCAACTCGCGCAGCCATCGGTATTGTGGGCCATCGCGGCGGGCGGCATCGATGGTGCCCCCTTCCTTGTAGTTCCAGTGCGCGGCAACACCGCTTTCCGCGATCTCGTGCATGAGATGGGTGCGGATCTGCAGTTCGATACGGTGGTTCTCGGGACCGAACACACCGGTATGCAGAGACCGGTAACCGTTCGGTTTGGGTGTCGAGATATAGTCCTTGAAGCGGCCGGGAACGGTTCGGTAGGCGCCATGCACGACGCCGAGGGCGCGGTAGCAGTCCTCGACGCTGTCGACGATGACCCGGAACGCCATGATGTCGGATAGCTGCTCGAAACCGACGTCGTGCTGCTGCATCTTGCACCAGATCGAATACGGCGATTTCTCGCGGCCCTGGATGTTGGCGGTGATGCCCTGCTCTTCCATCAACCGGCGCAGTTCCTTGATGATGCGGTCGACCAGGTCGCCGCCCTGGTTGCGCAGAAATTCGAGCCGGCGGACCACGGATTTCCGGGCATCAGGGTTCAGTTCGGCGAACGCCAGGTCTTCGAGTTCCGTCTTGATCTCGCCCATGCCGATGCGCTCGGCGAGCGGCGCATAGATATCCATGGTCTCCATCGCGATGCGCTGACGGCTTTCCGATTTCTTGACGTATTGCAGCGTGCGCATGTTGTGCAGGCGGTCCGCGAGCTTGACCAGCAACACGCGGATATCCTCGGACATGGCGAGCAGGAACTTGCGGAAATTCTCGGCCTGTTTGGCCTTGTCGGAGACGAAGTTGATCCGGGTCAGCTTGGTGACGCCATCGACCAGCCGGGCCGATTCCTCGCCGAACATCTGTTCGATATCGGCGTGCGTGGCCTCGGTATCCTCGATGGTGTCGTGCAACAGCGCCGTGACGATGGTCGCGGTGTCGACCTTGTATTGGGTCAGAATCCCGGCAACTTCGATCGGATGCGAGAAATAGGGGTCGCCGGAAGCCCGTTTCTGCGAGCCGTGCGCCTTCATCGCGAAAACGTAGGCGCGGTTGATCGCATCCTCGTCCGCACCCGGATCGTAGGACTTGACCTTCTCGACCAGTTCAAACTGCCGCATCATGACGATTTAACTTAGCATGCTTCTATCTTGCCGCCCAAGCTATTGTTGCGGCGCAATAAAAAACGGGGGCCAATGGGCCCCCGTCTCGATTAAATATTCAGATTGCGGTCAGTCTTCAACGTCCTCGTCGACATCTTCGAACATAACTTCGCCGGCGCTGTCGGAATCCGACGCTCCGTCGTCGATCGACATGGTCTTGGTCAGCGCTTCGATTTCGTCGTCACCGGCGCCGCCATCGCCCGCCAGTTCCTGGCGGATCGCCGTATCGTCGACCAGGTCGTCTTCGGGCTCGTCCTGTTCGACATGGCGCTGGAGGCTCTTGATCAAATCTTCTTTGAGTTCGCCGAGTTGAACCGTGTCGTCGGCGATTTCGCGAAGCGCGACCACCGGATTCTTGTCGTCGTCGCGTTCGACCGTCAGCGCCGCACCGGCGGAAATATGCCGGGCCCGCTGCGCCGCCAGCGCGACCAGTTCAAAGCGGTTCGGAACTTTTTCAACACAATCTTCGACTGTGACGCGAGCCATGGGCGTTCTCCAGTTCAATATCGGGGAAAGTTGCGCGGGTTATAGGGATTCAGCCCCCAGGATGCAAGGGAAATAGCCTCTCAACGATCCCATTCCGTACCGAACAGGCCGGGGCCGTCCGGCATCGGCCGGCATTCCTGGTCGGCGGGCAGGTCCGCGATCAGGTCGTCGAGCGACCGGCCGGAAACCGGATGGCGCCAGTCCGGCGCGATTTCCCGCATCGGCAGCAGCACAAACGCCCGCGTGTGCATGCGCGGGTGCGGGACCGAGACGTGGTGGCGCGCGTTGCTCTCGATAACGATTTCGCCATGCGCAATGACGTCCAGGTCAATGGTTCTGGGGGCGTTCGGAACCGTGCGCCGACGCCCGAGTTCGGCCTCGATTTCCAGCACTTCCCGCACCAAATCCGGGGCATCCAGTGCCGTTTCGACACTCACCACGCCGTTGACGTACCAGGGCTGGTCGCTGACCGGGACCGGCGCGCTCTCATACCAGCGTGACCGGACCGCCACCTTGATGCCGCGCTGTTCCATGATCTGCAGCGCCGCACCGCAGGTGGCGCGCGGCGGGCCGAATGTCGGGCAGGTTAGATTGCCGCCGAGGCCGATGATGATCACTTTTTGAGATTCCCTTGTGAGAACGGTGATTGTTCCTTACCTAAATAACTGAAATGGCCTGCGTCGAGCGTTTTTACGACGCATGGGGTTTTGTTTTCGTCATGCGGCATGCCGCAGACCCATATATTCAAG
>MRWG01004630.1_pt1 | contig 10283 bp, 9 predicted proteins | sample 1013341 | NCBI WGS metagenome assembly MRWG01 (sample SAMN06117577, study PRJNA244670) | biofilm metagenome | biome: Water; feature: Cathode Biofilm; material: Biofilm; isolation source: microbial consortium enriched at the cathode of a solar microbial fuel cell | place: USA: District of Columbia ...
GCCCATCATGATCCAGAACGCCAGCCGGTACTCCAGGAACAGGCTGAGAATCACCAGCACGATCACCATCGCCAGGATGCCGTTCTTCAATAGCATGTCCATGCGGCTTTCAAACTGCTCGGCGCGATTGCTGTCGATGCGCACTTGCACCGGGTCCGGCAGGGTGGTCTTGAGTTCGGCCATCACCCCTTCCACCGCCTCGGCGATGTCCAGCGGCGACTGGCTGCCGGTGCGGAAAATCTCGATCTCCACCGACGGCTGGCCGTTGAAGCGGGAATGAAAGCCGCTGTCCTCGAAACCGTCCTGGACCGTGGCGATGTCGCCCAGGGTCACCACCGCGCCGGAATCCGCCCGGCTCACCACGATGCGCGAGAACTCGTCGGCCCACTGCTTGCGTTCTTTCAGGCGCAGCAGAATCTCGCCGTTGTCGGTGGCCAGGTTGCCGGCGGGTACATCGCGGCTGGATTGCTCGATGATCGACGCCACCTGATCCAGGGTCAGGTTGTATTCGCGCAGCGTGGTCTGGGAAATTTCCACGCTGGTCAGGTAATCGGGCACATCGCTGATGTCCGCCCGGGTCACGGCGGACTCGCTGAGCAGGCGGTTGCGCACCTGCTCACCGAGCTGGCGCAGGGTCCAGATGTCCACCTCGCCGTAGAGCACCAGTTCCATCACGTCGTGGGTGCGCGCCTGCAGGCGCACGCGCGGCTCTTCCGCCTGATCCGGGAAGGTGCGCACCCGGTCCACCGCTTGCTCGATGTCCTGCAGCGCCTGCATGCGGTTGGCGCCGGCCACCAGTTCCAACTGGATCAGGCCGCTGCCTTCGCGGGCGGTGGACATCATTTCCTTGATGCTCTCGACGCCCTGGACCGCTTCTTCCACCGGCATCAGCACGCCCTGCTCCACCTCCTCGGGCGCGGCGCCGGGGTAGGTCACCTCCACTTCCACGATGTCGAGCTGGGCTTCCGGGAAAATCTCTTTCTGAACCTGCACCGCCATCCACAGACCACCGCCGAGCAGCAGGATCATCAGCAGGTTGGCGGCGATACTGTTGCGCGCCATCCACTCGATCGGGCCCACCCAGCCCTGGCGGCGCGGGGCGCTCATTCCAGAGGCTCCCCGCCGGCGGCGTTCTCGAGACGCAGGGCGGCGCCGTCCACCACGGTAGCCAGGTCGGTGGCCACCACCTGATCGCCCTGCTCGAGCCCTTCGCTGATATAGGCGTAGTCGCCATCACGCAGCAGCACGGTGACGTCGCGGATATCCAGCGCGCCGTCTTCCATCACCCAGACCGTGTCCTCGCGGCGCAGCAGATTGCGGTCCAGACGCACCACGTCGTCCAGCGCCCGGCCTTCGATGGCGGTGCGCACGAAAGCGCCAAGCATCAAACTCGGGGTGCCGGCGTCCGCCCGCAGTGCCAGCGGATCCTCGACGCTGACCAGCACCCGCGCCAGGCGCGCGTTGGCATCCAGCTCCCCCACCAGCCGTTGCAGGCGGCCCTGGCGGCTCCGTGACGGCCCCCAGGCGGCCTCGTGGCGCAGGCTCACCGGCGCGCCCTGCTCGGCGAAGCGTAACCAGCGCAGTTGCGACAGCGGTACGCTGGCCGCCACCCAGTAGCGGTCGGTGGCTACCAAACGAGCCAGACTGTCGCCGCTGCCCACCTGAGAACCGGTGGCCACGTCGCGGGACAGAATCTGAGCGTCGAAGGGCGCGCTGATGCGGGTACGCTGAAGATCCAGCTCGGCGCGACGCAGGGCCGCCTCGGCGAAATCCACCCGGGCGCGGGCCTGCTTCAACTGCGGCTGGCGCAGCACCAGGTCCCGGTTGCCCGGGTCCAGTTCCTCACCCAGCAATTCGAAATCCTGTTCGGCCACCGCCTGGCGGCCCTGCTCCAGTTCCAGATCGGCGCGCGCCTGCGCCAGTTCGCTGCGCCGTTGCCGCAGCGCCACCTGGTAATCCGCCGGGTCGATGCGCAACAGGGCGCTGCCCTCGGCCACCCGGCCACCGGGTTCGAACGCCTCGGCCAGCTCGATGACACGGCCGCTGACGCGGGGCTGCAGGGTCACTTCCCGGGCCGGCACCACCTGCCCCATCACTTCAATCACCGGGGTGAAGCGGCCGCGTTCGGCGGTGCGCACCTCCACCAGCATGGCGGTTTCCCGCGCCACATCGCCGCGCGTGGCGGTGGGCTCGGTTTTGAAGATCAGCACCATCAGGGCGACGCCGGCAAGCAGAATCATCACCGAGACCAGCGCCGTCTTGCCGCGCCCGGCGCGTCCGCTTTCCGGACGCGCCGCCTGATCGTCCTGCGTGTGGTTCATGCGCTCTCTTCCTCTTCGGGCACCGGGAAACCACCGGCCAGGGCCCGGTACAGCGCGACCCGGAAGGCCAGCAGTTCCTGGCGGGCGGTGATCAGGGTACGGCGCAGTTCCTGACGCTCCTGGAGCGCGCTCAGCACCTCCAGGTAGCCGACCGCGCCGTTAACGTACTGAATGCGCAATTGCCGGTAGGCGCTGTCCGCCAGTTCCAACTGCCGGCGCAGACTGTCCATGCGGCGCGCCTGCTGGCGCTCCTGGACCAGGGCGTCCTCCACGTCCTGGAACGCCACCAGCGCCGCCTGGCCGTACTCGTACAGCCGCTGCTCTCGCAGCGAGCGGAAGCGGCGCGCCTCGGCGCGGCGCTGGCCGCCGTCGATCAACGGCAGCACCAGATTACCCGCCAGCGTGGCCAGCCAGTCGTCAAACAGGGCTTCGCTGTCGGTGGTTTCATTGCTCAGCGACGCGGACAGAGTCAAACGGGGGAAACGCTCGGCCACCGCCGACGCCAAGTCCGCGTCCGCCGCCTGCAATTGGTAATAGGCACGGCGCAGATCCGGCCGCCGGCGCACCAGTTCCGCCGGCACCCCGGTAGCCGGCAGCGGCGGCAACGCCGGTAAGGTGCCGCCGCCGGGCAACGCCACGCCGTTGGGCGGCTCGCCCAGCAGGACCGCCAATTGATGCTCGAGGACCCGGATGCGGGCCTGCACGGTGAGCAGCTGTTCCCGGGACGCCTCCACCAGCTGGCCCTGGCGCAGCACGTCGGCGCTGGCGCTCTCGCCGATGCCGAAGCGGGCACGGATCAGCGACAGCACGTCCCGGTTAGTGTCCAGTTGGGCGCGGGCCAGTTCCCGCTGGGTGCGCTGGGTGAGCAATTGGAACCAGGTGTTGGCCACTTCGGCGGCCAGGGACAGCGCGGCGGCCTGGTAGTCGGCGCCGCTGGCCGCCACGCGGAAGGCTTCGGCGTCGGCCTGGGCGCGCACCCGGCCCCACAGATCCAGCTCGTACTCGGCGGCCAGCCCGGCGCTGAACAGATCGGTTTCACTGTCGCCGTCGTCGCGGCGCTCGGCGCCGGCGCGCGCCTCCAGGCTGGGGAACAGACCCGCTTCCTGGCGTTCGCGCACCGCGCGGGCCTGGTTGAGGCGCTCGTAGGCGGCCTGCAAATCCAGATTGGCACCCAACGCCCGGTCCACCAGACGATTGAGGGAGGCATCGTCGAAGGCCACCCACCATTGCTGAGGAGCGGCGGCCTCGCCGGAACGGGAAAACAGCTCCGGCGTGGTCACCGGCGGCAATGACGATGGCGGCGGCCCGGCACAGGCGGCCAGCACCAGCAGCAGCACGAAAAAGGCGACAGCACGGGCCGCGAACCCAGGGTCAGCGAGGGGTGGCATCAACGGAGAACAATCCTGATTTCTTATCGGTTCCGCCGCAGCGGCGAGGCCGGTTCAGGCTAACAGGCGCGCACCGCGAGAACCACTGGCCGCGGGCGCGAAAAGACAAAGCTTACACGATGGCGGGTCTGCGTCAGGGCAACGCCACCGGCTCTTGCTCCAGCGCCACGCCGAAACGGGCGAGAACGTCCTCGCGCACCGCCGCGGCCAGGGCCAGCACGTCGGCGGCGCGGGCGCCGCCATGGTTGACCAGCACCAGGGCCTGGTCCCGATGCATGCCCACCGGCCCGAGCCGGCGCCCCTTCCAGCCGGCGTGCTCGATCAGCCAGCCGGCGGCCAGCTTGGCCCCATCCGGGTGCGGGAAGGACACCAACCGTGGGTAGCGGGCGTTCAGCCGTTCCAGCTGTGCCAGGCTCACCACCGGATTCTTGAAGAAACTGCCGGCGTTGGGCAGCACCCCGGGGTCGGGCAGCTTGCTTTGCCGCAGCTCGATCACCGCCGCCCGCACCGTCGCCGGAGCCAGGGCGCGCGGATCCTGGCCGGCGAAGCGCTCCGCCAAACCGCCGTAGTCCACCCGGCGGGCGCCGTGGCGGTGCAGCCGTAGCGTGATGCCGGTGATAATGAATTCGCCCCGCCGGCGGCTCTTGAACAGGCTGTCGCGGTAGTCGAATTCGCACTGGTCGGCGTGGAAGCGCCCTGCCCGGCCGTCGGCCACCGCCACGGTGTCCACGCTTTCCAGGCAATCGGCCAGCTCCACGCCGTAGGCGCCGATGTTCTGGAACGGGGCGGCGCCGGCGGTGCCGGGAATCAGGGACAGGTTTTCCAGGCCGCCCCAACCGCGCGCCACGGAGTCCGCCACCAGGCGGTCCCAGACGACCCCCGCGCCCACGCGCACCCGCACCTGATCCGCGGTCTCGTCCAGATAGTCGATCTCATCAAACGCCGGGATCACCGTGAGTCCGGGCAGGTCGCCGCGCAGCACCACGTTGCTGCCTTCGCCGAGCACGTAGAGCGGCTCGGCCGGGTCGCGCCCGGCCAGCAACTCGCCCAGCGCGGTCACATCCACCGGGCGCGCCAGCCGCTCCGCGCGGGCCGGCAGCGCCAGGGTGTTGGCGCCGCTCAGGTCGGCGTCATGCTCGATCACAGGCGTTCCCGCAGCCGCGCCAGCCACAGGTCGCTGGCGCGTTCCACCAGGTTGAGCACATGCCCAAAGCCGTCCTCGTCGCCATAGTAGGGGTCCGGCACTTCACCGGGGCCGTCCTCGCCGAGCACGTCGAGGAAACGGGCCAGCACCAGACCCTCGCGGGCGATGCCCGGCCCCGGATCCAGGGCGCGCAGGTCGGCCAGGTTGCTGTTGTCCATGGCCAGGATGTAATCGAAGTGGCGGAAGTCGTCAGCGCTCACCTGGCGCGCGCGCAGATCGTCCATGGGGTAGCCGCGCTCGGCGGCGGCGGCGCTGGCGCGCTGGTCCGGCGGCCGGCCGATGTGCCAGTCGCCGGTGCCGGCGCTGCGCTCGGCGGCGGCGGCGCTGGCGCGCTGGTCCGGCGGCCGGCCGATGTGCCAGTCGCCGGTGCCGGCGCTTTCAATGCGAAGCGGGTCGCTCAGGCCGGCGTCCCGCACCCGTTGGCGGAACACCGCCTCGGCGGTGGGCGAGCGGCAGATGTTTCCCAGGCAAACAAACAGTATCGACAGCGACTTCATTCCCGCTCTTCCTCCGCCCGCAAATGGCGACGCATGCGCTGCAGATCCATATCCGTGTCGACCCCGCCGGGCACCGGCTCCTGGGCCGGTGCCACATGGATGGCCACGCCGTTGGCCAGGGCCCGCAACTGCTCCAGGGATTCGTGCATTTCCATGGAGGCTGGCTCCCAGCTCACGAACTGGTGCAGAAAGCCGACCCGATAGGCATAGATACCGATATGACGCCACCAGTAGCCCGGGTCCATAACAATATCGTGCGGGTTCGGTTGCTGGCTGAAGGCATCGCGATGCCAGGGGATCGGCGCCCGCGAGAAATACAGGGCGCGCCCATTGGCGTCAAACACCACTTTGCAGATGTTGGGGTTGAACAGGTCAATGCCGCGCTCAATGGGCTCGCACAGGGTGGCCATGCGGCACTCCGGATGGGCGGCCAGGTTCGCCGCCACCTGGTCGATCACGGCGGGGGGGATCAGCGGCTCGTCGCCCTGCACATTGACCACGATGTCGTCGTCGGCCAGGCCCAACTGCTCCGCCACTTCCTGCAGCCGGTCGGTACCGGAGGGATGATCGGCGCGGGTCATCACCACCTCGCACTGGTCGCCCACGGCATCGCGGACCCGTTCGTCGTCGGTGGCCACCAGTACCCGGGTGGCGCCGCTCTTGGCGCAACGTTCCGCCACCCGGGCCACCATCGGCCGGCCGGCCAGGTCCGCCAGCGGTTTGCCCGGCAGACGCGAGGACGCGTACCGGGCCGGCACTACCACATAGAAACTCATAACTGTCCTTACAGAGGCTGCGGTTGCAATGCACGATCAATCATGGCGTCCACCACATAGAAACTCATAACTGTCCTTACAGAGGCTGCGGTTGCAATGCACGATCAATCATGGCGTCCAGAGTGGCCGGCGGCAAACTGGCGTGCACCGGCAGCATCCACAGGCGCGGATCGTCGAAACCACGGCATTTTACCGCATCTTTCTCGGTCATGATCACCGGCCGGCCATCGGCGAAGTCCAGATCCTCGGCGGTGAAAGCATGATGGTCGGCAAAGGCGTGCGGGGTGACCGCCAGGCCCAGTACCGCCAGGGTGCGGAAAAACCGGTCCGGATTGCCGATGCCGGCGACACCGTGTACCGCCCCGTACCGCTCGCGGAAGCGGGCGGCGTCCAGGGTCTCGCCATCGCATAGCCGTACCAGATCACCGGGCACCAGATGCATGGTGGTGGCGCCGGGCCAGGCGCCGCCGTTGGCGACCAGGAAGTCCACCCGGGAAAGCCGGGACGCCGGCTCGCGCAGCGGACCGGCCGGCAGGCAGCGCTGGTTGCCGAGGCCACGGCGGGCGTCGATCACGACCACCTCACTGGAGCGCGGCAAAGCGTAGTGCTGCAGGCCATCGTCGCTGATCACCAGATCGGGATGGAATTCCGTTATCGCGCGTTGCAGAGCCCGGTCACGGTGTGGATCAAGCACCACCGGCACCGCCGCGCGGCGGGCGATCAGCAGCGGCTCGTCACCCACTTCCCGAGGGTCGTCGTCCAACGCCACGACGCGCGGCCAGGCGTCCGACTGGCCGCCGTAGCCCCGCGAAATCACCACCGGGTTCAGGCCCCGCTGGCGGGCGCGCTCGGCCAGAGCGATCACCAGCGGCGTTTTGCCGGTGCCGCCCACCGCCACGTTGCCGACCACCAGCACCGGCACCGGCGGCCGCTCGGCACGGTCCCGGAAACGGCGCAGCCGGCGCCCGGCCACGCGCCCCACCAGCCAGCCCAGCGGGCGCAGCGGCGTCAGCCAGGCACTGCCTTCGTACCAGCCGCGCTCTACGCGGCGGCGCCAATCAACCATGGCCGTTGTCGGCGAAATCCATTTTGTAGAGCTGGGTGTAGACGGCGCCAATCAACCATGGCCGTTGTCGGCGAAATCCATTTTGTAGAGCTGGGTGTAGAGTCCATTCTTTTCCAACAATTCGGTATGAGTGCCCTGCTCGACCAACTGCCCCTGGTCCAGCACCAGGATGCGGTCCGCTTTTTCGATGGTGGACAGGCGGTGGGCGATCACCAGGGTGGTGCGCCCTTCCATCAGGCGCTCCAGCGCCTGCTGAATGTGGTGTTCCGATTCCGTGTCCAGGGCGCTGGTGGCCTCGTCGAGAATCAGGATCGGGGCGTCCTTGAGCAGCGCCCGTGCGATCGCGATGCGCTGACGCTGGCCGCCGGAAAGCTGGGCGCCGTCCTGGCCCACTTCCGTGTCGAGGCCGTGCTCCAGGCCCTGAATGAAGTCCCAGGCGTAGGCGTTGCGCGCGGCCTGTTCCACCTGGGCGTCGTCGGCGTCGCGCATCTCGCCGTAGGCGATGTTATGGCGCACGGTGTCGTTAAACAGCACCACCTTCTGGCTGACCATGGCGATCTGACGGCGCAGATGGGCCAGCTTGTAGTCCGGAAGCGGCACGCCATCGAGCAACACCTGGCCCTGGTCCGGGTCGAAGAACCGCGGCAGCATCGCCGAAATGGTGCTCTTGCCGGCGCCGGAACGGCCGATCAGCGCCACGGTCTCGCCACTGTTGACGCTGAGACTGAGATTACGCAGCACCGGCTGCGCCGGGTCATAGCCGAAGGTGACCTCCCGATCAGCGCCACGGTCTCGCCACTGTTGACGCTGAGACTGAGATTACGCAGCACCGGCTGCGCCGGGTCATAGCCGAAGGTGACCTCGCGGAACTCGATGTTGCCGTCGGTGTGCGGTAACTCCTGGTCGCCTTCGTCGCGCTCTTCCGGGCGGTCCATCAGCTCGAACAACGAGGCCGCGCCGGTGACGCCGCGCTGGATTTTCACGTTGACGTCGGTGAGCTGCTTGAGCGGTTTCTGGATCATCCCGGCGGCGGCGATGTAAGACAGGAACCCGCCGACGGTGAGGTTTTCGCCCATCATCGTGATGTACAGATAGGTGACCGCGCCGATCGCCAGCGAGACGAACAGCTGCACGATCACCGTGGACCCGATTTTGCTGGCGTTGAGCTTGGTGTTCTGGCGCGAAAAACGGCGGCTCACCGAATGGAAGCGGTCCGCCTCCAGCTTCTGGCCACCGAAAATCTTCACCGCCTGGTTGCCCTCGATGGCTTCACCGAGGAACTGGGTGATGTTGCCCATGGAGCCCTGGATGCGGCGGCTGATGTGTCGGAAGCGCTTACTGGTGAGGTTCACCACCAGACCCACCAGGGGTGCGGCGATCAGCAGAATCAGCGTCAGTTTCCAATTCTGATAGAGCAGGAAGGTGAGCAGCCCGATCACGGTAAGGCCTTCGCGCAACATCACGATCAGCGCGTCGGTGCCGGCGCTGGTGATCTGCTGGGCGTCGAAGATGATCTTCGACATGATGCGCCCGGAGGCGTTGTTGTTGTATTCCGACTGCGGCAAACGCAGCACATGACCGAACACGTCGTTGCGCAGCCGGTAGACGATTTCCTGCGCTACCCAGGTCATCGAGTAGCTGCCCATGAACTGGCCGATCCCCTGCGCCAAGGCGATAAAAAACGGCGCGATGGAGACGATGATTACCCGGCGCGGTTCCGGGTTGACCACGGTTTCACCCAGGTAGCCCGCCAGTTGCGCCGCGCCGGCCTGGGTAGCGGCGTAGATCGCGTAGCCGATGAAACTGGCGAACAGGATCAGGGCATGGGGTCGTACATACGACAGCAGACGTTTGTAGGTCTGCCAGGCGTCATCGGGTTGTTGGCTCATTGGCCCTCTTCGTCGGCTTCACGGGTGGTCAGTGACAGCTTATCAAAGCCCAGCTGCCCGGCCACATCCATCACCCGCACCACCGCCTGATAGCTGGCGTTGGCGTCGGCGGTGATGATCATCAAAGCCCAGCTGCCCGGCCACATCCATCACCCGCACCACCGCCTGATAGCTGGCGTTGGCGTCGGCGGTGATGATCATTGGCAAGGCGGCTTTGTCCTGCCCCAACCGTAGCAGGGCCGAACGCAGGCCCGCTTCACTGTTGTCGGTGAGCTTTTCACCGTTGATCAGGTACTCGCCGAGCGGCGAAACCAGTACCTCCACCGCCTGCGCCGGGCTTTCCGGCGGCATGCCCTGGGCTTCCGGCAGGGTAAGCGAAAGCTGGGTCTCACGGGTGAAGGTGGTGGAGACCATGAAGAAAATCAGCAGCAGGAACACCACATCGATCAGCGGCGTCAGGTTGACGCTGATCTCTTCCTGGCGCGGGCGCGGGAACTTCACGTCTTCTCTCCAGGAGTCTGTCCTGGTGTCGCCTCCCGCTCCCCATGGACCAGGTCCACCAGGTGCACGGCGCTCTGCTCCATGCCCACGGTGATTTCTTCCACCCGGCGCACGAAAAAGCGATGGAAGAAAATCGCCGGAATCGCCACCACCAAACCGGCGGCGGTGGTCAGCAGCGCCTGGGAGATCCCCCCGGCCAGCTGCGCCGCGTCGCCGGTGCCGTGCATCATGATCGCGGCGAACACGTCGATCATACCGATCACCGTGCCCAGCAGGCCGAGCAGCGGCGCGATGGCGGCGATCGACCCGAGCGTGGAGAGGTACTTCTCCAGGTCGTGGACCACCCCGGTGGCCTCCTCCTGGATGCTCTCCTTCATGATGTCCCGGCCGTGGCGGGCATTGGCCAGCCCGGTGGCGAGAATCCGCCCCAACGGCGACTCCTCGCGCAGCGTCTTGAGCCGCTGGGCGTTCAACTGGCCTTTTTTCAGCCAGCCGCGCACCTGCGGCAAGGTACCCGGCGGCGTCAGCTTGCTCGGACGCAGAGTCCAGAAGCGCTCACCGACGATGGCCAGCGCCACCACCGAGCTGATCAGGATCGGGAGCATCATCCAGCCCCCGGACTGCACAAGATCCTGCACGTT